>Ga0208041_1000102_pt1 | contig 109594 bp, 118 predicted proteins | sample AD_SCU002_MetaG_FD_184453 | JGI IMG/M metagenome (GOLD analysis project Ga0208041, IMG submission 184453) | Active sludge microbial communities of municipal wastewater-treating anaerobic digesters from China - AD_SCU002_MetaG (SPAdes) (version 2) | ecosystem: Engineered > Bioreactor >... | reverse complement strand
GCGCGGCGAGATCGGTGCCGTGGAAACTGTTCGGCCGGTTCTTCTCGACGACCTGCTCCCGGGGCAGCGGGCGAACGCTGCCGTGGATCTCCGCACCCGGCGTCCCGGGGAGGAAGAACGTTGCCCCGGGCCGCGTGGCGACGTGGCGGACAAAGAAGACCGGGCGGCCGGATTCCCGGAATGCGGCGAGGAGGACTGCGGCGTTTGCGGCGGCCGCGTTCATCGCGGGGAGTTCCTTTGCTCCGCCCGGGAAGTAGTCGTTCTGGACGTCGACGAGGAGGAGGGCTTCCGTCATGCTCAGGAAGTTGTCCGCGATGAGGGATGAAGGATACGGAGAGGCGGGTACGTTGCAGCGTGGCGTACCGACTTCTCATCATGACCGGCATGCGGCGAACGCGACGGACGGTACATACTTCAGGGGCGCCTGCTGCGCCGTCATATCCGGCACTGGTATCGTCACAGTGGTTTCCAGATCAGAACCGCTGTACAATTCGCACGGGCGAGAGGGTGCTGCCCGGCATGCAGGGGCCCCGGGAACCGATCCGGCAGCTCACGCTGCTGGACCCGCCCCTCTCACTCCACGCTTCCCCCGTACACCACCTGCCCGAAGCTGATGCACCCGTCCCCGAGCGGGTACTCCTTATTCATGACGAACTCGAGTCCGGCGGCGAGCACCTCATCCCGGATCGCCTCCCGGATCGCCTTATTATACGCCACCCCGCCCGAGAGCGCCACCCGCGGGATCCCCCGCTCCTCTGCCGCCTGGATAGCCATCGCGGCGACACCCCGGGCGAGGTTGTACTGGAACGATGCAGCGATATCCCCCACCCGCTCGCCGGCGGCGGACCTCCGGTATGCCTCCGTGAGGAGCGACCGGGTCGAGAGGACCTCGCATCCGCCGTCCCGCCGGTACTCGAGATCCCAGGCCGACGGCTTCCCGGCATACGCCGCCGACTCGAGTTTCATCGCCGGCTCCCCATCGTAGGTCCGCTCCCGGCAGATCCCGAGGAGGGCCGAGGCGGCGTCGAGAACCCGGCCGGTGCTCGAGGTCGCGGCGACGTTCAACCCCCGCTCCACCTGCCGGGCGAGGACCGAGAGTTCCATCTCACTCCACCCCCGCGACGCGAGCAGATCCCGGACCTCCGACGACGGCAGGATGCCGTAGAGCATCCGCTCCGGGAACCGGGTGGCAAGGTCGCCGCCCGGCATCGGGACGACCTCGAGGTGGGCGACCCGGTCGAGGTGGGGGACCTGTCCGGCAAAGATCTCCCCGCCCCAGATCGTCCCATCGTCGCCGTAGCCCACGCCGTCGATCGCGATCCCGACGCACTCCTCCCAGGTCGTGGCCGCGATGTGCGCCCGGTGGTGCTGGACGGCGAGGAGCTCCGCTCCGGCCGCTTCGGCAACCTCCCTCGCGTAGCGGGTCGAGAGAAACTGCGGGTGGAGGTCGTGGACGATCCGATCGTACCGGGCACCGACAAGCCCCCCGATCTTCTCCGCCGTCTCCTGCAGGTAGGCGAGGGTCTGGGGGTTCCTGACGTTTCCGACGTGGGGCGAGGTGATGCAGAAGCCGTTACGATAAACGGAGACGTTCGCGTTCAGTTCCGGGCCGACCCCGAGGATGCACGCATCCCCGAGTTCGATCGCCGCCCGTTTCGGGGCGAGGCCCCGCGAGAGTCTGATGATATAGCCGTCCCGGACGACGGAGTCGTCGCACCGGTTGACGATCCGGCGGTCGTGGGTGAGGATGTAGTCGACCTGCCCCGAAAGGCGTTTGAGGGCAGTCTCGAGATCGGTGATCATCGGGTAGCCCGGCAGGTTTGCGCTCGTCATGATGAGGAGCGGGTGGGCGAGGTTTGCAAAGAGGAGGTGGTGCAGCCCGGTGTAGGGGAGCATGCACCCGATGGTGTGGAGGCCCGAGATCGCCGGGTGGGATGCGGGGTCCCGCTTTGCAAGCACCACGATCGGCCGTTCCCGGGAGTGGAGGATCGCCCGCTCTTCGTCTGAGATGATTGCGATCCGCTCCACCTCCTCCGGGGTTGCCATCACCGCGAGCGGCTGCTCCGTCCGGCCGAGGCGGCGTTTCAATTCAGGGGCCACCTCCTCGGTGCAGGCGATATGAAACCCCCCTACCCCCCGGATAGCGACGATCGAGCCGGCATCAAGGAGGGCTGCCGCTTCCCGGATGGGGTCCCCCGCAACCGGCGTTCCGTCGGCCCGGAGGAGGGCGAGGTGCGGTCCGCAGGCAGCACAGGCGATCGTCTGGGCGTGGTGGCGCCGGCACGACGGGTCGGTATACTCGCTCCCGCAGGCGGTACACATCGGAAACTCCGCCATCGACGTCCGTTCCCGGTCGTAGGGGATGGCGGTGATGATGCTGTACCGCGGGCCGCAGTTGACGCAGGACGTCGCCCAGTAACCCTCGTATCGTCCGCCGTTTGCAAAGATGTCGGCAATACAGTCATCACAGGTGGCGACGTCGGTTGGAATGAATCCCGAGAGGCTCCCGGAACCGCTCTCGAGAATCGTAAATGTATCGGGTGGGTTACCGCGCAGATTCTGGACATCTACGGAATCTATTTGAGATAACGACGTACCTTCCGAAACGGCCTTCAGAAATTCCTCGAAGTGGTCCCCGAATGCATGGATCTCCACCTCGCTCCCGAGGTTTTTAACAGTCCCGGTTATTCCGAATTCCCGCGCCTTTGCATAGACAAAGGGACGAAATCCGACCCCCTGAACGATACCCCGGATGATGATTTTGCCACGTGTACGCATTGAAATTTCAGCAAAAATTTATGGAGTTATACCACCATATAACAATAGGGTATCGCAGTGACGGGACATATTAAAATTCTTAACGATCCAGTGGAGCTGGTTCCTCTTCTTATAACGTTCAATAATGCTGACTATAAAAAGATCTACGAACTCCTCAACAAGGCCTGGCTGACCGAAGAGGATCTCGAGGCGTATGCCGGATCCTCGATAGTGACCGAGTGCCTCTCTATCCTCAAGAAGGGAAACCTGATCGAAGAGCAGTGGCGGATGCCCAGGCCCGGAGAGAAGCCGACGAAGGAGTACCGGGCGACATACAGCAAGTTTAGAGCAAATTTTCAGTGTTCCATGGGCGATATCGGGGACCTGCTACATATCGCGGTATCAAACGACGAGAGTCTCCGCACCATCGTGGATTCGGTCCAGCAGGAGATTGTGGCCGGGACGACCTCTATCGGCGATATATCCCGCAAATATGGTGTCAGTCCGATCTTCATCAAGGGACTGGCGAAACGGATCCCCGGTCTCGACGTGAAAGGGCAGGGAATGGTGTTGCTTGACCGACTTCACTGACGATCCCCTTTACGTCATCCTGCGCAGCAAACGGGAGGCCACCCGGTTCCAGATTCTCGTAGAGATTGCCGAACACCAGCCGGCCGTCCGCCAGCAGGAGATCGCCGGGAAACTCGGCGTGACGCCCCAGGCGGTCTCCGAGTACATCCGGGAGCTGGTGGATGAGGGGCTGGTCACCGCTCACGGTCGCGGTCGGTATGAGGTGACGAAGAATGGGATCGAGTGGGTCCTGCATCATGCCGAGGCGCTCGAGTCTTACGCCCGTCACGTTAACCGGGACATCATCCAGCAGGTTGCAGTCTGGACGGCCATCGCCCGGGATGAGATCCAGAAGGGTGATACGGTCGGCGTCTTCATGCAGAACGGGTGGCTCTATGCGACGAAAGAGGAGCAGAGCGCCACCGGCCTCGCGGCCATGGACGCGGTGCCCGGGGAGGATATCGGCGTCGCCCAGCTGAACGGCATCATCCAGCACGAGGAAGGGCTCATTCACGTCTGCAAGGTGCCGCGGGTGGAGCGGGGCGGGTCCCGGCAGGTCTCGACGGAACTCCTCCGGGAGGCCGTCCGGGACGCCGAGATGGTGGGCGCCGTCGGCCTCGAATCCTACGTGGCTCTCAGGAAGGCGGATATTGAGCCGGATATGTTCTTCGGCTCCCGGGAGGGGGTCATCGAGGCGGCGTTCCACGGTCGGGAGTGCGCAATTCTTATCGTCGATGAGGAGTTTACCGATTTCCTCAAGCGTCTGGAAACGGTGGGGCTCACCTACACGATCCATGACCTGATTTCACCATGAAGGTTATCGTCCAGCCTCAGAAAGGCACGTATAAGCTGCTGTTTGTCGAAGGCGGCCGTGTCGAAGGCTCCGGGTTCGTCGACCTGGTCGCGACTCCGAAGGGCCGGCGGCCCAAAAATTTCAAGATGCGCCGCCGGGGCAAGCAACTTAAGCCCACCCCGACCCGGGACTTGATTGCCCTGCTGCGCCGCTCTTCAGTACTCCTTGCGGCGAAGAACCCGGAGTTTGAGTCGTTTCTTGCCGACCTCCAGATCTCGTCGTCACGGATCGATATCTGCCGGTTCTGCCAGCTCGAGGACCGGTTCGTACCCGTCGATAAGGCGACCGGTGTGCGGTACGGCGGGGAGTGGATCTGCATGGAGTGCGCAAAGCGCGAAATGCGGCGGGAACTCGGCTACCTGGGGAAGTTCGGCGGGTCGGTGCTCGTCCATCTGGAGAAACTCCTCGCCCAGGTCCGGGACCTCGACCGGGTGCTGGCGTCGGTGGGGCCCGACCACCCCGACCGGACGCGGACCCTCTTTGACCGGCTCGAGGCGCATGAGGTCCAGAAGACGGCTCATATTACCGATCTGGCCCTCCCTCCGGCGTTTGCGAAGGCCGCCGGGGTCGAATACCTGATGCCCGTCCAGCAGCTCGCCGTCCAGGACGGGCTCCTCGAAGGGCAGCACCTCCTGGTCGTCTCCGCCACAGCGAGCGGCAAGACGTTCATCGGGGAGATGGCCGGAATGAAGAACTTTCTCGAAGGCCGGGGGAGGATGCTCTTCCTGGTTCCGCTGGTCGCGCTCGCGAACCAGAAATACCAGCGGTTCCGCGACCGCTACGGCCACCTCGTCCGGGTCACCCTGCAGACCGGGGTGAGCCGCCTCAACCTCCCCGAGACCCGGCCGGCGGGAGATCGGGACGTCAACGCGCCCGTCGTGGTGGGAACCTACGAGGGGATCGACCACGCTTTGCGGACCGGACGATCCTTGAAAGACATCGGGACCGTCGTCATCGACGAGGTCCAGATGCTCGAAGATCCGGAGCGAGGCCACCGTCTCGACGGGCTGATCGCCCGGCTCAAGCATGTCGCTCCCGACGCCCAGTTCCTCTACCTCTCGGCCACGATTGGCCTTCCCGGGCTCCTTGCGGAAAAACTTCGGGCGAACCTTGTCCGCTACGCGGACCGGCCGGTCCCGCTCGAGCGCTACCTCATCTTTGTGGAGCGGAGCAAGAAGATCGGGTTCATCAAGCAGATGGTCGCCGAGGAGTACAAGGTGCGGTCGTCGAAGGGCTACCGGGGCCAGACGATCATCTTCACCAATTCCCGGGCCCGCTGCCACGTCATCGCCGATGCCCTCGGAAAGATTGCTGCCCCCTACCACGCGGGGCTGACCGCACAGGAACGCCGGGACGTTGAGCGGCGGTTCGCGAACGGCGAGATCTCTGCCGTCGTGACCACAGCGGCGCTCGCCGCCGGGGTCGACTTTCCGGCGTCCCAGGTTATCTTCGACGCCCTTGCGATGGGCATCCAGTGGCTCACCGTGCAGGAGTTCCATCAGATGATGGGCCGGGCCGGCCGGCCTGATTTCCACGACCTCGGCCGGGTGGTCATCCTGGCGGAGCCCGGCGGATCTTACTCGCGGACATCCGGAAAAACCGAGGAGGAGGTCGCCGTCGGCCTCCTGCGGGGCGAGATGGAGGAGGTCGCGCCCGAGTACGACATGGAGCAGAGCACAGAGGAGTTCGTCGCGAACGCCGTGGTCTGTGGCGGCGACGAGCAGCAGATCATCAGGATGAACCGCACGATGGTCGGGACGCTGGAACCCGCCCTGCCCACGCTCCTCGACTACGGGCTGGTCCGGCGCCGGGCGGGGCGTATCGAACTCACCGATATGGCCCGGGTGATGGCCGAGCACTTCATCGGCGCCGAGCGGCTGATCGAGATCAAGGATCTCGTCCGGCGCATGGACGACGCGGCCGAGATCATCGCGGAACTCGAATGCGCCGAGGAGACGACGCCGTAGGGTTTTTTTTCGAGACTTTCAGGGGAGCCGGCCGGAAAAGGTGGCTTCCCCGAAAACCCGCGGTCATTTGTGTTTTGCAAGTTCTCTTGCTCCCTGGTTCACGTTTCGGGACATTACAAAGCCCATGTACGGATTTCCACCGGATATCGCCATGTAGGGGTGGGGCTGACGGGGAGGGGGGAGCTCCCCCCTCCCCTGTCTCCAAAGTGTATTTTTGCGGCTCCGGCTAACTATACTCGCACTTTTCTATAAGACCCCACCCCGCCCGGCCTCCGGCCTCCTCAATCGCACCTGACGGTGCTCAAACTCCTGCCGTCCGCTACGCTCCCAGCAGTCGTCATTCGCACCTGCGGTGCTCATGCTCCGGCCCCGAAAACGCTTCGCGTTTTCTCAAGCTCCGGTCCTTCGGACCATCGCACCCTACGGCCCGTCGCACTCCGCACCTGACGGTGCTCGAACTCCTTCCCCTCCGGGGAAGTCGTTCCCCACACCTGACGGTGCTCGAACTCCTTCCCCTCCGGGGAAGTCGTTCCCCACACCTCGGGGCGGGGGCAGTCATGGCGATAGGCGATGCCCCTACGGGACATCGCTGGAGAAGACCGAAGGTGCGACGTTCCAGAGAACGACTGTCCGTAGGGCAGGAGTTCAAGATGACCGGAGGTCTTCAAGGAACAGAGTTGGAGCACCGTTAGGTGCGGGGGCAGGAACTCGAGCACCGCCAGGTGCGCAGTCCAATGAAAAATCCGTACATGGGATTTGCATCCACCAAAACATGAACCCGGTACCACAGGAAACTAATGTTACCCAAACCTCCTCACCGGTACCGCTCCAGGTACTCCCGCACCTTCTCCGACTCGACCCACCCTTCATCGAGCTGCTTGAGGATCGCCCTGATCTGCCTGACCTGCTCCCGGATCTTCTCTGCCCGCGGATCATCGATGAGATCGGCCATTCCCTGAATAACCTGGAGAGGGTTTCGTATGTGGTCGGTCAGGACCGCGAACTGCTCGATGTTCCGCTCGATCTGGCGGTACGCCTCCATTCTCTCTCGCTCCATCCTCTCCCGCTCTCTCATCTCGCGCCTGAGGTTCTCGTTTGCCTCCCGGAGTTCTTCGGTTCGCTGCGTCACCAGTTCCTCCAGGCGGTAGCGGTAGTCCATCAGTTCCTTCTCGGCCCGCCGCCTCTCCGTCACGTCCCGGGCGATGATGAGGATGGCCGGCGTGCCCCCGAGGGTGATGCGATGGATGCTTGCTTCAACCGGGATCCGCCCGCCCTCCCGGGGAATCAGATCGGCGCTTTGGAGACGGCGGTCGTTTCTCTTGAAGTCGCTCCGGATGAGGATGACCGATCCGGGAGCGAGGGCGAAGAGTTCCTCCCGGGCATACCCGAGGCATCGGCAGGCAAGCGCGTTCGCGTCCAGTATCCGGTAGGGCGTCCCCTCCCTCCCGACTGCGCATACGAGCAGGAAATCGTTGCCGCTCTCAAAGAGTAGACGGTAACGGTCCCTGCTCTCCTGGAGTTCCTGCCGGGAGCGTTCCAGCTCGTCGAGCATCAGGTTGACTTCGTCGACAAACCGCGAGACCGGGTCGTCCCCGATTGCAGGGAGGCGGGGCGGGACACTGTTCGCCGTCTTGATACCCTCGAAGCTCGCATCCATGCCGGCGATGCGGGCAGCCACCTCCCGCTCCTTAAGCCAGACGCCGAGCAGCCCGAAGGCGATGCCGATAGAAAGGAGTTCGAGGATCAGGATACCCGGGGAGGTCCAGATGTCCCCGGGAAAGCCGGACGGAAGGGTGAGCGCGAGGAGGAGAGCAGGACTGCCGGCACGAGGCGTAGGCCGGGCAATCGGGAGCAGTGATGTATTCTTGCAGAGGGCCATGCTGGTTGTACAATGTCGCTGGTGCCGGGCAGATATCCGCCCGTAGCCTGCAGGGTGTGTCCGGGGCGCCACCCGGTCGGTCCGCAGGTTGCTATCGTGACGATGCCGGCGCGTTTTTACCCATACGCCATCGTATCCCATGATGGTTAATCAATTATATAATATTTTCTCATATAGAGGGACCGTTTACGGTCAGGAGATCCGTTTTCGGTCATACGAGGAGACGTTCCCGGGTATCAGAAGATGTTGCCGGTCTTTGCCGCGGCATTGCCGGGAGGAGGAAGACCGTCTATCCGGACCCGGGAATGTCTCTGCTGGCGGCGCTTTCCCGGGCACTTTTCTGCATCATTAACGCAAATATTGCGGTTCCGAGAAGGCTTATCCCCCCGGCAACGTAAAAGACGGCGTCGATACCGACAAAGTCCATGAAGACGCCCCCGAGTAACGGTGCGATGATCATGCCGATACCAAAGACCGTGTTGTAGGCGCCCATCGAGGTCCCCATCCCGATCGTCCGGCCCGCATCGACCGTCAGGGCCATTATGGCCGGCTGCTGGACGGCACCACCGACGCCGATCAGGGAAGTGGCTGCGAGCAGTGGCCAGAACGACCCGGAGATGGGGATGATGGCGAGCGATACCGCTGTTATGGTCGAGCCTGCGACGATCAGAGCGACCTTGTTCCCGTTATCGGTGAGCCTCCCCACCGGCACCTGGAGGAGCGCCATCAGGAAGGTGTTCACGGAGAGGACGATACCCACCTCTGAGGCGCTGATCGCGATCAGCGGCGCAAAGATGGGGATGAAGACCATCATGCCTCCGCGCCCGAGGGCGCTGATGAAACTGAAGATCAGTACTCCCCGCATCGTCGGCAGCTCGAAGATCTCCCGCATCGGGGTAGGTTCCACGTCCGGGACCGTGAATTTGCTCCTTTTTGCCTCCGGGAGAGAGGCTGCGACGAGAAGCGTGGCAAGAGCCGAGAAGGCGGCCATGGCGTAGAAGACCGAGTCCATCCCGAATGCATCGTTCAGGAACCCGCCGAGCAGCGGCCCCATCCCCAGGCCGAGGAACATCGAGATGGAGAAGTTCCCCATTCTGCTCCCTTCTTTTCCCTTCTCTGCGAAGTCTGCGATGTAGGCCATGGCTATCGGGACGACCATGGCCGACGCGACCCCGTGGATGAAGCGGACGACCGTGAGGGAGTAGACACTGTCCGCGATGATGTAGGTGAGCGACATAACCGCGTAGGTGAACATGCCGATGAGGATGATCCACTTCCTTCCCCGCCGGTCCGATATCCTCCCGATGATGGGCATGAAGACCGACCGGGAGAGAGCGAAGGCTGAGAAGATGATGCCGAGCCAGATACCGGTTGCTCCGAGGTTCTCCGCGTATATGGGAAGCAGCGGGCTGACGACACCGAGCCCGAGCATGGTGGCGAAGACGGAGATGAATAAGACGTTATATATGCGCTTTGCGGTATTCATGCGGTTACACCGGATTCGGGTCAAAGCCGCAGGGCGCGATCTGCGGCTGGTATTTCATAATTGTGAAAACAGAAGTTAGCGGTACTGCACCTTATACATTGGGTTGCCGGCCGGGATCACACCCGCCGTGCAACGCAGCACCACCGGTCGTAGAGCAGGTCACGCCGGTTCTCGAAAACCTCAGCATCCCGCCCCTCTTCTGTGCACCATTCTTCCATCCGGGCTGCTTCCTCCTCTGTACCGACGGTGATCAGCGTCTCATCGGTGAGGGCGAGAAGGTCGGTGAGGATCGGCTTCCAGAGGCCCGTGTTGTAGGAGTAGATCTCTCCGGCCATGAATGCGGCACCGAGGGGCACCGGCGCGATGTAGTGGGAAGCCTTCCGCGCGTCGATGCACATGGTGTCGTCCGGGACGAGGCGCCTCTTCGAGAGGCCGAGTGCAAGGAGCGTCGGATCGTTATCGTAGGCGAGCGCCCGCACTCCGCCGGCCCGGAGGGCTGCGGTGCCGACCCCGGACCCGCAGCAGCAGTCGAGGCAGGGGGTTCCTGCACGGTCGCCCCAGACCTCGTCGAGGAGGTCGTGGATGTTTGCCGTCCGATCAGGGCGCAGGTCTTCGAGGGCGGGATAGGTGGTTGCCATGAGTTCTGCGCTATAGTACTCGCGGACCGCCGAGAGCCATACGTCCCGTCTCTCCTGGTAAATCTCACCGCCGACGGCCTCGAAACACTCGATGGCGGAGAGTGTCGGATCGCGGAAGAGGAACGAGACGGCGTACCATCCCTCCCCTTCATGGAGCGCGAGCGCGATCGGCTCCTCCTCTTCGTCGATCAGGAGGCGTGCCTGGTCCGGTGCAGCCGAGAGCAGCATGGCCGTATAGGAGTCTACCGTCAATTCCGCAAACGACGGTTCAACCAACCGGCACCCGTCGACCTCAAGGATATCTGCAACTTTCATGCTGCTCGCCTCTCGATTTTCAAGCCCCCCGGTGCCCGGATGATCCCGTCCACGCGGGCATCCTCGTGCAGGGTGAGGCACTGGCAGAAGACGCTCCCGAGGATATGCACCTCCTGCTCGACGACCACGTCGCCGTTACTCTGGACGTCACCGTGGATGACCGAGCCCCGGGCGATGCTTGCGCCCTCCCGCGCATGCAGGCTCCCGAAGATCGTCGTCTCCTCCCGGACGGCGATCGAACCGGCGCGGATGTTTCCGTGCAGTCGGCACCCTGTCCCGACGGACATCCTCTCCGGGACCGAGAAGGTCTGCATATTGACGACGGCGCCGGTCGGGATCATCAGGGGTGTTTCGCCGGGCGTCTCGTCGTCGCCGAAGAGTTTTTCGAGGACGGAACTCAGTTCCTCCTCCTTCTCGATCCCGAGGACGGCTACCAGGTACATCACGATGTAGATGATGACCGGCATCGGATTGCGGATAGAGATCCAGCCCTTCGCCTCGAATCCACGTTCGATCTGGACGTTGTCCCCGATATCGAGATCGCCTTTGACGACCAGCTTCCCCTGGATCTTGACTCCCTCGCCGAGGTATGCGTCTTCCTCCACGACGACATCCCCGTTGACCTCGCACCAGTTGTCGATTCTGGCGTCGCCGCCCGCAACGATGTCGCCGTTTATTTTGCTGAATTCACAGACCACGACATCGTTTCCGAAGAGGCCGTAATCGATCCGGCACTTCTCGCCGATGACGATGTCCTGCCCGGTCTTGAGCGTCCTCTCCTGGAGTTCGGTGTGGTCAGGGAGGATGCAGGCCTTTATCCAGTCGTGGTCTCCTGTCGGTTCCATTTACCCGGTATAATCTTCATGCGCCATACTTATGACTCTTATTAATTAGATCCAGGGCGATTGGCATGAGATCACGGCCGCGGATGCGATGGAGGCCGCCCTCCGCACACGAGACCTCGTCAAACCGGGCCGTCCGGTCGGTGCGGACTCCTGGGCCCCTGAAGACGACCGGGACCGGGTCTGCGCTGTGATCCTTGACCGAGCAGGGGGTGCTGTGGTCGGCGCAGACGACGATCAGGGTATCGGAGAGCGCGAGCAGCGGTTCGAGCGCCCTGTCGATAGTCTCGATGAAATCCCGTTTCTGGATGCCCTTTCCATCGTGGCCGGCCTCGTCTGCGCCCTTGATGTTCATCAGGACGAAGTCTTTCCTGTCGAGTTCACCGATGGCCGCCTTTACCTTGGCATCAAGATCGGAGTCGACCGACCCCGTCGTTCCCGGCACCGGGATATGCTCGAGCCCCACAACCTTTCCGATCCCGGAGATGAGGGTGGCCGCGGAGATGACGCTCCCGGAGAGCCCGTAGCGCTCGGGGAACTGTGGGAACGCGCCCATCTTCCCGGCACCCCGGATCAGGAGGAGATTTCCCGGCGGGAGCCCTTCTTCCACCCGCCGGACGTTCATCGGGTGGTCGAAGAGGATCTCCTGTGACTGGTGGATAAACTCATTGCAGGCCTCAGCGGTCTTCCGGTCGGCCGGGTCGTCGGTACAGGGCCGGATGATGAGTGGCCGTACCCCGTCCTTCTTCGGGTCGTTCGAGGAGACCTTATCGCCGAGCCCTTCTCCGACGAGGGCGAGGGCCGCTCGATGGCCGGCGCCTGACTCGAACCTGAACTCAAGACCGAGCCCTGAGAGGTTCACGCCGTCCCGGATGGCTTTTGCAAGCGGTTCTGTTGCGGAGATCCGGCCGGCCCGGCGGTCGGTGACGAGGCCGTTCGCATCCACGGTGGCGAAGTTGCACCGAAACCCGATCATTCCGGCGGTCATGTGAATGCCGGTCCCTTCGGCCTCGAGCGGGCCCCGGCCGGTGTAGTACTCCTGCGGCGGGTAGCCGAGCAGGGCGAGGTGGGAGGTGTCGGACCCCGGACGGATGCCGGGCGCGACGGAATCCATGATCCCGCATACGCCCTCAGCAGCGATCCTGTCGAGAACCGGGGTCTGTGCGGCGGCGAGCGGGGTCAACCCGTCCAGCACTTCGCAGGGGCGGTCGGAGATCCCGTCCAGTACCAGGAAGAGAATTTTGTCAGCAATCATCGAGAACAGATGCGATCCAGAACCTGATTACTCTTCCCGGTGGACGATGAATACCCGGGTTGCCAGGCCCCCTCCTTTCTTCTGGACAAGCGCCAGGCACTGCTCGACCTGGCGAAGTGCTTCCTTCGCGAGAGCGTCGCTTTCGGCGCGGCATTCCTCTCCGCAGCCGAGCATGATGAGGACGTTCGTGGTCTTGATCATATCCGCCGTGAGACACCGGATCTCCACGGCCAGGTCTTCGCCGAGGACCGCCTCCATATCGCATATGACATCGTACAGCTGGTGCGAATACCGGTCGAGCAGGGTGTTTGCGGCATGAACCCTGGCTGCGCCGCTCTCCCTGGCCTGGAGATCAGCCCACTCCCGGTGGAACTGAACGAGCATCCCCCTGATGATCTCCCTCGCTATCGTCTGCTGTTCGTCGAAGGGCCGCCGTTCGAGCAGAGCCCGATCTGCCCGCCGCGCAGGTGCATACTGATCCGGGGCCGTCACCATCTTCACCTCTTTGACACGCTTCGACGGAGGTATGCCCGGTCATAGGGCATATACCCTTCGTGTAATTCCCGCACCCGGGATCGGGGGTACGGCGAAGATCGGATGATTATAAAAAGTGAGGTGAGCAGCCGGCCTTATACGGCCGCGACCTGCTCCAGTTTGGATTTGGTGATCTCGACCCGGCGGATCGGGTAGATCGTCTTGACGACTTTGAAGATGTCCCGGGCCGTGTCGCCGGAGACGATCTCCTTGACCAGGGTCTCGAAGTCGCTCTCCGCCGCCCGGGCAGAGAGGGCCTGCGAGATTGCCTGCCGTACGGCGTGGACCTGGCTCTGGTCTGCCCTCGATAGGGTGAGACAGACGACGGTCACCCGGAGGAGCTTCTTGTCCTTGCTGACGACCGGGTGGATGGTGTCGATGCGGGATGCCCGCCGCTTGACCATCGACCGGAGGTAGTCCCGGGTCACTTCGTGCCCGACGAACTCGGTGTACGCGGCGTCGCCGGCCACGTTGTTGATCTTGAACCTCATCTTGATGTGGGACTTCGAGTAGTCCTGCACAACCTCGCCGAGCGTCGCGGTCATGACGCGGCCGACCATGTTCTCGGGGTCGGCGGAGATGGCGTCGCCGATCTCGGCTTTGCCGAAGGCGTCGGGTACGTAGACACGGTACCACTTCTTGGCCTTCCAGCCTTCCAACCTTCTTCCAACCTGTTTCTTTCTTGCCATGGTATCACTTCTTTCTGTTAATCTCGATTTTCAGCCCGTTTAATCCTGATTCCACTCTGGAACTCTCCGATCTGATCCGCCGCTGTGAGGCGGCGGTGCATACATCCTCTGCAATCGCCAGGTTCATGAGGTAGTCGTCCACCGAGGCGATGATCGACCGGAGCCTGGTCCCGCCGATCTCGGCCCGCACCCCGCCCTCGATCGGGAATGTCCTGATCAGGGTGAGGTTGTCGGGTTCGAGTGCCGCCGCCACGCATCCGGGAAACCCGTGCGGCGTCTCGATGGCGCCCTCGATCCGGATCATGCAAAAACCGCCTCCAGGAGTTCCTGCCTGAACCGGTCCACCTGGTCGGCGCCTATCCGGGCGCCGGCCCTCCGGCGATGCCCGCCACCCTGGCCGCCGCACGCCTCTGCGAGCCGCTGCATCAGCGCCGCGAGGTCGAGGTCGATGCCCGGCGGACAGCGTGCCGATACGGCGTAACGGTCACCAGCCTCTCCGATGACGAAGACCGGGCCGTCCTGAACGATGTCGTTTGCGAGCGCATCCGCGACGTCGCTTGCAACTCCTCCGTCGTCCACTGCAAAGAGGGCGACGTGCTCGTCGAGGCGGCGCGCTCCGCGGATGCCGGCGACGACCGCCTGCCTGTAGCGGGCGGTGATCTCCCAGGCTTCCTGGAGTGCGTGACTCGAGCGGAGGCAGAGCGATGCACCGATGTCGCCGCTCCCTGCCTTGCCGCAGGCGTCGACGACGGCGGCGAGATTCAGGGCCTCGTCGATCACCTCCCGTCCGAGGCTGTAGGTGGTGCCCCAGATCCCGCAGAGTGCGGAGACCGAGGCTTTCGGGGCGGCAGTGAGGACGATCCGGCTGAGGAGCGACTCGATGTCCAAGTCATCCTCGTCGGTGACCTCTGCAACCAGCATCCGGGCGGCGTCGGGCTCGCCGGAGAACCTGGAGAGGTAGGGGTTGACGGCGAGCGCGAGTTGTTCGACGAGGCCTCTCCCCGGGAGGCGGAGGCCGCGGCGGGGTGAGATGAACCCGTTCGCGATGCCTTCGCTCGTGATCTCCCGGTTCGGCCCCTCGAGATCCTGGCCGTCACCGATGATCCCGAGGAGCGCGAGCCCCGCGAGGTCGCGGTTGTCCCCCATGTGCTGGGCGACGAGGTAGGCCGCACCGGCCGCTGAGAGGTTCCGGTCGCCGTCGATTCCCTCGAGGTGCGGGTTGACGTGGTGGTCGCCCTCGAAGCGGGGCAGGTGGTGGTCCACCACCATCACGTCGCCGGGGAGGTCCGGGAGTGCCGATCCGAAGTCGCAAAGAAGCACGCTACCGTCGCCGGGGAGGTCGGCCGTGGTGATGCCCGGGCGGATCCTCAGCCGGAACTGTCCGCCCTCGCGGAACATGGCGTGACAGAGGATGGATGCGGCGGCTATGCCGTCCGCATCGTGGTGCGCCAGCACCTCCACAAACTCCTGCTCCTGCAGGTGGTCGGCGAGACTTGCAGCAGCGGCGTCAAGCGACATGGATCATCAGCGGGTGAGCAGGATCTCCGCGGTCTCCGGTTTGTATGTCCAGCCTTCCGGCATCCGTCCGGACCTGACGTAGTACTTGACCAGTCTGCGCACCTTGGACTCGGCGATCTGCAGTTGCCGGGCGTTGTGCACGTCTTTCTTGTTCTCCGCAAGGTGTTTCCTTATCCCGAGCGCTTTCTGCATCAGGTTCCGGAGATCTTCGGGGATCTCCGACTCAAGGCCCTTCTCGCGGAGGATCTCGTTCACGCGCTTGCCGGTTGCGAGCTTGACGTCGGGGACGGCGTACCGGTCACGCAGCGCAAGGCCGATCTGGCTTGCCGACATGCCGTCTTTGCGAAGCTCGACGATGATCTTTTCGATCTCAGCTACGTCCGTGTTGGACCACTCGGGTGCCTCCTTCCGGTAGGGTCGGACAGAACCACTGGTTCCACGGCGCCGAGCATACATTCTTGCCATTCATACACCTCCGTTAGATGCACTATGCTAAGTCCAGAAAAGAGTCCTTTTACTGACTAATCTCTGTAATCCCGAGCCCTTACGGGCAGTGCTTCCGGGAGCACGTCGGACTTACCATAGCCAGCACATATTGTGCTGCATCATATTATCCGGGAGGAATATTAAGGGTATCGGATGCCCGCGCGGTTACCGGCGGTAAGAGCGATTAGTGGGAGTTTATCATCGTTTAGAGTGACTACTATTGAGTGAGCGACGGACTCTCTGTATCCCTTTTCCCCGGTGCCTCCACGAAGGAATGCCTTATCGCCTTTAGCATTGCAGTATCGACCCTTATAGCGTTTGGCGCCACGACGTACTGCCTCTCCACCGGGATATTCATCGTCTTCTCTCATCTTTTCTATATCCCGATTGTCCTTGCGGGCTACTGTTATCCGGAGCGGTGTCTTGCATTTACCGGTGCGCTTGCCGCCGGCTACTTTGCAGAGGTGTTGTTCTTCTCTCTTGGTAATGACCTGGAGATTGCAAACGCCCTCGTTCGCATCGCAATATTCTTTGTCGTCGCCGTTGTCGTATCGAACCTCTCCAGCCGCCTGAAGGCACGGGAGAGCCGGTACCGGGGTATTTTCGAGACGTCCGGAGCAGGAATCTTTCTCTTCTTGCCCGGGACCGGGAAGATTATGGAGATGAACCGGGGCTGTTCTGCGATGCTCGGGTACTCCGAGGAAGAGGTGCGGTCCCTGGGAATTTCCGCGATCTGGCCGGAGTATTCCGGGTTTTCCAGTGCCCTCGAGAAGGGGATGGTTGAAAGCCTGGACTGCAGCCTCACCGCCAGGGACGGGACGCCCCGCCCGGTGCTCCTCTCGGCAACCCTTCTCCCCGCCCGGCAGGAGGGCTGTGCGGTGGTCACCGGAACAGCGGAACTGAAGCGGATGGAAAATCAGCTCCGCCGTTCGGAGGAGAAGTTCCGGGTTTTGCTTAACACCACCGATGTCGGGATCATCCTCACTGCTCCGGGCAGGGAGATTGCGGAAGCGAACGCAGCTGCGGTCCAGCTCTTCGGCGCGGCCGGAAGGGAGGATCTGGTCGGACAAAACCCCTGTGATCTGATTGCCGAGAACGACCGGGAAGTCGTCCGGGCCTACCGGGAACGGGCACTGCGCGGGGAGCCCCCTCTTCCGGGAGAGTGTACATTGCGCAGGCTTGACGGCACCGAGTGGGCCGCGGAGATCACGTTCACCCGTATCGAACAGGACGGTGATGCCCCGGCACGGCTGGTCGTCTCGCTCCGGGACATCACCGAACGGCGTCGGGCGGAAGAGGCGATGCGAGAAGAGAACAGGCGGCTCTCGGTGGTCAACGGGATCGTCGCCGCGGCGGCGGCGTCCCACGGGCTGGAAGACCTCTGCCGTGTCTCGCTCGCAAAGATGCTTACCCTGCTCGGGTTCGACTGTGGGGCGGTCTACCTGATCCATCCCGGGAGCGACACTGCAGTCCTCCATGTCCAGGAGGGAGAGGGCCGGGTTCTGCCGGAGAAGGTGCACCGGGAGCATCCCCTCTACCGGGAACTTGTCCAGGCCGGAGCGTTATACTGCGTTGAGAACTTCGCAACGAGGTATCCCGGCTCAAAGGTACGTGCCCTTGCCATGATGCCCATCCCCGGCGATGACGGTCCGACGGGATGGATCGGGGTCGGGAGCGAGGCCAGGGAGACGATCACCCGGAGCGAGCGCGTGATCCTTCGCAGCATCGGCGAGGAACTCGGCACCGCGATCGTGAAGGGGATGCTCCAGGAGGATCTGGAAGCAGCGCTCGCCTCCGCCAACCGCTACCTTGAGGAGGCGAATGCGGCAACTGCGGAGGTCAACCTCTATGTGGATATCCTCACCCACGATATCAGTAATGCGAACACCGTAGCGATGGGCTACCTGCAGATGCACCTTGAGTCCACTGCTGACCAGGACGGGACGTTCGCCGGGATGTCGCTTGCGGCTATCTACCAGAGCAACGAGGTTATCCAGAATGTTCTGGCGCTCCGCAAGCTCAAATCAGGAGATGCCGAACTTCGGCCGGTGCCGCTCGGACCCATGCTCCGGAGCATCTGCAGTTACCACGCAGGATCGCACATCGTCCGCAACGGAGCGGACGCAACGGTCCTCGCTGACGACCTCATCAGCGTGGTCTTTGCGAACCTGATCGGCAACGCCGTCAAATTCGGCGGCCCGGAGGCCGTGATCACCATCAGCGTTCAGGAAGAGGAGGATACGGTCACGGTGACGGTCGCCGATACCGGCCCCGGCGTCCCCGAAGACCTCAAGCCACGTCTGTTTATGCGCAGCGTTCGCGGGACGACGAAGAAGAGCGGGAAGGGCCTCGGCCTCTACATCGTCCGGATGCTTGTGGAGCGTTACGGGGGTAGTGTCCGGGTGGGCGACCGGGTCCCCGGCCATCCGGGGGAAGGGGCCGCTTTCACGCTCACACTGCCGCGCTGCCGCCCGGCGGCAGAGTGAGCCCAATATTTATCTGCTCCCGGGTCAACATGTACTGGTACCAGTGCGATAGTAGTCTAATGGCAGGACAGGGGCTTCCCAAGCCTCTAGTCCGGGTTCGATCCCCGGCTATCGCATCCTGATCTTCGTGCATTTTTCTGAACGCTTCTTCCGCTGGCACGCCCGGCGTTTTTTGTCCGCAACTGTATCCTGGCTCTCTTGAGCCGGAGTATTATCCGGTTCGGTTGGAGGCTGCCGTCTCTTCCGGCACCACCTCGAACCGGCAGTGGTTGAACCCCATCGCGTAGCACCGGGTCTCTGTTGCCGCCGTCGCCTGGCCGTAGTGGCGGGAGAAGAGCGCCCGGAGGATGCCGGAGTCGAAGGCGCACGCGGGCCGGCCCGTGACGGGCAGGTCGGCGCACTCGAAGCAGTCGTAGACGAGAAGGACGAGCGGTTCCGTCTCCGCGACCTCGATCCTTCCCAGGCGGTGCTCCTCCCAGAACCGGGCAATATTCGTGCAGAAAGCTCCCGTATCCGGGTCGGCCACCGCCGGGAAGAGTTCCTCGCCGATCCGCTCCCCGGCCCGGGAGAGAAGCGGGTCGAGCAGGATCCCCTCCTGCATCAGCGAGACCCGGATCGTCCGGAACGCGAGCCGGTAGAACGCGTTCGGGTCGCCCGACCCCGCCCGGTACGCCCCTGCGTAGGCAGCGAGGTCATCGACCACCCGCTCCTCCGGTGAGACGCTCGCGACGAGGTCACCGGTGAGGAAGAAGATCTTTCTCCGGGAGTCCTCCGGATCGGGCCGCGACCTGACCACGCCCGCCGCGACAAGATCCCGGAGATGCACCGAGACTGTTGACTTTGCCCGTCCGGCAAGGTCGACGATCTCCTCAAACGTATATTCCCGCACCCGGAGTGCCGTGAGAATCGCCCGCCGTACCGGGTTTTCAACCGCTTGCGTCCCTTGCGGTGTTGAGTAGAGATCTATCTTCCGGTTCGGTTTCGGCCGCCCGGCCCTACCCCTGCCGGTGATCTCGTTTTCCATAGAATAAGATCGAAAGGAAGATATATCAAATGTTCGGATACAATAGAACGTTCGTAATATATCGAACTGTTTGAGGAATGAGAAAATGATAGCCACAAAACTTGCCCCCGGCGTCCACTGGGTCGGGGCGATCGACTGGAACCTCCGGGAGTATCACGGTTACACCCTCCCGGGAACGACCTACAACGCCTACCTTGTTCAGGGCGAGAAGACGGCGCTCATCGACGGCGCCTACCACGGTTTCGAGGGAGAGGTCTTCGGCCGCATCGGGTCCGTCTGCGACCCCGGCGCGATCGATTACATCATCGTGAACCACATCGAGATGGACCACTCCGGCACCCTGCCCGCGCTCGTGCGGAAGATGCCCGGCGTCCCGATCTACTGCACCGAGAGGGCGAAGACCGGTCTTGCCCGCCATTACGACACGAAAGGATGGAACATCCGGGTTGTCAGGTCCGGCGATACCCTCGACCTCGGTGGAAAGACACTCGTCTTCCTCGAGGCCCCGATGCTCCACTGGCCCGACTCGATGTTCACCTATCTCGCGGAAGATGCCATCCTTTTCCCGAACGACGCGTTCGGACAGCACGTCGCAAGCGCCGCCCGGTTCGACGACGAACTCGGCAGGGACACGGCGATGGCCCACGCGCAGAAGTTCTTTGCGAACTTGATCATACCGCTCGCGCCGAAGGTCTTGAAGAAACTCGACGAGGTCGGAGGTCTTGGGATCGATATCAAGATGATTGCCCCGAGCCACGGCATCATCTGGCGGTCCTATGCCGGGGACATCCTCAATGCCTACGCCGACTGGAGCCGGGGCGTGTCGAAGGACAAGGTCACGATTGTCTATGATACCATGCACGGCTCGACCACGATGATGGCGAAGGCGATCGCCGAGGGTGTCATGGCCGAAGGTGCAGACGTCCGGGTCTGCCTCCTCGCCGACGGCCGCTACGAAGGAACGCACCGGAGCGAGATCGTCACGGATATCCTCGACTCGAAGGCGGTCCTCGTCGGGTCGCCGACGCTTCAGGACGAGGTCCTCCCCACGGTGGCCGGGTTCCTCAGTTACCTCCGTGGGTTACGGCCGGGCCGGTTAGGGGCGAAGAAGATCGGGTGCGCGTTCGGGTCCCACGGCGGCATGGGCGGTGCGGTCGCCCAGGCGGAGGATGCCCTGAAGGCGGCCGGGATCGAGGTGATCGACGGCGGGTTCCAGGTGAATTACCGCCCTGATGCCGACGAACTCGCCCGGGCATATGAACTCGGGCGGAGGGTGGCACAGGAGATCCGCACTCGCTGATTCTGTCTCTTTCCACGTATCCTCCGAATCCGGGTATGCACCCGGCGTGCGTAACTCGCCGGGTGCCAACGCACCAGATGGATCATCCCGGGAGATTATCCAGAGTCCATACTCTTTTTCATCCCCGTTCATGCCGGTACAGCAGACACATACCACGCTCACGTGCGGGGAAATACTCGGGAGGAAGGTGTAACCGTGATGAGCGGTATCTACCCCCCATGGCATCACACCCGCGAAGTGGTCAGCCAGGTGTGGAACGGTCATGAAGCGCCGGCGCTGGATCGCCCTCTCGCTCTTTATCAGCGGCGCAGCCCTTGCGGGGCTGCTCGCGGCGACTTTCACCCCTGAAACCCGGGCCTACCTCGGGGAGGTTGGCGTCGCCGCTATCCTCCTCGCCCTCGGGTTCCGGGCTGCATCGATCCTCTTTCGAGTGGTGCGGATCGGGGTCCTCTGCCGCGGCCTCGGCTACACCGTGCCGTTCCAGAGCCTCATGACCACCCAGTTCCTCTCGCTCTTCGCCGGTGCACTCACTCCCGGCCAGGTGGGCGGCGAGCCCGTCCGGATCCACCAGCTCTCACATTCCGGGCTCGCCGTCGGGGATGCCGTCGCCGTCGTCGTCACGGAGCGGGTGCTCGACCTCGCCGTCTTCGTCTCCATCACTCTTGCAGCCCTTCTCGCCGTCCGACACCTCTGGAGTTATCTTGCCGCCACCATCCTCTATCCGGTGGCAGCCTTCCTCCTCCTTGTCCTTATCCTTCTCGCCGCGCTTGCCGTCCTGGTCCGCCGTCCGTCCCTCGCGAAGCGGGTGCTCGGCGGGGTTGCCGTCCGGGTGATTAATCGATGCGGCCGGAGCCGGCGCTGGCTCCGGTTCTGTCCGGGTGCGGGGGGTGCGGATCACCTTACCCGGCGAATCGAGCGCGAGGCCGAGACCTTTGCCGCGGGCTCTTCACGGTTTGCGGGGGCCGGCCGCCGGGCCGTCGGCGGCGCGCTCCTGCTCAGCATCCTTGACTGGATCTTCTTCTTTTCCACGGCATCGGCGCTGCTCGTCGCTCTCGGGCTGCCGCCGTCCTTCCCGGAGTCGTTCCTCTTCCAGGGTGTCCTCCAGATGATCGCAACCGTCCCGCTCGTTCCCGGCTCGGCCGGGATCGCGGAGTTCGGCGCCGCCACGCTGTACCGCCGGATCGTGCCGACCTACCTTCTCGGTCTCTTCGTCGTGCTCTGGCGGCTGATCCTCTACTTCCTCAACATTCCTCTCGGTTTCCTCGCGGCCGCTCTTGCCGCGCGAGAGACCACCACTGAAAACCTATAACTCTTATGAGACCAAAACCTATCAATTAGCGAGGATATGACGAAAAATGCCCTGTTCGTGAAGCGATCGGAGGACGTTTTGATCTCCGACCGGGGAGGGTCATGACCACCGATACCGATATGTATGCCCTCTCGATCATCACCGAGAACAGGGCCGGCGTGCTCCGCGATGTGGCCACGGTGATGGCGGATTACCGGGCAAACATCCAGATGATCCAGCAGTCGATCATCACAAACGGTCCGAACACCGGGAAGGCCTACCTCTACTTCGAGTTCGAGGAGTGCGGGAACCACCCGGAGCTCATCGCCGACCTGGCAAGGGTGCCGTCCGTCGTCGACGTCACCATCTACCCGCCGTTCTCCCGGATATTCGGGTCACGGGTGATCATCATCGGCGGAGGGGCACAGGTGGCGCAGGTGGCGCTCGGCGCCGTGAACGAGGCGGACCGCCACAACATCCGCGGCGAGCGGATATCGGTGGACACGATCCCCCTCGTCGGCGAAAAGACCCTCGCGCTCGCCGTGGATGCGGTGGCCCGGCTCCCCCGGGCGTCCATCCTGGTGCTCGCCGGGTCGCTGATGGGCGGCGAGGTCTCGCAGGCCGTGGACCGGGTCCGGGCGGCGGGCATCCCGGTGATCGCCCTCAAGATGGCCGGGAGCGTCCCGCAACATGCCGACCTGGTCGTGACCGACCCCATCCAGGCAGGGGTCTTTGCCGTGATGCACGTCAGCGGCAAGGCGGTCTTCGATATCAACCGCGTGCGTGGACGTGAATTCTGATGGATCCGATAGGGATGGCTGTTAAAGTGCTACAGAGGGACGGGCTCGTCGTCTATCCCACCGAGACGGTCTACGGCCTCGGGGCGGACGCCCTCTCTGAGGATGCGGTGATGCGGGTCTACGAAGCCAAGAACCGGCCAGTCGGCAAACCGATATCGGTCGCGGTCTCGGATATGGAGATGCTTGATGCCGTTGCGGTAGTGGACGACGCGGCGAGGGCCTTCATCGAGCGCTTCCTGCCCGGCCCGGTGACGGTGATCCTCCCGGCGAAGTCCTGCCTGCCGGAGGTCCTCACGGGCGGCACCGGGCTCATCGGGGTCCGGTGGCCCGACCACGAGATCGCGCTTGCCATCATCTCAAGGCTCGACTCTCCCATCACCTCGACCAGCGCGAACATCTCGGACGATATCCCGCCCACCCGGCCCGATGAGGTCTCGGTCCCCCATGACTACCTGGTCGACGGCGGTGAGCTTCCCGGGACGCCGAGCACGGTGGTGGACCTGACCGTTCGGCGCATCCTGCGGAAGGGTGCGGAATGGGAAGCGGTAGAAGCGTTCCTGGAGACTCCGGGGTGATTCATGCAATCGGTACGACTCCGTGACTTCATCGAGGACCGCGAGGGCTGCCTCTATGCGGTCTCGAACTATGACAACGCCGACCGAATCGGGTGCATCCTCCGCTACGTCCCCGATCTGGACGGGGAGCGGACGAACCTCTCCGGCCGGCGGTATCACAAATACGATTTTGCTGAGGCTTTCGACTGGATCCGGGCGCACAGGCCGGAGTACCTGGACAGCGTTCACCGGGTGCCCTACTGCGACGTGGCCCGGGTCTATAAGCCGGAGGAGGAGATTGGCAACGTGGCGGCCCGCAATGTCCGGGTGGCAAGGCTCCTCTCCCACTTTGATCTTTCGCCGGGCTCGTTCGGGTGCACGGGTTCGCTCCTCTGCGGCCTGGAAAACGCCGCATCGGACATCGACCTGGTGGTCTACGGCGACGCCTGGTTTGCTGCCCAGCGTCAGCTCCGCCGCCTGGTGGAGACGGGAGTGATCCCGGGAATGAGTACCGCGATGTGGCGGAAGGTCTACGACAAGAGGGTGCCTGAGATCTCCTTCGAGACCTTCGTCCTGCACGAGCAGCGGAAGTGGAACCGGGGCGAGTTCGAGGGGACCTACTTTGATCTCTTGTATACCCGCGCCTACAAAAACCTGGATGCGGTCCCGGCCGGTGTGGGGAAGGTTCTCGGCCGGGCGACGATCGAGGCGACGGTCACTGACGCTTCCCTTTCCTTCGACAGCCCGGCGGTCTACGCGGTGGACCACGACGAGATATCGCGGGTGCTCTCCTTCACTCACACCTATTCGGGACAGGCGCTCGCCGGGGAGGTCATCGAGGCGAAGGGCGTCGTCGAGAAGCACGGCGATGAACGGTGGCTGATCGTGGGGACGACCCGCGAGGCGAAGGGGGAGTACATCGTCTCGAAGACCCTGCTTGAGAACGTTTAGAAGAGGTCGGAGAGCCGGCGCGGGCCGGCGGTGCACCGCTCGAGGTGCGGGCAGCCCTCGCAGGGGGCCCGGAGGGGCCGGGGCGGGATCTCGCCCGCGACGACCCTCTTTGCCGCCCGGACTGCCTTGATCATCTCCCGCCGGTCGCGGGGCTGCGGCTCGACGTAGCGGCAGACGCCGCTTGCGACGTATTCGACGTAGCCGCCGGCAACGGGGCGCCCGAGAGTCTCGTGCAGGCAGGCAACGTAGCAGGCGACCCGGAGCCGGTCGGTGCCGTAGACCCCGGCCTTCGGGGCGGTGCTCGACCGGGCTATGGCGAACGTGCCGTCCTCGAAGACTTTATCGACTCTTCCCCGGATGCCGAGGGTGTCGGACTCGACGGCGAGGTCGGCCTGGACCGGCCGCTGCCAGGCGGTCTCCCGGCAGGCACCGATGCACTCGTCGAGGAGTTCGCGGGCCTCCTCTGTGGCGTCGGGGAGGACGCAGAGGACCTCCTGCCAGATCTGCTCCGCCTCGAGGAGCTCGCCGAGGTGCATGGAGACCTGCTTGCAGACGGTGTAGCGGGGCGACTCTTCGCGCTCCTCCGACCGCTCGAAGTAGTAGCGCCGGGGGCAGATGTGGCAGGCGACGATGCCGGATACCGGGATGTATTCGCTCATGTTCAGTCAATCACGTATAGAAAGGTTTACACCCTTCCTCTATAAAATAAGGGACATCCATGAACCGGAACCTGATCCTTATCGCCACGCTGATCCTGCTTGGCTGTGCGGTCTGCTCCGGGGGATGTCTCTCGGGGACGACGGCGCCCGGACCGGCGACCGCCGTCGTTCCCTCCCTGCCGGCGGACTGGCTGCCGGTGATGGGCGGGGAGGCCGGAGGCGGTGCGTTTCCGCCCGGGGGTGAGATCCTGTTTTCGTTGACGTGACGGCAAAGACCAACCCTTATGCCGGAGCGAATCACAGAAGATGGGTATGGCTAACCGCGAGATATCAGTCAACATCCCCGGCAATCTTGACCCGGTCTACTCCAACCGCATCCAGATCGCCTACAAGGAGGACGAGTTCACGTTCCTCTTCCTGCACGAGATCCCCGGCATGAACCAGGCGCGAGGGAAGGCAATCGTCTCGATCAGCCCCCGGCACGCGAAGAACCTGGTGGAGGTGCTCGCGAAGAGCGTCGCCGACTACGAGCAGAAGTTCGGTAAGATAACCTCCCCGGAGGCCACAGCGCAGCAGGAGAGCAACGTCACCATCCGGGGGTACTCCTGAACGGAGGCGGGGCGGCGGGACCCCGGCAGGTGATACCTTTTTAATTCCGGACGTACAATATTCTAAGGCAGTTGCCGCTGTGGCTTAGCGGTATAGCGGCTGATTCGTAATCAGCAGGTCGGGGGTTCAAGTCCCCCCAGCGGCTTCTATTATTCACGTGTGAACTACCACGCCCTGAAGGGCGTGGCTTCCTGCTTCATGGACAATACTTGCATCACTGAGATGTGATGTAGCGGTATCATCTCCACAGCACGGGAAATCGAAGATTTCCCTGACAGGAAACTGCAGGGCAGTTTCCGTGGCTCAAAGGGCTGTTCCATCCCCACGCGGTGAATATTCACCGCAGCATTGTAATCTCGATCGGCAACAAACCCGCAGAATGGGCATTCGTGGACTCTTTCGGAAAGAGCCTTTTTCACGATGCTTCCACAGTTTGCGCACATCTGCGTTGTATCCCGGGGATCGATCTGAATGAAGTTCGTACCAGCACTTTCAGCCTTGTATGAGAGGTAAGAATAGAATCGCCCCCACGATGCACTGTGGATACTCCTGCGGAGTCCGCAAGATTTGCCGTTCTCTTTCAGATACTTGATATTCAAATCTTCGACACAGATCGTTGCATAGGTGTCAACGTACTGACGAGAAAGTTTGTGCAGGAAATCGTTCTTCTGGTTCGTGATGTGCTCATAAACCTTCTCCAGCCTGTATTTTGCCTTTTTCCAGTTCTGTGAGAACCGTTTCTTTCGGGCAATGCTTTGCTGTAACTTCTTGATTCGGTCAAGCGAGCGCTCATAGAACCGAGGATTCTCGATTACTGTACCGTCGCTATCAACGACAAACGAGTTCAAACCAACATCAATGCCAACCGAACGTCCGTCGCGCTTTGCTCTGGAAACTTCTTGTTCCGCTTGAATGATCACATACCATCTCTCATTGGAACGGGTGATCAGGACGCCCTTCACCGTACCGGTGTACGGTCGGTGCATGGCGAACGGGAGTGTTCCGATCTTTGAGAAGGTGATCGTGCTGTGTTCACGGTCGATCTTGAACCCCGACTGGTTATAGTTGAGCGTCCGATACCGAGATGCGCTCTTGAACCGGAGTTTACCAACCTTTCGATTCCTTTTCTTCGTCTGCGAGAGTGCAGCGATGTTGCTCCAGAGGGTATAGTTCACCATCTGGAGCACTTTGGAGTAGATCGCTTTAAGAGCAGGATTTTCGTCCTTGAGCGTGACGATCCGCGCCTGCGATCCTCGCATCGTCGGGGTGAGCCCGTTCTCCCGCGTGGTGTTGCACTCTTCGAGAAGTTTGTTGTAAAGCCACCTACAGGTATCGAGTGCGGTATCAAGCCGTGCCTCGGTGATTGCGTCTGGATATGCTCGATACTTGTAGGAAATAATCATTCACTTCTCCAATTGAGAATCAACGTACTCTTTCAGGGCGTCAAGGCTTACCTGTCCCGACGTTGCAAGGAAATACGATGGAGACCAGAAGGAATCTCCCCATAGCACATTCTTCGTTGCAGGAAACTCCTGTCGCAGCCTCCGTGATGACACTCCCTTGATTACATTGACAACATTGACGAGGTTGGTTTTCGGAGTCGCCTTGAAGAGGAGATGATAGTGATCTTCGGCAGGTTCATGAGCAACAATCTCTATACCCAATTCATCAGATAGGTTCCACATGATATCTTTCAGACGTTCCCGAATATCATCCGAATACAACGCTTTCCGACGATACTTTACTACTATCACCAGATGATAATAGAGAGCAAAGACCGAATGCGCTGACCTATCAAGTTTATACTTCATGTTGGGTATATCATAATACGTCACCCAACAAGGTATATCTATCGCAGGGAAAAAGGGCGGCTCCGCTTTCATCCCCGGCCTGAAGACCGGGGACTTCCCGCTCCACCCCCTTTACCCCCGCAAGTTAAAAAAGCCACTCCCAGATCCTCATCCTGTAATACTTATTGATACTGATATTGGGATCCCCGTCGAGCATCCGGCTCACCCGCGTCTTCATCTTATACGATTTTTTAACCTTCAGGAACGTTTTGCTGAACAGCGTGTTGGAAGACATCACCTGGTTGAGGTAGCTGTACTGCTCCTTTATCGATTCCAGTTTCAGGCCGGCCGATGTTTCGTCGCAATCTTTCGATCCCACATCCCTGAACGTATGACAATCCCGTATGAAGTCCGTGAAGATCTTCATGCCCTGCTCATTCTTATTCATGGTCGCAGTCAGGTTCAGTATCTTATCGGAAAATGAGATCACGAATATCAGGAAACCCAGAAATGCAATCACGTTTCTCGTATCCTGCTGATCGTGGAAGGGAAGCGACAATGAGATCAGAATGTCGGGATCTACAATACTTAAAAAGGCAATAGATGCCGAGAACAGCAGAATGGCTAACGACAGGCCGGTTGAGATCCATTTGTATTTTCTATACTGGTATGCACAGATCTCCCTGGACAGACCGGCTTTGTCCGCTAAATTATTAACCTCATTAACGCAGTCCTCTACGGTTTTCCCACCCATTGGAGTTCCTCGCAATTGCAATCAGTCGTCGGTGAATACGTTCTAGAGCGCCCTATCCGGAATCAAAATCCGGAGGTGTAACGGCAAAGCCTGCTGAGAAAAAGTAGCGCGAACAGGCGGTGGAGTCGATACCCCCGTTGCGGAGAAGCAGGCCCCGTTTTGACATTGTCTGACCATTTAAAATGGTTAATTAATTGGATATATATGTTCTGGAACTTCTTTGCCCCCAACCGGTTCTGTAAGTGGTTATCTGCTATATCAGGTCCGGCAGGATTCAATCCCAACCGACAGGCTGGCCAAAATACAGATAATACATCCATACCACCCCGGATCTGATACCCATGACAAACGAAACCGGCACGGTGGTCGTCACCCTCTCCCTCCTCGGCATCGCGTTCGTGCTGCACTTCCCGGCGGCACCTTACTACTTCACCGGGTCCCCGCCATCGGGGCTCAGCAACGGCAGCCTCGGCCTGATCTTCTGCGTCCTTGGGGTGGTTCTTACCGGGTTTGTCGCCGCCAGGAAGGAGTGAAGGGCGGCCGGCACTCCGCCGTTCAGAAGAGCGCCGTCGCGATGAGCGGGATGGTCAGGACCGATCCGAGCGTCGAGGTGAAGACAATGCCGGATGCCAGCCCCGGGTTCGCCCCGTACTCCTCCGTCAGCAGGGCGCAGTTGGCCGCGGCCGGCATGGCCCCGAGCATGACAGCCACGCCGGTGACGAGGGGATTCGTCCCAAAGGACTGGAGCACAGGCCAGAGGGCCGCCGGGATCAGGAGAAGCCGGGCCAGGCTTGATGATCGAGTCGGACGTGCCGGTCGTGGTTCCGTTCAGCCGGCAGAACATCAGCAGGGCCGCAAAACGCGTTCCCCACCACGATGGTGTTTCCCGGAGAGTGACGGCCTGAAAACTGTCCCTTTACTTCTTCACGGCATACACCAGGTGCACCGTGCCCTGCTCCATCGGCACGACTTTCCGGAGCTCGAGCGCCGTCCGCCCCCCGGCCCGGCCGAAGAGCCTCTTCTCCCCTTCGCCGACGATGACCGGATGAACGATCAGGCTGATCGTATCCGCGATCCCCTCCCGGATCAGGACATCGTTCAAGTCCGGGCCGGAATCGGAGACCACCCGCGTGATGCCGAACCGCTCCCCGAGCTCCCGTATGGCGCCCTTGAGGTCAACCCGGTCCTTGCCGCATCGGATGAACGGGTAATCCCGCTCACTGAGGTAGTCGAGGTAGTCCTCCGGCGTCGCCTCCGAGACGAGGATGATGACATCTTTCGTATGCTCCATGTTCCGGTAGAAGTGGAGCAGATCTTTTAGTATGCCCCTGCTGTCGACGATGACGCTGACGGGGCGCGGATCGTCCAGCCGGACTTCGGGCCGATGCCAGTCCGCCTCCGTCTCGGGCTCGTTGATATCCATGAACATCTCGATCCCGGACTTTGCCGTGGCCGAACCCGCGAGAACCGCCCCCGGCCCGAAGGCCAGGAGCGCGCCGTAGTGCAGCCCGAGATCGACCTCAAACCCCCTTACCGCGTGATCCAGGCTCACGCTATTGTGGATGATGACTTCAGGATACATGCGGGGAGATACGTGCGTTCGGGATATAACACGCGCGCATCCTTCCCGGCAGGAAGAGAAATCCCTATCTCTCTCCCGGTCGAGAACTCTCTGGCGGAGGACGCCCGATGGAAATCCCGACAAGTATCTTTGACCGTATGGCACAAAGCATGGCCGACCGCGAATCGCTCCTCTCGTCCCGGGCGACCAGGAACGCCGATTACCTCAGGCGGTCCGACCGAAAACCCGAGGACCCGGTCATCCGGCCGCCGTTCTTCCGGGACGCCGACCGGATCGTCCACTCGAAGGCCTACTCGCGCTACATCGACAAGACCCAGGTCTTCTACCTCGTCGAGAACGACCACATCACCCACCGCGTCCTCCACGTCCAGCTGGTCTCGAAGATCGGGAGGACGATCGGAAGAGCCCTCGGCCTGAATGAGGACCTGATCGAGGCGATCGCCCTTGGGCACGACATCGGGCACGTGCCCTACGGCCATCTTGGGGAGAAGTTCCTCGATGAGCTCTGCACCGAACACGGGCTCGGGGGTTTCCGGCACAACGTCCAGAGCGTCCGGTTCCTCGACTTCGTCGAGGACTGCGACCTCACGCTGCAGGTGCTGGACGGGATCCTCTGCCACAACGGCGAAGTCCACGACCAGTGCCTCATGGTCGAGGGCGAGGCCGACTGGGACTCGTTTGCGGAGAAACTCCGGAGGATCGAGGACGGGGGCGACGTCCTCCCTCTTACCGCAGAGGGGTGCGTCGTCCGGTGCGCCGACAGCATCTCCTACCTCGGCCGCGACCTTGCGGACGCTCTCGAGGTCGAGGTCATCGATGAGCGGGATCTCGCGGACTTCCCCGAGAACTGCATGACTCTCCTGAGGATCGCCGGACGCAGAAAGGAAGCGTTTTCCGATATCAATCACAGGGTGCTCGACGTCCTGATCCGCGACATCATCGCCGTGAGTTACGATACCGACTGCATCTCGTTCTCCGCCGACGCTTCGGTGTGCGTTGCGGCTTTCAAAGAGTTCAACATGCAGCACATCTACAACAACGAGCGGCTCATTAAGAACCAGAAGAAGATCCGGTTCATGTTCCGGTACCTCTTCAACTGTACTCTTGAAGATATTGAGGAGGAGCGCGAGGCATCCCCGGTCTATGAAGACCTCATCAACGCACCGTGGGCGTCCCCGCGCTACATCGCCACCGCCGCCCCCGCGGAACTCGCGAGGGATTTCATCGCCGGGATGACCGACCGCTACTTCGAGCGGGTCTTCCGACAGAGCATCCTCCCGGAGAGGGTCCGGTCGAGGTACCGGGCGGGAGAGGCACGGCAGGGTGGGCCGGACCGATCGTGAACAGAGGCCCCGCACCTACCCGATATCGGCCGGGAATCCCATTTCCAGCCGATGAGCATAACCCGCCGGTTCCTATGAATTCAAATAGAGTTACTCAAAGACCCCCTTTATGCGCAGACCTATTCTCATTCTGGGCCTGTTTGCGGCTTTTGTCCTCGCAGCAGGCTGCATGGGGCTTGTCGGTCCCGACCCGAAGGTCGTACAGGACTCCGCGACCCCGGACCTCAGCCTCGCCAAAGGGCTCGTGTACAACGTGAATGCGGAGATCCAGAATGACGGCCACGACGGAGACGTCTCCGTGACCGCGAGACTGATCGACGAAGAGAAGGGATTTACACGCGATGAGGTATCGGTGCAAGTCTTCATCCTCGCGGGAGAGACAAAACGGGTCAGCCTCACGCTGGACGGGGACGTCGGCAGGACGTACCGGCACAGTGTCGAGGTGCGGTAACAGGAGGCGCTGGCGGGATGGACTTCTTCCTGAAGGCGAACAAGATGGTGGTCGGCTAATCTCGCCGAAACCTACTTCGTGGCGAACCGTCAGATCATGAAGGAATGAACTGCTGCCGGCACAGGGGGAGCGTGCTGCCATCCTGACGAACGGAAGGTGCCCGGCCGTCCTGGTCCACGGGTGGCGGAGCCATCCCGGCATCTGGAACCGCCTCACCCCGGCGCTCTCGGAGGCCGCGGTGCCCTTCTGGAGGTTCGACTATACGGCAATCCAGGGTGCCGGGACGGAGACGATCGCCCTCGCTCTCCAGGACTATATTCACGAAAAGCGGGAGGAGACCAGGTATGCCGGCCCGGTCGACATCGTCTGCCACTCGATGGGGACGTGCATCGCCCGGTACCTCCTCGAAGTCCTCGACGGCGACGAACGGGAGGAGGACGTCCGGCTTCTGATCGGGATCGGCCCGCCGAACAACGGCTCGGCCATGGCCGAGCTCTTCAACGACCCCGACCGGGGCCCGGAGGTGATCCGGCGACTTATCGGGGTCTTCGTGCCGCAGGACTACGACCCCCGGGAAGACACCATCGTGCAGGAGTTCCGCCCCGGGAGCAGGACCGTCGCAGCGCTCCGGGACGCCGGGACACGGGACGATATCGACTACAGGATCCTCCTCGGCGCAAACCTCACCGCGACCCCGGCGTTCTTCCCGGCCTTCGCCGGTAGAACCTGGGAGTTCGCTCCGGACGGAGGGTGGCGGACGACGTATGCCGGCGACGGTATCGTCCCCCACACAGACTCACTCCTCCCCGGGGCGGGGGTGGACGTGCTCCCGGCAGACCCCGGGAACCTGGCCCGGCACCCGGAACTTTACTGTCACACCATGCTGCCGAGAAACCCCGAAATCGTCGCCCGCGTCACGGAGTACCTTTCACCGTCGCTGTAAGGCCAGCCGCGCAGACTCCGCCCAGGCGTTGATCGCCCGCTCGAGATCCTCCCCGGCCTTTCGCGCCGCCTGCTCAATGCGCTCGTGCCCTTCAGGCGTTCCGAGGAGATGGTGGCCCGCGTTCATCACATCGTTGACCGCTTTCCTGACCGACTCCGATGCCTCGTGCACACGTTCGTCGACGGTAGGAGAGGCCGGTGTCGGCTCTCTTTCCGGTGCGGGGGCGGGATTGGGGATCCATCGCCCCTTCTCAAAGCGACCTTCAGTCTCGCTCATAAACGTGGGTGTAGGTTTGCCCGGAATAAAAACCTGGCTTTTTTGCACCGCATGTCCGGTGTCCGTTCGGCCCGGTTGCAGGAAGTGCGCAGGTTCATCTACCTCCGGGGTACAGAGGAGAACAATGGTCAGGGTTGCTGCCGTCGAGGCATGCGAGCGGGCGCTCTCCCCGGGCACCTGCCGGTACCGGATCGCACGAGCAGCCGCGTTCGTGTTCCTCTGTATCCTGGTGATTCCGCTCCTTCTCGGCCTCGCCTTCGGTGTCCCTCCGCCGGCGGTCCTCGCCCTCGTCGCATCGACCCTCCTCCTTCAGGCGGCCGCGGCCGTCGTCGGCCTCTCGCTCGGGCTGCCCCCTGCGGTCGTGCTCGTCTTCCTGACGTCGGTGGCGGTCGCCGTCATGATCGGCATCCTCGAGGTCTGCGACCTCTTCGCCGGGAGCTCCCGGAGGGTCCAGGGGCTTCTCCAGAAGATCGACGCAAAGACAGGGAGGATCGATTACCTGAAGCGCTATGGCGCCCTGATGCTCATTCCGATCATATGGATCCCCGGGATCGCCCTCTACGGGGCCCCCGTCGTCGCGTGGCTCTTCCAGTACCGGCGGACCACCTCTCTCCTCTGCATGATCGCCGGATGGATGGTTGCGGTCGTCGCGGTCATGGCGGCGGCGGTGGGGCTTGTCCGTCTGGCCTTCTGACTGCGGGGGCCGATCTCTCCGGCACGCCGTCACCTGCCTATCTACTCTTATTCCGGCCACCTCCGGGAAAGATTGCCGGGCCTCTTTTCCTCATCGGCGGGCGGCGTGACCCGAAGGCATAAATATTAACAATTGTTATCTGTTATAGGTGCGGTTAACAATTGTTAATCCAAAACCCTGCCAAGGTGGCGGAACGGCCACGCGGTTGACTGCAGATCAACTCCATCCCGGTTCGACTCCGGGCCTTGGCTTTTCCTGAGGTTTCTCTATGAAAGAACAGGTCCAGAAGACGTTTGAAGCGCTCTTCGCGCTCGAAGATATCCGGGAAGTGCTGCGGCAGACACTCCCGACCGGCCCGGACCACGGCGAAGAGCAGGCAATCCGGGAAGGCGTCGCCCGGGTCCGCGCCATCCTCGACGATCTGGAGGCAGGGACCGGCTCTCCGAAGGTCACGAAGATCGCGGGCAGCCTTGACATCCGGAACCGGGAAGAGTCTTACATCAACGTCCAGCCCATCCAGGCCGCCGGCCGCCTGACCCTCGAGGCCCGGAAGGCGCTCATCGCCTACGGGGACGGCTACTCCACCTGCGACGCCTGCCGGAAACCCTTCCGTATCGATAAGATCACAAAGCCCCCCATCGCGGCGTTTCACGAGGACCTGGCCCGGTTCCTGAACATGGATATGGTCCGCGTCGTCCCCGGCGCACGCCGGGGATTCCAGGCGGTCGCCTCCACGCTCGTGAAGCCGGGCGACCCGGTCATCGTCTCGTCTCTCGCCCACTACACGGAGTTCCTTGCCGTCGAAGGGGCGGGAGGCGTGGTGAAGGAGGTCCCGGTCTCGAAGCAGAACCTCGTCGCCCCCGACGCCGTCGCCGAGAAGATCGAGGATGTCCGGCGTGAGACCGGGAGGACGCCGGCGCTCGCCATGATCGACCACGTCGACTACCAGTTCGGAAACGTTCACGACGTTGCCGGCATCGCAAAGGTCGCTCACCAGTACGACATCCCCTTCCTCCTCAACGGCGCCTACACGGTCGGGACCATGCCCGTCGACGGCAAAGCGATCGGGGCTGACTTCGTCGTCGGCTCCGGGCACAAGAGCATGGCCTCCCCCGCCCCGTCCGGGGTCCTTGCCGCCACCGCCGAGTGGGCGCCGCGGGTCTTCAGGACCACGGCGATGACCGGGGATCTCACCCACCGGAAGTTCGGGGTCAAGGAGGTGGAGATGCTCGGGTGCACCCTGATGGGGGCGAACCTCATCGCCATGATCGCCTCGTTCCCGGCGGTCCGGGAGCGTACCCTCCGCTGGGACGAGGAGGTGAAGAAGTCCAACTACTTCATCGACGGCCTCCTCACCATCGAGGGCACGAGGGTCCTCTCCGAGTACCCGCGGAAGCACACCCTCACCAAAGTGGACACCACCGGGAGCTTCGACCTGATCGCGGCGACCCACAAGCGGCGGGGCTTCTTCCTCTCCGACGAACTCTCCCGGCGGGGTATCGCCGGGGAATTCGCCGGCGCCACCCGGACCTGGAAACTGAACACTTTCGGCCTCTCCTGGAAGAAGATCCGGTACCTGACGGAGACCTTCCAGGAGATCGCCGCGAAGTATGATCTGAACGTTACGACAGGGACAGGACCAGCATGAGCACGCACCATTATCGGCCGGGCACGCTCGCCCTCCACGCCGGTCAATCGCCCGATCCGGCGACGGGAGCCCGGGCAGTACCGATCTACCAGACGACCTCCTACGTCTTCCACGACACAGAGCACGCAGCGAACCTCTTTAGCCTCAAAGAGCCCGGGAACATTTACACGCGGCTTATGAATCCCACCACCGACGTCTTCGAGCAGCGGATGGCCGCCATCGAAGGGGGGACCGGAGCGGTCGGGGTCGCGTCGGGCATGGCGGCTATTTCAAACGCGCTCCTTGCTGTCACCCGGCCGGGCGACGAGATCGTCGCCGCCGACAACCTCTACGGCGGCACCTACGAACTCTTCAACTATACCTTCCCGAAACTGGGGCGACGAGTGGTCTTCGTCGACTCGACCGATCCGGGGGCTTTTGGGGCAGCGGTGGCGGAGAGGACCCGGGCGGTCTACGCGGAGTCGATCGGGAACCCCAAACTGGACGTTCCCGATTTCGCAGCCATCGCAATGATCGCCCACGAGGCCGGCGTGCCGTTCGTCGTGGACAACACCGCCGCGGTCGGCCTGGTCCGCCCCATCGACCACGGCGCCGATATCGTCGTCCTCTCGGCCACCAAGTTCGTCGGGGGGCACGGCACCTCCATCGGCGGGGTGATCGTCGATTCCGGGAACTTCGCCTGGGACAACGGGAAGTTCCCCGGGTTCACCGAGCCCGATCCCTCGTATCACGGGCTCGTCTACTGGGAGACGTTCCGCGACTACCCGGGTTCCGGGAACGTCGCTCTCGCCTATAAGGTCCGGCTTGAGGTCCTCCGGGACATGGGCGCGTGCCTCTCGCCGATGAACGCCTTCCTCCTCCTGCTGGGGCTTGAGACGCTCCACCTCCGGATGGCCCGCCACTCCGAGAACGCGCTTGCGGTCGCCCGGTTCCTCCGGGACCACCCGAAGGTCGCCTGGGTGAACTACCCCGGCCTCCCCGAAAACCCGGCCCACGCCGTCGCCCGAAACTACCTCGCCGGGGGTTTCGGCGCTCTGGTCGGGTTCGGGGTGAAAGGGGGGTGCGATGCGAGCAAGAGGGTGATCGAGCGCCTGCGGCTCTTCTCGCACCTGGCGAACATCGGCGACGCAAAGAGCCTCGTCATTCACCCGGCGAGCACCACCCACCAGCAGCTGACACCCGCGGAGCAGGCGGCGTGCGGGGTCACCCCGGACTACATACGCCTCTCCGTCGGGATAGAGGATGTCAGGGATATCATCGAAGACCTCGACCAGGCACTCAGGGATGCGTAACATGCCCGGATCCGTCGGTACCGTGAGGACAGAGTACGCCACCTTCCTCGACCCCCTCGCCCTCGAGAGCGGTGCGGTCCTTGCGCCGGTGACGATCGCCTACGAGACCTACGGGCGGCTGAACCGGGAGAAGAGCAACGCGATCCTGATCTGCCATGCCCTCTCCGGCGACGCCCACGCGGCAGGCTATCACGAGGGGGCCGGCCGGCTGGGGTGGTGGGACGGGGTCATCGGGCCCGGAAAAGCCTTCGACACCGACCGCTACTTCGTCGTCTGCTCGAATGTCATCGGGGGGTGCAAAGGCTCGACCGGGCCGGCCTCCGTCAACCCGGCGACCGGCCGGCCCTACGCCCTCACGTTCCCGGTGATCACCGTCCGGGATATGGTCCGGGCGCAGAAACGGCTGATTCAACACCTCGGGATCGACTGCCTCGCCGCGGTGGCAGGCGGTTCGATGGGGGGCATGCAGGCGCTCCAGTGGGCGGTGGCCTACCCGGAGGCGGTCCGGAAGGTGATCGCCATCGCCACGACCGCACGCTCGACCGCCCAGCAGATCGCCTTCAACGAGGTCGGGCGGCAGGCGATCATGGCCGACCCCGCGTGGGCGGGCGGGGGCTACCCGGGCGAACGCCCCCCGGTGCAGGGGCTTCGACTCGCCCGGATGATCGGGCACATCACCTACCTCTCCGACGGGGCGATGCGCGAGAAGTTCGGGCGGAACCTGCAGGGCCGCAGCACTGTCGGCTACGGCTTCTCCACCGAGTTCCAGGTCGAGAGTTACCTCCACCATCAGGGCGACACCTTCACCCGGCGGTTCGATGCCAACTCCTACCTCTACATCACCCGGGCGCTCGACTACTTCGACCTCGCCGTGGAGGACTCACTCGTTGCCGGTTTTGCCGGAGTGAAGGCCTCGTTCCTGGTCATTTCGGTCTCTTCCGACTGGCTCTACCCGCCGTATCAGTCCGAGGAGATAGCAAACGCGCTGGCCGCAAACGGCATCAACGTCCAGTACTGCGAGATCCGGTCGAATTACGGACACGATGCCTTCCTCCTCGAAGACGGGCAGATGAACTACCTTATCGGAACGTTCCTCGACCATCTGCTCGTCCGGGACGTCATGGAGACGGGTACCCCGACCATCGCCGAAGAGGCGTCCATCCACGACGCCGCCAGGATCATGATCGAGAACGCCGTCAACCATCTCCCCGTCCTTGCCGAACGGGGCGATCTTGCCGGGATCGTCACCTCCTGGGACATCGCGAAAGCGGTTGCCTGTAGTTATGGGAGTCTTGACGAGATCATGTCGCGCTCGGTCGTCACCGCAGCTCCGGACGAACCGGTCACGGAAGCTGCACGGAGGATGGAGGAGCGCTCGATCTCCGCCCTCCCCGTCGTCGACGCCGACCGGCGGGTGATCGGGCTCATATCGAGCGACGCGATCAGCACGCTGATAGGACGATGCGCATGACAACGCAAGAACATAAAGATGAATCAGCTCTCCTGGTCTTCGGGTGCCCGGAGGTCCCGGTGCAGGCGGCGATCGGCCTCTACCTTGCAGGTCGGCTCGCCGAGGACGGCTACGACGTCCTCTGTGCCGGAAACCCCTCGGTTCTTGCCCTCCTCCGCGTCTCCGACTGGAGGCGGCAGTACATCGGGAGGACCATCGACCTCGACCGCTGTATCGGGGAGGTCGCGGAGAAGAAGCGGAACGCCGCTCTCTGCGTGGTCTTCGCCCATAACGATGCCGGCATATCGTACGCCGCCACGATGCGCTATCTCCTCCCGGGAGCACGCCTCGTGGTCATCGTCTTCGGCCGGAACGCCGAAGAACTCGCAGCAGGGATCGAGTTCCCCTGCGAAAAGGTCGTGGAGAAGGCGGTCCACAACCCGGGAAGACTGAAGAAAGGGATCGACGAGGTCTTCGGATGGCGTGCATCGACGAGCTGAACCCGGAGGTTCTCCTCCGGGGAGCCTCGTTCGCGGAGTGCCGGGCTATGGTGGAGAAGCGCTGCCGCGAGGTCTACTACGTCGACCCGGGGTATGCGATCTTTGATACGCATATCATCGGAGTCCCGCCAATCGCTGTCGGGGTGGAGGACACGTTCATCATCCTCCCCTACACCAAGCCCTGCTACGGGACGTTCCTGATCCGGGTGCCGGGGGGCGAGGAGATCGAGCGGCTCAGGCGGAAGGGGAGACGGAGACCATGACCGAACCGGACCAGGTCTGGCTGGTGCGCTACTCCGAGGTCTTCCTCAAGTCGGAGCCCGTCCGCAGGAGATGGGAGCAGACCCTTATCCGGAATATCAAGATGGTCCTCCCGGCGGCAGTTCCCCTGCGTGAGCGCGGGAGGATCTGGCTTACCGGCGAGGTCGACCCGGAGGTGCTCGGGAACGTCTTCGGGATCGTCTCGTTCTCCCTCTGCGACGTCGTGCCGCTCGACGATCTTTCGGCGGGCATCCTCGCGTTCTGTGATGGCCGCGGCGTCGGGGAGGCGGCGACCTTCGCCCTCCGGGTCAGGCGCGTGGGGAAACATCCTTTCACCTCCCGGGATCTTGCCGAACGCCTCGGAGACCTGATCCGGGCGAAGTACCCGCACCTCCGCGTCGACCTCGACCATCCCGAACGGGAGATCTTCATCGAGATCCGGGACGGGACCTGCTACCTCTTCGACCGGAAGATCCCGGCCGTCGGTGGCATTCCCCTTGGCGTCGAGGGAGCGCTCGTCGCGCTCGTCTCCGGCGGCATCGACTCACCGGTTGCGGCCTTCATGATGATGAAGCGCGGGTGCCGGATCGTCCCGCTCTACGTCGGGCTCGAAGGCTATCTCGATGAGACGAACCTCGCCCGGACAGAGGCCACGGTCGAGGTCCTCCGCCGGTACCAGCCGGACATCGAACTTATGGTCGTAGAGGACGCCTACCTCGCCCGGGCACGGCGGGTGCTTGAGGAACGGGGGCAGGAGCGCTACACCTGCCTCCTCTGCAAACGGCGGATGTACCGGATCGCCGCCGAGATCGCCGGGAGGACGGGGGCGAAGGGGTTCGTCACCGGGGAGTCGATGGGGCAGGTCGCGTCGCAGACCCTCGACAATCTGGCGGTGCTCACCGATGCGGCGACGATCCCGGTCTACCGGCCGTTGATCGCGTTCGACAAGGAGGATGTCGTCCGGCTCGCCCGCGAGATCGGAACGTTCGAGGCATCGATCGCTCCTGCCGGCGGGTGCGGAGCGGTGCCGGCGCGGCCCGCCACCGCCGCCGCGGTCGAGAGGGTCCGTGCGCTCGAAGAGGCGGTGGGGGATGCCGGAGACGCGGGAATGCTGCCTGTTCAAATATATGAATGATCGAAGGAGGCTGATACCTATGGGACGGATATATCATGACATCACCCGGGCGATCGGGAACACCCCGCTCGTCCGGCTGAACCGGGTGACGGAAGGCTCCCGGGCGACGGTCCTCGCCAAGGTGGAGTCGTTCAACCCGATGGGGAGCGTGAAAGACCGGATCGGGGTCGCGATGATCGACGAGGCCGAGCAGGCCGGCAAGATCCGGGAGGGGACGACGATCGTCGAGGCGACGAGCGGCAACACCGGGATCGCGCTCGCGTTCGTCTGTGCCGCCCGCGGTTACCGTCTCAGGCTCGTGATGCCCGAGACGATGAGCGTGGAGCGGCGAAAACTCCTCGCGGCGCTCGGCGCCGAGGTGATCCTCACGCCCGGGGCCGAAGGGATGGGGGGAGCGGTCGACCGTGCCGCCCGGATCGCCGCCGAGAACCCGAACGTCTATTTCATTCCCCAGCAGTTCGAGAACCCGGCGAACCCCGCCGTCCACCGCCGGACGACGGCCGAGGAGATCTGGCGGGACACCGACGGGGCCGTCGATGCCGTCGTCGCCGGCGTCGGGACGGGGGGGACGATCACCGGGGTCGCGGAGGTCGTCAAGGCGCGAAGACCCTCCTTCCGTGCGATCGCCGTCGAGCCCGCCGAGTCCCCCGTCCTCTCCGGCGGCCAGGCCGGCCCGCACCGTATCCAGGGGATCGGGGCCGGGTTCGTGCCGGGGGTTCTCAGGACCGACCTCGTCGACGAGGTCGTCCGGGTCGCTTCCGCGGACGCCTTCGCGATGGCACGCCAGCTCGCCCGTGAAGAAGGGATCCTCGCCGGGATATCGTCGGGCGCTGCGGTCCACGCGGCCCGCGAGGTCGCCCGCCGGCCGGAGTACGAGGGGAAGACGATCGTCGTGATCCTCCCTGATACCGGCGAGCGGTATCTCTCGACGGACCTCTTCGGAGCGTGAAGCGGGGGCGAGACGCGGTGAGCATCAGGGAAGACATCCAGACGGTCTTTGACAGAGATCCGGCGGCCCGGTCGGCGCTTGAGGTGATCTGCTGCTACCCCGGCCTCCACGCGATCTGGGCGCACCGGATCGCGCACGCCTTCTACCGGCGCCGTCTCTACTTTCCGGCGCGGCTCATCTCCCATATCGCCCGGGCGCTGACCGGGATCGAGATCCACCCCGGCGCGAAGATCGGCCGCCGGGTCTTCATCGACCACGGTTCGGGTGTCGTGATCGGGGAGACGGCGGAGGTCGGCGACGACGTCCTGATCTACATGGGGGTGGTGCTCGGCGGAACCGCGCTCGAACGGACGAAACGGCATCCGACGATCGAGGACGGCGTCATTATCGGGTCGGGGGCGAGCGTCCTCGGCCCCATCACCGTCGGGCGCGGGGCAAAGATCGGCGCTGGCTCGGTCGTCGTCCACCCCGTCCCCGCCGGGGCGACGGTCGTCGGGGTTCCGGGCAGGCTCGCCGGCCCGAAGTGTCAGAGGGGCCAGGAACGGCTCGGTCGCGGCGATCTCCCCGACCCGATGCTCCGGGTGGTCAGCCGCATGCTTGATCGGCAGAACCGGATCGAGGAGCGGCTCCGGGCGGTGGAGCGGTCGGGACTGGTTGCCGGGAGACGCCGGGAGGAGATCGCGCTCGAGGAGAGTATCCGGGCGGCACTCAGGGAGGTGATCGACCCGGAGGTCGGGATCGACGTCGTCGACCTCGGCCTGATCCGGGGGATCACCGTCCGGGACTCCTCGGTTCTCGTGGAGATGGTCCTGACCACCGCCGCCTGCCCGCTCGTCGACCACCTCACCGACCAGGTCCGGCGCCGGATCCTCGACGTGAGCGGCGTCCGGGACGTCGAGGTGCAGGTCCTCGACGAACCCTGGGACTGGGACCGGTTCTTCGGTCAGCGGGATATCCTCGGGAAGATCTAGGAGGCCGGAACGTCCAGCATCCGCCGGATCGCCGTCCGCGCCCGGGCGGCGGTATCCTCCGGGACTGTCACCCGCGGCTCACACCGTTCGAGGGCCGCGAGCACCTTCGCGGGATCGGTCTTCTTCATGTTGACGCAGACCGCCTTATGCGAAAGAGGGTAGAAGACCTTCCCCGGGCACTTCTTCTCGAGCTGGTGGAGGAGCCCGACCTCGGTGCCGATGACGAACTCCCGGCGTGGGCTTTCGCAGGCGTGCCGCACCATCCCCGAGGTCGAGAAGACGTGATCGGCAAGGTCGATCACCTCGGGCCGGCACTCGGGGTGGACGAGCACCTCGGCGTCCGGGTGGGCGCGGCGGGCTGCCGCGACCTCGTCGGCCGTCATCCGGTCGTGGACGATGCAGTAGCCGTCCCAGGGGAACACCTCTTTTTCAGTGAACCTCGCGACGTAACGGGCGAGGTTCCGGTCGGGGAGGAAGATCACCTCTCCTGCCGTGAGCGACTCGACGACGGCGACGGCGTTTGCTGAGGTGCAGCAGACGTCGCTCTCCGCTTTCACTTCGGCCGAGGTGTTGACGTAGGCGACGACGGCGGCGTCCGGGAACCGCTCGCGGAGCACCCGGACCTCGCCGGCGGCGACCATCTCCGCCATCGGGCAGCAGGCGTCGGCTGCGGGCAGGACGACCGTCTTCTCCGGCGATAGGATCGCCGCCGTCTCGGCCATGAAGTCGACGCCGGCAAAGACGATAACATCGGCATCGACCTCCGCCGCCGCCCGTGCGAGTTCGAGCGAGTCCCCGACACGGTCGGCGATCTCCTGCACCGTCGGAACCTGATAGTTGTGGGCGAGGATGACGGCGTTGCGCTCCTCCTTCAGCGCGGCTATCCGTTCGGCGAGGGCTTGATCGAGACTGGAAGACAGGATGGTATCACAACCCCTTTCTGCGGTCGGCGATGCGGTTCTGTCCACAAGAGTTATCTCTATGTGTACTTAACAATTGTGAATGCGGTGCGGCCCGGTTGCCGTGCCCGTAGTGACGATACCATGGCGCGAATCTTATCCGAACGGGACGTGGCGGTCCTGAAAAAATCCGCCCCGGAGTGCACGGGACTGGCGTGTGCAGGTTCGGGAGGGCCCTACCGGTCCATCCTCCCCCCGCTTGCAAACCACTACGCTGCCGATCCCGCTGACTTCTGGGAACGGCTGGAGCGGCTGAACGACGACGACCTCCGGTATCTCGTCGGGCTGATACTGGACGGGAGCGAGAGCCTCGGCTGCGTCCCTCCCGGGCACGTCGAGGTCTTTCTCACCTTCGTCGCAGACCGGCTCGGCCGGGATACCGCGCTCTCGATCCTGCAGCACTACGAGAGTGAGGACGGGTGCGCCCTCTGACCGGCGGGCGTTTGCTCCGGCATCACGGGAGCGGACGGTCTCTCGCCGCCCTGCCCGGAGGCGCCGCGGAAGGGCGCGACCCGTCGACTGCCCCTGCCCGAGATCGCTTTGCCCTGCAAAAGCCTTCAAACCGGCGCAGAAGATCCGGACTGCCCGCATCGGTGCCGATGAACTCGACAAAATGGCGGATCTGTTCGATCGTCTCCGGGGAGAGTTCGTGCTCCATGATACAGGCATCCCGGGAGGCAGCCATATCGGGCACCCGGATGAGCGTGAGGAAGGCCCGGAGCGTCTCGTGCCGGTACTTGATGACCTCGGCGATGCTCCGGCCTTCTGGCGTCAGGACCACCCCCTCGTACCGGCGGTGTGTGACGAGGTCCATCGCGTCGAGCTTCCTGACCATCTCGACGACCGTCGGGGGCCGGACCGAGAGCTCCGCGGCGATGTCTCTCGTCTTTGCGTAGCCTTTCTCGAGAGATACGTTGAGGATCGCCTCAAGGTAGTCTTCCGCCTTCCTGCTCAGGTTTCGCACAGTATATGAGTGTCTGATGCCGGGGCATATAATTGTTAGGGCATCCTAACTCTGGCGGGCTCCGCCGACAGCGGCGATATTCGGTTTTTTCCAGGTTTTCCTAACATCTTTCGGGGAATCGTGCCGGCACCGAAACAATTTCGGCGCGAGATTATCCCGACCAAACAAGAGAGCAGGATCCATGGAAACATCAGATCGAAACGCCCCGCCGCACGGAGCGGCAACCACCCTCGATCGTATCGGCCTTGCCTGCCGGTGCCGCGTCGTCGGCATCCGCGCCTCCGGGGCGCTCCGGAAACGGCTGCTCGCCATGGGCATGGTGCCCGGGGCGGATGTGGAGGCCGTCAGGGCCGCCCCGCTTGGCGATCCCGTCGAGTACCGGGTGAAAGGATACGCCCTCTCGCTGCGGCGTGCCGAGGCGGGCAAGATCGAGGTCGTCCCGGAGGAGGGATGATGGGAGCCGTCTGCCCGCTCGCCCTCCTCGCCGCAGGGACCGAGGCGACGATCGCCGACGTCAGGGCCGGCAGAGGGATGCGGCTCCGCCTCGCCGGGATGGGGCTCTGCCCCGACGCACGGGTGCGGGTGCAGTGTGCCGACCGGGGCTCGCTTATCGTCTCGGTCGGCGATGCCCGGTACGCCCTCTCGCGGGGGATAGCGATGAAGATCCTGGTGATGGAGGCTGCATGACCGGAATCCGGATTGCACTCGCCGGCAACCCCAACGTCGGCAAAACGACGCTGTTTAACGCGCTCACCGGGTCCCGCCAGCACGTCGGGAACTGGCCGGGCGTCACGGTCGAGAAGAAGACCGGCCGGATCACCCGGAACGGCCATACCGTCGAGGTGATCGATCTCCCGGGAACCTACAGCCTGACCGCCTGCTCCGCGGACGAGGTCGTCGCGCGGGACTATATCCTTGACGAGAAGCCGGACGTCGTCGTCCAGGTTGTGGACGCGACGAACCTCGAGCGGAACCTCTACCTGACGACGCAGCTTGCCGAACTCAAGACCCCGATCGTCATCGCCCTGAACATGGCTGATATGGCCGAGGCGCAGGGCGACCCGATCGACCGCGAGAAACTCTCGGAGTTCCTCGAGATCCCGGTCGTGCGCACGGTCGGGACCCGGGGAGACGGACTTGACGCCCTCCTCGACGCAGCGATCCGGGAGGCGGAGACCTCGCCGCACCACGAACACACCGTTGGTTACGGCAGCGAGGCGGAAACGATGATCGCAACGCTCACGGATGCCCTTTCGGCCGACAGGGATCTCGCCGGCCGATACCCTCTCCGCTGGCTCGCGGTCAGGCTCCTGGAAGGGGACGAGAACGTCCTCTCCAGGCTCCGGAAAGGACCGGCATCGGCCCGCGTGGAGGAGATCCTCTCCCGTATCGATACCGATGAGTACGAGGCGTTGATGGCGGACAAGCGCTACGAGGCGATCTCGGCCGTCCTGCCGCAGGTCCGGAAGGCAAACCCGAGAGAGATGAGCCCCTCGGATATGGTCGATCGTGTCGTCACCGACCGCTACCTCGGCATCCCGATCTTTTTGGCCCTGATGTGGGGGGCGTTCGAGCTGACCTTCACGGTCGCGACCCCCTTCATGACCACGATCGATGGCGGCGTCGCGTGGCTCGCGGAGCTCGTGGCCGGCTCGATCGAACCCGCATGGCTTGCCTCGCTCCTCGGCGACGGTATCATCGGCGGCGTCGGTTCCGTCCTCATCTTCCTCCCCAACATCTTCCTCCTCTTCCTGATCCTCGCGGTCCTGGAGGATTCCGGCTACCTGGCACGTGCCGCGTTCATCATGGACCGGCCCCTGTACGCCCTCGGACTGCCCGGAAAATCCTTCGTCCCGATGCTCGTCGGGTTCGGGTGCAACGTCCCCGCGATCATGGCCACACGGTCGATCGAGGGTGAGAAAGACCGGCTGCTCACGATCCTGGTCAATCCGTTCATGTCCTGCAGCGCGAGGCTGCCGGTGTACATCCTCTTCGCCGGGGTCTTCTTCCCCGAACAGGCGGGAAGCGTGGTTTTCTTCCTCTACGTTCTCGGGATCGCCGTCGCGATCGCGTCCGCGAAGCTCTTCAGGAGTACCATCCTCCCCGGAGAGGCTTCACCGTTCATCATGGAGATGCCGCCCTACCGGATCCCCACGGCGACGACGGCCCTCCTCCATATGTGGACCAGGGGGTCGATGTATGTCAGAAAGGCGGGTACGATCATCCTCACGGGCGTCCTGGTCGTCTGGATCCTCGCGTCGTTCCCCTTCGGCGTCGAGTACGGGGGCGCGGGGAGTTTCGCGGGCATGATCGGCCACGCGATCGAGCCGCTGGTGGCGCCACTCGGCTTTGACTGGAAGGTTGCGGTCGCCCTGATCTTCGGGTTTATCGCGAAGGAGATCGTCGTCGGGTCGCTCGGCACTCTCTACGGGACCGGGGAAGAGACGCTTCCGTCGGCCCTCCTTGCCGATCCTGGTCTCTCTGCGGCAACGGCCCTTGCCCTGATGGTCTTCGTGCTCCTCTACACCCCGTGCGTCGCGGCGCTCGGCGTCATCAGGAAAGAGACCGGGTCGTGGAAGTGGACCGGGTTCTCGGTCGCCTACGGCCTCGTCGTCGCCTGGCTGCTGGCGTTCGCCGTCGGGCACGCTGCCGGGCTCTTCATGGGAGGTATCTAATATGAGCGATACAGCGAAGTTGGTCTTCGGAGCGGTGCTCGGTGCACTCTACCTCGTCATCGGCCTGCTCCAGTTACTCGGGGCCGTCGTCGGCCCCATACCCGGTCTCGACACCTTCTACCTCACGGGCAACCCCTTCAGCGGGTTCGTTCTGCTGGTGGTCGGGACAGTCTTTGCAGTCGGCGCCCGGAAACTCTTCGCGGGCTCCGGCGAGGGTGCGATCTTCGTCTCCATTGGTGTCCTCTTCTCGGTCGCGTTCGGGCTCGTGGAACTCCTCGCCCTCCTCGCGACGGGGCTCGACGCCTACCTCATCGGTGAATGGGCCGAATGGTCGGCTGCCGATGCGGTGAACCCGCTCCTGTACCTCGCGGTCCTGGGAGCCGCAGGGTTCCTCGCATGGTGCAGAGCATTCTTCCGGGGGCCCGGTACGGCATGATGCGGAGCATCCTTGAACGGATCGGTACGGGGGCATTCACGCTCCCGTCGCTTGCCATGGAACTCGGCATATCACGGGAGTCGCTGCTTGACCGGCTCGCGCTGATGGAGCGGCTCGGCCATATCACCCGGGAACAGCCCTGCGAGATCTTCCCGGGCGGATGCAGGTGCTGTCCTGGCGGCTGCGGCTGCAGGAGCGCGGCAGACGTTCCGGTGCGGTATGTGCTGACCTCGAAGGGGAAGCGGCTGTGCGGGCGAGGGCGGTGAGCATTCTGGGAGCAGTCTCTCACACGTCCCAAAACGGGGTGAGATCGCATCCGGTGCAGGGGAGGCACATCGTCCTCGCCCGCCGCGGGTCGAGATCGCACCGCTCCAGTATCTCGCGTGTCATCGCCGCGAGCCGGAGCAGCCGCTCCGCCGAAGGACGCTCGACGGCGATCTCGCCTGCCCGGAGGGGCGATGCGGAGATCGGCCGGAGGATGGGGATGACGCCTATCTTCGCAAGAAGGGCGACGCCGTCCCTGACCGTCCCGTCGTCCTCGCCGAGGCCGATGATGAAGTTTGAAGAGACGGCGTTTCTCCCGAAGACTTCCACCGCTTCGGCCAGCGCGTCGAGGATGAACGGAAGGGAGAGGCCGGGGCAGACCCGCGCGAAGAGGCCCGGGTCCATCGTCTCGACGTTGTACTTGATCTCGTCGGCACCGGCGGCGCGGAGGATCGCGGTCGAGTCCGCGGTGGGGTAGACCGAGACCCCGATGGGGAGGTCGAACCGCGCCCGGAGCGCTTTCACCACGGCCGCCACCCGTTCCACCTCCTGCTCCGGCGATTCGGCGACGCCGCTCGTGAGGGAGATTGCAGAGAGGCCCCCGCCGGCGGCAGCCTCCTCGACCATTCTCGCGACCGTCTCCGTATCCTTGATCGTCCCGTCGAGTTTCGGCACCGGGCAGAACTTACAATCGTAGATGCAGCGCTCGCTGACGGTGACGTAGGCCTGCTCCGGGCAGTGGCAGAGCGGGCGCTCAAGCCTGCCCCGTACAATCGTCTCCCCGTCCCGGACGACGGCGACCCCATCCCCGTCCGGGACGACCCGGAGCGGCGATGCCGGGTTGATGGAGAGGCGGACGCGCCGGTCACCTGAGCGGATGAAGACCGACGATCCTCCGGCGCCGGGGCCCGCCGTCGCCGTCGTCGGAATGAGATCCGCACCGAGCGCCTCGTCGATGCTCGCCGAGCCGATGCTGATGAGGTATGCTTTCTCCTCGGGTGCCATGGTGCGCTCCTCCCGTCGTTGTCGTGGCTGCAGCGAATTCACAATTGTTAACTCACACATGGATCTCGTCGGGAGATCCATATAATATTTGTTGTTGCGGTAAATCCGGCTGTCTTCTACCCCTGAGGAGATTTATGGGGCGGCGAGACCAACACTCACGTACAGTATGCAGATCATCCTCCCGGACAGGAGCGTGCGGACGGTTTCCTGCACCTCCGCGCCGATAGAAGAGATCCTCCTCGAGCTCGGCATCAACCCGACGACCGTGATCGTCGTGAAGAACGGCAGGATCGTCCCCGAGGACGTGACGGTGACCGAAGGCGACGAGATCCGGATCGTCCGGTTCTCGCACGGCGGGTGAGCCGGTGACTTCCGCCGAGAACCGGTGCTCTCTCTGCAGCGAACCCGCGGTCGTCCGCCTTGTCGAGCCTGAGCGGCGGCTCTGCGCCGCCCACTTCATCGAGGACGCCGAAACCCGCGTCCTCGCCGCCATGAAGCGCGAACGCATGGTCTCGCCGGGCGACCGGATCGCCGTCGGCCTGAGCGGGGGAAAAGACAGCACCGCCCTGCTCCTCCTGCTCCACCGCTTCCTCCCCACACTCGGCGCGGACCTCGTCGCGGTCACCGTCGACGAGGGGATCGCGGGCTACCGCGAGGAGACGATCCGGGCCGCAGGGGACCAGACGGAGGAACTCGGCGTCGAGCATGCGATCGTCTCGTTCGTCGACCTCTTCGGGGACGATCTCGACGGCCTCCTCGCCGGAAGAGAGGCGCAGGGCTGCACCGTCTGCGGCGTGCTGCGCAGGCGGGCGCTCGCCGAAGGAGTGAAGCGGGTCGGCGCGACGAAACTCGCCACCGGTCATAACCTCGACGACGAGGCGCAGTCGATTCTGATGAACGTTCTCCGCGGCGACCTGCCCCGCCTTCTCCAGGACACCTCGACCGGGCAGCCCGGGCACTTCGTCCCGCGGATAAAGCCGCTTGCCGTCCTCTCCGAAAAAGAGATCGTGACCTACCTCCTCCTCCGGGCGTACTATCGCGACCTGCCCGAGTGCCCCTACGCCGGGACGGCGCTCCGGTCGGAGGTGCGCACGATGCTTTCGGGGCTCGAGCACCGCCACCCGGGAACGATGGTTCGACTGATGCGGTTCCGCGAAGGGGCCAGGGGATCGTTCTCTTCCCCGGAGCCTGCGAAGGCGCTCTCTACCTGCCGCATCTGCGGCGAACTCACGAGCGGCAAGGTCTGCCAGATCTGCAGGCTGCTCGGGCGGGAAGGGTAGAAGACCCTCCGGCCTCTCCGGGAGTATCACGACTTCTCCTGTATGTCTCCGCTCTCCTTTCAGCACCGGAGGGTTCCCGTGTATCAGGTTCCGGAAGTCCGGCGAGACGCATACCGTTCGGCCCGCCTGCTGGCGAATCGAGCAGCGAGAGAAGCCTTATTGCTGCGCAGGATCCAGGCGAACCTGTTAAAGGAGATGTATGGATGCCACCCCATTGTGATACACGGGACGGCCCTGTGGTCAGGGCAGCAGAGACGGCTCTGGAGAAGGGGAATGTGAATTACGTTCTCATCTGGGTGCCGAAGGAATCGGAGAGCGAGCTGATCGACGCATTCGAGCGGACGATGAAGGTTCGGAAGCTCGGCGAGGAGGCAAAGGACCTTGCCGACGACTGGTTCTTCGAGACCGCGATCAGGCTCCACCGGGCAGGCGAGGGAGCGCCCTATACCGGATTGAAGCCGGCAGGCCTCGACGAGGGGCCTGTGGTCCCCCGCGCCGAGAAGGCGATAGAGACCGGTGACGCCAGCGAGGTTATCGGGTTTGTCCTCGATGCGGCGAGAGAAGACCTGCAGCACCGCTTTCATGCCGTCATCGAGAAGAAGCATTATGACCCGGACGATGTCGTAGCGGGTCGCGCGTATGTGCAGGCGTTCATCGATTTCGTGGTCTACACCCACCATCTCTACCGGTATGTGAAAGGCGGCGGGGAGCACGAAGGGGGCGGTGGCGGCCATTCCCATTGAGCAGGCATCCTTCGGGGGTCGCTCCGATCCCCGAATACCCCTGGCGTCCGGCGGGCTGATGCCCTCCGGTCACCCGCCGCCGGCTGCCTGCGAAGCGCCGCGGACCCGCTCCCGCCCGGTGTAGATGTTCATCTTTCTGCTCCGCACGAACCCGACGATCGTGAGCCCGCCCGCCTCTGCGGCCTCGACGGCGGTGGTGGTCGTCGCCCCCCGCGAGACGATCACCGGGATGTTCGCCACCAGACACTTCCTGACCATCTCGGAGGATATCCGGCCGGAGCTGACCGCAAACGTCCGGGAGAAGTCAATCCCCGATAGAAGGCCGTGGCCGACGACCCGGTCGAGCGCGTTGTGCCGGCCGATATCCTCGGCGATCCGGATCGTTCCGCCTTCGGCGTCGAAGAGCCCGACGAGGTGGATGCCGCCGGTGATCCGGTGAAGGTCCGAGTCGAGGGTCTCCTTCGTCGCCGCCCGGATCGTCTCGGGCGCGAGGGTGAGGTCGGAGCGGATCGCGGGGAGTCGCCCGGCATCGAGGAACGAGGTGCTCCCGCCGCACCCGGAGAGGACGGTCTTGTGGGAGGTCAGGATCGCGAACGGGTTCTTCGTGAGGACGCTCGCGGCGTTCCCCTCGATCCGGATCGACTCGATCTCCGCGAGATCCCTGACGATCCGCTCCGTGTAGAGGAATCCCACGACAAACTCCCGGAGCATCGCCGGGCTCGTCATCGCGGTGAGGGCGTGGCGGCCGTTGACGGTCACGGAGAGCGGCATCTCCTCGACGACGGGATGGGTCGCGGAGACGAACGTCTCGTCGTCGACTTTGACAATCGGCAGTTCCCGGTAGAGCATCAGATCGCCCTCCGGGAGATCTCTTCGACGGTGGCTATCATTGTCTCAATCTCCTCCTTCGTGGTGTAGATGTAGGTGCTCGCCCTCACCGTCCCGTCCGAAAAGCCGAGGTGCTCCATGAGCGGCTGGCAGCAGTGGTGTCCCGACCGAACCAGGACGGCGGCGGCCTCGTCGAGGACCTGCGCCACCTCGTGCGGGTGCATCCCCTCGACCGTGAACGAGACGACGCCGATCCGTTCACCGGGCGCATCCGCCCCCACGACCGTAACCCCGTCGAGCGCCGAGAGCCCGTCGATCAGCCGGGCGGCGAGCCGCTCCTCGTGCCGCCGGACCTCCTCCATCCCGATCTCCCGGAGGTACGCCGCCGCCCGTGCAAGCCCGATGGTGCCGGCGACCGGCGGCGTTCCTGCCTCGTAGCGCTCTTCACCGGGAGCGAGGGTATAGCCGTCCACAGCCACGCTCTCGACCGCCCCGCCCCCGACGAAGAGCGGTTCGAGGTCCGGCCGGCGCATCCAGAGCCCGCCCGTCCCGGTCGGGCCGAGCATCTTGTGGCCCGAGAAGCAGAAGTAGTCGCACCCCATGGCGGCGACGTCGACCGGGAGGTGCGGAACCGATTGGGCGCCGTCGACGAGGAGCCGGGCACCCCGGTCGTGGCAGATCCCGGCGATCTCGCGGACGGGGAGGATGGTGCCGAGGACGTTCGAGGCATGGGTGACGGCGACGAGCCGGGTATCGTCGCGGACGACCCCCTCAAGGTCGGCGAGGTCGAGATTGCCCTCAGCGTCCGGCCGGACGATATCCACCGCGACCCCCCGCTCGCGGAGCCGGAGCCAGGGGAGGAGGTTTGAGTGGTGTTCGAGGAGTGTCGTCACCACCCGGTCGTCCCGCTGCCAGGGCAGACCGGCGACGACCGCCCCGATCGCCTCTGTGGTGTTCCGGGTGACGGCAAGGGTGCCGCTCTCTCCCCCGATGAACGACCTGGCGGCGTCGTGGGCGTCCCGGTAGCGGTGGGTGGCGACGGCGGCGAGCCGGTGGACGCCCCTCCCGACGTTTGCCCGATACCGGAGGTCGTACTCGACCATCGCCTGGACCACCGGTTTCGGGGTGAGCGACGTGGCGGCGCTGTCCAGGTAGATGAGGTCCCGGGTGATCGGGAAATCCGCCCTGCAGTCCTCGATCTTCATAAAACCTCGTCCATGCTCCCGCTCCGGTATCCGGTGAGGTCCAGGGCGACGTAGGCAAAGCCGATCTCGCGGAGCGTCGCCGTGACCTCGTCCCGCATGGCGAAGAGCCGTTCCAGTGCGTCGGGGAGCGCTTCGATCCGGGCGACGCCGCCGTGCACCCGGATCCGCACCTGGGAGAATCCCCGGTCGTGCAGCGCTTCTTCGGCCGCCTCGATCCGGGCAAGCGCCTCCTCCGTGACCTCGTCCCCGTAGGGAATGCGGGTGGCGAGGCAGGCTGCCGAAGGCTTGTTCCAGAACGGAAGCCCGCACTCGCGGGCGATCCTGCGGACATCCTCTTTCGCCGCACCCGCTGCGGCAAGGGGGTGGCGGACCCCCTCCTCGTCGCTTGCGGCAAGCCCCGGGCGGTATATCCCGAGGTCGGAGACGTTCGTCCCGTCCGCGACCGTGCCGATCCCCTCCCGCCGGGCAAGTTCCTTCAGCAGGCGGGAGGAGGCCTTCTTGCAGGTGTAGCACCGGTCGGGCCGGTTCGCCCGGAAAGCCTCGTCTTCAAGGATCGGGAACGGCACGACTTCCAGGGGAAGGTCCAGCCTGGCGGCGGTCTCTTCTGCCTCCCTGACCTCCCGCCGGGGCAGAAGCGGCGAGTCCAGGAGGACACACCGGACCCGCTCCCTCCCGAGCGCCCGGACGGCCAGGGCGGCCAGGAGGGAACTGTCGACGCCGCCGGAGTAAGCGACAAGCACGGGGCCCTTCCCCTTGAGAGATTCGATGACCGCTTCTCTGCTGCAGCTCGACTCCACGGGCGCATTCCTCCTTACGTTTCCATGCCGCACGAGCCGCCGAGCTGGTTCTCTTCGCGGATCTGCGTGCAGATCTCACATATCCGGGAGGCGAGGTCGTCGACACGGCCGGCCTGGAGGTCCTGTGCAAGCCGGTTGAGCGACTCTTTCACCTCGCCCTCAAAGACGATCCGGTACCCCCGTTTCCCGGTGCGGTACTGCGAGATCGCCGACGGCGTCATATCGAGGAGGCGGGCGGCCTCCAGCTGGGAGACGCCCATAGCGTTCAGTTCTTCCGCGATCGCAGCACGGATTGCGGGCAGCACATTCCATACAATCAACTGGCAGGGGAGTTTCATTATACCACAACTTTTAATGGTTCCTGAACAAATCTAACGGTGATGTTAACAATTGTTAACTTTGACTTCGGAGAACAAATACCTTTGTGCAGAATCGGGATGCGGCGTGAACACCATGGTTAACGGGAGATCACGGTCGGTCTACATGGACCACGCGGCGACGACGCCGGTGCGGCCGGAGGTCGTCGAAGAGATGCTCCCCTGCTTCTCGGAACGGTTCGGGAACCCTTCTTCGATCTACGCCCTCGCCCGTGAGGCGCAGGTGACGATGGAGAGGGCGCGGGGACGGGTGGCAGCGGCGATCGGGGCGCTGCCGGAGGAAATCTTCTTCACCTCCGGGGGGACCGAGGCCGATAACTGGGCGATCAAAGGGGTGGCGACGGCGAACCGGAGGAAGGGCGATCACATCGTCACCTCAGCGATCGAGCACCACGCCGTCCTCCATCCCTGCGAGAGCCTGGAGAAGCAGGGCTACCGGGTCACCTACCTCCCGGTCAACGAGTTCGGCCGGGTCGATCCGGCGGCGGTCGAGGAGGCGATCACCGATAAGACCGTCCTCGTCTCGGTGATGACCGCGAACAACGAGATCGGGACGATCCAGCCGATCCGTGCCATCGCGGAGATCGCACACGACCACGGCATCCCGTTCCACACCGACTCCGTCCAGGCGATCGGGGCGATACCGATCGACGTGGATGCGCTCGGGGTCGATCTCCTCTCGCTCTCGGCCCACAAGTTCGGCGGCCCGAAGGGGACGGGAGCGCTCTACATCCGGAAGAAGACCCGGATCGGGACGTTTATGGACGGCGGCGCGCAGGAGCGGGGCCGCCGGGCCGGGACCGAGAACGTCCCCGGCATCGTCGGGCTGGGACGGGCGATCGAACTTGCGACCGCCGATATCCCCGGGCATGCCGCCCGGCTCGCCGCGATGCGCGATAAGCTGATCCGGGGGATCCTGGAATCGATCCCGGATACCCGGTTGAACGGCCACCCGACCGAGCGGCTCGCAAACAACGTCAACGTCGCGTTCCGCTACGTCGAGGGGGAGTCGATCCTGCTCATGCTCGACGCCCTCGGGATCGCCGCCTCCACGGGGAGCGCCTGTACCTCGGCGTCGCTTGAGCCCTCGCACGTCCTCACCGCCTGCGGCCTCCCGCCCGAGCACGCCCACGGCTCGCTCCGCCTCACCCTTGGTTCCCGGAACACCGATGACGACGTCGACTACGTCCTCAGCGTCCTCCCCCGGGTGGTCGAGCGCCTTCGGAAGATGTCACCGCTCAACCCGGAACGATAACGCGTGATTCCTATGTACAGCGAACGAGTTATGGACCATTTCATGAACCCCCGGAACATGGGGGAGATCCAGGATGCGGACGGTGTCGGCGAAGTCGGAAACCCGGCCTGCGGCGACATCATGCGGATAACCCTCCGGATCGAAGAGAACAGGATCGTGGATGCAAAGTTCAAGACCTTCGGGTGCGCCGCCGCCATCGCGTCGAGCTCGATGGCCACCGAGCTCGTCAGGGGAAAGACCCTCGAAGAGGCGTGGGCGGTCACCAACCGGGCGGTTGCCGAGGCGCTGGAGGGGCTGCCTCCCCAGAAACTTCACTGTTCGGTCCTCGCCGAAGAGGGGATCCACCAGGCGATCGACGACTTCCGGGCGCGGCACGGGACCCCGAAGGTGGATGGAGGATAACGGTATGCTCCTTCTACGGGAACGGGAACGTTACGCCCGGCAGATCCTCCTCTTCGGCGAGGAGGGGCAGGAGCGGCTGAAGAAGGCGAAGGTCTTCATCGCCGGGGCAGGGGGTCTCGGCTGCCCGATCGCTCTCTACCTTGCCGTCGCCGGTGTCGGGGAGATCCTTCTTGTGGACAGGGATACCGTGGACCGGACCAACCTGAACCGGCAGGTCCTTCACTGGGAAAGCGACATCGGCGAGTTGAAGGCCAGGTCCGCAGAAGCGAAACTCCGGGAGGCAAACCCGGATATCCGGGTCGAGGCGCTTGCAGCGACCATCGATGAAGCGAATGTCCGGGACCTGATCGCCGGTGCCGATCTGATCGTGGATGCGATGGACAACTTCCCGACCCGTTACCTCCTGAACCGGGAGGCGCTCAGGTCCGGTATTCCCCTGCTGCACGGCGCAGTCCGGGGGTTCGACGGCCAGGCGACGACCATCATCCCCGGCCGGACGGCTTGCCTCGAGTGCATCTTCCCGGAGGCCCCGCCCGGCGAGGTCTTCCCGGTCGTCGGAACGACTCCGGGGATTATAGGTCTCATTCAGGCGAACGAAGCGATCAAGTACGTCACCGGCGCCGGCGACCTTTTATCGGGCCGGCTCCTCCTCTGGGACGGACTCTCGGCGAAGCTTGAGACGTTTGCCGTAGAACGGCGGCTGGAATGCCCTGCCTGCGGCGGGAGGCGAGGATCATGATAGTCCGGGTGAGGGCGTTCGCCCGGTTCAGGGAGATCCTCGGGGGCGATCTGGCGCTCGAACTCCCCGATGGGGCGGTGATGGCCGCGGTTCTTGCCGTGCTCCGGGACCGTGCCGGAGGCGAGAGCGACGCGATCTTCGATGAGACCGGGGCGTTCCGGTCTCACGTCATCCTGATGCGAAACGGGAAGCGGGTGAAGAGAGACGACCTCTATACGCTTGTCCTTGCGGATGGGGATGAGGTTGCCATCTTCCCGCCGGTTGCAGGCGGATGAAGGAGGACACGGGCATATGATTGGAATTACCGGGAATGTTATAGACGCAGGCGCGATGATCGAGGCGGCGAAGAGGCCGGGCATGGGAGCCCTGGTCACCTTCTGCGGCGTCGTCAGGGACGACGGCGGGATCGAGCGGATGGAACTGGAGGTCTACGAGGAGGTTGCGGTCCGTGAACTGGAGGCGATCCGCGACGAGACGATGCGGGAATACCCGATCGAGTCGGTGGATATCGTCCACCGTATAGGGTCCCTGTGCGTCGGCGACACCATTCTCCTCATCATTGTCGGAGCCGGGCACCGAAAGGAGGCGTTTGCTGCCTGCGAGTATATCATCGACCGGCTCAAGCAGACCGTGCCGATCTGGAAGAAGGAGTTTTGCCGGGACGACGAACGGTGGGTGCCCGGAGAGTCCATGGACAGGATGTCCTCCAGGTCCGGGTGAATCTTTTTCTCCCGCAGCCCCCAAGAGATCGATACCCATGAACGATGACCTGAAGGCAGCCGTCCGCGAGCGGTGCCGGAGGATGGAGATCCCGCTCGTCGGGTTCGCGACCACGAACCGGTGGAAGAACCCGCCGTTTCAGCCCTGGATGCCGGAGGAGTTCTACCCGCAGTCGATCTTTCCCGAGGCCCGGTCGGTGATCGTCATCGGTCTTCCCGTCCACCTCCCGGTGCTCGAGACCTCCCCCTCGATCTACTACCATGAGTTGTATAAGACCGTCAACACCCTCCTCGACCAGTACACCTACCGGCTCGCCTCGTTCCTCAATGACTGCGGCTACCCCTCGGTATTCGTCCCCCGGGACGGCTACGGAAGCGTTGAGGTGCTCCAGAAGAACCCTGTCGCCTTCTTCTCCCACCGCCACGCTGCACTCCTTGCGGGGCTCGGGACGTTCGGCGTGAACAACACTCTCATAACACCGAAGTACGGACCTCGTGTTCGGTTCGGATCGGTCCTCACCGCCGCGGACATCCCTCCCGATCCGATGCTCGCGGAGGACCTCTGCACCCGGTGCATGCTCTGTGTCCGCGCCTGCCCGGCGGGTGCGCTCGATGAGCGGGACTACCCCGAAGGCCTCACCGATAAGGCGGCCTGCGCGGCAAACAGCGCCGAACTCGCCCGGCGCCACATCTCACCCTGCGGGATCTGCATCCGGGTCTGCCCGGTGGGAGAGGACCGGCGGCACTACGGGCGGAAGACCTCAACCGGCGACGAAGACCCGCGTCGCCGCCGGGCCCGGGCGCACGTGCAGAAATACGGCGGGCTGTAAGCCCGCCAAAAAAGGTTATTCTCGTTTCACCTTGCCCATCAACTGGTCCATCATCTCCGGCGCCCGATCGCGCAGGCCGAGCCCGACGATGATGGCGATCGCCGCGCCGAGGCCGAGCCCGACTCCCCAGGCGATCGGGACGACAAAGACGTAGATGATTGAGAGGTCGATCAAGAGTTGCTGGAGCGCGAGGATGGCGACGACGAAGTAGAGAAACGCCCGCAGCAGCATTGCGATCAGTCCGAAGCCCTGGATCTGTTGCACCTCCCCCATGTTCTGAAGGATGTCCATCAGCCAGTCGATCAGGATGATCCCGATGACGAGGATCAGGATGAACGCGACGATGTTCGGGATGTAGGCCACGATGGCCGCAACCGCCGCCGTCAGGGTCGGGATCTGCAGGACACTGACCGCTGCGAGGATCGCGATCAGGTAGATGAACCAGCGGACGATGAGGTCGAAGAGGCGGCTTATGTTCATTGTGGATCGTTCGATCTGCTTGCCGGCCGATGTCTTCCGGAGTGCGTCGTCGACACCGAGCCGGTCGAGGAGTTCGGCAACGACCCTGCCGAGGATGCGTCCGATGATCCAGCCGATGATGAGGATGATGATCGCTGCAATAAGGTTTGGTAGAAACAGAATGACGTTACGGGCCAGTTCTTCAACCGGCTCAAATGGCGCCAAAACTTGCGCCGTGAGGTCTCCATTTGTCACGGTATACCACCGTGGGTAGGATCAGGCAAGTACTATATAAATCCAGATGCCCCTGCCCCCCTCCGGGTCACGGGGATTCCATCGCAGGAGGGTGGGATAAAGGGGTTTCACTCCGGGATCCCGGCTCCCATAAGGGCCCGCGGGCGGCCGCTGAGGCGGTACATCAGCGCAAGGACCGCCGGCATGACGACGATTGCGCCCACGAGCGAGAACCCGACGGTGATGACCGTCACGATCCCGAAGTTAGAGATGATATTGAACGATGAGATGGTGAGCGCCGCGAACCCGAAGACCGTCGTCATCCCCGATGCCGTGATGGCCGTCCCGATCTTCTGAACGGCGATCTGGATGGCGTCGAGGAGCTCCATGCCCCGGGCGAGTTCCTCCTCGCACCGCTCCATGATCAGGATGGTATACTCGGACGCGACCCCGATCGTCATCGAACCGAGGACTGCCGTCAGCGGCGTATAGTCCAGGCCGAGGAGGTACATGATCGCCCCGTTCCAGCCCACGATGAAGACGATCGGGATGACCGGCGAGATGGCCGAGAACTTCCGGTAGACGAGGAGCAGGAACCCGAGGATGAAGGCGAACCCGAGCACGGTCATGAACGTCTTCGACTCGCTGATATCGTCCATGAGGGCGGCGAACATCTCCAGCTGGCCGGTGATCTTGACCGTCACGCCCGCCGGCGGGTTGCTCCACGCAACGTCGCCCTGCATCCTCCCGACGAGGTCGCGGGCGATGCTCATCTCCATATCGACCGTTGAGAACTGGAGTACCGCTTCCATGTTTCCGTTGAGGTAACGGGAGAGGGTCGCCTCCGGGACCCGGGCGGTGACCTCATCGATCTCTCGTGCGGTCGAGGGGAGCACTCCGCCGTTGTACTCCCGGATCAGGGTCGCGATGCTCGTAACACCGGTGATCTTATCGTTGTGCTCCTGCTCGTAGACCCCGAATTGATCGATCCAGGTGAGCGTCTCCGGAGAGAGGACATCGTCCGCGAGTACGACGACCGGGATGGTGCTCGTTGACCCCATCGTCCGGGTGATCTTCTCGAGGTCCAGGAGGGCAGGCATATCTCCGGGAACGAAGGTCTTCTCGTCCGAACTGATAGGAACCTTCTCGTCAAGGTAGAAGCCCCCTGCCGCGACCACCGCAAAGAGCAGGATAACCGGGAGCGGATGTTTTGCGACCGTATAGGCCAGCCGGCCGAGGAGTCGGTCATACCGCTCCATTACAGAGCCTCCGGACTCCGGAGCGGTGCCGGACGCGGCAATCTCCCTCTTTGGACGGTAGCGGGTGACGATCGCAAAGATCGGGACGATGATGAGCGCCGCCATGTAGCAGGAGACGACCCCGATGGTGCAGACAATCCCGAAGTCGGCGACCATCGGCACCGGGGCAAAGAACATCGCGATGAACCCGAGCGCCGTCGCCGACATCGCGATCAGGACCGAGGGCCCCATCTGGGTGACGGTGGCCCGTACGGCCTCCGGGATGGTGCCGCGCCGGATCTCCTCGTCGAACCGGGCATGGAACTGGATCGCGTAGTCAATCCCGATCCCGATCAGGACCGGGAACGCCCCTATCACCACCATGCTGACGGGAATACCGAAGAGGCCCATGAACCCGAAGGTCATGATCACCCCGACGGCCACGATCCCGACGGGGAGGAGGCTGTAGCGGACGTGGGAGAAGAGGAGCATCACCGCGAGGACCATGAGAAGCATGGCCGCAAGGATCAACATGCCCATCTGTCCCCCCATCTCCTCTTCCATCTCCTTCGAGAATGCTGGGTTTCCGGAGACTGTGACCGCGAGGCCCGGCGGGGGCTCCGATATGCCCACGGCGGACTGGATGTTCTCGACGACCCGCATCTGGGCCTCCATGGTAACGCCGGGCTCAAGGGCGATGACGCTGATCGTCATCAGATCCGAGGGCAGCATCCGTTCGACCATCTCCGGTGGCGCCTGCGCGATGATCGCGTCAATCTCTGCTTTGGAAGACGGCAGGGTGCCGCCGTTCGCCTGCTTCAAGAGATCGACGACACCGGAGACGCTATCGACGTAGCGCTCGTTCCGGAGATCTTCCTGGAGATGGTCGATGTACCTGAGGGCATCGGGGCTTCGGACGCTGTCCGCCTCATAGATGAGCATGATCGCGTCGGAGCCGTAGGTTTCGGCGTAATGATCGAGGAGCGCGCCGCGGGGGGTGTTCTTATCGATGTAGGTGTCGTCGCCGGTCTGCATCGTCACCATCGAGAGCCCGAAGAGCGCTATGATAAAGACGGCCGCGGCAATCCCGGCGACGGTCCAGGTGTGGTTGTTGATGGCGGCGGCGAGCCACTCGTAGGGGTTCTTCATGCGTGCTCCTCCTCTATACCCCCGCCGTACTCGCTGATGATTGTGAGTGTCACGGCGTGGGCAATCTCACTGTCACTCCTTCCGGCGGCCTCAATCCCATACTCCTCGGCGGTGCGCCGGAGTTTTTCGGGATCGAGGATCCGATAGCCGTGCTCTGTCTCGCCGGATCTCGCTGTTACGGTGAGAACGGACGAGAGCAGGGATGCCGTAACCTCCTCGTCCATGGCGAGACGGTGGAGCAGGGCCACGGCTTGCCGGTAGTCCGCCGGGGGGAGGAATCCCGCTTCGATCCAGATCTGGCCGGTCTCCTCAAAGAAGAGTTCTTTATATGGTGCTTTGTGGTGGGCCGGTCTCCGGCACGGGAGTTCTTCGGAATCCCGACGGGATCCGATGTTACACGGGGTTGCGCAATTCACGTTTTTCCTCGTTATAAGTGACTCATCTGTTGAGGGTAGTGTTTTCAAGGGACAGGATATGAACTTGCTGCAACCCGGGCGCGGACTGGTATCGGAGCCCGGTTCCCGGATGGAGTTCTCCGTAGCAGGTTCTCTCGTGCTTCGCATATCGATCTGTATTGGAAAGTTGGAAGATTCAAGATTTTACCGCACATGTACGGGTTTTATAGGATCCGGTGTCCCACGCGGAGTATGATACGGAAGATGACCCTCGAGGTCCTTCCAAAGGATCCGCTGATGGGCATACCCGTCGACGCTGCCGACCTCAATCAGGTCATGAGAGACTTCCTGGACAGAGTCGAGTCCGTGAAGATCCTCGAATGCCTCAAGATGGACCTTGAGCGGGGGGAGGAGATGCTGGTTGCCGAGATCACGATGAAAAAGGGACACGCCGTGAGCGATCTCGAATGGCCGGAGAATCTGGGATCGTTTGAGGTGCTCAGGGGCAAAGACCGGACCTGTACCTGCTTTGTGCGGTACGTCGTCCGGGACGCGTTCCTACTGGAGAAGATGCGCGAGTTCGACCTGGACATCGTCTGGACGCTGCCCATGTATAAGTCCCGCGATCTGCTCGTCTACACCTGCATCGGCGACGCCGAGAACCTGAACGGGATTCTCCGTCTCATGTCCACCTATGGGGAGGTCCGGAACGTGATCCTTGAGGAAGCAACCTTTTCCGAGCACGACCCCCTCTCATGCCTCACCCGGAGGCAGAGAGATCTCTTGCTCGCGGCGAAACGCTACGGCTACTACGAGTACCCCCGCAGGATCAACAGCGAGCAGCTCGCGGAGAAGGTGGGCATCAGCAAAACCACCGCGATCGAGCACCTGCGAAAGGCAGAGGCGCGGCTCATCTCCACACTTCTTACCGGCTACTGACGGATTGTTGTCGGCAGATGGTGATGCGAGCGGCTGCCCGGCCATATCCGGGCCTGCCGCCGTTGCCGCCCGTTACGATCCAGAGCGTGTTGATGATGGATCTTTTGGTCCCTGGAAGGTATTCCTATCCGGTTCGGGTGGTATCGCTCCTCCGTTCTGCTCTCATCAGTCCTTGCCGGAGCAGCCTTTCTCGAAAGGTGGGTATGTTCCGGCCCGGCGTTCCGGCTTGTGGTGTACGCCTGGCCTCTGGCGGGCGGCTGCTCCGGAGGAGGACGGTCTTGCGAGAGATGGGTTCTCTCTCGCCGATACATTCGTCTCTCTCCGGAAACCATAAGAGTGTTGCAACTCAATAGAGGTGCAATGATTGCTGAAATACTCCCCGGGCTCCGGGCTCTCGGGATGAACGAGTACGAGGCAAGCGTCTACTCCACGCTCGTCGGGCTGCAGAAAGCGACCGCACGGGACATCCACGAGGTGAGCGGAGTTCCCAGGGGACGCATCTACGAGATCTTAAACGATCTGGCCCGGCGGGGGTTCATCGGGGTGGAGGAGGGATCCCCCTCCTCCTACTACGTGCTCGACATCGACGTGGTCTTCGACCGGCTCAAAGACGATTACGTCCGCTCCCTCGACAAGACCCGTGAGGCGTTAAAGAGCCTCTCGGTAAAACCGCGCCTGCACCCGGTCTCGTTCTTCATCCTCCGGAGCGGCTGGGCGATCGAGAACCATATCTCCTCGCTCTTCCGCCGGGTGAAGAAGAGCATGGTGATCCTCTGCTACGATCCCGGATTCCTCCGGCGATATTACACAGCCATCAAGCCGCTCGAGCGCAAGATCGACCTCTACGTGGTCGTGAGGAAGAAGGAAGACTATGCCGACATCAACCTCCCGATCTATGAGGCTGAAGGAACCGTCATCGACCTCCTGGACGTCCGGCCGGTGAAAGAATCCGCGAAAGACGGCGTGAGGACGGACGAGTGTGCAATCCTGGCCGACGGGCAGGATTTCCTCGCCATTGCCACCGCGGGTTCCGAGCGGCACGCAGTGATCGGTTCGGATATGCCGATCATCGGTTACCTGCAGAAGACGATCGCCGAGCGGCTTAATGAGGCATGAGGTGGGTACCCACCTCATCGGACTCCTGTTTCTTACTAACCCCGGGGTTAACCCTCCGGGTTGACGACCCGTCCTGCAAAGAGGATCGTGCCGGAATCCTCCTCTACGATGAGGAAGACGAACGGGTGGTCCGCCCGGAAGACGGGCGTGGGGTCCCCGCCGGGCGCGCTCGCCACGTTCATAACGACCCCGGTCGCCGCCGCGGCCTCGGTCCCCTCCTCGTTCACGTCGACGAAGGCCTTGTGGACGACATCGCTGATGAAGAGATCCTCTGTCCCGTCCATCCCCGAGAAGTTGGCCGCGTCGGTGAACCCCGTCGGCATCCCCATTGCGGTGAGAGCCTGCGGGAGGCTGTACGTCGTCTCAAGCGTGAACTTCGGGAAGACGACCCTGACGCGCCGGTCGGTCAGTGCATCCCGGATATCCGTGAGCGTCCCGGCGCCGATAGCCTCCTCCGCCGCCATCAGATTATCTTCCTTCGGGAGGAGGACGAGCATCGAGAGTTCCGTTCCGTCGGCGTGTGCATACGGCATCCTGAGCATCTGGAGGGTCTCGGTCTCCGCGTACCCGTAGATTGCGTCTTCATCCGTCCGGTGCATCATCGGAACCTGCACCGCTTCGCCCGAAGAGATCCGGAACTCCTCCTCGGTCGTCTCGTCCGGGTCGAACTGCTTGACCCAGGTGCCCTTGAAGTAGATCGCGTTCGTGATCACGAGCCGGGTCATCGGGTCGATCGAACCCGCCGGGAGGAGGTCGCGGATCTTATCCTCGGTCTTCTCCTCCACCCAGCGGTTGATCGTCTGCCGCGACGCTTCGGAGTCGCCGATGAAGTCGAGGTTCGTGACATTCGCTCCATACCACCTGGCGGCCGTATCGACGTACTCCGGAAGGAACGGGTAGGTCTCCTCAGCCCAGAGAGCGTTTGCGGTGCGGAGAGTGTAGTTCTCGTCCCCACTGTTCAGGACGGCATCGAGCCCCGCGAACCCGGTTCTCCGGAGGGTTCCGTTCTGTGGGAGGTGGAGGACTGATCCGATCTCGTCGGCGGTTGTTCCCCGGGCGCCCTCGTAGGTGATCGCGAGGGCCGAGGAGATGCTGTAGGGCGAGAAGAAGATGTTTTTGCCCGCATTCTCCGGGTCGCTCGCGAGGTGCCGGTAGAGGTCGGCTGCGAACCGGTTGTTCCCCGTCGAGACGCTGCCGACGCCTTCTGCTGCAGTCTGGCTATCCATTGGCTCTTTCTCCCCGGCAGGTGGAGTGGGCTCAGTAGTTGTGGTTTGCGGCGTATCGATGCACCCGGCAGCGATGCAGCCGATCACGACGAGGCCTGCGAGAAGTAGCAGGCCGCTGACTCTTCTGTCCATGATGTGCGGTATGGCGCCCGGGGTTGTTATGCGTAGCGCTATCGTTCGGGGTCTGGAGCCGTCCTTTCGTAAGCGGTCATCCCGCTACCTCCGGGAGGACCTCCCGCCCGAAGTCCTCGATGAACTCAGCCTGACCCCGGTTCACGTTGTGCAGGTAGAGATGTGAAAAGCCGAGATCGATGTCGGCCTGAAGCCACCGGACGTGCTTCTGTGGGTTCGCCGAGGCGCGGATCTTTGCAGAGACCTTCGCGGGTTCGGCGAACTCGGCCATCGCCTCGAACTCTCCCGGCGCCCGGAGGGTCTCGAGCACCGCGGGCGGGAAGATATTCGCCCGCCACTGTTCCCATGCGCCGGCTCGAGCCTCATCGTCGTCCCGGGCGTAGGAGAGGTCCACCTTGAGGTACATCGGCTTTTCCTCCCCTCCCCCGCGCCGGAACGCCCCGACGATCTCTGCGAGTTCGCTCTTCGGCATCGCGATGGTGATGAGGCCGTCAGCCCATCTGCCGACCCATTCTGCGGTCGCAGGTGTCAGGGCCGCGCCGATAAGGAGCGGCGGCTCGGGCGGCCGGGTGTAGAGGCGTGCGCCGACGGTGCGGATCGGGAAGTCAGCCGTGACCGTCTCCCCCGCCCAGAGCCTTCTGATGATGGTGGCGGACGCGAGGAGCCGGTCGTTTCGCTCCTGCTTCTCCGGCCAGACCTCACCCGCGATGCTCTCGTTGAGGGCCTGGCCGCTCCCGACGGCTATCCAGAACCGGCCGGGAAACATCTCCGCGAGCGTCGCCGCCGCCTGGGCGATGATTGCCGGGTGATAGCGGTAGCCCGGGGCACAGACCACCCCTGCCGGAAGGGCGGTCGCCTGAAGCGCCGCGCCGAGCCATGACCAGGCAAACCCGCTCTCCCCCTGGGCGGGAGTCCAGGGGTTGAAGTGCTCGGAGGAGAGGATGCCCCGAAACCCGGCCGTCTCAGCACGTTTTGCCAGGTTCAGGAGCAACCCGGGAGGAAACTGCTCGTGCGATGCATGATACCCAACCGTCACCGTCGATTCTGCCACTGATACCGCCTCCGTGCCGGGTCTTCCCGCGAACCGGTGGGCTGACTGGAGGTGCGGATACTTAAAACGTACCTGCCGCCTGCACCTCCGGCATCACTCCTCGTTTGCGAGCATGGTGTAGAGCAGTCCGAAGATGCCTGCTGCTGCAAGTCCGGCGACAAATTCTCGTGTCAGACCGATGGCCCTTCCGTTCGGGCCGACGCGGTAGCCAGGATATACCCGTCCGCCTTTCGCATCAGGAGCAGCCGCCATCTCCCCCACTCCGGGGCGCATCCCGTCTCCCGTCGGGCATAAAGAATGTGCCGCCGGGAACCCCCGCACCGGTGGGGCGTGGGGCGGTTCAGGCCTGTCCCAGGAACTCGATGTAGATGTAGTAGGCCGAGAAGGCTGCAAAGAATACGCCCACGGCAAACGTCAGGATGGCAACACCCAGGGACGGCCGGAACTCGGTCGGGAGCGCCCGCCGGTTCAGGTAAATCGTCATGAAGGCGACCACCGGGATCTGGATCGCCTCGATGATCCCGGCTATGGCGAGGGCAGTCACCGGTTCGAGCCGCACGAGGACGAAGACGAGCGGCAGGATGCCCATCAGCCCGAGCAGGTAGACGTAGCGGTAGAACCGCATTGAGACCCACCGCCCGGTGGCCTTCATCTGGCGGGCGATGAAGATCGACCCCTGGCCGAGCATCCTGGTCCAGCCGTCGAGGTTGGCGACGAGGGTGCTCCAGAAGGCGAAGAACGCGGCGAGGATCATCAGCCAGGCTCCCGGCGGCCCCCAGACCTCTCCGAGGAGCACCGAGAGGACTGCGGTCACCTCGGACCCCTCGGGGAGGAGTCCCTCCGGTCGGAGGAGTTCGGTCCCCAGGATGAGGAGCGCGACGAGCAGGATGAGGATGATGCCTGCTGCGATGGTCGTGGATATGGCCATAAGGCGGAGCCAGCCCCGCATGTAGTTCTTTTCGCCCCGGGAGGGGTGCGCGATCTCCGGCAGGCCTTCCTCCTCGATGACCCTCTCTTCCCCGCCCTGCAGGTGCACCGTGTAGTAGGCGGCGCCGTAGCCCCGGGCCGTGAGCCAGTAGGAGTACCAGACGAGGCCTGCGGCCCCGGACATCACGAACCCGAGCCAGGGCAGGAGTTCGGCGAACTCGACGTCGGGCGGGAGGGTAGGCATGAGGCCCGTGGCGAGCGGCACGATGCCGGGGAAGATGAAACCCGCGGTGGTCACCAGGGCCACGATGATCGCGAGTGCCATCACGATGGATACCCGTTCCACGCCCTGGTACTTTCCGAAGAAAACAAGGGCGAGCGAGATGAGGAGGACGACCACCGCCCATACCGTGAAACTTCCGGGAAGGGCGAGGATGATCGCGGAACTCGCGGCCCCCGCCATCCCGGTGATGGTCGCGACCGCAACCAGGATCTGGGGGAGGACGATCACCCAGATGCCCCAGTTCGCCGGCCCGGGGAGGTTTTTGATCCCCTGGAGGAGCGAGCCACCCGTCACGACGGCGTAGCGCCCGATCTCGATCGAGAGCACCGTCTTTAGAAATATCCTGACATACTCCCACGGCTAAAGCGCGTGGGGTTCTGACGTTGCTTGGCATTCTTCAAGCATTGCGTCGTGGGGTATCAGTACTCCCATCGTGTACATCTCTTTCTGTACACGATCAACCATGCCTTTTTGACGGAGTGCGATGTTGAATGCTGCATTCACGTCGGCATGATCAACGTGCCCGCAGACCGGACACTTAAACTCCTTTCCTCGCCGTTGACCTCTCACACCACACCGGGAACACTCTTGCGATGTGTATGCCGGGTCAATATAGAGGACAGGAACGCCGAGCAGCTTGGCTTTGTATTCTACAAACTGCTGGAGTTGATAGAATGACCAACTGTGCAGGGCGTAGTTGAACGAACGGTGTTGTTTCCTTGTCTTGCGAATACCGTTCAAATCCTCAAATACGAGTGCTGCGTCTTGATCTTTTGCCATATCGACAACCTTGCGGCTAATCTTATGGTTCAGATCCTTGACGATACGAGACTCCCGATCTTTGATCGCTTTCAGTTTTCGGAACTTTCCTCGTTTCTGAAGGCGTTTTCGGATCGCGGAGTATTTCCGGTGCGTGTGGATTGCCTTCTTACCGAGTTTCTCGATCTTCCCGGTATCAGGATTCGCCGCTACCGCCACATGGCCTGTAGTGTTTCGATCAACCCCAATGAACCGCCGGGGTATCATCTCCGGTTCCTCTATGACAGTACATGACACATAGGCGTAGTCGGCATCGATCTCGATCTGATTGACCTTCACGAACTCTGGAAACCGGTAGTGGAGCGTCAATTTCAGCGGAACGACCCGAATTGTTTTGCTCTCCGTATCCACTTTGATTGACTGCCCCGGTACAACCAGATTGACGTTCCGTACTTGCTTGATTGTCTTCTGGTTTCCATACTTCTTGAGTATCTGGTTTGAGATGGCTGATTTTAATCCAATCTCTTTGACCGCAGCGGACGAACGACACGTTGGATTCCTGACTGCAAACTCCGCTACCGCGAACGCTTTCGTTAATTCGTCGCTGGAATCACGGTTGTGTCGGAGTTTGTAGGTTAGTATCATATCAATTCCGTTTTTGTTCTTCGATGTACTGTTTCACGACTTCTTCAGATAGATGTCCACACGATTCGACATAGTAACTACGAGTCCACAATGACGGCAACCGAGTTCTCAATGGCTCGAACTCCTGTCGGAGTATTCTTGATGTGTATCCTTTCAACTGTTGTACAATCCAGTGTGGACTTGCGGTCGGCTTTGCTTTGACAAACAGGTGGAGGTGGTCAGGCATAATCTCCATTGTTTCGATGACAACTCCGATCTCATCTGCCTTCTCTTGAAGAAGGCTTTCTAACCTATCGGATACCGGGGATTGGAGCACTTTGCGTCGATATTTCGGACACCATATGATGTGGTACCCGATGTTGTATACTGTTGTAGTTGAGTGCGTCCACCGTTCTTTTGCCATCTATATAATTATACGCGTGGGGGATATATATGGTGGGGGAGTCTGTGTTGACGCATGCATCCCACGACTAACGTCGTGGGCTTTCTGCTATTAGATCGTAAAGCAGGCGTGGTTATGGTGAAACTCGTAAATATGGTCTGTCACCGCAGCACTTTGATCTCCAGGGCGGCATCCTCAGAACGTTAGCGAAGTACTGCACCGGAACACCTATATGCATGCCCGGGGAACAGTCGCGGGATTGCTCGTAGTTCTAACACTGTTAAGACGTAGTCTTTTCCGGTGTGATGATCCATGGCGACAATGCCCGATACTCTCGTTGCGCTCCTGAAAGACTGGCATTCGGTCCCCGTTGCGACCACCGGAGCCGATGGGATGCCCAATGTTGCAGCCAAGTCGGTCATAGTCAGGGACCCCGAGACCATCATCTGGGGCGAGCTCTACTTCATGCAGACCTACAAGAACCTCATGCGGCATCCAGTTGCGTCGCTCTGCGCCTGGGAATGGACCCCGCCGTTTACGGCGTACCAGGTGAAGGGGCGGGTGGTGATCCACAGGGATGACGAAGTAACAGCGGCGCTTGACAGGAGCGTCTGGACCGGACACACTGAGGAATTTGGGGCTCGCATAGAAGGGATGGCAGCGGTCGTCCTCACGGTCGAAGAGATTTACGATCAGACTCCCCGGCTCGAGGCAGCAGGAAAGCAGATCGCGTAGATCGCCTGGCAAAGGTCCGCAACGGTATTCCTGCTGTAGGGACCGATCCCGTTGGACGCCTGCACCCTGGTGATGTCCTCCCGGATGAGTGCGGCATCGTTTTCGGTATGCCGTTTCTCGGTGGTAACACGCCGGATCAATGCGCCGGCGTACTCGGGTTTGACAGGTTAAATCGACTGCGATCCCCGGGTTGGCGCTGTGAACGTTTCTCCCATGCAAGCGAGGTCAGAGAGAGGTCATCCAACTATTTGGGGGCAGAATCGGAGTTTGAATAAGAAGGCCAGGGCCGAGATTCGAACCCGGGTCGAGGGATCCACAGTCCCTTAGGATAACCGACTACCCCACCCTGGCAAGGTACTCATTATAGTTGTCCGTCGGATTTGATTAAGGTATCTCTTCATCGAGCCCGCGTTACACACCTCTCGGGAGCCACGCACACCCGGCCGGGCTCGCCGGCGGTCACGCAATCTGCCTGACACCCGACAGCCGTGCCGCCCAGTCCGGCAGCCTCCGGCCGCGGGGATAAGCGACGGGGTGAGTATTAATAGACTCCATGTTCTATAACGTACCAGTATTCCGGGCGGCGAGCGACGCCCCGGGGGGTAGGGGAATCGCCCATACTATGGTGTGATTCGGAAAAAGAGACCAATATTCCAGATTTTTTAGGTATATTCGTCCATACATTATATACCGAAGGTGATTATCATGGCAAAGCAATCAACGATCAGGACCCCCATCGTCTGCGTGATGGGCCACGTAGACCACGGCAAAACCTCGCTCCTGGACCGGATCCGGGGTTCATCCGTGGTGTCGACCGAGGAGGGCGCGATCACGCAGCACATCGGCGCCACGCTTGTTCCCATCGACGCGATCACCCGCATGGGCGGCGCCTTGAGCAAGGTCAGCGTCAATGTCCCGGGCCTCCTCTTCATCGACACCCCCGGACACCACGCCTTCACCACGCTGCGTGCGCGCGGCGGGGCGCTCGCCGATATGGCAATCGTCGTGGTGGACATCAACGAAGGCTTCCGTCCCCAGACGATCGAGGCACTCCAGATCCTGCGCAACTACAAGACGCCGTTCGTCATCGCGGCAAACAAGGTCGACCGCATCCCCGGCTGGCGTGTCCAGGAAGGCCAGCCGTTCTTGAAGACATTTGCGCAACAGAACGAGCGTGTCCAGGGAACGCTCGAGACGAAGGTCTACGAACTCGTCGGCAAACTTTCCGACCTGGGATTCAACTCCGAGCGGTTCGACCGGGTCTCGGACTTCGCGCGGAACATCTGTATCGTGCCGACGAGCGCCATCACCGGGGAAGGCCTCCCCGATATCCTGATGGTGCTGATCGGGCTCGCCCAGCGTTACATGACCGAGAGCCTCAAGGTCAGCGCCGACGGCCCCGGCGCCGGCACTGTGCTCGAGGTGAAGGAGGAGCGGGGGCTCGGGATGACGCTTGATCTGATACTCTACGACGGCACCCTCAAGGTCGGGGACGAGATCGTGGTCGCAGGGAACGACCAGATCATCGAGACGAAAGTGCGCTCCCTCTTAAAGCCCCGCCCGATGAGCGAGATCCTGATCGAGGAGCGATTCGAGCGGGTCAAGTCCGTCACCGCCGCTGCGGGTATCAAGGTCGCCGCGCCGAAACTCGACGGGGTCATCGCGGGCTCCCCTCTCCGGGTCATCCGGGGCGGCAACAGGGACGAGGTGATCGAGCAGGTCCGGCGTGAGGTCCAGGACATCCAGGTGAACCTCTCCGATATCGGCGTCATCATCCGGGCCGACACCATCGGCGCCCTCGAGGCGCTCTCGAAAGAACTCGAAAGCCACCAGATCCAGGTGATGCGGGCCACCGTCGGGCCGGTCACCCGGCATGACGTCATCGAGGCGGGGACAATCAAAGACCCGCTCTACAGCGCTATCATCGCCTTCAACACCCCGGTCCTGCCGGACGCAGTCGACACGCTGGCGGACACGTCGATGTCCCACGTCAGCATATTCGAGGGTGGGGTCATTTACCAGCTCATCGACGACTACGTTGAGTGGCGTGATGAGAAGAAGCAGGAACTCGAGCGGCAGCAGTTCGAGAAGCTGATCATGCCCGCGAAGATCCGGATCCTCCCGAACTGCGTCTTCCGGCAGAGCAACCCTGCGGTGGTCGGCGTCCGGGTTCTCGGGGGAAAACTCCAGAGCGGTGTCGACCTCGCCCTTGCGAGCGGCAGGAAGATAGGTCGCATCAAACAGATCCAGGCAAAGAACGAGACGGTCCAGGAAGCGGAAGCAGGCAAGGAAGTGGCGATCTCCATCGAAGGGCCGACGGTCGGTCGGCAGATCAACGTCGACGACGACCTTTACGTGGATGTTCCTGAGCGGCACGTGAAGGTGATCGAGCGGGAGATGATCGACCACTTGAGCCCGAGCCTGCGGGAGGTTCTCGAGGAATTCACCACCCTCAAGCGCCGGGAAGACCCCTTCTGGGGGAAGTGAGCGTTTCCCAAAAAATGCGGGTTTCCCCGATAACATTCCCCTCCAACCCCGCAAAGGTAGTCTTTTAATACCATATTCTCAAATTGTATAGGTACTTTCGAAGGAGTCGTCAACATGGCAGATTTCAAAATCATCCTATCAGAACCGGAGACCGGGCGCTCATATAAGGTCGATGCGACCGGTCCCGCCGCAGGAGCGCTCATCGGCAAGCGCATCGGAGACGAGATCGACGGGAGCATCCTCGGCTTTGCGGGCTACACGATCAAGATCACCGGTGCTACGGACAAGACCGGTATCCCCGCACGCCGCGACCTTCCCGGCCCGGCAAGGAGAAGGCTCCTTCTCTCCAGGGGTGTCGGGTTCCACCCGGTCATGGATGGGGAGCGCCGCAGGAAGTCGGTGCGCGGAAGCGAGATCAGCGCCGATATCGTCCAGATCAACGCCGCCGTGAAAGAGAGCGGTGCAAAACCCCTGGCAGAATACTTTAGCCAGCCCGAGGCGGCTGCTGAATAAATCAGCACCTAATCTTTTCTTGAACTCCATTGTTTCCACAGAGGCCCGGGACGATCCGCCCCGTGAAGGGCAATAGTTCTACCGGCCGCGCCAGGGTTCCCTGAGCGTGGCGGGGCAGCGGTCGCGGAGGGGGCATGCCCCGCAGTCGCGGGGGTGGGTCGGGCACCCGCGCGCCGCGGCATACGCGGCGGTGAGCGCCGCCGGGGCTTCTCCCCCGTATGCAGCGGTGAGCCCTGCCGCCCGGGCGGCAACCTCGTCCGGCACTGCCTCGGGGTAGTAGCCGCTCCAGGCCACGTCCTCGAGCCCGGCTTCGCGGCAGACCGTGCAGAGGCGCTCCATCTGCTCCCGCGACGGTCCCGGATGGTAGTAGAGGACGTTGTTCGGCCGAAACCCGATGAGCCGGTAGGGGACGCCCGGGTCGAGCGAGGCGATGAACGCCGCAATCCTGCCCACCTCCCTATCGGTCATGCCGGGGATCACCACCGTCCGGAACACCCTGATGCGGTCCCTTCCCTCGCGCACGAGGTACTCCGCGTTCCTGAGCACCGGGGCCACCGGCGCTCCCGTGAGGGCGCGGTGAACCGGGTCCGACCACGCCTTGATTTCGAGGGTGATTACGCGGCAGAGGTCGACAATCCGCTCCATCGCGGTCTCCGTTGCAAACCCTCCGGTCGAGATCCCGATCCCGAGATCGAGGCCCTGCCGTTTCACCTCGCCCGCCACCTCCTCGATGTAGGGAAGGTGGATGATTGGATCTCCGCCTGTAAACCCGATCGTCCGGATACGAGGACCCCTGTAGGCGGCAATCCGCTCCCTGGCTTCGGCCACCAGCACCGCCGCAGGCACATGACCGATGTACTGCCAGCCGGGGTCGGGGTACTGCGAGATCCGGTAGGCGTTGCAGTGGAGGCAGCGGTAGCAGCACCCGGGCAGGGTGACGATGTAACTCGCAAGGGATCCCGAACACATCGTCGCCGCCACCTCCGCCCGGCCGACGCGGCACACCCCGCGTTCTCCTCGCAGGCGGTCGGCACCGCACCTCCACTCGCAGAGCCGGCAGGATTCGAGATCGTCCATACAGGTTTCTGGCGCATGTATGCACGATAGCCTTTGGGGCACTGACACGATGGGAGTGGGGAGCCGCAGGCGTGAATAATTTCTGAAGGAGAGAAAAGGATTTTTTATCGTTTTTTTGCGACCGACTTCTCCAGGGCGGGCAATTTGTCCTCGAACGCCACCCCGTACTTTTTCGCGAGGATGACCACCGCCGCCTCCACCCGGAGGTTGCCGTCGAAGTGGTCGGTGATGACCCGGTGGAGTTCGGCGACGACCTCCTGCGGCGGCTTACTGGTCGCGGCGGCGATCCGTCCGATCAGCTCCTCGTAGGGGCTCTCCGCCACCGCGAGGACATCGGAGGTGGGTTTGAACCCGAGCGGTATCGAGACCTCGGCAACATCGAAGAGCGGCCGGATGGATCCTCCGTCCACCTCGATGAGTCCTTCCAACTTCGCCCGGTCCAGGAGCTGGTTCGCCTGCTCCTTGTTCATCCACTTCCGGTCGATGGCGATGTAGAAGACGAATTCGCTCCTCTGCAGCCGATCTTTACGCATGTGTTTGAACGGTGCGGCAACCGCAATCTTGACACTCACTCGCAGGCACCCTTAAGCATATTCCGCAGGTCCATCGCGTCCAGGTCCCCGGTACGGCCCTCTTTCGCAACGTAGCACTCCGTTACCGGGCCTTTGTCGACTATCCGGAGGAAGAAGACGTTCTCCGAGACCGGCAGCCTTTTTTCAGGGGTAAGCAGCGTCCTCTGCAGGCCGATCCGGAAATCCGCCATCTCGGTGACCTTCTCGGCGAGCGGCACCAGGGCGTCGGGGTCCTGGAACTGCGTCCGTCCATCCGCGATCTGGACGAGCATCCGCTCTTTTACGAGGCCGTCGGCACCCCGTACGGTGGTATGGGTGTCGTGCATCCGTGCGATGCAGGTAAGAACCTCTCGGAACGGCCGGACGAGTTCGAAATCGAGGTCAATGGCTTGGGGAAACCGATGGTATATCCTGCGCATCACTAGAATTGAGGTCTGCAGAACGTAAAAAGGATGTGATCCCGCCGGAGGCGCAAACGTTTTCTGTACATCTCTCCCTCCCTGCACCCATGACAGGCCATCTCACACTCCTGCAGCTGAATGATTCGCACGGGTATCTGGAGCCGCACCAGGAACTCTTCTATGCCGGCGGGCCGCCGGAGTACCGGACGGCCGGAGGGTATGCCCGGATAGCCACGCTTCTTGAAGAAGCCCGCGATGAGCGGCCGGGCAAGGTGCTCGCGTTCGACTGCGGCGACACCATCCACGGGACCTACCCCGCCGTCCAGTCGGATGGCGAGGCACTCGTCCCGATCCTGAACGCCCTCAGGTTCGACGCCATGACCGCGCACTGGGAGTTCGCCTACGGTCCGAAGCAGTTCAAGAAAGTGGCCCGCGCCCTCGACTACCCGGTCCTCGCCGACAACTGCTACGATGATGCGACCAATGAACTGATCTTTCTCCCGTACACGGTCTGCGAGACCGACGACCTGCAGGTGGGCGTCATCGGCATCGCCGCCACCATCGTCGACAAGGTGATGCCGGACTCATTCTCGAAGGGGATCCATTTCTCTCTCGGCAACGTCGAACTCCCCGGTCATATCGCCCATCTCCGCGAAGAGGAGGGAGTGGATCTCGTCGTGGTGATATCGCACCTGGGATTTCCGCAGGAGGTGAAACTCGCCCGCGAGACGGACGGGATCGACGTCCTCCTCTCGGGGCACACCCACAACCGGCTTTTTGAGCCGGCTGTCGTGAACGACACCGTCATCATCCAGTCCGGCTGCCACGGCTCCTTCCTCGGGCGGCTCGATCTTGTAGTCGAGGATCGGCGGGTGAAACACTTCGATCACGAGCTTCTTGTCGTCGGCGAGGAGATCCAACCCGATCCCGAGGTCGAGGAGATGGTCGAGGGAGTTATGGAACCCCACCGCGAGTACCTCTCCCGGATCGTCGGGGAGACCCGGACGGGCCTTTCCCGGACCACGGTCCTCGAGGCCACGATGGACAACCTTCTCCTGCAGGCGCTCATCGACGCCACCGGCGCGGAGATGGCGTTCTCGAACGGCTGGCGCTACGGCGCCCCGGTGCCGCCCGGCCCGGTCACGGTGAACGACCTCTGGGACATCATCCCGGTCAATCCCCCGGTCTCGACGGTCGAGATCACGGGCCGGGAGCTCCGGGCGATGATGGAGGAGAACCTGGAGCGGACCTTCGCGCGGGATCCCTATGAGCAGATGGGCGGCTACGTGAAGCGGTGCATGGGGGTCAACCTCTACTGCAGGATAGAGAATCCGGCCGGGCTCCGGATCCAGGAGTTCTTTGCCGCCGGTAAAAGGCTCGACCCGGACGCCGTCTACCGCGCGGCGTTCGTCACCGGGCAGGGCGTGCCGCCAAAGTATGGGAAGAACCGCCAGAACCTGGATGTCCGTGCGATCGAGGCACTCGAACGTTACCTCTCGAGCGGCCCGGTCAGCGCCGAACTCCGCGGGAGCGTGACGGCGATATGACGCCGCTGAAGATCGTCGTCCACCTGGATGAGCACGAAATGACTGCTCTCGCGCTACGGAGCACAAAGAACCTCGTCGCCCACGCCGGTGGGGTGGAGAATCTCCGCACCGGCGGCCCGAACGCCGACCTCATGGGTATGCTCGCAGGTCATGGGGTAAGGTTTGTCGTCTGCGAAAACGCTCTCCGTTCCCTGGATCTGCCGGAGAAGGACTTTCCCGGCTACGTGGGGACTGTCCTGTCCGGAATTGTGGAGCGGGTGATCAGTCAGGCGGAGGGCTGGTGCCATCTCCGGTCTTAAAAAGAGATAGATATCTTATGCAAGCAGGACGGCGTTGACGACGCCGTCCTGGCTGGGTCTGCTGACGATCCGCGCGCGCCCCATATCGGTCTTGATGATGGCGCCCTTGGTCAGGAGTTTCCGCCGGACGTAGTTCGGGTCGGCGCTGTTCGCCTCGACCGTCTCGATCTTCGCCTTTTTGGTCTCACCGGTTGCGGGGTTTGCAACCGTCGCGTAGTCTACCCGGAGCGCCCGGACCTTCTGGTTGCCCCCATAGGTGCGGACGATTCTCCTGCGTTCTTCACCGATGTGCGTCTCTGCCGGAGCTCTTCCGATCTCCGACCTCTTCTTGCCCTGGGAGGCGTGGTAGCGTCCACCCGACGGCTTCCGTACTGATCTTCCTTGCCACTGCATGTGACCACCGAAATACTCTGTTGAGGACGCGGTACCCTTCAGGGGTAGCAATCTCTCGTTAAAGTGCTATAACTATTCGAGACCGGGATATTTAACTCTGCTGATCACGCGAGGATCGCATCGAGCAGCGCATCGAGCCCTTCCCCGGCCTTCATGTTCGTCCGGAAGACCTTCATCTCCGGGTTGTAGCGGTGCATATCTGCTTCCATCCGGTCGAGGTCGGCGCCGACGAACCCGGCGAGGTCGATCTTGTTGATGACACCGATGTTGCTGCTGCGAAACATCATGGGATGCTTGTTTACCACATCGTCCCCCTCTGTCGAACTGACGACGACGATCCTCTTCTCGGCGCCCAGCCGGAAGTCGGTCGGACAGACCATGTTGCCGACGTTCTCGATGAAGAGGATGTCGATCTGATCCAGCGGGAGATGCTCGATGGCGTGCTCCACCAGATGGGCGTCGAGATGGCACTCCTTTCCGGTGTTTGCGTTGTAAGCCGGGACATTGAGGGCGACGATCCTTCTGAAATCATCGTCGCCGTAGACATCCCCGGCGATGGCACCGGCGCGGAGCCCCCTCTCACGGATCAGCGGTACGAGCCGCTCGATCAGGGCGGTCTTCCCGGATCCGATGGCGCCGAGGAGGTCGAACGCCCGGATGCCGTGATCCTTGAGGTGGTTTGCATTGGCGTCTGCAATGCGGTTGTTGACGTCGTAGATGTCCTTCTCCACATGGACGTCGATATGATGCATGGTAAGTACTGTGATCATGATCTGTTTATAGGTTAACTACCCAGATCATACAACAATGAGCGCTGAACGCATCCTGTACCCCTGCTACTTCAACGCAACGCTCGAGCGGCGGGAGGGGCGCCGTGTCGCGAAAAGTCTCGGCGTAAAGTCTCCGGATCTTCCCGCCATCGAGGCTGTTCTGCGGAAGATGAAGGTCCCGCACCGGGTCGAGGAGCACCACCACCCCGCCCGGTGGGCGGAGCGCGAGGGCCGGATCGTGGCGGAATGGGAAGGAAGCAAGGAAGACCTGATCCGGAAGGTTGCCCGCGGTCTTGCCGGCCGGAAGTGACCACGATGTACGACCTGCATACTCATACCGGCCTCTCCGATGGCGAACTCCTCCCGACGGAGCTGCTCCGCCGGGCTGCTGTGCTCGGCTACGATACACTCGCCATCACCGATCACGCGGACGCCTCCAACCTCGCGCATCTGGTGGAGGCGGTCGGAAAATGCCGGGAATCGGCACGGTGCTACGGCGTGGACCTGCTCGTCGGGGTGGAACTCACCCACGTCCCGCCGTCCCTGATCCCGGCGTTTGCATACGAAGCAAAACGGCTCGGTGCCGATATCGTCGTGGTCCACGGCGAGACGGTGGTGGAGCCGGTCACCCCGGGGACCAACCGTGCTGCCTGCACGTGTGAGTACGTGGACGTGCTTGCCCATCCGGGACTCATAGCGGTCGAGGACGTCCGCGCAGCCAGGGAGCACGGGGTGGCGCTCGAAATAACTTCCCGGGCAGGACACAACCGCACCAACGGCCACGTGGTGCGGGTGGCGCGGGAAGCCGGCTGCCAGCTTGTGGTCGATTCCGATACGCATGCGCCGTCCGATCTGATGTCAAAGGAAGCCCGGTGGGTCGTAGCGCTCGGCGCCGGCTTGACGGAGGCAGAATCCCGGGAGGCTCTCTCTCTGGATATAAATCGGCTTCTTCAGAAGTGAGATGTGGTATTTATATTTTAGCAAAACATTTTTATATCCTTAGAGTCAATATATATATGTTACTAAATACCTCCGACTATAGTATCCCCTAGAGGTTGCAGTTTGCGGCTAATCGGACGTTCTGTAAGTGTTTGCGGCAATCGCTTGTTAATCTTGCGATGTGATGCTGCACAGTTGCCCCGCCTCTACGGTGAGGCAGTAGATCGCCGGTTAAAACCCGTAGGGAAGGTAGTTGACATCTTTGGGAATATATCATCTCCCTATGCCGTAGTTCTCTGCTACAATGGCTGCTCCGTACAGGTTGGCGAGAAGATATTTGCAAAATAGGTGTATAATCGATGGCAGAAGTAGAAAAGTTGAAACAGCTGCAGTTGCAGCGTGAGGCCCTGAAGAAGAGAGGGGAGCAGAAGGTCAAGGAGACGGAGAAGAAGCGCACCGAGGAGAGTGTCCAGTCCGTCTGCCCCGAGTGCGGCAGCCGTCAGCTCGTCCACGACTACGAGCGCGCCGAGCTGGTGTGCCAGAACTGCGGTCTCGTTCTCGATGAGGAGTTCATCGACCGCGGTCCCGAGTGGCGTGCTTTCGACCACGACCAGCGCATGAAGCGCTCCCGTGTCGGCGCACCGATGACGTTCACGATCCACGACAAGGGTCTCTCGACGATGATCGACTGGCGGAACCGTGACTCCTACGGCCGCGCGATCTCGAGCAAGAACCGCGCCCAGCTCTACCGTCTCCGTAAGTGGCAGCGGCGTATCCGGGTCTCGAACGCGACCGAGCGGAACCTGGCGTTCGCCCTCTCGGAGCTGGACCGGATGGCATCCGCGCTCGGCCTGCCCCGGAACGTGCGCGAGACCGCGGCAGTGGTCTACCGCGACGCTGTAGACAAGAACCTGATCCGCGGCCGGAGTATCGAGGGTGTCGCGGCGGCGGCGCTCTATGCGGCGTGCCGGCAGTGCAGTGTTCCAAGGACGCTCGACGAGATCGCCGAGGTATCCCGTGTATCCCGTAAGGAGATCGGGCGCACCTACCGGTTCATCTCCCGCGAGCTCGGCCTGAAACTCCTGCCGACGTCCCCGATCGACTACGTTCCGCGCTTCTGCTCGGGCCTGAACCTGAAGGGTGAGGTCCAGAGCCGGGCGGTCGAGATCCTCCGGCAGGCCGGAGAACGCGAACTTACGAGCGGCAGAGGCCCGACGGGCGTCGCGGCGGCAGCCATTTACATCTCGTCGATCCTCGGTGGTGAGCGGCGCACCCAGCGTGAAGTCGCCGAGGTTGCGGGCGTGACCGAGGTCACGATCAGGAACAGATATAAGGAACTGGCAGAAAAATTAGATATCGAGATCATACTCTGATCTCATATCATTTCACACCCTTGGGCTCGTAGATCAGGGGTAGATCGCTACGTTCGCAACGTAGAGGCCGCGGGTTCAAATCCCGCCGGGTCCATTTCTCTTTCCTCTTGATATCACTTCTAAGGAGATATCATTGAGTTTATCAGGTTTCAGCCGTCATAGGCGACCGCAGGTCGTCGCGGGTTTTGAGCGGGGCGCGGCCCCTTCGGTCGGGACAGAGAGGCCGCGGGTTCAGATCCCGCCGGGTCTATCATCTGTTTCTCTCAAAACGTGGTCTTACGAAACTTACCATGTCCGGACTGCCTCACTCGTCGTCCTCCACCTGCTGCCGTGCAATCCGCTCCTCGCCCTTCTTCGAGATCTCGTGCTCCTCCCGCGGCGTCGGGGTCTCGGGTGCCCCGGGCGGGCGGCTCTTCGCACGGCCCTCGTCGCCGAGTTCGGACGGGACCGGGCTGTAGACGATGTCTGTCCCCTTATCCTCGAACGGTATCTCCTCTTCCGGCGGCTCCGGCCGCCGTCTCCTTCGCTCCTGTGCCATCTCGTCTCACTCCCGGGCGATCCCGGCACCCGTGCCGGTACCCCCGGGCGGTGCTCGGGGTCGAAGACGTAAAAGCCTGACGGTGGCGGGGATGCTCCCCACCCACCGGGTCACCGCCGCCGGAGACGGCCTATAGCACCGGCGGCAGCAACGGCGAGGAGCCCGAAGAGCGCACCCGCACCGCCGGCCTCGGTCGGGGCCGCCGTGGCGCTCTCCGTCTCTTGTGCCGCCGTCACCGGCTCGTCGGCCGTCCGGAAGATAAAGGCTTGCTCACCCGCGCCCGCCGCGAGGTAGTCCCCGTTCTCCGAGAGGGCTACCGCGCTGACCGGAGCGCCGGCGTCGAACGTCCAGCGCGGGTTGCCGTTGCCGCTCCAGAGGTACACGGTTCCGCCTGCGTTCCCGGCCGCAACGGTCTCGCCTCGCCGGGATATGTCTACGGCAAGGACATCGCTTCCCGTCCGGTTTTTCCAGAGCAGGTCGTCTTTCGGCCGGTAGCACTCCACATCGCCGCCTTCCTTGCCGACGACCACGAACCTCCCGTCACCGGAGAGAGCGAGCGCGAGGATCGGCGCTCCGGTGGGAACCGCCCAGGGGAGAGCCCCCGATCGGCCGTAAACCTGGAGAGCGCGGTCCCGGCCTCCGGCGGCGACGACCGACCCGTCACGGGAGACGTCTACCGCAGTGACGGCACCGCGGGCGAGCCCCTCCCAGATCAGGTTCCCCTGCCGGTTCATGAACTGGATAGCGCCGTTATAACTTCCGGCGACGATGTAGTTGCCGTCGTTGGTGAAAGCAACGGACGTGATGTACGGAGGTGTGCCGCCGGAGCGGGCACCCGGATGCATGGCGCGGCCCCACTCCTCTTCGCCCCTGTGGTTTAAGAGGGTGATCCGGTCGCTCCCCACCGCGAGGTCCCGGCCATCCCCGGATAAGGCGAGGCCGCGCACGGTTCCTGCGACGCTCTTCGTCCAGTAGCAGCCGCCGCTACCTCCGTCTAAGAGGAGCACGTCGCCCCCGTCGGTCCCGGCGGCAACGTAGTTCCCGGCATCTGCGACAGCAACCGCAGTTACCGCGTCTCCGGCGCTCACGTTCCAGGCGACGGTGCCGTCCCGGTGCAGGCAGACGATGTTCCCGTTGCTCGTCCCCACGGCCATATAGCGGCCGTCGGCGGTGATTGCAACATCGTTGACGATGCTCTCTGTCGGCGTGCTGTGGTAGGAGGCTTCCACCCCAACCGCCACCGGAACCAGGGCGACGATCAGGGCGATGATCAATGCAGTTCGTTTCACGGTTGACCCCTCCCCGGGAGTGTATCCCCGGAATACGTCTACTTTCTTGGCCGAGTTCTAAAACTGTTCCGGTATCGCCTGCTGCCGCGTAAATTTAAAGGTTTCCAGTACCAACTATCCTGTCAGAGGTATCGTATGGAAAATAGGGCGGACGAGGCGGTCTCCCGCTTCATGCAGGGCTATAACTGCGCACAGGCGGTCAGCTCGGTCTTTGCGGACGATGTTGGGGTGCCCGAAGAGGTCGTCCTCCGTGCGGCCACAGGGTTCGGTGGCGGAGTGGGGCATACCGGGGGTGCCTGCGGAGCCGTCTCGGGCGCGGTGCTCGCCATCGGGCTCTTACTCGGAAGCGCCGGTCCCGGCGAGAAAGAGGCGAAGGATCTGACCTACACCCTCACGCGAGAGTTCATCACCCGGTTTGTCCAGAAAAACGGCACCGTCTCCTGCACCGGGCTTCTCGGGTTCGACCTTTCGACCGAAGAGGGGCACGCCCGGGTCCGCGAGCAGAACCTCACCCGGACCGTTTGCCCCCGCTATATCAGAGATGCGGTCGAGATCCTCGAGGAGGTTCTCGCGCCCGTCACTTCCGGGCAATCCACCATGCGGTGAGGGGTGCGGGCAGGGACGGCAGCCCGAGCACCCGCCACAGGTCGGCGGCACCAAGGCTCTTTGCCGCGAGCGCGCGCTTCTCGACGATGTGCCAGGAGAGGAACGCGAGAGCGAACGTCGCCGAAAACGAGAGCCCAAAGAGCGCCGGGAGGAGGAGCGCGTTCCCTGTGACCTGGATCAGTGCCTGCTGAACCGGGTAGTGGTAGATGTAGATGCCGTAAGAGAAGTCTCCCGGTCTCCCGAAGGTGTTCAGGAACGGCACCGGGAGGTGCGCGGCGTAGATCGTGAGGTAGGGGATGGCAATCATTCCCGCGACGGTCAGGTAGGGCGTCATGGCTGAGAGAGCGAGCAGCAGGAGCAGCGCCCCGGCGACGACCGGCCGGTAGGCGATGCGGTGGCGGTGGAGGTAGAGGAAGGCCCCGACGAGGAAGTAGAGGGTGAACCGGACCTTCGACATCCGGGGGTCGTCGAACCAGTACATCCAGGCCAGGATGTTTACGGCGGCGAGGGCGGCGATGGCGCCCCATCGGTAGAGGAGCCCGGCGATCCCGAGGGCCACAACGACCCCGTACATCATAACCTCAACGGGTATCGTCCAGAGCGAACCGTTGACATAGGTCCACGGGTTATCCTGGAAGAGACCTATCGCCGATCCGTCTTCAAAGAATGGGACGGTGGCGAGCCCTGCCGGAGAGAAGAGGGCGGCGAAATACTCGTACAGAGGAAGAGATGTCAACAACGGGCCGATGACGAAGAGCGAGACGAGGGTCGCAGCGACGAGGGCCGGGACCACCCGAAGGAACCGTTTCCAGGCGAACCGGAGCGCCGATGCGGTCGACTCCCAGCTCATCGCAATCAGGTAGCCGCTGGTGACAAGGAGGGTGGCGAGCCCTGCCTGCGCCATGAGTATGACCGGGTCGTACAGCCCTATCCCGACATAGCCGAGCCTGAGGGCGTAGGCGTGCGCGAAGACGATCACCGCTGCTGCTGCGAACCGCAGGAAATCGAAGTTGTTCGAGAACCGGCCCCCCGGAATGCTTCCGCCTTTAGTGACAGCCCCCGGCCGCTCTGTTTTCATGGCGATCTAAGTCCTTTCCTCACCTGTACAGTGACAACTCTTAAATAATTAGTCAAAATATTCTCCCTAATGGATCCACTGGTTGTCGCCACGTTCGCCGTCGTCATCCTTCTCGAGATTGCCGTTCCGCTCGCGCTCGGGTACTGGATCGTCAGGAGGTTCGGCGTCCCCTGGCGAATCTTCGGGCTCGGCGCCCTCTTCTTCATCGTCGTGCAGATCGTCCACGCGCCGCTCGTCCTCGTGACGCAGACCCCACTCTATCTCGCCGTCCTGCCGATGGGCACGACGGTTGCGTTTGCCGTCCTCGCCGTCTACCTCGGCCTCATGGCCGGGCTCTTTGAGGAGATCGGCCGCTACCTCGTTTACCGGTACTACTTCCTGCGCCGGGAAATCGCCCTCACCCGCGAGAACGGCCTCCAGTTCGGGGCCGGGTGGGGCGGCGTCGAGAGCATCTTCGTCGCGCTGATCGTGCTCACGAGCATGATCTCCTATATCGTCATCACGAGCGACGGGTCGATGCTCCCCCTGCCCGACGACCCCCTCGTCCAGGCACAGATCGAGGCCCTCCGGTCTCTCACCCCGCTCGACATCCTGCCCGGGCTCGCCGAGCGGATGATGACGATCACCCTGCACATCGCCTGGTCGCTCCTCGTGCTCGCCGCCGTCGTCTACGATAGAAAGGCACTCGTTGCCCTCGCCGTCCTCTGGCACGCAGCCGTGGACACCGTCGCCGTCTACCTTGCACAGACGCAGGGGATTCTCGTGACCGAGGCGGCGGTATTCATCTTTGCAGTCATCGGCGTCGCGTATATCTTCTGGGAGTGGCGGCGAATGGGGGTACGGGTGGCGACCTAACCCTTCCACTCATGCAGGTAGCCCCGGCGTTCGAGCGGCTCTCCGTCCGCAAGGACCACCCGGTCGGGGATGACCTCGCCGATGACATGCGCCTTGACCCCGGCTACCGGAAGGACGGCCGGAGGGGCACAGAAGAGGAGTTCGAAGTCCCCCCCGCCGTAGACTGCGAGTTCCTGCCCCTTGTCCTCCGGCACGCCTGCCGGGAGCGGGAGGCGGGCGGTATCGACGGAAAACCCGCAGTCGTTCACGGCGAGAAGGTCGTGGAGGGAGAGTGCAAGGCCGTCGGAGATGTCCATCATCGCCGAGACCCCGGCACGGCCGAGTGCCTGTCCCTCCCGGACCCTGGGCTGCGGTTCGAGGAGTTCTTTTACGTGCCGGTCGTAGCCGGCGAGAGCTGCCTCGGCCTCCCCGAGCGGCCCGGTGACCGCGATGACGTCTCCCGGCCGGGCTCCCCGCCGTCTGACGAGGTGCTCCGGGGCGACGAGCCCGAGTCCCGTGCTCACGATCGTCAGTTCCTGATGAGCGTCGAGGTCCCCGCCCACGAGTTCGGCGCCGAACCGCGTGCAGCAGTCCCGGGCGCCCTCCATGATCCCCCGGAGGCGCTCCGGCTCATCAAGGCCGACCGCGAGGAGTACCTGCCCCGGCGCCGCGCCCATGCTCGCGATATCCGAGAGTGTGACCGCCGTCGCCATCCAGCCCACCTGCCAGTCGGTCATCCCGACGGGGAAATCGGTTGTTTCGTGGAGCATATCGGTGCTTGCGACCATGAGGCGGTCGCCGCAGGGGAGGACGGCGCAGTCGTCCTCGAGCCGCTCTGGGTCGATGATCGTCCCGATCAGCCGGTGCAGGCCCCGTTCATCCACCGCGGCGCACCTCCTTCTCCCGTTCGCTTCGGTACTCCTTGAAGAGATACTCGACCCGCTCGGCTTCCTGCTCGCGCAGGAACTCCTTCTGCTCCTCCTTCCATTCCGCGATCGCCCCCTCGACTGCCTCGGTCTTTGCCGCTCCGGTCCTACCCCGGATATCGGGCCTGACGGCCTCTTCCCGGAGGAGAGGGAGATCGGCCTCCCGGGCGACCCGGACCAGGTGCGGGTCAGGGGACTCGCCGCCAATGACCAGCGCCTGCACCCCTGTCCCGGCAAGGTCCTTCACCACGCCCCGGCCCCAACCGTGAGTCCGCGGGACGTAGAGGACGTCTCCTCCGGCGATGCCGATCTCCTCCTGGAGGGCCCGCACCGCTTCGCGGGTGAGGGAGTCGAGCACCTTGAGCGGGGTGTAGTCCTCCGAGACCTCGAGTTTCGCGACTTTCTGCATCCGCTCCAGGCGTTTCTTCAGCCGCCGGGACCGCCGCCGCTCGCCCCGGAGCTGTTCGCGCAGGCTCTCGATGGCCGCGTCCTTCGCCGCCAGTTCCGCGTCCCGGCGGACCTTGCGTTCGGTCGCGGAGCGTGCCCGGCGCACGTCCTGCCGCAGCCGCTCCACCTCCCGGTCGCGCTCCCGAAGTTCTTCCTGCAGCTCCTGCACGTAACTGCGGAGCCTTTTCACCATCCCATCGAGCGCCATCACCCGCTCGTCCTCGACCGGCCGCTCCGGCTCGGCCTCCGCCGCCGGTTCCGCCTCCTTCTTCGCCGCCACAACCCCCTGCAGATCCTCAAGAACGGTGTCGAGCGGCTGACCCCGGAGCACCCGCGCCCGCACCTCGTCGAGGTCGTAGCCCGGCCCCACCCTCTTTGCAATATTTCGAAACTTGTTCTGGAGGCTCCGGTAGGCGTCCAGCGCCGCCGAGAGGGCGTCGCGCTCGTGGTCGTTTGTGTAGGAGAACGGGGCGGTCAGGTCGTATTTCGCCTCCACCGAGAGCGACTGCTTCGGGGTGTAGGGGATGGCGTTGAACGCCCGGCGGATTTTCTCGACTGAGTAGGGCATCTGTTGAACGTCTGAGGCGACGATAAGCGGTTTTCCCGCACGGTAAAGTTCCTCGACGATATCGGACATCGTCATCTGCCGTGAACTCGTGAGGTGGACCAGGTTCCCGTCGAGGTCCACGGCGGCGATGCCGGTGGTGGTCCCGGGATCAAGCCCGACAATCAGGTAGCGGGGGCGGCCGGAGAGGGGTTCGAACCGTATCCGGTCGAGTTGCCTCCCCATCACCCGGACCTGGACGTCGGCGCCCCGGGAGGAATGGACCGGGACCATCTCCCGGGGGGCCTTGACCCGGAAGGCGACCCTTGAGTAACCGCCGAAGGCCTTCGTCTCCTTCTTTTCGTAGTCGAGCCCGGCGCCACGGAGCCGCCCCTCGATCTCCCGGGCTTTCTGCAGCACGCCGCCGTGGATCTTTCGGGCATAGCGGTTCTGGCTCCACCCGCCCCGACCCGGCGAGCGGTGCCTGCTAACCACGATGTCGGTGGTGTTCTCAAACGCTATCACCTCGACGCCCGCCCCGAGCGCGGCCACCCGGGCAGTGGTCCGGGCCTCGGCGTAGGGGTCGAACTTGTTGAAACTGATATTGTAACGGGCGGCGATCTTCCCGAGGCTCTCTGTGCGCTCGCCGCCGGTCACCTGAACGAGTTTTGTTGCAGGCGGGAGCGATTGCAGGAAGGCATAGAGTTCGCGCTGGTCTGCGGCAATCTCCTGGAGGCTGTCCACCGCGAGGATATCGGGCTCTTCGGCGGCAAGGAGGCGCTGGAGCCGGAACCCGGTGACCTCCTCGACCCCCTGGACCTCGCCGTCCTCCACTCGTGCGAGTGCGTAGACGGGTCGACGGGTACGGGAACGAACCGAACCTTTGATGATGTCGATCCCGAAGACCTTCACCCGACCACCCTTGCCAGTGCTTCGTCGAAGGCGTATTCGAGGCCGTATTTCCGTTTGAAGTACTGGAGGATGTTCTCGATGTCGCGGTTGAGGATCTCGCCGGCGTTCGGGTGGGCGGTCTCCACCCACTGCGGCCAGTCGATCAGCCAGCATTGCCCCTCATCGACCATGACGTTGAACTCGCTTAAGTCCCCGTGGATGATGCCGAGGCGGTAGGCCTCCCGGACGTTGTCGAGGATCTCGTCGAGGATTGGTTGGGGCTCCGCAAGAGCCGCCCGCGAGAGGTTGACCCCCGGCACAAACGACATCGCCACGACGTGCCGGTTCAGGTCGATGGGGAGCGGGACCGAGACAGCGGGGTGGAGGGTCTTTAAGGCGTCGTACTCCATCTTCGCCGAGTTGCTCGAGGCGAATATCCAGGGGCAGTGCCCGGCCTCCGGCATGTAGCCCCGTTTTACGCGGGCTGACTGAAACGACCGCTGCCCGACCCGGTGGAACTTCAGCACGACGACTCCAAGGCCCATCGCTTCGTAGACCTCCGACTCCTTCCCGACGCCGATCAGCGTCCCGAGCGCCTGGACGGTGCCCCGGCGGGTGAGGGTGTGGAGGGCCAGGGTGTCGTAGCCGTTGAAGACGAGCGCGTAACCCTCGTAGGGGGTCTTCTCGTACCTGACCATGTCCATGGCCATCAGCCTGCCCAGGCGGTAGGAGAGCTCGGACTCCGAGAATTTGGTGGCTGACTTGAGCACCTCGAGCGGCACCCACCGGTACCGGCGCATGAGACGCTCGAGGGCGAGCAGGATCCGGAGTTCGTAGGCGTGCAGGGATCGCACGTATTCTGCAGGAACAGGCATCTTCTACACCATTTATGTGGCGCGGTGATAAAAGGATGATCGAGAAGACATGCAGTGCAGCAAGTGCCGCCGCGATGCGGTCATCTACCAGCGATACTCGGGGCTGCACCTCTGCGAGCAGCACTTCAACCGGGATTTCGAGGCAAAGGCGAAGCGGGCGATACGGGAGCACCGCTGGATCGAGTCGGGCGATAGGGTGGCGGTAGCGCTCTCGGGGGGCAAAGATTCGAGCGCCGTCCTCTTCTTCCTCCACAGGCTCCTCGGCGAGCGCCGGGACGTCCGGCTGATGGCGATCACGGTGGACGAGGGGATCGCCGGCTACCGCGACCCGAGCCAGGCCCGGGCTATCGCGGAGAGCATGGGCGTCCCCTGGGTGACGGCAACGTTTGCCGACGAATACGGGATCACGCTCGATGAGATCGTGGGCCGGAAGGGAACGGGGCTCTCCTGCTCCTACTGCGGCGTGCTCCGGCGAGCGCTGATGAACCGGATTGCCCGGGAGCATGGGGTCACGAAGTTCGCCTACGGGTTCAACCTGGATGACGAGGCGCAGTCGGTCCTGATGAACGCTCTCCGGGGGGATGCCGACCGGCTCACCCGCCCCATGCGGGAGGTTGAGGGGATGGTCCCCCGGATCAAGCCGTTCATGTACATACCGGAGCGGGAGGTGGCGCTGTATGCCTTCCTCCATGTCGAGGGGTTCGACCTCGCGGGCTGCCCCTACGCGGGCGACGCTCTCCGGGGGGACGTCCGCGGCATCCTCGACGACTACACCTACCGCCATCCTGCGACGAAGTACTCGCTCGTGAACCTCGGCGAGGCCCTGCGGGGGGCGGAGAAGCCGGCGGAGAAGATGGGGTTCGGAATTTGCGAGCGGTGTGGTGAGCGACTGCCGGAACGGCAGGAGCTTGAGCACCGGGAGGTGCGAGATGCGACTGCCGGAACGGCGGGAGCACGAGCACCGGAAGGTGCGAAGCCGTGCGGGAGGATCTGCCGGACATGCCAGGTGCTTGATGAGTTTCGGCGATCCTGAGCAGAAGGCGCCTGATGGGGGTTAGGCGCGTTTTTCGGCGGTGGTGGGTGTGCATGATGGAGAGCATGAGCATCGTCTGTTCCAAATAATAGATGCCCATAGAGGGAGATCCTGAGAATCATAAATCTTCGAACGATGATGAACAGAACGACCGAGACGGTGAAAAGCCCGGTACAGTGGACCGTGGGGGTATCGCCATTGGGGGAGGGGCTGACGGGGAGTGCGATGGGCGGAACGCCCGGAGCTCGAGCACCCGAAGGGTGCGGAGTGCGAGCGGAGCGAGCTTGAGCACCGTTAGGTGCGAGGTGCGAACGGAGTGAGCATGAGAAGACCGAAGGTCTTCGAGGGGGGAGCATCCCCCCTCCCCTGTCTCCGCCTTGTAAGTTGATGCCTACAAACCCCACCCCACCCGGCCTTCGGCCTCCTCAATCGCACCTGCGGTGCCCAAACTCCTGCTGTTCCAGCAGCCGTCACTCGCACCTTCGGTGCTCCAGCTCCGTTCCGTTGGAACGTCGCACCCCACACCTCGGGGGCGGGGGCAGTCCATGGCGATAGGCGATGCCCCTACGGGACATCGCTGGAGAAAACTGAATTTCTTGAACCTATGACTGGCTGAAGGTGCATAATCAAGTGGAATTCGTGTATGGATTACGCGACGCCGCAAAACGAACTGGATTTAAGTGCCGTCCGAGACGCCGCCCCCGCCCCCCCTCTACCGCATCGCGAGACATCCGCCGGTCACTTCGGCGAAGATCTCCATGAACTGCTCCGGGTGGTTCAGGAATGCGACCGACCGGGGCCGGCCGATCAGGTCGTAGAGCCCAACCCCCCTCTCGATCCCGATCTCCGGGACCTCCACCGGGTTGCAGTAGCGGACCGGCGGGGCGTCGGGATAGTGGGGGTTCTTCACCAGCGCCCCGCCTTCCATCTCGTAGTAGGCGGCGCCCCGTAGTTCCGTATAGGGGCCGTAGTTGCTTGAGAACTCCGACGAGACGAGGTTCGCCATCACGAGATCCTCTCTTCCGGGGTTGATCGTCACGTGGCCGTATCCCGGTGGGATCAGGATCTTGTCGCTGGCGGACGCCTCGATCATCACCACGTCGTCGGCATCGCGGGTCTGGAGGAGGTAGTGCCCCGTCCCCTCGAGCACCTCGTAGATCTCCGGGTAGAGTTCTCCTGCCGGATTCTCGGTGTGGTAGTGCCCCTTCGTCTTGACGTACTCCCCGCAGAGTGTCCGGGCGGGAATGACAGTGATATCGTAGCGGATATGGTGCTGCCGGAGCCAGTCCCGATCGTTCTCGCTCTTCGCGAGATCGCGGTACATAAAATAGAGGGGCTGATCGGAGGTGCAGCCGGGATCTGCGAGAACATCTCGCATCTCCTCGATTGTCCTTACCTGCGGCTCCGTTTTAGGTCCGTCCCAGTACCCGTTCATCTTTGTTTCTTACGGTACACGAATATATAATACCCTGCACCGATGATGACGGCCAGAACGGCGATAAGGAAGACCGGATTGGTGAAGAGCGTGCCCTCTCTTTGCTCTAGCGCGACCCGCACCTTCATGGTATCCGATATCTTGCTGTTGTCGAGGTCGTCGCGGTAGCGGATCTCGGAGTCGATACCGTACTCCTTCTCGGTGCTGTCACCGTCGACGTTCACCTCGAACCGTGCCGTCGCGGTCTCGCCCGGGGCGAGGTCGCCGAGGAAGGCGGTGTCGTCGCTGCTGGTGAAGGGGTCGACGGCGCTGATCCGGGCCTGTGCGTTGTAGACCGTCGCCGCCCCGGAATTCCTGTACACGACTTCAAGGATGCTCTTCTGGCCCAGGTAGAGGGTCGACGGAGGCGAGACGACCTCGAAGGCGATCTTGCCGCCTACAGGAAGGCCGAGCGTCGCCGGCCGGGAAGTGACCGTCTTGCCCTCGTAGTCCTCGTAGGTGACCGCGACATCCAGCGGGTAGGACTTAGGCTCGGCGGTGTCGGCGACTGAGACTTTGAACTTCACGTCGACCGTCTCACCCGGTTCGAACGTTCCGATGTAGGAGTTGCCGTCGGTGGGGATGAGCGGGCTCGCGCCGCTTCTCGTGACCATCGCGATTGCCTTCTGTGCCGTGTCGTGGCCGACGTTCTTCAAGGTCATGTAGACGTAGCCTTCCGTACCGACGTTCAGCGATTCGGAGCGCACGTCAAGAACCTCGACCTGGAGATCGGGCGTGACTTGCACGGTTAGCGGCAGGGTTACCGTCTTCTTCTGGTAGTTGTAGCGGAGAACATCACCGTAGTCTTCAGCGTCTGCGAGGTAGGTGTAGGTCACCTCGAGCGGCAGGGTGTAGGTGCCTGGCTCAGCGGAATCCGCCACCTTCACGTTGAATGTGGCGGTCGCAGAGGCGCCGCCCATGATGTCGCTTACAAACTGGGGGTCCGTCTTGACAGTGAACGGCGTACCAGTGCCCTTGAGCGCCACGGTGGCCAGTTTCGCGGTGTTTGGCTGGTCGTCGGGAGGAATAGCCGTCCCGGTGGCGATCTTGTGGGTGTTCAGGCCGCTGTTGGATATGATGACCGTGAGCGGGGTCTCGGCACCCGGTGCGAACTGGTTGGTGCCGGAAATCGCTGCCGATAGATCAGGACTCCCATAGAGGTACTTGACGCCTTGTGCCGCCCCCGGCGCAGCCAGGAGTGCCAGCAGGAGCATCAGTACAGGTAGATATTGCCAACGCATCTCTTCACCTTGTTGTTATATTAGCAACAACATTTATTGCTAAACGGTATATATACATGATGGAATGAAGGCTCCCCGGGATGTTCCAACTCCCCTCCTCGAATCTCTCAAATCACTGGGACTCACCAGGTACGAAGCCCTTGTATATATCGGGCTTCTCAGGACGGCGGGTGCGACTGCAACAGAAGTCCACGCGATCTCCGGCGTCCCGCGCGCGTCCGTCTACCCGGTCCTCGATCGCCTCGTCCAGAAGGAACTGGTCAGCGTCTCGCACACGACGCCCAAACGCTTCGACGCGGTTCCCCCCGACCAGGGCGTCGAGAACCTGATGCGCCGGATCGAGAGCGATGCAGAGAGCGCCCGGACAGCCCTCGATGCCCTTTACCGGGAGAAGGGGCCGGAGAGCCGGGGCGACCAGGAACTAGTCTGGACCATTTACGGGGAGGAGAACATCAGGACCCGCCTTGCAGGAATGTTTCGGAGCGCGGAGCGGAGTGTGGAGGTGCTGGCAACCTGGGACCTTCTCAGGGGAGGCGTGCTCCCGCTGCTCGATTCCGTCCCCGATTCCATCCCGGTCGAGGTCGTCACCGAGGGCTGGGAGGGAGAGCGCCCCTCCCGGTTCCGGCTTCATCTCCTTCCTCTCGCCGTTCTGCAAGAGACCCGCCTCTCGACGGATAAACTACTGCCGTACGAGAGGTCCGGCGTCTTTTTAGTGGACGACGCCCGGGCACTGCTCTGGATGGAAGGGGTTGACGGGCAGCCTTCGGCTCTCTACTCGGAGTCGGCGGGGCTTGTCCTGTTCGTGCGGCGGCATATCACCACCGTCATGGAATGGGCGAAGGCTGCGGTTCAATAATCGTCCAGGTAGTTCATCTCCCGGATATCAATCAGCCCTTTGAGCGCCCGTGTCACCACCGGCTTTCCGGCCTCCCTGACGGCCGCCATCGCATTTGTGCCCCCGACTATTGCCACGCCCACGTACTGCGGGCTCACCGGAACCCCGAGCAGGGGGACGTTCGGAGCGCCGATGTCAAGGATGCCGGAGAATCCCATTGCCGAAAGTTCGTCGAGCATCGCTCCCATGAGCGGTTCGGCCTCCATGTGGCACTCCCGGATGTTCGCGAGGATGTTGCCGCTCCCGTGGTGCATAACTTCGAGGATCGATGTGGTCTCCTGGGAGATGAGGACCTCGAGGGGGTCGAGCGTGGTGTCGCGGTAGAGGATCATGCTCGTGAACCGCCGGGGAACCCGTTCCTCGACCTCGACGATCCCGCCTCCGATGGGGCTCGCCGGGATGCCGCGCCGAAGGAGGAGGGCGTCGAGCGTGATACTGCACATCGTGCAGATGGCGTGCTGCCCCTCCGGCACGATGTAGCCGGCGACCTGCTCTCCCGGCCCGGCGACCAGGATCCGGTCGCTGATGGTGATGCCTGTTTTATGAGCCTCTTTTATTATGGAGAGTGCGAACTCGAGGTCGCGGCTCTCGATGAGCGAGAGGTTGTAGATGATCTTCCCGGTGTCCTCTTCTGGGCTGTAGGTCACCCTGAGCGCGTATTCCTCGATACGGTGATTGGTGAACTTCAGGGGGACATGCATCACCAGATCTCTTGTGCGGCAGGAGAAAAAGGATTGCCTTCGGAGCTCAAGAGATTCGGCCGGCAATGGATGGGTTGGACGGTGCTGGCGCAAACCCGGTTTGCACCGGGCAGTTGCAGTTCATCTATTCGAAATAACCCGCCGCCGGAACCGTATATGAGGCGGTTCAACTGCATTTCTCGGTGTTCCCGATCATTGCCATCACGCTGCCCTGGTCCCCGGTGGCTGCCCGATCACGAAAGGGAAAGCTTGTTCTATAACCCTGTGGTATTGTACGATGAATGGAGAGTGGGACTCGGGAGAAAGCCCGGAACGTGCTGAAGCGGATCCTGATCGCGGCCTCTTACGACGTCGAGGAGGTCGGCGACCCGCTGGATCTCTCCGCCGTCGGGAGCGAAGATGCCCTGGTGGCGCTCTGCTCGGACGACCCGGAGGCGATTGAGAGTTTCGATTCGATGACTTACCGCCTGCGCACCGGCGACGACGACTGGATCTGCAGGAAACTGCTCTTCACCCTCGATCCGGCGGTGCAGACGGAGGACTGTATCCGCTGGGGGCCGGACGAGTTCGTCCGCTACGCGGGCCGGGCGGCGCTTGCGGAGGTGCTCGGTCAGAGCCTGGTCCTGGACTTCGGCCGCCCAGCCCCGGTGATCAGGCGCGAACCGGTAGAGACCATCCCTGCGATGGAGGAGGAGCCACAAGAGGGGCCTGAGTTGCCCCACCTCCCGGTGCAGGTCGCCGAGAAGCGTGCCTGCGGCATCGCCGGGCTGCACGGGTCAGCGAAGTGCCGGTTTATCCCGTACTGGAATTATCATTACGTGAGCACCGGCGAACGCGAGGTAAAGGACCGGCTGGTCTCCTTTGACGCTGAGGGTACCGGGGCGCTCAACGCGATCAACGGCCTGAAGATGGAGATCAACCCCGACGACATCGAGCACGGGTCGGTCCCGTTCGGTTCCGAGATCGTGCCCGCCCGGCTCGTGCGGGAGGATGTGGAGGAGCAGATCATCAGGGACGTCGTCGACCGGCTCACCCAGCGTGTGCGGTTCCGTTATGAGAAGGGCGATGCCATCTTTTATGAAGAAAAGACCCTCAAGCCCGACCGGAGCAACATCAGGGTCGACCTCGAGACCGTGTATGTGCCGGTCTGGCAGGTGCGGGGCGGAAGCAAGATCGTCGAAGTCAACGGGTTCACCGGCGAGATCCTCTCGATGCCGATGGATGAGGGCGTTGAACTGCTGTAGGTAAGAATCATGATTGTCGTCATCGGCGGCGGGCCCGCGGGAAGGCTCGGGGCGATGCACCTTGCACAGGCCGGTGCGGAGGTCCGGCTCGTCGAACAGCGCAGCATCGGCGGACAGTGCCTCCACGAGCGATGCATGACCATCTGTGCCTTAAACGACGTTGCCCGGCTCATTGAGTACGCCCGGACACAGAAGGACCTCGGCATCCTCGACTCGGTCCCGGGAGTCTCCTATCCGGCAATCCGAAGACGGATCTGCGAGATCCAGGAAAAACTCTCTTCGATCCTGGACGCCGAGACCCGGCAGGCGGGGGTCGAGGTCATTTACGGAGCCGTTGGCCGGCTGGAAGGGAACCGGGTATTCATCGGTGATGAGGAGGTCCGGGCCGACGCGGTCCTCGCGGCCACCGGGTCGCGGCCGGCCATCCCCGACATCCCCGGCACCGATCTCTCCGGCGTCTACACCTACCGGACACTCCCCAAGATGCCGGATCTCCCCCGCCGCATGGTCGTCATCGGCGGCGGGGTGGTGGCGGCGGAGTTTGCCCACATATTCGCGGCGTTCGGGTCCGAAGTCGAGATCGTCGCACGGCACGCGCTGCTTGGCGATCTCGATCCGAAGATGCGCTCCGCTGCGCTGCGCGACCTTGCCGGGGTCGGCGTCCGTGAGCAGGCCGCCGTCGCAGGCATCGATGGTGCAGGGAGGGTCCGCTCGGTCATGCTCGCCGATGGCGAGGAGATCGAGGCCGACGCCGTCCTGTTCGCCACCGGACTCGTCCCCAACTCGGAGATGCTCCAGGGGCTCGAGAAGGCCCCGGATGGCGCCGTCATTGTTGACTCAAGGATGCGCACGAGCGTGAAAAATGTCTACGCCGCAGGCGACGTCATCGGCCCGCCCTTCCTCACCCCTGCAGCCCGCCGGGAAGGTGTGGTGGCGGCTGAGAACATCCTCGGCCGCGATACCGTCATGGACTACGAGGGTATTCCACAGGCGATGAGCCTCCGCTACGATTACGCCTTCGCCGCGACCGGCGACGAAGGCGTCACCCTCTCGGCCCCCGCTCCCGCGGGTCCCGGTTCGTTCTGGGACGTCGCGGGGGGTTGGGCAGGGCTTGCCCAGGTCCGGGTCGATCCTGCAAGCGGCCGATTGATCGGGGCGGCCGCAGCTGTCCCCGGGGCGTCGCTCCTCCTTTCTTACATAGGCTACCTGATGAAGCGGGGCATCACCGTCGACGACTTCGACGAGATCGTCGAGGTCCACCCCTCGACTGACGGCATCTACGGGCTCGCCCGCTACGCTGCCGGGATGCTCAAGAAGAGAGAAGAGTGATGCATTCCGGCGGCTCTAGAACTGCCGGAATATCTGCCCGAACTTCGGGATGAAATCTTTTTTCCGGGACATGACACCCTCGAGCCGGACGGGCTGGTCCCGCAGATCCAGTTTGGTGATGCAGGCCTCGTCCCCGGCTGCGAAGAGGTCGCTTGCGTTACTAAAGACGTTCGTGAAGAGGGCGAAGAAGCAGTCGACCCCCATGGTCGTCCGCAGGTGGTCGAGTTCAGCCCGGATCTCATCGGCGTGGGTCTCTGCGAAATCGAACGATGATGTCATCACCTGCGAGACCATAATGCTCCGCCCGAAGAGGTTGTAGCGCTTCATATCCCGGGTGAGGAGTTCGTCCTTCGGGAGGGCATCGAGATCCATGCCTTTCTGGATCAGTTCCGGCCCGAACTCGGCCGGGTCGACCCCGGCGATCTCCGCGAGGTAGTCCGCCGCCCGGATATCCGCGGGCGTGGTCGTTGAGAGTTTCATCACCATCGTATCCGAGAGGACCCCTGCAAGGAGGAGCCCGGCGGTCGGCGGTGTGGGCTCCACGCAGGCCTCGATGAACTTGTTCGCCACAATCGTCGAGGTCGATCCCACGGGGTCGTTGAGGAACCGCACCGGCTTAAGGGTGGAGATCGCGCCGAGGCGGTGGTGGTCGATGATCTCGAGGATATCCGCCTGCTCGATCCCGTCCACGGCCTGGGAATACTCGTTGTGATCGAGGAGGATCACCGACTTCTGGACGTCCTGCATCAGTGTCGTCCGGGATATGAGTCCGATGTGCCGCCCCTCTTCCCCGACGACGCAGGCCGTCCTGAACTTGGAGTTCGAGACGACACTTTTTGCGTATTCAAGCGAGTCCTCCATTCGAACTGTGGGGACGTCGGTCTCCATGATCATGCTCGCGGGGAGGGAGAGGCTGATCATCTTGCCGACACTGAACGCGTCGAGCGTCGTCGCGAGCACAGAGGCCCCTCTTGTCCGGGCGGCGTCGATCACCCGCTCGCCCACCGGCGCCCCTTCGGCGATGATAAGCGCGGCGACCCCTGCCGATATTAGCGCGAGCTGGGCCGGTTCATTATCCCCGACGATGGCGATATCATCGGGCGTCATCCGGGAGAGGGTGACGTGCAGGGCGTCGATGACGGTATAGACCCGGCCTTCGCCGAGCGTCTCGCACGCTGGCACGACCGTCCTGGCATCCAGGATGCGGGCAAGGGTTGCAAGCGGCATCGGGACGAGCGAGAGTTGCTCCCGGGGATTCTTCCGAACGTAGGCCCGGGCGAGGCCGTACTCGCTGACGAGGCCGACCAGGGTCTCGTCCCTGTCTGTGATCGGCATGTTCCGCATATCGTAAGTGTCCATCAGGGCGGCGACGTCGACCGCCGGGACGTCCTGGCGGACGCTCCGGGTGTCGAGCGGTATGTCCGATACGGTGGGTTCGACGCTCGCGACATAGATCGGTGCTTCAGCGTTGAACGTCTCGAGCGCAAACCGTGTCTCCGGGCTCACCTCTCCGCACCGGGCGGGAAGGTATTTTCCCGGTTCGGCGTGGTTGCGCAGTTCGGCGTAGCCGATGACGCTGCAGATGCTGTCGGTGTCGGGTTGCCTGTGGCCGATGATAACAATCTTGTTCTGTGCCATGCTCTCCTCGGATCCCCGGCGGGGAACGATTGTCTCCAGAGGTATCGCCGTCTGCCATCAAAGGTTTTATGCCGGCTCCGGGCGGTGCGGGGTAACGTTGAAGTAGAGGCCCTCTCCATTCTTCCGCGTGGAAACCGATCGTCGCGGACCTATTTTGGCCCTGCTCATCCTGGTATGCCTCCTCGTCTTCCCGGCTACGGGAGCCCCCGGGGACGTGACGGTGACGTCCGTTGCGGTCGACCCGATGGTCCTGATGCCGGGCGACGCGGGGACCATCACGGTCACCGTGCAGAATACCGGCCCCTCGACCGTCCCGCTCGGCGGGGCCCGCCTCTACGAGGACGGTGTCGTCCCGACGGGTGAGCCCTACCTCTCGGTCGGGGATATCGGGGCGGGCCTCAACCGGACGTTCACCTTCACCGTCCGGGTGGACGCGCCGAACGGGACGTATTACCCGCGGTTCTCTCTCGATCTCCGGGAGAATGGAACCCTCAGTCAGCCGGTTCCTGTCCGGGTCGACGTCACCCCGCTCCGCGCATCGGTGACCGACAGGCCGGACACCTTCGTCGCTGGCCGGGCGGCTGCCGTCGCCGTCCTGGTGGGCAACCCGCGATCGAACACCGCCTCCGGTGTCCAGGTGATCCCGCAGGGGGCGGACTTCTCCGTCACGCCGGGTAGCGCGTTCATCGGCACCCTCGAACCCGATGCGTCCGAAACCGTCGCCTTCAACCTGACCCCGGTCGCCGAGACGAACGTCACGTTCCAGGTGGTCTGGCGCAACGGGATCAATACTCATACTGCCGACCTGGTGCTACCAGTCATGTTCGGCGAGGACAGGCGGCAGGCAGACCCCCTCATCACCAACGTCGAGGTCGTTGTGGAGAAAGAGAACTGCCGGGCGACGGGCGATGTCATGAACGCGGGGCTTGAGCCCGCGCGGTCGGTGCTGATCACCCCGGGCGCGCCCGCGACGCCCACCGACCCGTTCCGGGTCTACGTCATCGGGACGCTTGGTCCCGACGACATCTCGACGTTCGAGGTGACATTCAGGGCCGATGCGAACGTGACCGAGATCCCGCTCGTCATCGAGTACCGGGACGACGACGGCAACCCCTATTCCGTCGAGCGGCCGGTCTCGCTTGAGAACCGCGCTGCAGAAAGGGAGCCCGATGCCGGGCTACCCGCTCCGGCCGTTGCCGCCGTGGCGCTGGTCGTCATCGCCGCCGGCCTGGCGGCCCTCTGGTATGTTCGGAGGCGGCGGCGATGAACGACGAGCCCATCCTCCGGTTCGAGGAGGTCAGCAAGATCTACCCTCTTCCAGCAGGCGACGTCGTGGCGCTCGATCGCGTCACCCTCACCGTCGATCCGGGCGAGTTCATCGCCGTGATGGGCCCCTCCGGCTCCGGGAAGTCGACGCTCCTGAATATGATGGGCTGTCTCGACGTCCCGACCAGCGGGAGGATCTATCTCTCCGGCCAGGAGATCTCAGGGATGAGCGATGACGACCTCACCCGGCTCCGGCGCGACCGCATCGGGTTCGTCTTCCAGCAGTTCAACCTGATTCCCCTCCTCTCGGCGGTCGAGAACGTCGAATTTCCCATCATCCTCACCACCGGCCGCGAGGAGAGCCGGCGCCGGGCGATCGAGGTCATGCGGGCGATGCACCTCGACGACGCCCTCTTCACCCACAGGCCGGCCGAACTCTCGGGCGGCGAGCAGCAGCGTGTCGCGATCGCCCGGGCACTCGTCAACGACCCCGACCTCCTCCTCTGCGACGAGCCGACCGGAAACCTGGACACGAAGACCGGGATGGCGATCATGGAGATCCTCGCAGAAGAGAACCGCGAGGGCAAGACCGTTGTCATGGTCACCCATGACCCCAACGTCGCCGCGTACGCCCGCCGCACGATCCGGATTGTGGACGGGAGGGTGGCGTAGTGTTCTTCTCGTTCGCGGCGAGGAACCTGCGGCGGCACTGGGTACGCTCAGGCCTCTCGATCATCGGGATCGTCATCGGCGTCGTCGCCATCGCTTCGATGGGCGTCATGGCGAGCAGCATCAACCTCCTCGCCGCGAACATCATCACCGACGTCGGGGACACCGTCGTGGTCACGCCGCACACCGCTATCGGCGGGACGTTCGCCGGAGACCCGCGGACGGCCGTGGACGCCGCCATCCCCGCCCGCGAGGTCGAGGAGATCCGGCGGGCGGCGAACCCGCACCGGACGATCCCGGTGCTCCAGGGGGCGGACGAGATTGAGTTCGGCCGCGGCGAGAGCGGGTATGCCCAGATCATCGGGCTCGCACCGGACGATATCCCCGTCCTGCTCGACCTCGCGGAGGGGCAGCACCTCCGGCAGAACCAGGCGGGCGCGCTTGTCGGGATCCACCTGGCCCGGGAGTACGGCATAGCCCCGGGTTCGAGGATCGTGATCGGGGGCGAGGACGTCCGGGTGGCGGGCGTGCTCGCGGAGCGGGGGATGGGGTTCGATATCAACCCGGACTATGCGATCGTCGTCTCCGACGGCTGGTACGAGAGCCATTTCGGGGCGAAGGACTCCTACCCGCTGGTCATCGTCCGGGTCGGTGATGTCGACGAGATCGACGCCGTAAAGGATGCCATCGAGAGCCGGATCAACCGGCGCGAGGAGGTGGTCGACGTAGCCGACTCGCGCGAGATGCTCGGGCAGTACGAGGAGATCTACGACCAGATAACGCTGTTTCTCCTTGGTATCGGCGGGATTGCCCTTGTTGTCGCCGCCGTCAATATCCTGAATGTCATGTACATCTCGGTGACCGAGCGCATCCGGGAGATCGGCGTCATGAGGAGCATCGGGGCGTTGCGCCGGGAGATCCTCCGGATGTTCCTGTATGAAGCGGTGATCCTCGGGGTCATCGGAAGCGTCGTCGGCGGCATCTTGAGCACCGCCTTTGGGTACCTGATCAGCGTCGCCGCGATCGAGGTCGCCACGGCCGGGACAACCTTCGGCGAGAACTTCACGGTCTTCGACCAGAGCGCGGTCGGGTTCATCGTCTTCGGGATGGCGTTCGGCATCGCAACCAGTATCGCCGCCGGGTTTTACCCGGCGTGGAAGGCTTCGCACCTCGCGCCGGTTGACGCGATGAGGCAGAGATGACGAGGGGCGGCAGGTCATGATCTTCATCGATCTCGCGGTGCGGAACCTCAGGCGGCACAAAGTCCGTTCGGTCCTCGCAACGGTTGGCATCATCATCGGTGTCGTCGCCATCGCCTCCCTCGGCATCATGGGCAGCAGCCTCTCGACGCTTGTCGGGGGCATGGTCTCGGACGTGAGCGACACCGTTCTCGTCACCCCCCACCTCGCGGCATCGAGCGGCGACCCGTTCGACCCCCGAAACACCCTTACCGCACGCATCTCCGAGAGGAACGTGGGGCTGATAGAGAAGGCCGCTGGACAGCACCGCGTCGTTCCCATGATCGTCGCATCGGATCGTCTGCGGGTGCAGGATACGAGCGGCTACGCGACGGTATACGCCGTGCCCGCGGCCGATATCCCCTTCCTGCTCGAGCGGGAGGCGGGCCTCTACCCGCAGGGGAGGTCTTCGGGGGTGATGGTGGGTTCGCTCCTCGCCGACGAATTCGACCTCCACCCCGGGAGCCGCATTGAGGTCGGGGGCGAGAGCGTCCGCGTCATGGGGATCGCGGCGGAGCGGGGGATGGGCATCGACATCAACCCCGATTACGCCATCATCGTCACGGAGGACTGGTACACGGAGCGGCACGGGGCGCAGGACTACAGCCGGGTCGTCGTGAAGGTCAGCGATCTCTCCGAGATTGAGGATGTTAAGGCCGCCATCGACCAGCAGATCAACCGCAGGAATGAGGTCGTGGACGTCCTTGACTCTCGTGAGATCCTGGAGATCTACTACGAGACCCTCGATGCCATGAACATCTTCCTCCTTGGTATCGGTGGGGTGTCGCTCCTCGTCGCGAGCGTGAGCATCTTAAATGTCATGATCATATCGGTCACGGAGCGGACCGCAGAGATCGGGCTGATGCGGAGCATCGGGGCGCGAAAACGAGAGGTCCTCCGGATGTTCCTCTACGAGAGCCTGATCCTCGGGGTCATCGGAAGCGTCATCGGCGGCATCGTGAGCACGGTGGTCGCCTACTTTGCCTCCGCCTCCGTAGGAGACCTCTTCGCCGACTTCGCCGTATCGGGAGAGGCGGCCATCCCCCTCCCTGTGGTGATCGGGTATGTTACCTTTGCGATGGCCTTCGGCATCGGGACAAGTATCTTCGCCGGATTCTACCCCTCGTTGAAGGCGGCGCGGTTGAACCCCATCGAGGCCCTCCGCTACGAGTGAAGGGGTCACCGAGGGTGTGAGGCTGCCCCCCGGTGCAGGGTTTTCATCCCGGAGGTGATATGGGGGAGCCGGTGAAGACGATGTTGTTTGTCCTGTGGTATCTGTTCGAGCCGGAGCACGCCCACCAGGTTCTGGAACTCTGGAAGCACTTTAAGTTCCCCTCGGATGTGAATGTCCTCCAGCGCTACCTCCTCACCGGGAGGCACATGTCAGTTGCCATCTTCGAGGCGTCGGATGAGCGTTCTATCTTGAAGATCACTGCACCGTTCAGCTCCTACGGGGTTGCCCATGTCGCGCCGGCAATGCCGCTCGAAGAAGCGATCAAGGCGGCCTGATCCGGGACGCTGCACGGTTCCCCGGCACTTTACCATTTTTTTCTGTCCTGCAGGCTCGAACGCTGCCGCTCCCCGCACGAGGTCCGCTGCGAGGGTGATCGCGATGAGGGGTCATGCGTAATTTCATAGTGCAGGAGACCGGAAACTCTATGAGCACTTATAGAATGATAGACTTCACTGTCAGGAAGTGCTCCGACCCCCATCCGGTCCTCAATACGATAGCAATACCCAGTTGCGTGAAACGAATGTTGCAGATGATTACGTGGCTCGACAAAAACTTCAGCTCGCTCCAGCCGACGCGGGCGGTCATCATGAGAGCGCTGCGCCACCTGCGCCCCGCGGATCGAAAAAAACTCTTCTCCGAGGATATCCCCGAGATGCGGACCGCCGAAGGGCGGTGGTTTGAAGCGATCGTCTATGAGATGATCCTCGACCTCTCGCTTAAGACTGATCTCATTCTCTCCGTCGTGGCCCGGGGAGCCGACGGGCCGGCGAAGGTCCGGCGTGCGCAGCTCGGCCAGAACGGGCTCTTCTACTCGAACATCGGGGATATCAAGGTCCGGGGGAACGGCCAGGACCTCGCGGAAGTCGACATGATGCTCGTCGACCATACGGGGGCGCTGACGTTTGGCGAGATCATCACTTCTCCTGCCGATTTAAAGGAGTTCGAGGCGGAGATCCGCTACAAGAAACAGCTATTCGGCTACCTCTACGGGCAGCCGACCGTGCCGTTCCTCCTCATCTCCTCGGTCGATATATCCCGGACAGCCGTTGTTCGCCGCCTCCTCAAGGAGCCCGACAACGCCCTCCTCACCACCCCCACCTGTGAGGACTTGAAAGCCCTGATCCGCCCCCGGGACTTGAAGCGGAGCCCGGTCCGGAGGATTCGGCATGAGAAACTGGTCTCGATATCCGATATCCCTCCGCGACGGCCGTTTGACTACAAGAAACTGCACGACGAGCGGATGCAGAGCATCATCGCCGCCGTCACCTCAAAGAAAGGCATCGGGGAACTCGGCACCCCGGACGAGATCCCGCCGATCGTGAAGAAGGTCCTCTTTGGGGGGCTCTATCCCTCCGCCCTCCGGATGCTCGATGCCCGGTACCCCATTCGCATCAAAGGAAAGACCCACGACCCGGACACGATCCAGAAACAGTTCTCGAAGGTCGTCCTGGCAGTAAACATCCCGGAGTACCGGCCGATCATCTACCTGCGGACGCGCAACAAAAAGGAGTACCTCAAGATGGTGCCGAGTAAAGCGGGCGGGTTCAAGTTCGAGAGCCGGCGGACGCCGCACATGGCCGGGTTCTTCCTCTGGCTCGAATCCATCCAGCCGTCAATCGGGGCCGAACTGACGCGGGAACTCCTCGACGCATTTCCTGCGGTCCACGTTCCCGAAACGGGGACGGCTGAAAAACCGTAAAGTACCTATGCGTCCCCCTCCTATGGGGCTCATATGATACCTGGGTGCGGTGATCCGGGATGGATCTGATGGCGGAGGTCGCCGGGTTTGTCGGGTTCACGCTGGTTGCGATCGCGTCGATCGTTGCGGTGATGAACCCGGCATCCACGGTCGCCGTCTACACGGCGCTCACCGAGGGGATGGGCTGGAGCGAACGCCGGATGATCGTCTATACCTCCATGAAGATAGCTTTCATTGTCCTTGTCTTCTTCGCTCTCACCGGGCAGTTGATCTTCACGATCTTCAACATCACCGTCCCGGCGTTTCAGATCGCCGGTGGCATCCTGCTGGTCAGTGTGGCAACCGGGATGCTCGGCACGAAGGGCGAGATCTTTCCGGCCGCGGGCACGGAGAACATCGCCGTCGTTCCCCTGGCGTTTCCACTCTCGTGCGGCCCGGGGACTATCACGACGGTGATCCTGCTCGCCTCGGGACCGGAGGGCATCATCAGTCTCGTTGCCGTCTTCATCGGGATCCTCGTGGCTCTCGGCATCTCGTATGTCGGGATGCTTTACGGCCCCTGGATCTTCTCACTCATCGGGGAAGAAGGACTCCGGGTCGTTCCGAAACTTATGGTGGTTATCGTCCTTGCGATCGCCATCCAGTTCATCATCAGCGGGATCGCGGCGGCGATGCCCCAGCTGCTGGCGAACCTTGACCTCACCGGACTTGTATGACCGATATCCAGATCAGCATCATCCAGGTACTCCAGACCCAGGCGCCATGGCTCGAGATTCCGATGCAGTTCTTCTCATTCCTCGGGCAGCCGGAATTCTACCTGCTTGTCATTCCGATTCTGTACTGGTGCTGGGACCCGCGCCTCGGGCTCCGTCTCGGGCTCCTCATGGGGATATCGGGTGGGATCAACGAGGCGCTCAAGGTCGCGTTCCATCTTCCCCGCCCTTACTGGGTCAGCCCGGAGGTCAGGGCGCTCGGGAGTTACCCGTCGTTCGGGCTGCCGTCCGCGCATGCGCAAGGGGCGGCGGCGCTCTGGGGGCTGCTCGCCGTCGACGCCCGGCGCCGCTGGGTCTGGGCCTTCGCAGCCGCGATGGCCTTCCTCATCGGCGCGTCAAGGATCGTTCTTGGGGTTCACTTCCCGACCGACGTCATCGCGGGCTGGGTGGTCGGCATCGTTACCCTCCTCGGGTTCCTCGCCCTCGAAAAGCCGGTGGGCAGCAGGATTGCCGCTCTCCCACTCTCAGGGCAGGTGCTTGTCGCGTTCGCAGGCTCCCTCGCCCTGGCGCTGGCCTCCTTTGCCGCTCTTGCGGCCCTCGGGAACTGGGAGGTCCCCGCGTCCTGGGCGGCCGGGGCGCTCGAGCGGTCGGGGGAGCCTATCCACCCGATGTTTCTCCGTGACGCCGTCACGGCATCGGGGCTATTATTCGGGTTCGCGGCCGGTGCGGCGGCAGAGCGCCACCGCGGAGGCATGTGCGCCGCTGGGGTTGGCTCCGTCCGCCTGCTCCGCTACATCTTCGGGATCGCGGTGACCGGGGCGATCTGGTACGGGCTCGGGCTCTTCGTCCCATCAGACCCTCTTGCTGCCGTATACGTTCTCCAGTACCTTCGGGCCGCCGCCGCCGGTGCCTGGGTCTCGTTCGGCGCTCCGGCGGTCTTCGCCCGCGCAAACGCGCTCCGGGGCGGAGCATAGGGGTATATACCCCCCGCAGGCGAGGTTCCTGTATGGATTCGGCTGACGGCGGTCTCACGGTGCTCGAAGGCATCATCCTCTGCATCGTGGCGGTTATGGTTGCCGTGTTTGCGGTCCACGTACTGAATGCTCCCCCCGGCCACCCGGCGGGCTTCGTCTACTCCGCCCTCGAGGAGACCGGGGGATGCCTGATGGTCTCCGGCGAGATATACGGCTACGCACTCGCCAACGGAACCGTCGACGGCGTCGACCTCGTGTGCGACCGACCCGACCTATCACGGATGGGATCGGTCTCCTGCAGCGTTCGTCTCTTCATTGGGGATATGGGGAGTGTCGATATGGGCCGCGCCGCGGTTGAGGTCGTCACTCCAGACGGGACCGAACGTCTCGGGAGGGCTGCCGGAGCGCCGGTATGGCCCGGGAATTGGACGATCGTCCGGACTGAACATGCGATCCCGTTCCGGCAGGCGGACGGCGACCCCCTCCTCGAGCCCGGGGAGCAGTTCGAGCTACTGATCTATCCCACCCGTGCGCTCGCGCCCGGCGAGAGGTTCCTGATCCGCATCGTCCCTCCCGGTGGCGTCCCATTCACGGTCAAGCGGATCGTGCCACCCCGGATCACGCCGGTGATGGACCTGGGGTGAAAACGTCCTTCACCAGACTTTTATAGCCTGAAAGCCGATTCACTCTTATGCTTGCAGAGGGGATCGCTCTCGGCTGGATTCTGATCGTGCTCGGGGCGGTGCTGCTTCTGGTGGAGGTCTACCAGCCCGGATTCTTCATCGCTGTCCCTGCGACTGTCTTGATCATCCTCGGGGTCCTCCTCCTCCTCGGGGTCCTCCTCCTCCTCGGCGTTGACATTCTCACGTCCCCAACCGGTCTCATCGTCGGGGTTCTCGCGGCAATCGGTGCGGCTTCGGCCACCATCTGGCTCTACGGGCGCCTCACGCCCGGTCATGAACCGCCGACGACCCTCTCCCGGGACTCGCTCGTCGGCCTCGAGGGGACGGTGATCGCCCCGGTCGATCCGGAGACGCTCGCGGGGAAGGTGCGGCTCGGGAGCATGGAATGGAGCGCCCGTTCCGAGTTGGGTGAGATCCCGGCCGGGAGAAGGGTTGTCGTCGTCCGCTCCGAAGGGGTGCACGTCGTCGTCAAGGAGGTTAGATAAGATGCTGTTAACAGGAGAGTTTCCGTGGACCGGTCTCATAACGGTCTTTCTCATCATCGTCATTGTCATCATCTTCGCTCGTGGCGTGGTGATCGTGCAGCCGTATGAACAGGGGCTTCAGATCCGCCTGGGACGATACATCGGGAGGATGAACCCCGGATTTCGGTGGGTTGTCCCGCTGATCACGGTGGTCAAGAAACTCGACCTCCGCACAGAGGTGATGGATGTCCCGCGGCAGGAGGTGATCACGAAGGATAACTCCCCGACGAACGTGGATGCGATCGTCTATGTCCGGGTGATCGACCCCGAGAAGGCTTACTTCGAGGTGACGAACTACCGGTCGGCGACGGTGGCGCTGGCACAGACGAGTCTCCGGGGGATCATCGGTGACATGGAGCTCGACGAGGTTCTCTACAACCGGGACATCATCAATGCCCGTCTCCGCGACATTCTGGACCGGGAGACCGATGCCTGGGGTGTCAAGGTCGAGCGGGTGGAGATCAAGGAGGTCGATCCGGTGGGTGCGGTCAAGCAGGCGATGACCGAGCAGACCGCGGCCGAGCGTGAGCGGCGTGCCGCGATCCTCCGTGCGGACGGTGAGAAACGGGCGGCGATCCTGCGGGCCGAGGGGAGCCGGCAGAGCATCATCCTGGAGGCCGAAGGGGAACGGCAGAGCAAGATCCTCCGGGCTGAGGGGGAGCGGCAGAGCAGGATCCTGCAGGCGCAGGGCGAGGCGCAGGGGCTGCGCATCCTCTCGGTCGGCGCCCGGCCGCTGGATAAGCGGGCAATCACGGTCCTCTCGCTCGATGCCCTGAAGCGGATGGCAGACGGCCAGGCGACGAAGATCATCTTCCCGTTCGAGCTATCGAGCGTCGTCAAGCAGGCCGCGGAATACCTCGGCGCCACCGCCGAGACCGCAGAGGTTCCCGAGGGCACGGAACTCCCGCCGGAGGATATCCTCGGGGAGATCCCGGGCCGGGACGTGGTCCGGACAGCAGAGGAGGCGGTCAAGAGCATCGAGACTGACATCGATGTGGAGGTACAGAAGAAGTCGCGGGACCTGATCCGGCAGGGGGAGGACGGGGAGCTGTAAGCCCGGTCCTCGCTTTTTTTCGGATGCGGGCCGCTCCCGGCTGCGGTCGACGGCGCACTACACCTTCTGGACAGTGGGTGCCGACGGTGAAGCCTGCCGGTGGGTGCCGACCATCCGGTATAGTTTCTGGTCAGCCGGCTCCCCTCCGGAACTTGAGTGGGTCGATGCCTGAACGCTGGATAATATTCCGACTCTTTTTTAAAGTGTATTGTGAGCGAACTGCAGGTACTTTCTTGCGTTCCTGTCGTAGGATAGGCTGTTCTCCAATAGGTTCTGCATCTGCGATAGGAGGTATATGCGAAGGTCCGAAGGGTTCACTTCCTTGAGCTTGAAGTGACCGTTATCTAACGAGAAATTGCTCTGTGATTCGCGTGAAATGGATTCCTTCTGTATAGTTCACTTTCACCCTCTGCACGGCGCAAATTAATGTAGGAGCATGATGATACGAAGATATAAACATGGGTACGCCGTCAAACCTGCGAACTTGCTTCCTATGGGAGAGACGATGGCCGGCAGCCCGCCGTCGGAGCGGTAAGTTAAACAGGATCTCCGCACCGGGATACCGTCCCACGCACTAAGTCCGGGATGAATCACCCATGAAAGAATATTCTCCGGTACAGTTATGTAAGAAGGGATATCAATCATAAAAACAGCAGCATGAGTTCCAGACCATTCCATCCGCAGGGAACGCATCCCGTAGTTGCCGAGAGGTTATTTTTCATCAATAAGACCGGACAGGATCAGCCGCTGGAGAACTACGTACCGGCCGATGTCCTTGAAGCGGCCAGGACCGGTGGGCAGCGGGCCATCCCGAGGATAGCAAAGAACCTCTCGCTGATGAAAGAGATTGAAGCCATATCCGGCAACCTGCCGACAAACCATCGTTTCATAAACGCAGACAGCCGCGAACTTGCATTTCTTCCCGACGAAAGCGTCCACCTGGTCGTGACATCGCCCCCCTACTGGACCCTCAAGAAATATCCCGAGAAGGATGAACAACTCGGGCAGATTGAGGATTATGAGGCTTTCTTAGAGGAACTTGACAGGGTCTGGGAACATGTCTACCGGGTTCTCGTCCCAGGCGGCCGCCTGGTCATCGTTGTCGGCGACGTCTGCCTCCCCCGGCGGGAGGCCGGGCGCCATGTCGTCATGCCCCTCCATGCGAGCATTCAGGAGCACTGCCGGAAGGTAGGGTTTGACAACCTGGCACCGATCATCTGGTATAAGATCGCCAATGCCTGCTTCGAGGCAAGCTCGCCGGGATCGTTCCTGGGCAAGCCCTATGAACCCAATGGGATCGTCAAGAACGATATCGAGTATATCCTCTTCCAGAGGAAACCCGGCGGTTACCGGAAGCCCACAATCGAGGCAAGGTTGCTCTCGGTCATATCGGAAGAGAATCAGAAGGCGTGGTTCCGCCAGATCTGGGACCTTAAGGGAGCATCGACAAAAGAGCACCCTGCACCCTACCCCCTGGAACTGGCAGAGAGGCTTGTGCGGATGTTCTCGTTTGTGGGCGATACCGTCCTCGACCCCTTCGGGGGTACAGGGACAACTGCCCTCGCTGCAGCACGGTGGGGCAGGAACAGTATCAGCGTCGAGATAGAAGAAAAATACTTCATCATGGAGGTTGAACGGTTTACTCATCAGGCAAAACAGTCCCGATTGTTCTGATTGAGGTAGATTCATGGTGAGTGAGAGGATTCTCCGGAAAATCTCCCGGGATGACTATTTTTCTTGTGCGGTGCGGTATTTCTGGGATAAGAGGGCGTCTCAGGCAAAAGATCAGAACGACCGCGGTGTAAAAGACCAGGGCTTTCGTTCGGAAGCGACGGGCGGAAAGCATATGAATGGATTCTTCTCGCTGATCCGAAACCTGCTGGTGGATATCGGGGTGCCTGAGGGGGGATATCTGCACACGGAAGAGATCGCTTGACCTTCCGGGATACTTCCGGGCGGAGAAGCAATGGGACCTTATCGTTATCAAACACCATCCTGATGAAAAGAAGGAACTGGTTGCTGTCCTTGAACTGAAATCGCAGAAGGGGCCGTCGTTTGGAAACAACATCAATAACCGGACCGAGGAGGTTTTAGGGAGCGCATACGATCTCTGGACGGCCTACCGGGAGGGAGCCTTCAAAACGTCCCCGTCGCCCTGGCTTGGGTATATGCTCCTGCTGGAAGACTGTGAGAGATCGCGAATGAGCGTAAGGAATAATGAGCCGCACTTTGAGGTATTCCCGGAGTTTAAGGGCGCTTCCTACATCGAACGCTATCACCAGACCTGTCTGAGGCTGGTCCGGGAGAGGGTCTACTCGGAGGTCTGTTACCTGCTTGCGAAGGAAGAGGATAAGGCGAAACCCCGGAACTACTCCGAGCCGGACGAGGTCTTATCGGGGTACCGGTTCCTGCGGTCGCTATGTTCGCATCTGAACAACTTCTATGAGATAACGTAACCCCGGCCCCGACCGCGCGCGGCTGGAACCCTGATAGTGGAGGGGTTGAGAATCCCCGACAGGAAGTAAGAAACGGATCTCACCCCATCGTCAGCACGAACCGCACCACCGCGACGATCATCGGCATCGTGATGAGAAGGATCAGCATTACCGTCACGAACCCGCTGATTGAAGCGACGACTCGCTGTGCATATTGGGACCAGCCACGACGCTCGAAGAACCGCTCCACCCCTTCCTTCATCATGTAGCCGCCGTCGAGCGGAACGACCGGGATGGCATTGAACATCCCGACCAGCAGGTTGAACCACCCGGTCCAGAAGAGGAGGTGGACCGTGCCCCAGAAGAGGGGGAACGGCTCCTCCCAGGCCATCTGCTCGGGGGTGTCGGTGAGCAGGATCGCAAGCTGCTGGGTGTTGCCCTGGATGAAGGCGTCGATCGGGGCTATCGTCAGGTAGAGCGGCGCGAGAAGACCGAGATCCGCGA
>Ga0208041_1000093_pt1 | contig 114463 bp, 105 predicted proteins | sample AD_SCU002_MetaG_FD_184453 | JGI IMG/M metagenome (GOLD analysis project Ga0208041, IMG submission 184453) | Active sludge microbial communities of municipal wastewater-treating anaerobic digesters from China - AD_SCU002_MetaG (SPAdes) (version 2) | ecosystem: Engineered > Bioreactor >... | reverse complement strand
GACCACGTTTGCCCAAACCAATGGCTTTGCTACCCTCCTTGATGTACCTTCGCCATATTTTGCTGGCCCGTCCTTCACTTATCCCAACCGCTTCCGCCAATACTTTGTTTGCCATACCCCGTTTTCGAAGTCGAATAACTTGTTTTCTGATCTCATATTGCGTTTCTGGACTATGTTTGCGTGCATCTATCTTTTCCATGAATACTGTATATCACATCAATACCATTATGGCTATATTTATTTGCCGTGGTAATAATTATTCCGGGAACTTTTTTCGAAAGTTTTTAATCGTTACGGAAATGTCCACAAGATAAGCAAGGACAATCCAATGAATTTGAAAATGGTTTAGGGGACATCACCGTAAACCGCGCCAATGAACTTATCCTCAAGAGATGGCACTTACAGTCACTATAGCCCTGTTTTGCGCGAAACTTGCCGCAGGGGATAAATTCCGGAGGAATGCGTGACAGCTCTGATTTTCAAACTCTTTGGTGGCATCGGCATGTTCCTTATGGGCATGGCTCTGCTGACGGATGGTCTCAAAGCCTTCGCTGGCGACGCGCTGAGACGGGCGCTGGTAAAATTCACCGGTACACCCAATAAGGCTTTCTTTTCGGGTGCACTGGTCACGGCAATGGTACAGTCTTCCAGCGCGGCAACCATAACGGTTATTGGCTTTGTTAGTGCCGGTCTGCTGACCTTCCCGCAGTCAATCGGCATCGTTTTCGGGGCAAGTCTTGGCACTACAGGCACGAGTTGGATTGTCGCGGGCCTCGGTCTCAAGGTAAGCGTCGGATTTTATGCCTTACCTCTTGTTGGTCTTGGCGCTATCATGAGAATCATTGCCCATGGGCGCTGGCGATCCATTGGTATGGCGCTGGCCGGCTTCGGTCTGATCTTTATCGGCATCGAAATGCTGCAGGAAGCAATGCGCGGCCTGTCGGGGGTATTCAACCTGGCGCGTTTGCCCGGAGCGGGATTGCGGGGGCACCTCCTGGCGATGGTTATCGGCATAGCAATGACCATCATTATGCAATCCTCGAGTGCTGCTGTTGCCACGGTTCTGACTGCTCTACACGCGGAAGCGATTAACTTCGACCAGGCAGCTTCACTGGTCATAGGCGCAGCGGTAGGCACGACAGTGACAGGGGTGCTTGCGGCAATCGGAGGAAGTGTCCCGGCTAAACGTACAGCTCTGGCGCATATTTTATTCAACCTTGCTACAGGCTTTATTGCTGTGGTGTTTCTGCCTCTGCTCCTGTGGGGAATTGCTTTTGCCCAGCGATATGCCGGCCTTGATCCGGGAGCGATGAGCCTTGCTGCATTTCACACCTTGTTTATAGGCGCCGGCGCAGCAATTTTTTTGCCGCATGTAAATGGATTTGCCCGTGTTATCGAACGCTTTCTTCCCGACAAGGGGCCACCCCTGACAAAAAACCTTGATGCTACGCTGCTGCAAGCGCCGTCGGTAGCGCTGGAGGCAACTCGCCGTGATCTTATAGAAACAGCCGCGGAGACTTTTAACTTGCTGCGGTCGGGTCTTGGCAGCGGGATCAGAGTTGTGCAGGAGAGCCGGACAAACGAACTGCGAAACTCACTGAACAGCATTCAGGAGTTCTTTCGCCAGATCCCTTCCATCGCCGACGACGAGCCTCTGTCTCAAATCCGCGTGGCCCAGATGCACGCCATTGACCATTTGGCTCGCCTTCAGATGCGATTGAATATACCCCAAAGCGTGATACATATACTGGATGATCTGCGTTTACGGCCTGCAAAGGAACTCAGTTACTATATTCTGGAACAGGGAGCAACGGGGCTGATGGGAAATGCGCCAACCGACTGGTTGACGCAGCTGAAACAGGAAACTGCGGAGTTAACTGAATTGCGCCGAAAAGAGCGTCCCCTCATTCTTCAGCAGACGGCAAGGGGGGGGTATGCGCCGACTACTGCCGTGGAGCTGCTCGACGCCATGCGCTGGCTCGATCGCCTCGGTTACCATGCTTGGCGTATCTGTATTTATCTCTGTGCCGCAGGTAACGGTGATTCTTCTTTGCCGTCAGACTCTCCCGATAAACGACTTTAAAAAGATTATTCCCAAACATCTTCCGTTATCAACACAAATTACTTCCCCTGATCATCATAAAACTGATCTGTCGGCCGGTAATGCCGCCGGAGCCGCGGTGGGAGAAAAAAATATTCTGATTGCACATGGTGCAGTAGCCGGATGATTCGATGTTCTCCTCCGGAATGCCGCAATCCAATATCTGTCTGCGGTTGGCTTCGGGTAAATCAACCATCCATTTGCTGCTTTTGACGGTATTCGGAAACAAAAAAGATTCGTTGTCTTTTTGTTCCCGGAAGGCTTCGGCGGTGAAATGGTCGACTTCATAACAGCAAAGACCGATGGACGGGCCGATGGCGGCCAGGATATCCTGCGGCCGCGACGCGTACCGCTTGCGCATCAGGCGGATGACTTTGGCGCTGATGGCTAAAGCCGTGCCCTTCCAGCCCGCATGAACCGCCGCAACAACTTTTTTTGCCCTGTCCGCAATCAAGACCGGTACGCAGTCCGCCGTTTTGATGCAGATAGCCAGACCGGGGCGGTTGGTGACAATGGCGTCATAGTTGAGCTCGGTTCGGAAGATAGCGTCGGCTTCACCCGCCTCAGCGACAAGAATGCCGTCGCCGTGAACCTGGTTCAGAACAAGAAACCGTTCGAGGGGGATGTCGAAAGACCTGGCCAGTTTCGACCAGTTTTGCTGCACCCGGAATTCTTCATCACCTTCACGGAAACTCATGTTCAGGCTCTTATAGACGTCCAGTGAAGCGCCGCCATGTCGCGTGCAAAAGGCATGATCGAGAAAATCGCATTGGCCGAGAGTTGCTGATTGCAGATACGGAATGGAATTCTTCTTCGCAGATTTAAACATAGATTTTTATTATCTTAGGGTTTTGAAATAACATTTTACCTGATTGCGGCCCGCATTCTTGGCTTCATAAAGCGCGTTGTCCGCCGCTGAAATCAATGCATTGTCGGTATCCCCGTGCTGCGGATAAGAGGCAATCCCGAACGAAGCCGTGATATTAATCACCGCCCCGGCAGCTTTAATTGGAGTAGCGGACAGCGCCATTCGTAACTGCTCCGCCCGCTCATAAGCCTTTTCACCGGGCATGTCGGGGCATACCAGCAAAAATTCCTCGCCCCCGTAACGGCAGTATATATCGCTGCCGCGGGAACAGTTCATTATCAGTTCGCCGAATACCTTTAAAACCTCATCTCCTGCCGGATGGCCGTATGTGTCATTTACATTCTTGAAGTGATCGAGATCCCCCATTATTAAGCTTAAAGAGGTGCTCCGGCGCTGCGCACGAATCAGTTCACGGCCAAGGGATTCTTCCAGATACCGGCGGTTAAAAAGGCCCGTCAGGGGATCGCGGAGTGATTGCTCGCGCAGCCGGATGTTTAGTTCCTGCACTTCTTTCTCCGCTCTTACTCTCTCGGTAATATCCATAAGTGTGAAGATCAGGGCATTTTTCCCGCTGATGCTCATGCGGATGCCGGTGGCCTCAACGGAAATCTCTACGCCGTCCTTGCGTAATCCACGGTAGATAAAAGCTCCTTCTCTTTTCTGATCATCGGTCAATACTTTACGGATTCGTTCCAGGAGGCGGGGATGATCTTTCTCGACGATAATGTTCAGTGGCCCTAATTGCAGAATTTCGTCAATGCTGTATCCGAAGATTTCGGCCAGTTTGGAATTTACATAACTGAATTTAAAATTCTCGATGATGCCAATCCCGACCAATGATTGGCTGACCAGCCCCCGGAATTTTTCTTCCGATTCTCGCAGCTCACGAGTGATATGCTCGTTTTTCCGTAAAGACGCTTCCAGTTCCTCGGTGCGGCGACGCACCTTTTCTTCAAGCACAATCGTTGTCTGGAAAAGATTGAAGTCTGAATCCTGCACAGATGTGTTGCGTTCAGCGCGGTTCATCAGGGCCTGAATGATCTTGTTTAAACGGACGATTTCAGCACGTAAATCTTGCTCATCCATTTTGTCTTCCGGTATCTGCTGGTCAGACATTATTTGCCTCTTGAGCAGTGCCTATAAAAATACCGGTGAGAGTCTGATTGACATGCACACCATGAAACTGTTCTCCATAAGTGCTGAAACCTATTGTATTATGGCGCCGGAAAATCTCTCCGATAGAATCTCTGATGCCCATTTGGTCGATTTCCAAAGCCCGCAGAATGCAGTCAAATCCGATAACGAGTTGCGGGAACCCTGTTTCTTTGCCAATTTCGTCAAAAGTTAGCTGAAGATCCTTCTCCAGATTTATGCCATAAGCAACTCTCAGGACCAGTCCCTCTTCAATGGCGCAAAAAAAGCTCAGGCTGCCGTCAGGGTTGACTTTTTGGATAGAGCGAACATAATCCGCGCCGTCAATCATCACCACGACCGGCCAACTGGCATAGAGCCTGGGGGTGAGATCGCGCACACCGACGCCCAAAATCCGGGCGTATGCTTCGGCGGCGGGTATTCCATCTATTTCCTTGACAATGCGTTTTGCCATGTTGGCTTCCGTAACTACAAGTCGTTTGTCTGTTCGCACAAAATGCTGTGTGCGGAATATTTTGAAAGGCAGGGAGGTGGTAATCAGGGTCAGGATGGCGCTGTCGGATTGGAAACGACCGTCATAATAGACTTGTGTTCTGATGAATTTCATGTCGTCGCCGGCTGAACCGCCGACAAGGGGGAGCTTGTCCAGTGCCAGACGCAATGTATGCGTCACCAGTTCCTCGCGCATGGACAAACCGTCGATCAGCATAAAAGCGAAGCTGTTGCCGGCATCCGCCTCCGGCGCCTTGCCCTCCAGCCGCTGCAGCAGGGTTTGGGCGAAAGAGTAGCCGCGGGTAACATCGAACTGCTGCAAACCTTCGAGCAGCCCGGTAACAACCCTGCAGCTGCCGGCGGGAAAACTCGCACCGGATAAACTTTGCTGAAGATAGCCGGCGGGGCCAATTTCTCCTGCCGTGGTGCATCCAACTACTTGTGTTCCTGCGAATAATTGCTTCAGCTCATCAGCCAGCGCTTCCAGGTCATAGTCGCTCGAACAGAAGAAAACCACCAGTTCCATGTCCGGCTGAACAACTCCCGCATAAAATTCCTGCGCTGCCTGGCGCGCTTCAGCGGTGTTTGTCTGGAATGTGCGAAATTTACTCTGAACATTCATAATTGCTTCCACCTTTTTGCACCAAGGATCGGCGCTCCCTGATTTGCGCTGACGTTATCTAATAATGCTGAAAATTGAGCACTCGAGATTTTGCACAATAAAATGAAATTATCAAGCAGGGATTTAAGGGATTGATTTGACGGTAAATCGAGCCCGTCGGGCAGCAGAACATCCGCATATTATTAAGAATATGTCTTTTTATAATAGTGCCTTGCAGAATTTTTAAACCCGGCTTCTCAATTGTGCGCAAAGACCGGCCATATCTTCGGGCATTGCGGCTTCAAAAACAACTCTTTCGCTGCTTTGCGGATGAGTAAAGGAAAGTCGGGCCGCATGCAGCGCCTGCCTGTTCAACGCTTTGAATTGCACCTTTAAAACCGCATCGGCGATGGAGCGAATTTTGGATGCATTGCCGTAAACGGCATCGCCCACAACAGGATAGCCCCGGTCGGAGAGATGCACCCGGATTTGATGCGTCCGTCCGGTCTTGATTTCCACCTCCAGCAGTGTGGCCAGGCCGTAGCGCTCTTTTACTTTCCAGTAAGTAATGGCTTCTCTGCCGCGTTTACTTTTTGTGGACATCTTTTTGCGATCGCCCGGATGCCTGCCCACGGGCAGAATTATCTCACCCCGATCGCCTTTTATGTCGCCCCAGACCAGCGCCAGGTAGGTTTTTTCGACTTCATGATTTTTAAATTGAGCTGCGAGGCTGTGGTGCGCCGCGTCGGATTTGGCCGCAACAATCAAACCGGAAGTTCCCTTGTCCAGGCGATGAACAATTCCCGGACGCAAAACACCGCCGACGCCGGACAGATCGCGGCAATGAAAGAGCAGGGCGTTGACCAGGGTATGATCGTAATTACCCGGAGCCGGATGAACGACCATTCCCGCTTCTTTATTCACGACGATGATCGCCGCGTCTTCATAAATTATGTTTAAGGGAATTTCCTGCGGGAGGGCGAGAGCTTCTTTAGCCGGCTGCAAATTAAGCCGGATCAAGTCGCCTTCCTTCAAACGCTGGCTCGGTTTTGGTGTCAGACCGTTGACCAGCACTTCACCGTCTTCAATGGCGCGCTTGATCCGGGAGCGGGAAAGAGACTGGTCATTTTGCACCAGAAACACATCGAGCCGCTGCCCGCTTTGACTGCGGTCAACCGTAAACAGGCGGGATGGTGGATTATCGGCAGCCATAATTATTCTTTTTTATTGTGAACATCGCCTATTTAAACAAAGTAACCGACCCGTCATCAAGATCGTATTTCGCGGCGACAATCTTGATCTTTTTTTCATGCACGAGGTGCTTGAGAATCGCCGACTGCTCTGTCAGATTGGCCGCGACATATTTGGCATTGTCATCGCTCACCCGCTCTAGAAATTCGTTGTTCGTGGCTGCAGCACAGTTTGCCTTCCCTTTGCAGGTATGGGCCGCGGCCTTGACGGAAGGAGCAATGGCCCGGACAATGGCGTCGATATTTTTGCTGCCCGTGGATTTACCCCCGGCTTCCACAGTGGCTTTAACGGCGCCGCAGCGTTCGTGACCCAGCACCATGATCAGCGGAGAACCGAGATGTTCAACGGCATATTCAATGCTGCCCAGAACAACCGGATCGGGAACATTGCCGGCGACACGGATGACAAAGATTTCGCCCAATCCTTTGTCAAAAATGATTTCCGGTGGAACGCGGGAATCGGAACAGGTCAGGATAACGGCATAGGGTTTCTGTGAATGGGCGAGCGCCGCGCGGGATGTGGCGTTGCATGTCGCAACGTTGGTCATCTTGCTCTCCACGTAACGCTTATTGCCGGCCAGCAGACTCTGCAAGGCCTCATCCGGGGAAATGGATGACCCCCCTGATGATGCAAGGGCGATGCCGATTGCAAGTAAAGTGAAAGTCAATGCGGATAAAATAATTTTCTTTTTCATTTTCTTCTCCTAAATATTTTTTTAAGCTTTGCGGTGCAGATCTGAAGATGATGCTTTTTCAACAGCCTGCTAACCGATGCCCGCCTGTTTGCGGCAGTACTCGCGGAAGTTATTCACAGCGATAAAAAATTCTCGCATCATGATTACCCAGAAATAGCGACCCCGCGGTGTCAAGTGTAACTCCGGCGATAAATAACGGAAAGAGCCGGCCAGCGTAAAGGCTATCAACTCCTTCCACAGCGATCTCAAAAATTTTCCGTCATATTTTTTTTCCAGTTCGTTTACATTGATTTTTGTGCTGAAGAGCCTCATCAGAAAGTCATAGCTCATTTGATCGTGGAGATTAAAGCTGCGGGAGGCCATCAGGGGAACTATGTTTTGCTCCAGAGAAGCGATGTATTGGTTGATGTCAAACGTATTGGCGTAGCAGGTTCCCCGGAAAAAACCTATGGCGCCGCTGCCCAGCCCGGCATATTCATCGTAATCGACGACGTATTCGTCAATCATCGCTTCTTTACTGTTCTTACGCGAAAAGCACCAGGCCGAGGAATAATCGTAATCGTTATACAGACGCCAGGCGATCTTCTGATATAATTTTTTTTCCCGGTGGAAATCAACCATTCCGATTGTCCTGTCCATTAGCCCCTGGGTTATGGAAGAAACCATTAACGGATAGAAAGTTATCTGCTGCATTTTTAACTTCAGCAGGATATTCAGATCGGCATCCAGCAGTTCCGGCGTTTGTGTCGGAAAGTTGAAAATCATGTCGGCGTTGACGGTATCGAAGCTGCCTTGAATTACGGCGAGCTTTTCGGCGATTACTTCTCCGGAGCCGTATTTTTCCAGACGGCCGATTTTTTTCAGCAGGTCGTCGTTAAAGGTCTGAACGCCGACGGAGAGGCGATTGACCCCGGCCTGCTGCAGAATGGCGATGTTTTCCGGTGTCAGATGGTTGGGGTTCGTTTCCACCGATATTTGCCGGATGGGAAAGTTCTCGCGGGCGCATTGCAGCACACCGGCTAATTCATCAATCAAAACGGTGGGCGTTCCTCCGCCGGTATAGATGCCGGTAAAGGAGTAATTTTTTTCCCGGTAAAGCTGAATCTCTTTGCACAGCGCCCGGAAATACCTGCGGGCCAGTTTCTCATCAAAACGCACCCGGTGAAAGGAACAATAGGGACAGAGTTCTTCACAAAAAGGAATGTGGATATAGAGAAGGCGCTGTTTCTTATCGGTGCAGGGGGGCAGGGAAGGAACGGGGCCTTCTTCAAACTGCAGCGCCTGGGCGAACTGATTTTTGGCAATTCTGGTGATTATTTGATTTATCAAATCTACCTCTTAATAATTGAATAATTAGAATAAGGTGTTTAGCAAATGAAGGGCTGTTATTGCAAGCTACAATTCCTTGAAATAACGACCAAGAGATGTTATAGCCCGGATGAAATATTTAACAGGTGGTAATTTAATGGTTAAAAACAGAGTTTTAACGTTGTGGAATGAAGAAGGCATCGATAAAGAGGACACCGCCGTTTTACGGAAAAAGTGTTCGGAAATTGCCGCGCCTCTCGACAAGGAAGCACGCGGCGACGTCCAGACTCTTATTGATTCTTTTTTGGCCAGGGACGATGCCTCCGGTCTCGCCGCTCCGCAAATCGGCATCAGTAAAAGAATTATTGTTTTCCGCATCAAAGGTTTCGAGGAAAAAGGTAAAATCAAGCCCGATGAGTATGAAGTGCTGATTAATCCGCGGATAACCCAGACGCGCGGCGAAAAAGTAAAAATGGCCGAAGGCTGCTTATCCTGCCCGGATATTCAGGTGGAAATCAGCCGCTTTCCGGAAATTAAAGTACGCGCCCTGAATGCCAAAGGAGAAAAAATCAGTAAAAGATACGTTGATTACGTCGCCCGTATTGTTCAGCATGAGGCTGACCATCTGGACGGTAAATTAATTGTCGATTATGAGGGAGATATCTATTATCCCAAGAAAAAAGAAAGTTTCTTTAGAAAAATTTTTGGCTGAGCTTGATCAATTACGGATATAATCTGCGAACTTTAAATAACTACAGCACAGGGGATCGAGGCTGGGTTGATGAAAAAAATCCCACTCCGTGGGGAAGGAATCCCCGCATTGCCAAACTCCCGAAAAACGGAAAAAAAGCAAAAACAAATTAGCAAACAATTTCAGAGATATATGATTGTTGGGAAAATTTTTTGTTTGGCATTAAGATTGCTTATAGAAATTCCGAAAATCAACAGAGGATCGGTGCTGCAGGCAAGACTGATTTCACTGTGAACATCGATTAGCCGGAAAAAATAAGATCCCTTACTCTTTAAGGGTGATATAAAAATGAAAACAAATTAAAGGAGGATTTAAGATGAAGCGTTTGGTATTGTTGGTTGTAGCACTGGTATTTGCAATGGGCACCACCGTTATGGCTGCTGAAAAGGCCGCTGCTCCCGTAAAGGAAGAAGCCGTAAAGGTCGAAAAAGCTGAGGAAAAGGCTCCGGCAAAGAAAGCTGCAAAAAAAGTAAAGAAAGCAAAGAAAGCCGAAAAGAAAGTTGAAAAGAAGGCTGAAGAAGCAGCACCGGCAGCAAAATAAGTTATAGTAAACTTATTTAAATTTCAAAAAGGACAGGCTTTGCCTGTCCTTTTTTTGTCTTGCCCAAAGCTTTTCCTATTAAATCTTGAAAACTATTCCTACTTGTAGTAATTTTACGCCGTCTATGCTGCATTGACGCAGAATGTCAACGGATCGTCGGTTGTTGCCGGGGAAAAGTATTTGTCTTGTCCTTTTCTTACATTCTTAAACATCTGGTGAAATAAAATGAAAAAAACGCCTTTATATGAAAAACACGTTGCTCTGAATGCCAAAATAATCGACTTTGGCGGCTGGGCAATGCCTGTCCAGTACACGAATGTTATCGACGAGCACAGAACAACCCGCAACGCCGCCGCCCTTTTTGATATCTGCCACATGGGTGAAATAGTGGTGAAAGGGCCGCAGGCGTTCGATCTGCTGCAGTATGCCCTGACCAGAAATTTAGCAAACCAGAAAAACGGGCAGATTAAACTGTCCGCGCTGCTCACCGATGATGGTGGAATAATTGATGATTTGACGGTTTACAGGGTGGCGGCGGATTTTTATGTGCTGGTGACCAATGCCACAACCTGCGAGAGGGACTGGCGGCGAATATGCGCGTTGCGGGAAGATAAAGGATTTGAAAGCACGGTGGAAAATGTTACGGAGAAAGTGGGCAAGCTGGATTTGCAGGGGCCGTCCGCGCAGACGATTCTTTCCGCATTGGCTAACTATGATCTGGATAAAGTTCTTTACTATCATTTTGTGGAAATAAGGGCGGCGAATCATTCGTCGATTATCTCCCGCAGCGGTTATACCGGTGAAGACGGCTTTGAAATTTATGCTTCAGCCAGGGCGATCGGCGATCTCTGGGATGCGATTATGGAAGAGGGTCAAAAATTTGGCTTAAAACCCGCGGGGCTCGGCGCCCGTGACACCCTGCGGCTCGAAGCAGGCATGATGCTCAATGGCCAGGATATTACGGAAAGTGTGACTCCCTATGAAGTTCCCTATGGCTGGCTCGTTGATTTGGACAAGGATTTTGCCGGCGCTGCTGCTCTCCGGGCGTTGCGACCATCCAGCGTCAGAAAAAAACTGGTTGGCCTGGAAATGACCGGGCGGGGTATCGCGCGCCACGGTTATAGAGTTTTCCAGGGAGATAAAGAAATCGGCGTCGTTACTTCGGGAACCTTTGCGCCGACTTTGAACAAGGCAGTCGGCCTGGCTTTCGTGGATGCTGACTACAGCGCACCGGGCAACGAAATATCCGTTGCTGTCCGCGAATCGTTCAGCCCCGCAAAAGTTGTGAAAATTCCCTTCTATAAACGGGAAAAAAAATAAGCTTCTCAAACAATAACCTGTAAATGATGAAATCTGATACAGTCAACCCGGCGGCTGCCGGGTTCTTTTTATCAACGGGAAAAATAAATCAAGGAGAACAAAGATGTCCAAACAAAACCCGACTGACAGACGCTATACCCATGACCACGAGTGGGCTAAGGATAACGGCGATGGTACAGTCCTGATCGGCATCAGCGATTACGCGCAGGAGATGCTTACTGATATAGTTTTTGTCGAACTGCCCGCTGCAGGGAAAAAAGTCGCCAAGGGTGAGCCCGTGGCTGTTGTGGAATCGGTCAAATCGGTGTCCGATGTCTATGCCCCGGTCAGTGGCGAAGTCATCGACGTCAACAACAGACTGGAAGACGAACCGGGGCTGCTTAACCAGGATGCTTTCGGCGACGGTTGGATCGTCCGGATGCGTCTTGCGGACAAAGCCGAATATGACGCCCTGCTTGATGCCGCAGCCTATGAAAAACTTGTTGCCGAGGAAAAACACTGATGAACTATACGCCTCATACCGGTGAAGACGTAGCCCAGATGAAAGCAGTTGTCGGCATTACCGATATCGAGGAGCTGTTTGCCGACATTCCCGCCCGGTACAGACTGAAGCAGCTGCCGGATATTCCCGCGCCTCTTTCCGAGCAGGAAACAATCGCCTGCATGAACAGTCTGAGCCGGAAAAACACAATTCCGGAACTGACGCTGACCGGCGCCGGTGCTTATCATCATTATATTCCCGCAGTGGTCGGACACATAATCAGCCGCGCTGAATTTTACACCGCTTACACTCCTTATCAGGCGGAAATCAGCCAGGGCATCCTGCAGGCTATTTACGAATACCAGACGATGATTGCGCGTCTGACCGGTACGGAAATCGCCAACGCTTCCATGTATGACGGGGCCTCGGCCATGGCCGAAGCAGCGGTCCTCTCGGCGAAAACGCTGAACCGCTCCAAAATTGTTGTCGCTCGCTCCGTTCATCCGGAGTATCGGACCGTTGTGCATACTTACTGCTGGTCCAATGGTTATGAAATACGTGAAATACCGTATGCTCCATCCGGACAAATCAATCTCGATTTGCTGAAGACGGAATTGGATGAAAATGTGGCGGCAGTCCTGGTGCAAAGCCCCAATTTTTTCGGTTGCATCGAAGATATTGCCCCTGTTGCCGAGGCGACTCACAACTGCGGCGCTCTTCTTGTTGCCGGTTTTACCGACGGCACGGCGCTGGGCATTCTCAAACCGGCAGGCGAACTGGGGGCTGATTTTGTTGTCGGCGAGGGGCAAAGCTTTGGTAATCCGCTCAATTACGGCGGCCCTTATCTGGGAGTTTTTGCCGCTCGGGAAAAATTCCTGCGCCGCATTCCCGGCCGTCTGGTGGGCGCCACGGTGGATAAAAACGGGAAGCGCGGCTTTGTTTTAACTTTACAGACCCGTGAACAGCATATCCGCCGCGAAAAGGCCACATCCAACATCTGCTCCAACGAGGCGCTCTGCGCACTGGCGGCGGGAGTCTACCTGGCTACGCTGGGCAAAAATCTGCAAAAACTGGCCGCTCTAAATGTTCAGAAAACGCAATATCTAAAAAAGCAACTTCTGAGGCTCCCCGGCTGGCAGGAAGTCTTTGCGGCGCCGATTTACAATGAATTCGCCGTAACCTGTCCTGACTCGGGGGAAGTAAACGAAAGACTGAAAAAAGAGGGGATCGGCGGAGCCTTTGATTTGCAGAAAAGCTATCCCGAATTGAGAAATGCTCTGCTCTTTTGCGCCACGGAGATGGTTTCTAAAGAAGATATAGATAAGATTGTCGCCATCCTCAAGTAACTCTACCTCTTTAGTTCCTCTCCCCCGGCGGGAGAGGTCAGGTGAGGGGGATAAACAAAAAACGCCGTAAGTTATTATTACAAGAATATAATCAGAGGTTACTCATGGAGTTGATTTTTGAAAAAAGCCACCGCGGACGCAGCGCCGGAAACATTCCCCAGAGAGATGTGCCGTCGGTAAAGATAGAAGCCGTTATTGGCGAAAAATATCTGCGTACGGAGCTTGATTTGCCGGAAGTGGCCGAAGTGGATTTGATTCGCCATTACACCAATTTGTCGCGGCGCAATTTCGGCGTTGATCTGGGCTTTTATCCGCTGGGCTCGTGCACCATGAAATACAATCCCAAAGTCAATGAGAGTGCCGCTGCTCTGCCCGGTTTTACCGGCCTGCATCCCTATGCCGATGATGAATCGGCGCAGGGGAACATGCAGTTGATGGATGAGATGCAGCAGTACCTGTGCAGCATTTTCGGGATGGCCGCATTTACCCTGCAACCGGCGGCGGGCGCGCACGGTGAGCTTACCGGCATGATGATGATCAAAAAATATTTTGAGAAGAAGGGTGAGAAACGTCATCGCATTCTCATTCCCGATGCCGCCCACGGCACCAATCCGGCCTCCAGCGCTTTATGCGGTTTTGAAATAGCGACTCTGCGCTCCAATTCTGAAGGCGGCGTGGATATTGATCATCTGCAATCTTTAATGAATGAAGACGTCGCCGCTCTGATGCTGACCAATCCCAATACGCTGGGGTTGTTTGAACGCAACATCGAAGAGGTATCCCGCATCATCCATGAAAAGGGCGGTCTGCTTTATGGAGATGGCGCCAACGCCAATGCCTTCCTGGGCATTGTCCGCCCCGGTGATATCGGCTTCGACGTAATTCAGCTCAATCTGCATAAGACATTTTCCACGCCCCACGGCGGAGGCGGCCCCGGCAGCGGCCCGGTGGGGGTAGGAAACGCGCTGGTCGATTTCCTTCCTGTGCCGCGCATTGTTAAAACAGACGAAGGTTACCGGTGGTCGGTAAATTTTCCGGATTCCATCGGCCGGGTGCGCACCTTTTACGGCAACTTCAACGTTATCGTCAAAGCTTATGCTTATATCCGCTCGCTGGGTGCGGAAGGTCTGAAGAGCGCTACCGAAATGGCTGTGCTCAACGCCAATTACATCAAGGAAAGATTGAAATCACATTTCGATCTGCCCTACGATCGTATTTGCATGCATGAATGCGTTTTCTCCGGCAAAAGGCAGGTTGTTGAAGGCGGCGTCCACACCTCGGATATAGCCAAAAGGCTGATCGATTTCGGCTATCACCCGCCGACAATTTACTTCCCGATGATTGTTCCCGAAGCTCTGATGATTGAACCGACGGAGACGGAAAGCAAAGAAACGCTGGACGCTTTTTGCGAAGCGATGATTGCCATTGCCCGGGAGACTAAAGAAAATCCGCAGCGGGTAAAAGATGCGCCTTTGAATACAGAGGTAAGCAGGATGGACGAAGTATTGGCCGCCCGCAAACCCGACGTGTGCTGGAAAAGGAAATAGTATTTGGGAGGAACAGATGACAGACGTGAATAATCTTGTCGGGATAGTTTTAAATATGAAGGACATGGTCTCTTATCAACCCGGAGCAGTTGTCAGCCGCACTGTCATCGATAAGGATGCGGGAACGGTTACTTTGTTTGCATTCGATACTGGACAGGGATTGAGTGAACATACCGCTCCTTTCGATGCGCTGGTGCAGATTATTGACGGGTTTGCAGATATAACAATAGCAGGGATAGTGCATACCCTCAAAGAAGGGGAGATGATCATAATGCCGGCCAATAAACCGCATGCATTAAAAGCAAACCCCCGGTTTAAGATGCTTCTTGTTATGATCAGAAAATAGTGATGACGAATTCCCGGGAAAGACCGCAACTCCTGCGCAAGCCTCCCTGGCTGAAAGTTCGCCTGCCGCATGCCCAAGAGAGCAACAAGATCAGAACCACGCTGGCCGGGCTGAAACTGCACACCGTTTGTCAGGAAGCCGCCTGCCCCAATATCGCCGAATGTTTTGCCGCCGGTACGGCGACTTTTCTAATTCTCGGTAATATCTGCACCAGGAATTGTCTTTACTGCAATGTTCAGCATGGCGCTCCGCTTCCTGTCGAGGAAAATGAAGCGGATCAGCTTATTGCCGCAGTGCAGGAAATGAACTTAAAATATGTCGTCATAACTTCGGTAACCCGGGATGATCTGCCGGATGGCGGCGCCGGAATTTTTGCCGCCTGTATCAATAAATTACGCCGAGCTCTGCCGGAATGCAAAATTGAAGTATTGATTCCCGATTTTCAAGGCAGCTTATCGGCGCTGGAAAAAGTCATCGAAGTACATCCAGACGTGATTAATCACAATATGGAAACCGTACGGCAGTTATTTCCCCGGCTGCGTCCCCAGGGCAATTACGATGTTTCCCTGGAACTGCTCAGCCTGGTATCAGCATCTTCCGTTGTTTCCAAAAGCGGTTTTATGATCGGTTTTGGTGAAAGCCAGGATGATATTTTGCGTTTGATGGATGATCTGGCCGCCGTTTCCTGTGATCGCCTGACTATTGGGCAGTATCAGCAGCCGACGTTCCAACATTGGCCGGTCGTTAAATATTATCATCCCGACGAATTTGCCCGTTTGAAGGAAATTGCCTGCAGCATCGGATTTCGGTACGTAGAGGCGGGGCCGCTGGTGCGCAGTTCTTATCATGCGGTGCGGGCGGATCATTAAGAAAGTCATAGCAAAAACCCCTGTTATCCGCTTCTTTCGTTATCATTAAGGTTTGCTTCGAGTTTAAACAGAACGTCATTATGTTATTGACATAAAAGGCTTTTCTCTTTATATTCTCGACAAACAGAAAACTCGCTTGTTCCGGTAGAAAAACATATAAGGAGATAATGTAATGGACAGCTATAGCGGTGAAAATAAAACGCGTTGGAAATTATGGCTTGTGGGTATTATAATGGCAGCTCTAATCGGTTTTATTTTTTATACCTGGTTTACACTCACCTGGAGTTTTTCCAAGGGCGAACGGGCGGGGTATATCCAGAAACTGTCCAAAAGCGGCTGGCTATGTAAAACATGGGAAGGCGAAATGGCTATGGTAACAATGCCCGGGGCCATTCCGGAAAAATTCCTCTTCAGTGTCCGGGACGAGGAAGTAGCCCGGCGCATCAACAAGCTGGCCGGTAAACGGGTTATCCTGGTTTATGAACAGCATAAGGGTGTTCCGACGAGCTGCTTTGGCGAGACTGAATATTTTGTTGTCGACGCCAAACTCAATGAATAAAAATTTATTTTATCTCTTTTCGCAGGAGTGACGATGGCTGCAGAAAATAATTTCGCAACAGATAACATCAAAACCGAAGAGGGGGATCTGGCGATCACCTTTCTCGGTCATGCAACATTGATGATTTCCTTCAACGGCAAGATTATCCACATCGATCCCGTTTCACAGTACGCTGATTATTCCAAACTGCCGAAAGCGGATTTGATTCTTGTGACCCATGAACATTATGATCATTGCGATCTGGAAGCGATTGATGCCATCAGAACGGATAAAACTCTTATTGTAACTCCGCCGGATACTGCCCAACAGTTCAAGGACGGCATTACCATGAAAAACGGCGATAAAAAAACAGTGCAGGGATTGCTTATTGAAGCGGTGCCCGCCTACAATCTCGTCAACATGCGCAGCCCCGGAGTTCCCTACCACGGCAAAGGAACCGGCAACGGTTATATCATTACCTGCGGCGGCAAGCGTATCTACATTGCTGGGGACACGGAGAACATTCCCGAAATGAAAGTTCTCAAAGACATAGATATCGCCTTTCTGCCGATGAATCTCCCTTACACGATGACGCCGGAAATGGTTGCCGATGCCGCCGGCGCTTTCCAGCCAAAGATTCTTTATCCTTACCACTACGGCGAAACAGATGTGCAGAGACTGGTCGACCTGCTTAGGGATGAAAAAAATATCGAAGTGCGCATCCGCAAAATGATGTGACTTATTAAAATAATAATCCATGAAAATATTATATTACGATTGTTTTGCCGGGATCAGCGGCGACATGAATCTGGGCGCGATGATTGATCTGGGTGTGGTTCCGGATTATCTTCTCGGCGAATTGAAAAAACTGGATGTCGGCGCATACGAGATCAAAATTACAAAAGACAAGAGAAAAGGCATTACGGGAACAAAAGTTGAAGTCACGGCAGGCAGCGGTGTTTACGCAGGCCACGGGCATCACTGCGGGGAAAGAACTTTTGAAGATATAGTTGATATCATCAGCAAAAGCGGTTTGTCGGCAAAAGTCAAAAGCATCAGTCTCAACATCTTTGAGAGGATTGCCGGGGCGGAGGGAAAGATACATGGATGCAGGACGGAAGACGTCCATTTCCATGAAGTCGGAGCGGTAGATTCCATTGTTGACATTGTCGGGGCGGCGGTCTGTCTGGATTACCTGCAGCCGGAGCGCATCGTTTCTTCCCCTGTTGAGCTTGGGAGTGGTTTTGTCCGCTGCCATCACGGGATCCTGCCCGTGCCGGCGCCGGCGACGGTAGAAATCCTGCAGGGCATCCCCGTAAAATCCGGCGCCGTTCCCTTTGAAACAACAACACCCACGGGAGCGGCAATTCTGGCGGCTACCGTTGATGCTTTTGTAGAAGAGCTTTGCTTTACGCCGCAAAAGATCGGCTACGGCATCGGTCACCGGGATACAGAAATTCCCAATGTCCTGCGCGTCTATCTTGGAGAAATGCAGGCCTCGCAAATTGTCCGGGGAGATGCGGACGACACGGAAATACAGTCGGTCTTTCTGGTGGAATGCAACATCGATGACATGAATCCGGAATTGTATGAAGATGTAATGGAAGCGCTGTTCGCGAAAGGGGCCTACGACGTATTCCTCACCCCTGTAATCATGAAGAAATCCAGGCCGGCAACGCGGATCAGTGTCCTTTGCCGGGAAGAAGATAAACCGGCGATTGAGGAAATTCTCTGGCTGCGAACGTCAACTTTCGGACTCAGGCTTCAGCGGATATCCAAAGTCATGCTGCAGAGGGATTTTTCGACCTTGTCTACGAAATTCGGGGATGTTGCCATGAAGAATGGCTACTGGCGGGGCCGTAAAATCAAATCCAAACCGGAGTATGAAGATTGTAAAAGACTGGCAAAAGAAAAAGGTGTCAGTGTAAAAGAGATATATGATCTTTTGCTGGACTTGCGCAGTACCATAGTGGAGCCGATTAACGGGGAGAAATAATTCCACTTCCGAATCATAGTGATAACGCGGCGGAAGGGTAACTGTGTTGTAATTGCAAGGGTATTATTTGTGTCCTCCGCAGGAGAGACTGTGTCGCAATAGCTGATTGTCATTGCGAAACGCCTCTCAGGCGTTGTGACAATCTAATATTTTCAAGATCTTACGAGATTGCTTCGCTCATTGTATTCGCTCAATGACATTAGGACACAGTCTCCAGGCGGAGGTGTCACGAAGTGACGGAGGTGAAAACAAACGGCTTCCGGCTCTTTTGAGAACTAAAGGATTATCAAGGAAATAACCTCCCCCTGCACCCCCTCCAAAGGGGGACATAAAACGTGTTCGACAAGCTCACCATGACGGACTATGAATTATAAGCCTGTCCTGAGCCTGCCGGAGGTCCAACAAAGGTAGCGCTTGATTTGGAAATGGAATAAGGAAGGTTATTTATTGTCCCCCTCGGGGATTGGGAGAAAAACCCTCGCCTTCAGGCGAAGACTTTAGTATGCTTGCTGTATGGAGCACTATAGGAAGTCGAGCCATACCGTTTACGATATTAAATATCACATTGTTTGGATCACGAAATACCGCAAGCCAGTTTTGCGGGCTGACATTGCCCAGCGAGTTCGCGAATTGATCCGTGAGATATGCCGGGTAAACGATGTTGAAATTATCAAGGGGCATATTTCTCGTGATCATGTGCATATATTTGTGTCTATGCCGCCGCATATTTCCGTCAGCCACCTGGTTCAGTCGATCAAGGGGAAGACGTCTCGCAAGATGATGACGGAATTCAAGAGCTTGAGTCGCACATTTTGGGGACGTCACATGTGGGCTCGAGGGTATTTTGTGGCCAGTTCCGGCAATGTGATGGACGAAGTAATTATGAAATACATTGAGCAACAAAATATTGAGCATCCCGATGGTGACTTTAAAACCGAGGATGATCTTTAGTCGGCTTTCAGCCGACGCCAAAGCTACCGGCTTTAGCCGGTACGTAGTTTACTTATTTATTTATTTATTTATTTATTTATTTATATGAACGCTGATGAAGTTCGCTTGCTGCTGGAAAGTATCCGGGACAGCAAAATCGATATCGAAGAAGGTGTTTCCCGCTTACGGAACATGTCTTATATAGACGTCGGCTGCGCAAAGCTGGACAGCCACAGGGAGCACCGCGTTGGTTATCCGGAAGTGATCTATTGTCCGGGAAAAACAGCCGCACAGGTGAAAGAAATCGTTCAGGCGATGCTTGCTCTGGACTCGAACATACTGGCTACCAGGGCAACGCAAGCACTTTATGAGGAGATAAGAGAGATATGTCCCGATGCGCTGTATAATCCCCTGGCCGGAACCATCACTGTGCAGAAAAAAGTAATGGAGACGCCAGACAGTTATATTGCCGTCGTTTCAGCGGGAACATCAGACCTGCCTGTCGCTGAAGAAGCCGTTGTTACGGCGGAGATTTTCGGAAACCGTGTGGAACGAGTCGTCGACGTCGGTGTGGCCGGTGTCCACCGCCTGTTCGATAAACTGGATATTATCCGGGGGGCAAAAGTGATCGTTGTTGCGGCCGGTATGGAAGGAGCACTGCCCAGTCTGGTCGCCGGGCTTGTGGACAAGCCGGTGATTGCCGTTCCGACCAGCGTGGGCTATGGCGCCAGTTTTCAGGGAATTGCCGCGCTGCTGGCCATGCTTAACAGCTGCGCCGGAGGCGTCTGTGTGGTCAATATCGACAATGGCTTTGGGGCGGGGTATATGGCGAGCATGATAAACAAACTGAAGTAGCAGGCTGTTGAAAAAGGCTCATTTGCTGCGTTACGCTGCAAAACGAATCGCTCAACGTATTTCTAATACGCCTCGCGGTCCGGTTCTTGCGATGCCTTGCATCTAAACCTTTTTGAACAGCATGTAAAGCAAGTGTCTTTCAGTAATATGCTGGATATGCTGATAATGAAAAGTATTACTGTTATGCTGTGGTGAAGATATTTCATGGAAATTGAAAGCAAGTTAAAGAATTTAAAACAACACCTAAAACAATTGCCGAGAGTTGCTGTCGCTTTTTCGGGAGGGGTGGACAGTACTTTTCTCTTAAAGATTGCCCATGATGTGCTGGGTAATGACGTTATAGCGGTAACGGCGCGGTCGACAACGTATCCCGAAAGAGAGTTTCGGGAGGCTGCCAAATTCGTCCGGGAAATGGGAATCAGCCATCAAGTTGTCTCTTTCAACGAACTGGATATTCCGGGCTTCGCCGACAATTCGCCGGAGAGGTGCTACTTTTGCAAAAGGGAGTTTCTAGCAAAAGTCGTTGCCGCGGCCCAAGAACATAATATCCGGCATGTCGTGGAAGGATCGAATGTGGACGATTTAGGTGATTACAGACCGGGAATGCAGGCTGTCCGGGAACTGGGTGTTGCCAGTCCCTTGCAGGAAGCAGGTTTAGGAAAAGAGGAAATAAGAATATTGTCCAAGGAGGTGAATTTACCAACCTGGAATAAACCCGCCTTTGCCTGCCTGGCCTCACGCTTTCCCTACGGGCAGAGGATAACCCGGGAAAAGCTGCAGGTTGTGGATCAGGCGGAGCAGTTCCTAATGGACCTGGGGTTAAGGCAGGTGAGAGTCCGTCACCATGGTGAAATTGCCCGAATAGAAGTTTCACCAGAAGAACGCAGTTTCTTTTTTGATACGGATCTGATGAACAAGATTTATGAAAAATTTAAACAACTGGGCTTTATGTACACGGCTCTTGATCTTAAGGGCTATCGTACGGGGAGTATGAATGAAACCGTTACGACGACCTCGTAAAAGGGTGGATGCTGCGTTGCGCTTCATTCCTCGTCAACTGCGGCGTACTCCGGGTACGCCTCATTCCTCGGTATTTGCACCCCTTGCCTGCAACCTTACTATGAAAATAGAGTCATATTAAGTTATTTTCATGCTTCGTGGTGTCTCGTGATGCATGACCGTTTTTTACGAGGTCGTCTGAAATTGTTAATGTTGCGACTTTTTTCCCGTCCCTTTTAATGAAAATATAACGGGGAAAATATAGCTCAAATAATTATCGCAAGAGGAAATTAAAGAAATATTATGAACGTTTTTGAAATTACCATGATGATCTGCTTCGGCAGCTCCTGGCCTTTTTCCATTTATAAAAGTTACACATCCCGCTCCACGAAGGGAAAGAGTGTTGTCTTTTTATATATTGTATCTTTAGGCTATATGGCTGGAGTTCTGCATAAGATATATTACAGTTATGACTTCATCATCATCTTTTACGTGATCAATTTACTGCTGGTACTTACCGACACGATTCTTTTCTACAGGAATTTACGGATAGAAAAGCGGGCTGTGAGAAGTTAAAGATTATTTATCCGGTTCAAACTGATTCTTCGCCGACCAGAAGGACGGCAGGTGGCGCAGCAGATAGATCAGGCTTTTACGATGCTGCCATAAACGCCGGCGAAATCTTTTACGCCAGCCCGGATCGGAGTAAAAGCGTTTTACGTATTCATTGTAAAGATGATCAAGCCTTTCTTTTGATTTAATGCCCCGCGGCACAAAGACAAAATTAAGGCAATTCATCAGCCGCCAGTCTTCCTCAAAAGAACCTTCTTCCCGAATCGACGTCCAGAGCGGCGCTCCGGGGAAGGGGGTAAATTTGGCCATGTTCATATCATCGAGCCCCAGCGAAAGTATGAAATCCGAGGTGAGACGAATTGATTCTTCCGTTTCTCCGGGAAGCCCCATCATGAATAATCCTTTGGCCCGCAGGCCCGCCGCTTGAATGCGCCTCACCGTATCGCGCACATCGGCAAGTGCTACGCCGGATTTGTGACGGGCGAGCATTTGCGGATCGGCGGATTCAATGCCCAGCGAAACCATGAGGCAACCGGCATTCTTGAGCATCTGCAAAAGGTCATCATCTGTGAAACCCACGCGCACGGCGCAGTTGAAATTAATCCCCAGCGGTAGTCGGGTGAGTTTGTCGCACAGTTCCACAATGCGCGGACGGTTGGCGGTAAATAAATCATCATAAATATTGATGTGCCGCACGCCGAATTTAGTCCGCAGATGCTTCATGTGCTCGTAGATGTAATTTGCCGAATTATAGCGAAACCCTTTTTTAAAAACGGAGCGGTCACAATAAGAACACTGATACATGCAGCCCCGCGAGGTAATCATGGTTGCGCCGGGGATATTTATGTAACTGAACAGCGGCAAATGGTAATCGTGGGGAAAGCCTGCCAGCTTCTCGTAAGCCGGAAACGGCAGGCTATCCAGATCGGCAATTTGCGGACGCGGTTCATTGACAATTACATCCGTTCCTTTGCGCCGGATGAGCCCTTTGATTTTTGCAGCATCGAGTCCTGCGGCCAGCTCCGCCATCGTCAGCTCGCCTTCTCCTGTTACCAGATAGTCCAACGCAGGATATTCCTTAAGCAGCCTGCCTTTGAGTGCGGATGCATGGACACCACCGCAGATAGTTATAATTGCGGGGCATTGTTCTTTGATTTTTTGCGCCAGATCGGCGGCGTCGGGGAAAGACGAAGTGGTCGCTGAAAAACCGACTATCTGCGGCCGGAAAGCGAGAATCGCCCGAGCTTGTGCATTCAAATCAACCGGTGCACGGGGGCCGAGGCAGTCGTAGACAAAAATTTCGTGGCCTTCCCTGGCCAGATATGCAGCGATGGATAGTATCCCCTGGGGCGCCATCCGGTTGGCGATGTCGGTAATGTCCGTCTTTCCGGGAAACCAGTTAAACCCGCGCGGATGGACAAGGACGATTCGTTTTTTCAGCCTGGATGCTTTCATAACTTGTTTTGTCCGGCGCTTTCCGCTGAATTGATTTTCCTGCTCAGAAACGGTTCAAAATGATGCCACTCAAAGGGATGTTGACGGGCAAAACAGATAAGATCGTCGGCATAAATCTGCACCGAATCCAGCACCGCCTTCTTTCGCTCCGCGCGCGTGGCGGCGCACACCTTTCGCCCCGGGGAAACCTTGACATGATAAATCCCGGCGGCATCCGAATAGACAAAAAAAGTAAGCAAAGGCGCACCCGTCATCAGGGCAAACAAATGCGGCGTGTCCGGAAGGCGGGCTTCGTAGCCCAGAAAGTGCACAGTGACATATGTCTGTTCACCCCAGAGCCGGTCTCCCGTCATGGATACAATGCCTCCCTGACGCAGAAAGTTGATCGCCGGGAGGAGGGCGAACGGTGATTTTCCCTCTTCACCGGTGGCCACGATTTTAATGCCGTTTTGGGCGAGCTTTTCTTTTTGCATGCTTTCGATCTGCTCCTTGTGTTTGGCGCCCAGAAAAAGCATGATCGGCAGACCTCGACTGTTCAGTTTTTGCGCGGCCAGCTCCCAGTTGCCCATGTGCGACATGAGCACAATCGCCCCGGTTTTATTGCGCACGGCCGCATCCAGATGCTCCCAACCCTCCTGGATAAATTCCGCTTCCTTCTCCGCCCGGGGAAAGAAGCGGTGGAGATAAACACCGGTAAAGTTATGATATTGCTTCCAGGCACAATGTAAATGATGTATAAAACTGCGCTCAGGAAAAAGTGCTCCGTAGAACTTCAAACTTTGGGCGACACGTGCCGGAAAAAGGAAAAAGTAACCGGACGCAACACACCAGGAAAAAGTACGAAAAAACCACAAACCCAGGTGATGTGATAAACAGATTATCAATTGATAAAAATATTTTCTCATAAAACATATTGAGTTTTATTAGACTGTACTTTTCTCATGCTGCACAAATAGAGTCTGCGTGGGATAGGCGAAAGCAATTTTATTTTCCTGAAAACGGCGGAACATTTCCAGATTGATCGCCTGTTGTATGTCCATGTAAATGGTGAAGTCCGGAGATTTTACATGATAGACGACTTCAAAATTGAGCGCCGAGTTGCCGTACTCTTTAAAATGAACCCGGTCAAAACGCACGTTTTCCTGCTTTTCTATTATCTCCCGGATAATATTATTGATGAGTAGTAATTTGTCCTGCGGTGTCTGATAAGTGACTCCGAAGCCGAAGACAATGCGCCTTTCCGTCATCCGCTTAAAGTTCTGGATGCGGCTTTTGAGCAGGTCGTTGTTGGAAAATATCAGTTGTTCTCCGCTCAGGCTGCGCAGACGGGTTGTTTTTAAACCGACATGTTCAACTGTTCCTCTCAACTGATCGATGACGATAAAATCGCCGACGACAAAGGGTTTGTCGATGACGATAGACAGCGAGGCAAAAAGATCACCCAGAATATTCTGCACCGCCAGAGCCACGGCAACGCCGCCAATTCCGAGTCCGGCCACCAGACTGGTGATATTGAAGCCAAGATTGTCCAGTATCAGCAGCAGGGCTATCGACCACAAAAGAAACTTGCTGATAAAACCCAGGACGGAGATTGTGGTCGCGACGGCGGCGTCATCCGCCATTCTTTTTTTCACATTCAGACTAATTACGAAATTGAGCCCCCTGCCAATCCAGATAAAAATCTGGATTACCACCACCATAAAGAAGATTTTATTCCATATTTTAAGAATATCCGGCGGCAGGACAAGAAAGAGCAGGCTTGCATAAACGGAAATAATCAAAAGGAAAAAGTATTTGGTTTTGGAAATAACAGCCAGCAGCATGTCGTCTATCTGCGTCTGGGTGCGGTTGGCAAGAGCCTTCAGATACTTGAGTAAGATTTTACGGGCGATAATCAGGGCTGAAAAAGCGGCGATTAAGACGCAAAAGGCGATTAACCAGACATAAACAGAATTGCCGAAATATATTTTTTCCAAAAACGTCATTTGCTGTCTCCTTGAAGAAAATTATTAACTCGACCTAACATTGCAGCAGTCAATGCCGTTATCATTATTTCCCGGAAAAATAAAGGCGGCGGGAGTATCTGCAACAATATTGTCCCGGCCGGATCAACAGGCCGGGATGTCAGAATATTCCCGGCGCACCGGAGTGCCGGGCAAACCGGACTGTGTTTATCTCCCGCAGCAGCCGGGGAATTTCCTGCTGGTTTTGCAGGACATAGCGTGCTTTCGTCGGGGACTCGTCGCCCACCCGCACGGTAAAAATGTTGTTCTCCGGTAACTCAAAGACGATTTCATCCGTTTTGTCGTCTCCTGCGAAAAATCCTCTGGGGCACCCGGAATAGCGCATCAGGTGCAGCATGGCAAACCCTTTGTCCGGAGCCTCCGCGGGGATAAGATTTTCCACGCATTTGCCCCCGATGCGTCGCGGGCGCGGGGTCAGTCTTCCAACAATGCCGGCAAGCCGCGATTGGATCATATTGCCATCCGTGCAATGACGATAATGAATCGATACCGTCGCCCCTTTGTTTTCAATAAAAAGACCCCTTTGACTGGCATCGGGCAACATTGCCTGCAGTTGATCCTCCCATGTCCGGGCAATACGAAGGAAATTTTTTTCCTGTTCTTCCCGCTCCGGCAGTCCTTCTGCACCGTGGTTTCCTACAAGATATTTCGGGACGAAACCGAGATGAAACAGGGCGTCATGCCGGGAACGTCCGGTGATGACGGCCATGTTCGCCCATTTATTTAAAATGATCAACTGGGCGAGAATCGATTCCGGTATGCAAACGTCGCCGGGGTCGTCAACTATAGGGGCAAGCGTGCCGTCGAGATCGAATGCAAATAAAGTTTCGGAGTCGATGAAAGCATGCAATTGAGCAAGTCCTTCTGCGGTAAAAAGATAGGGAGTCGGATCAGTTTTCGTCATACATTGCGTCCAATGCGTTCGGATATTTTTTCCCGCTGCCGGATGCGGGAAGCGTCGAGCAGCATTTTCCCTGCCCAACGGTAGACGTTGAAATCGCGCACAATCGCCCGCATACTGCGCATTCTCTCCTTCTGTTCGAAATCGGGCATGGTCAAAGCCTGGAACAATGCATCCGCAGTCTGCTCTATGTGATAGGGATTGACGATAAGCGCCTCGTACAGCTCGTGCGCCGCGCCGGTGAACTGGCTGAGCACCAGGACGCCCCGTTCGTCGTCGCGGGCAGCCACGTATTCTTTCGCCACCAGGTTCATTCCATCGTGCAGGCTGGTTACTATACAGACGTCGGCGGCGCGATAGTAGCGGTTGACCTCTTCCGGGTTGTGATGCTCGATTTTGAGGTAAACAGGCTGATATGAGCCATTGGCGAACCGGGTGTTGATACTCTCGGCGAGGGAGCGGACCTGGGCATCCAGCAGTTGATAGTCCTCCAGCGTGGAGCGGGAAGGAGCCGCTATCTGGATAAACGAAAAGCGTCCGATGATCTCCGGATGAATCTCCAGCAGGCGTTCAACAGCCCGCAGCCGCTCCAGAATACCTTTCGTATAGTCCAGGCGATCCACACCGAGGCCGATAAGGCAGTCGCTGCCGATATTAAGAGCATGCTGCACTTCATGGCGGCATTTTTCAATCGAGGGCTGCGTCTGCTGCCAGGGTGTGGGCCACTGAATGGAAATGGGGTAGGTCTCTACCATGGTCAGTTTGCCGCTTTGGGATATGGTTGATGACGAATAATCGATTCTCGCTTCGAGATACCGGTCAACGGTTTCCAGAAAATTCTTGCAGTGCAGAGGCGTATGGAATCCCAGAATCGTACTGCCCAGCATGCCCTGAAGCAGTTCATCGCGCCAGGGGCAGATACCGAATGATTCCGGATTGGGCCATGGAATGTGCCAGAAAGTAATAATCGTCGCTTTGGGCAGCACATCATGGATCATTTTCGGCAGAAGAGCAAAGTGGTAGTCCTGGATAAGTACGACGGGATCTTCCTTGTTTGCTTCCCTGATTACCGCATCGGCAAAGCGCTGATTGACTGTTTGATAATATTCCCAGTCGCTGGTTCGGAAAAGGGGACGAACGTGGGCAATGTGGCAGAGGGGCCAAAGGCCCTCGTTGGCGAAACCGTAGTAGTAGCCGTTTTCCTCCTCAGCGCTCAGCCAGATGCGTTTTAACGTATACTCCGGACGTTCCGGCGGCACCCGCACCCGATCATTTGCGTCCACAACTTCCCGGTCTGCAGTTCCGCTGCCGTGGGATATCCATATTCCGGAGCAGGCCCGCATTACGGGTTCGACAGCCGTTACCAGACCGCTGGCCGGTCGCTGAACTTCAATTTCCTTTCCTTTTTTTACATGAATATAGGGTTCGCGGTTGGAGACGACGAGAATCTGGTCGCCGGTCAGTTGCCGGTGCAGCAATTTGCGCAGTGTGTCCGGCGTCCAGGAGATGGTGACATCATCGCCAAAGCGCCGTTCAGCGTTCATTATCCGCATCATGGCGCGCAGATCACCAACCAGCGGCCGCAGTTCCGAATACGAAGGTGGAAGAAGCGGCTGAACGATCTTTTCTCCGCGTAAAAGGGCGCGCACGCCGTGCATCCATCCCCGCCAGCTCAGGTGGGCGACTAATACGGTGATCAGGGAGATGACCAGACCGATCACGGCAAACATAATGATGATGTATTTTCGCGTATCCGCACTGCGAATTTCGACAAAACTCATATCATGGAGAAGAATCAACGAACCACCCGGTTTGCCGGCGAAGCTTATTGGATTAATGGCGACATGAACAAGTCCCTGGGGTAATTTTAATAAAGAACGGGATTCCGGCGACGCGACGGCGGGAGACTTGCAGGTGAGATCGTTGGGAAAGGTCGGCGTCCGGTAGAGCACAGTTCCTTCTTCGTTGCAGTAGCCTGCGGCAAAGAGCCGCTCATCTTTGATGGCGCGGGCAAAAAGGTTGTTGATCTTTGTTTTGTCGCCTTGTTTCAGAAGTTCAACCAGCGGCTCCTGCAGAGCAGAGGTGATGAGTTGTGCGCGGCTGTCCAGATCGCGGACAAACCAGCGCAGGTTGAGTTTCTCCACCAGGGGCATAACCGCATAAGCCAGGAGAGTCAGGGCGATGGTAAGGGGGATAACGAAGCGAAGCCCCAGCCACAATGATTGAAATGAAATCTTTTTGTTTCGTGGTTTCATGACGTCTCCAATCCCTTTAAAACGCGCTGTCCCAACGTTTGCTCAGACGAATGGCCGAGTTGATTAATCCCACCATGCTGTAGGTCTGGACGTAATTTCCCCAATGCTCGCCGGTGCGCGGATCGATATGTTCGGCAAGGAGTCCATGCCGGTTCCGCATGGCAAGCAGATTGTTGAAAAGTTCACGGGCTTCCTCCATCCGGTTGAGCGCCGTCAGGGCGTATATATACCAGAAAGTACAAACAAGGAATGCATTTTCCGGTATGCCGAAGTCGTCAGCCTCGATGTAGCGGTAGATGTAATTGCCACATTTAAGTTCACGTTCAATTGCCGCTACCGTCAACGCGAAGCGCGGATCATCAGCCGCAAGAAAACCGATGTCATGCAGCAGCAGCATGCTGGCATCCAATGACTCATCCTCGAAAGCAGCGACAAAGCATTGCTTTTTTGCGTTCCATGCCCGAAGGCAGATTGTACAATGGATTTCGTCGGCCTGCTGCCGCCAGTAAGCGGCTCTTTCTTTGAGTCCCAGATGAGCGGCGATTTTCGCCAGACGGTCGCAGGCGGCCCAGCACATAACGCTGGAAAAAGTATGGATGCGGGGAGTACCCCGGAACTCCCATGGACCCGAGTCCGGTTTGTCATAGACACTGAGCGCCTTATGACCTAATGACTCCAGCCGGTAGAAGAGATCTTCATCGCCCCTTTTTACCACCCGCCGATCAAAGAAGATATGGGCCACAGCAAGAATGGACGATCCGTATACGTCATGTTGAATCTGCTCGGAGGCCTGGTTGCCGACCCGCACCGGCCCCATTCCTCTGTAGCCAGGTAAACCGTCTACATCATATTCCATGAGCTTTGCTTTGCCGCCAATTCCGTACACGGGCTGAATGTGTCCTTCCGCGCCGCCGGCTACGACATTGATGAGATATCTCAGGTACCTCTCCATGGTATTGGTGGTGCTGAGGCGATTCAACGCGTTGACGACGAAGTAGGCGTCGCGAAACCAGCAGTAGCGGTAATCCCAGTTGCGCTTCGAACCCGGCGCTTCAGGGATAGAGGTGGTCATGGCGGCGATGATGGCGCCCGTATCTTCAAAGGTGTTGAGTTTAAGTGTAATAGCCGCGCGGATCACTTCATCCTGCCATTCGAACGGAATTCCGAGGTCGCGCACCCAGTTATGCCAACTGGAAACCGTTTCCTCCAGGAAACGATGGGAAAGTTGACCGATGGATTCGGGAAAAGTTTCATCGGGGCCAAAAATCAATGTCAACTGGTCTTCAAGAAAGAAGGGGGTCTCTTCAAGAATTGTCGTCAGGGAGGCATCCGTGCTCATTCGCAATACCCAGTCCGGCGCGACGTAGCGGATATGATGGCTGCCGAAAGTGACTGAACAACGCTGATTGCCGTAATCATAAGCCGGCCTGACGCGCAGGGTAATGCGGGGTGTTCCAAAAATCCGTCGCAGCCGCCGGATCAGCATCATCGGGTTAAACATCCGGCCGTATTGCCAGAAACGGGGGGCGAAATCCGTTACCTCAACAACAGACCCCTCGGCATCCATCAAGCGCGTAACCAGAACCGCTGTGTTTGTAAGATAGTACTGTTCTGAAGCGACCTGGTCATGCAGATCAACGACGCAATATCCAAAGTTCTCCCCGGAGGCATGCTCGCGCAGCAGAGAACAAAAAACGGGGTCGCCGTCAAACCGCGGCAGACAATGCCAGACAATTTCACTGTTTTCATCGATTAATGCGCCAATGCGGCAATTGCCGATCAATCCCAGGTTAAGAGAATTTTCCATTACATGCCTCCAATGTTTCTTGTTTTACCGCCGTGGATATCCCGCTGCCTTCTGTTGCGCAGGCGAAGTCCATTGCATGACGGGCTGCGCCGAGAAGCACCGCCCGGGGATTCATGATCACCCGCACCGGCATTCTCTGCAGAAGTTCCGACATGCGGCCTTTGCACCGAAAGGCATCCATAAAGGAACCCTGCCGCAGCGCCGCGATAATGCGGGGTGGAATACCGCCGCCCAGGTAGACGCCGCCTGACGCCATCAATTTGAGGCCCGTATTCCCTGCTTCTGCGCCAAGTGCATGGATAAACACATCGAGAGCGGTTTGACAAAGCCTGCAGGAACGATCAGCATCAATCGCGGCTTGAATGATAACCGGCACCGGATCGTTAACTGTGCTTAATTTGACAGCCAGCCAGTCCGGCTCTGCGGCGTATCCGCTGTCTTTCAAGTAATTGTATATATTGATCAAACCGCTGCCGGAGCATACCAGCTCGGCGCTGACATGATCAAAGCGTTGCCACAGGTAGCTGAGCAAGCCGGCTTCGAGCGCATTTGTCGGAGCGAAATCAGTGTGCCCTCCCTCTGATGCGTGGGCCTGATAATGCGTTTTGTCCCAGGTCAGATAGGCCTCGCCGAGGCCGGTTCCGGGGGCGACAATGGCTATGGCGCCTTCCGGATCGGGAACGCCCTCGTTGAGCGTAGATAAATCGTTTGCTTCCAGGAACGGCAGCGCGCAGGCGCAGGCCATAAGGTCATTAAGTACTAAAACCGATGAAAAGCCAAAAGCGCCGGCGAGCGTCTTTTTATCGACAATCCAGGGGAGGTTGGTGATTTCCGCCCGGCCGCCGATAACCGGTCCGGCAACGCCGAAGCTTGCATAATCGATGTTTATTCCTTTTCCGTTTTGGGACAGGAATTCCCGGATGATCGATTCCAAGCCGGGAAATTCTCCGCTGGGGAAGGTTTCCTCCGCCAATGGAGACTGGAGGCCCCTCCGCGAGGAAAAAACCGCCAGGATGGTTTTCGTGCCGCCGATATCACCTGACATAACAGTCAAGCCCTTGCTGTTCATAGGGAAATGTTCTCCATTTTTGTGATGGCTTTTGTGAAGTGTTGATTATTTTATATCGTTTTCTGATCTTTTTACAAGGCACATAACAACAAAATTGTTCGCGGCAGGACAATAAGTGTTTATAAAGTATGACCGGATATTATTATTTCCTTTTACATTCAAGCGGCGCTTTGCGCCCGAACCCTTTTGAGCAGCCTGTAAAATGCCAGCCTTGCAACGGATCTCTCGGGGCATATTAAAATTGCGGAGAAGGAAAAGTTGGGGTAATATCAAAAAAGGAGGATGAAATAACCTCCTCCGCAATAATCGTGATGCCAGGCTGCAGTCCTGGCCTGACCTTGTTGAAGGCCGACGCTCCGGCTTCTGCGGGGGAATCTCCTCCTGCCGTCCCGTCAGGCTTTGAATGTAACTTGTTATAGTAATTGCCAAGTCCGAAAGCTGCGGAAGAATAAAAAGCTGAGAAAAATAAATTAACAATTAATAATATTGGTTTTAACGCTGATTTCATAGTATCTTCTTGTTAATTGTCAATGATCTTTAAAAAACTCATTGCAAGTTAATCCGGCGCTGTGCTAGTAATGCCCGCTCCGGCGTAAGCAGGGTACGCAAATAATTTGTACACATACTATAATTTTTGTCAGAAAACAACTTATTTTCATCAGAAAGAATATATGGACCAAAACATACAGGCTATTTCGGACATCATAGATAATGTGCGAAGAATATTTCAAATTTTGCACGAGCAATCAAAGCAGGTGGAGAAAAATACGGGATTGACGAGTCCCCAACTCTGGGCGATAAAAATAATAAATGAAAACAAATCCATCAATCTTTCCGAGTTGGCCCACCGGATTTATCTTCATCCCACGACCGTTGTGGGAATTGTCGACCGCCTGGAAAAGCACGATCTTGTCCGGAGAACCCGTTCCCGGAGTGATCGGCGGATGATCTCCATCGAATTGACGGAGAAAGGGGAGTCACTGGTAAAAGATTCACCGGAAGTCGCGCAGGGATTGCTTGCCGCCGGTTTGGAGGAATTGCCGCCCAATCAGCTTGAGGAAATTGACCGCAGTATGAAAAGCCTGGTGAAAATTTTTGGTGCTCAAAAAATACCGCCGAAGCTTATACTTTCATCGGAAATAAGCCTGCCGCGGGAAAAGATATGACGGAAAAACCGCTTGCGGAATTATGCACTGCAGCCGGGAGAAATTGCGAATCGGGAGAAAACTAACATTTTTTTCCGACAAACCATTTTTCTTCCACAGCGGCGGCAGCAGAGGAAAATACGTTGACCTTAAAACCGGCGGCTTGAATAAAACCGGTTATTTCTCTTTCACTGCGAAAATGTTCGGGTATGTGATTATGCTTTAAGCGCAATGATTCTATCCAGCGTTTCCAGGGAATTTTTCTATCCGACGGGACGGTGGCGCGAAGAAGCAGGGTGCCGTTGCTTTCCAGTTTTTCATGGATTCTCCCCAGTAAAACCGGCAATTCCCGGTCGTCAACATAATGCAGCATGTCCAGCATAATAACGTAATCGACTTCGCCGGTGACATGGGGCAGGTCGGGGGCCCGGCCTGATTCCACCCCGCCGCGCTTCCCGATAACCCGGGAGGCGATGCGGACCCGCTCCTCATCAGGCTCCAGCCCGTATACTTCTGCGGCGGGATAAATCTCCAGAAGCCACGCCGCCGGAATTCCGTAGCCGCAGCCGATGTCAATTATGCGGCGGGGGTTGTGCACATACTTGTCCAGTTCATTAAACATCGGATCAATCTTCATTTTAAACCGGGCGAAAAGCCGGGGATAAGCCTCCAGGTGGCGATAGCGCGACAGAACGCGTCTGAAATGCTCTTTGGAGCCTGTGATCGGCGGATCCTGGGGACAGGCAAGCGGCTTGTAAAGTTTTTTCAACAGTGCGGGCAGAATGAAGTAGGCCCCGCCGATGGAGTAGCCGATCCCCAGAAGAGAGGTGAGGCCGATGCTGTGCAGAAGGGAGTGGCGGGCTGCCGCCAAAACGCCGAAACCGATCAGCGTGGTAAAGGCAGCCAGAAACATCGCCATTCTTATTATATTCATGGCGGGATGATTGTCGTCGCGGTAGCGCTGGTAAAAGCAGACATAATAAATGGAATAATCTATGCCCATGCCCATAATGACAACCCAGAGCATGATGCTGGGAATGTCCAGCGGATGTCCGATGATTTTCATTGTTCCCAGCGTTGCCGCCAGAGCAAAGACAATCGGCGCCAGCACAATCAGCGCCAAGGCCCAATCGAGGAAAAACAAAAATACGACGACCACAATACCTATACTGGTGATCAGCGCGATTTCCAGAAAGATGCTGCGCAGGGTGTCCCCCAGTTTTTTGTTGAACAAACCAACGTCAAAGATTCCTGCCAATCCCGTAGCCGTCAGACGCACGAAGAAATCCTGCGCATCGTAATTTTTACCGGTAGCCAACAGACTGAGCTGGTTGTACCCGGCGGCATCTTTTGAGATTCCGAACAACCCCCAATATTTTTCCGGTATTTCTTTTATTTCCGGCTTTTTATTCTGAAGGGTGTCCCAGAACGGCGCAAAAGCGCCGGGAGCAAAACCGGTTTCGCGCGCCGCCGTGTCCAGATCTTTCTGAAGTTTGGCCAGACGCTCCGGGCTCCAGAAATTCCGCCAAGCCGCCAGGTTCTCTTCGGCTGTCTGTGCCGACGGGAACAGGGAAGACGGCAGAAATACGGAAGATAATTTGCCCTCTGCCAGATCTTTGGCGAGCAGCGGCTGCAGTTGATCATTTTTTCTCTGCAGTTCCGCGATATTCGGCGCCTGTAAAAAAACATAACACTGGCCGGAGAGATCGCCCCATGTTTCTTGAATGATTTTTTCGGCGTGGATGGCCTCTTTGGTGACGGAGTTCATAGAACTGATGTCCACATTGAACACCGGTCGGGCAAAGAAGAGCATCAGCACGCCAAAGACCAGCGCCGTAATCAGCTTCCAGTCGGCGGGCGTGGAGATTTTTTTTACCAGATTGAAGAGAAAGGGGCGGCGCTCGCGGGAGGCCGCAGGCATCGTTGGAAAAATTCCGGGAAATACAAAATGAACGAAAAGCAGGGCAAAGGTGACCCCGAGCGCGGAAAAAACTCCGATTTCGGCCAGTATTTTAAAATCACTGACGAGCAGCAGAAGAAACGCGCCCACAGTGGTCAGCACGGCCAGAAGCTCCGCCGACCACACTTCGCGCGCAACTTGTTTACCGGAAGTTTCCCGGGGCTGATCCAGAAAAAGCAGATACGTAATGCCCAAATCCACGGTAAAGGCCATGATTGCTCCGCCGAAGCCAACGGCGATCAGGGACATGGACTCAAAGAGAAAAGAGCAGACAAACAAGGCGGTGACAGCTCCGACCGTTGAAGGCAGCAACGCCAGAAGGCCGATCAGCGGCCGGGGAAAGGCAAATAAAAGTAAAAAGGCGATGCCGGCGACAGTCAGGATGACAGCCATATGCATGTCGCGGCGCGCCGTGTTTTCATTATCCAGGGCGGCGCGGTAGACGCCGGCGGCATTGATCGCGTATTTTTCTCCCTTTAATGCCGGATCTGAAGGCAGCTCCCTTGCAATGTCGTCAAGAAGCCCGGATATCCTGGCACCGGTTGCGGTATCCGAGCCCGATCCCGCAATCTGGGCGATGATGAGCGCATGTTTACCGTCTGCGGAAATTAACTGGTTCTGATAAAACTGCACTTTATCGGTGGGCATCAATGCGGAAAAATGCTGCAGCACAATGGCACTGAAGCCCAAGGGGTCCCTGGCTATCATCCGGCTGCGGCCGATTCCTTCCAGTTGCTCCAGCGCCTGCCGGTTTTGGAGAAAAGTCTCTTTAATCCGGTCTGCCTCCAGGAGCGGCTTCAGTTCTTTTTCCAGTTTTTCCGCATTGAAGAGAAACGGCAGGCTGTCAGTGACATGCGCCATTAATTCCGGAAAATATTTAGCCTCCTCATTAATGCCAACTTTCGTAAAAAGGCCGCTTTTGCTGAGTTTTTCCGTGATTCGAGAGGCTACCCCGGCAATTTTATCTCTGTCGGCCGTTTCTCTGCCGACGTCGATAATCAACCGGTCCTGGAAGGGCAGATGCTTGATAATACGGCGGGCATCGGCAAGCACCGGATCGCTGTGCGGCAGCGATTCCAGGATGTCGGTTTCAATTTTCAGATGGCTCGATTCCCAGAAGAATAACAGTCCCATGACGAGGGCGACAATCGCCACAATCAGCCAGTTGATTTGATATTTCTTTAATGACATGCAAACCAATAAATTTATAAAGTTTTTGTCCTGAAAGGCTGATCTTCTAAACCATATTTCCCAATGCGTCGCAAGTGAAAAGAAAGCATGCCGCAATTACTCTCCGGAGTGAAAAGGCGCCTAAAGAATATTTAGTAAAGCGACGATGAAAAGCATAAAAATAACATCCGGCGCTATGGCGATTTATAAGAAACCGAATTTCCAGAGAGAATTAAATCTGAAATCAAAAAAAGTACTTGTTGTCGACGACTTTTTAAATTTTCGCCTGACTCTGAAAAATATGCTGCGTTCCTTCGACGTCATTCACCTTGATGACGCGGGAAACGGTGACGACGCCATCCGGAAAATGGCTGCCGGTAAATATGATATTATTCTCTGTGATTACAACCTGGGAGAAGGAAAATCCGGGCAGCAGGTTCTGGAAGAAGGGAAGTTCCGTGGTTATATTAATTATTCAACGATTTTTGTCATGATCACGGCGGAAAATTCTTTGGAAATGATCATGGGTGCGGCGGAATATCAACCGGACGACTATCTGATAAAACCCTTTGCCAAAGAAATACTGGGAAACAAAATTAAGCAGCTTATAGAAAGAAAGGAAAATTTAAGCGCCATCGAAAAGTCGCTGGCGGCGGAAAATTTCTCCGAGGCTCTGCAATTATGTGATCTTCTGATTAAGAAATCACCGCGTAATTTGTCGGAAATACTTAAAATGAAAGGTGAAATTCTGCTGAAAAAGGGTGCCTACAAGGAGGCGGCCGAATTTTACAATCGAATGCTGCTGATGGGAAACGTTTCCTGGGTGATGATCGGGAGGGGAAAGACTGCTCTGCTGGCCGGCCAATACGCGGAAGCGAAAGATATTTTTGAACACATTCTGGAAAAAAACGATAAAGTGATGCCTGCTTATGATTATCTGGCGCAAACACTGCTTAAAATGAATGACCCGCAGGCGGCGCAGGAAGTGATGATGAACGCTGTGAGCATATCGCCCCGGGCCATCCTCCGCCAGAAAAATCTGGGAAATCTCGCCTACCGCAATGAAGACTATTTCACGGCTGAAACCGCCTACAAAGCAACGGTCGCGCAGGGAAAACATTCCTGTTTCAAAAGTCCTTCCGACTATACCAGTCTGGCCAAGACGATGGTTCAAATGGACAATCCGGAGGCGGGATTGGATGTCCTCGCCAGCGCCCGGCAGGTTTTCCCGGAAGACAACGAGGCGAAGCTCCATGTCCGCGTGACGGAAAGCTATGTCTACAAAAAATTGAATAGAACGGAAGATGCGGTAAAAGCATTGAATGAAGCACAAAAAATCGTTGAAGATTACGACGGCAGCCTCCCCGCCGATCTTCAACTCGACCTGGCCCGCACTTACATCATCAACGGCGACGATAAAAAAGGTTCGGAACTGATCAGGCGTATTCTGCGGGACAACCATGATGACAATGAAATGCTGGATAACGTCCGTCTTGTTTTCCGGGAAACCGGGATGGCGGATGAGGGACGGAAAATTATCGAAGATGTCCGAGAGGAAATTTTCGGGCTGAATAATGCCGGCGTCAAACTGGCTCAGGATGGGAAACTCGCGGAAGCGATTGCCTACTTTGAAGAGGCGGCCCTGCAGCTTCCTCAGAATAAAATTATCAACGCCAATACGGCGCAGGTTCTCATGCTCTATATGCAGGAAAACGGCTCTGACGAAGAACGGTTAAGCGATGTTAAAATTTACCTCGACAGAGTAAAAAAGGCTGATGAAAACTTCAAAGACTTGCCGCTGCTTTGGACGATGTACAACGGGCTGATTTCCGGGGGTGATCATGGCTGATAAAATGGACTTTTCCGATATCCTGGCTTCCACACTGCATGACACTAAAAATTCGCTGGGACTTCTTTTCAACAACCTGGAGGATATAATTTCCGGGTGCCGTGGGCAGAAATGCCCCGCCTGCATGGAATTCTACAAACTGCAATACGAAATTAAACGTCTGAATCATAGTTTCATCCGTCTGCTTTCCCTTTATAAGGCGGAAAAATCGCAGTTGGCCTTTAACATCGATTATCACTCGATTCGAGAAGTTCTGGAGGACGCCGCTGTTCAACATGAGGCGCTGTTGAATGCGAAAGGAATAGAAATAGAAATAAATTGCAGTTCGTCTCTTTTCTGGGCCTTCGACCGTAATCTTATTGCCGGGGTTTTGGACAACATTATCAACAACTGCTTTCGCTATACGAAGGAAAAAGTTCGCATCAGTTCATTTATGACAAACGGCTATCTCGTGATCCGGATCGAAGACGATGGTCCGGGGTATCCGTCTTCCATGCTTTTTAACGAAGACAGCAATCCACAGTTTGAAAAAGGAATAGACTTCCGAACCGGCAGTACGGGGCTGGGGATTTACTTTTCCGTGATGGTGGCCTCCCTGCATGTTAACAACGGGAGAAGCGGTTTTATCTCGATCACCAACGGCGGGCAATTAAACGGCGGAGTTTTTTCGCTTTACCTACCATAAAAAAGGAAAGACGCATGGCAAAAAAAATATCCACGGTAACAGAGCTGTTCCATCGTTTCCATACTTGCGAACTGCAGGTCCGGCAGGGCAAGATAGCCGCCTGTCTGATTACTTTTAAAGATGTTATCGAGCGGATGCCTGCAATCGCCATGACCGGCAAGGAGAAGAAGGAACTCCATGAAGGCATAGAAACTTTTCTCAACAATCTGGCCGCGCATAAAAAATTTCAGGAAATATTCGGGGAATTTTCGTTCGGCGATACGGATCTGGACACAAATCTGGAATTCATCAAAAGCATGATTATCGCCCAGGAACAGGAAATTGTTCAAAAAGTGGAAAAGGATGAAGAGGCGGCTGAAGCGCAAAGACTGGAATTTGTTAAGGCCGAAGAAAAGAAAAAAGAAGAAATTAATTCGCAGATACAAAAGGCCATCGCCCTGATCGACGAAGAGGACATGGCGCAGGCGTTGGAAGTAATTCAGGAAAATGAAGAGATAAAAAACGGAATCGTCCATTACTATAATCTGCTTGGTATCCGGAACCGCGAAGCAAAAAAATATGACGAAGCGATAAAAAACTATTCCAAAGCACTCTTGATATCTCCGGATGATGAAAATTTATTTTACAATACGGCCCGCGCCTATTTTGAACAGGGCAAGCTCAACAAGGCGGAAGCGTTTCTGGAAAACGCCCTGAAATTAAATCCGGAATTTGGGGAGGCGGAAGAATTTTTCCAATATTTGCAGAAAGCGGCCAGGGCCGTCGCCGGTAATGATGATGTCAGCGGCGCTGAAGAAAAACCGGGGCGGATTTTCCTGAAGCTCGTTTTAATAAAAGGAATTGTTGCCGACGCATTCAACGTCATTTGTAAAAGGCGGATTCATAAGAAGAAAGGCAAATAACAGGGGAACAGAACGAAAATCATTATTATTTCAGTAAGACTGGAATTTCCTGTTATGCGCCTTCATCTCTTCAACTGACTTGTATAACTCAAACGGGGTAATCAGGCCCTTTTCAATAAAATATTTTCCTATCTGCGGCTGAATGGCCCGCTGTCTCTCCAGTAATAACGATAATTGAAATTTGGAAATGTAGCCGCAACGCATAGCGCATTCACCGAATTTTTCCCCGTACCGGCGGGAACGCAGGACAGCCAGGATATCCGGCCCCTCTATCCATCCCCAACTGGCGGCAATGGAACCAATGGAAGGTCTTTGCAATCTTTGCCAGACGACAGCTTTGATCAGGGCAGAGAGTGAAACATGCCCTGCGTAATAAAGGTATTGCCCGAACAGGAGTTTTCTGGCCGGCATTCTGCCCCGGTAAAGAGGTTCTTTTTTAGGCGGACTGTGCGCTTTACGACGGGCCGCAGGTCTTGCCGGCTGCTGTTTACGTTTGTAGTGTTTATGAATTACGCCGGCTTTGTCGAGCGAATATTTTTCGGGAGAACTTAAAAAAGCGAGCAGGAGCTGATAGGCGAGGTTGATTTCCTTGAAGCGTTTTTCCAGAAAACCCGGTTCTCTGGAAACGACACGCGCCCGGTCGGGATGCGTTTCCAGCGCTCTTTTACGGTACGCGGCCTTCACACCATCCGGTTTCAGATAGCGCAGAAATTCGACCGATACGTCAATATCCGTTCCGAACAAGGATTCACAGGCTTTGAACAAATCCTTTTTTGTTACTTCGGCAGGGTCCAATGTTCAGGTTCCTTATATGATCGTTTTAACTGCGGGCTTTCGGCGCATTGGCAGGCGTTTTGTGCCGGCGGCGAAAGTCACGCATGAATTTACGCCCAAAAGAAAGCAGCAGGTTTGGAGACAGCCGGTAAAGCCACCAGAGGACACGGGCCAGCAGGGGAAACACAACGATGGCTTTGTTGCGCTCCACACCATCGAGCATGAGCTCCGCCGCTTTCTCTGTTCCTATCAGTTTGACGTTTTTGCGTTCTTCACCGTGGATCGGCCCCGGACAAACGACAGTGACTTTCACCCCCAGTTCTTCCGCTTCCGCCCGCAGGGCTATGGAAAGATTAACCACCGCCGCTTTGGAAGCTCCGTAGGGGATGCTCGTCGGAAAACTGACCAGACCGGCTATGGATCCCGTGTTAACGATGTGACCAAAGCCCTGCCGGATCATGACTGAGTAGGCGGCGAGTGTTCCATGCAGAATTCCGAACATATTGACGTCCATTGCCCGGTGCCAGGGTTCCAGCGAAACGTGCCGCAGTTCCCCCCTGGTTGCGGAGGCGGCGGCATTGTTGAACATGTAGTCAAGGCGCCCGTATTCGGAAACCGTGTCGGAAACAAGCTTTTGCACTTGTTCGAAGTTCGCGACGTCTACGTGTGCGGCGCGCGCCCGGCCGCCTTTGGCGACTATAGCCGTTGCCAGCTTTTGCGCCGGTGCATCATCAATATCGGCTACGATGACATAAGCGCCGCGTCGACACAAAACCTCACATAAAGATAGTCCCAACCCGGAGGCGCCGCCGGTAACTATCGCCACCTTATCCTGAAATAGACCTGCCATCCACTCTCCTTGTTCTTTGCAAGCGATGGGCTATCTACCACAAATTCGGTATGGTGGCAAACAGGTTATACATGCACCGGAAAAAATTGCTTGTCGGTCCGGCCGGCCGCCAGAAGAGGTCAATGGCGCGTTTCGATACGCACCAGATAGCCCTCTGAGACGGGAGGCAGCTCGGCCGCGTTGGCTTCGTCCGTATCAATGTGCATTTCCAGTTTGTAATCCGGCTTGACGCGCACCATAACATCACCGAAAATGAGGTCGCGGTCTCCTTCGATGCGGACCATGACGATATCTTTATCCTTCACTCCGTAGGTTTCGGCATCTTCGGGCGTCATGTGAATATGGCGCATTGCGCAAATGACGCCTTCGGGAATTTCAATGCGGCCGGCCGCTCCTTCCAGAATAATTCCCGGTGTTCCATCGAGATCACCGGATTCCCGTATGGGCGCGTCAATACCGAGCTGGAATTCTTCGGTGCGGGATATTTCGACTTGCGTTCGCGCCCGCTCCGGCCCGATGATGCGGACGTTGTCAACACGGCCGCGGGGACCGATCAGATTGACGGTTTCATTGGCGGCAAATTCGCTGTCTATGTACAGGGGCGACTTGGGTGTAAGCACGTGCCCCGGTCCGAAGAGAGCTTCGACATCCGCTTTGCTCAAATGTGCGTGGCGTACGGAGACGGAGACCCGGATAGGCCGCCTGTCCGTCGCCAGGATATGATGTTTGATGGAGCTTTTGTAATCCAGCGCACGGGCGCAGTGCTTGGCAATCATCAGCTCCTCATTTGTCGCCACGACGAGTATGGTGGTGTTCGCATAGCGGGCGCTGATGTTGCAAACGGGTTTGTCCGCTTTAACTTCGCAGCGTTCATTGCGCACCCTGTCGACGGCGAAGCCCAGTTTTTCCAGGCCCTGAACGCAGCGGGCGCGCACGCCGCGGCTGTGCTCACCGATGCCTCCTGTAAAAATAAGCGCGTCCGCGCCTCCCAGTGCGGCATGATATGCTCCGATATATTTTTTGATGCGGTAGCAGAAAGCTTTGATGGCCAGAAGAGCATGCGGATTGTCTTTTTCCGCCGCGGCGAGGATTTCCCGCATATCGGAGCTGACGCCCGAAATTCCCAGCAGTCCGCTTTCGCTGTTCAGGATTCCGTTCAGTTCATCTATGCCGAGATTGTACTCGCGCATCAGGTAGGGAATAATGCCGGGATCGAGATCACCGACGCGCGTGCCCATGATCAGCCCTTCCAGCGGACTGAATCCCATACTGGTGTCTATGGAATGCCCGCGTTGGATGGCGCAGAGGCTAGCACCGTTTCCCAGGTGGCAGGAAATGATGTTCAGCCGCCGAAGCGGAGTTTCCAGGTATTCGGCCGCCTTCAGCGCGACATATTCATGGGAGTTGCCGTGAAAGCCGAACTTTCTGATTCCGTCAGCGAAATACTTGTAAGGCAGACCGTAAATCGCCGCTTCGACCGGCAGCGTGCTGTGGAAGGCGGTATCAAAAACGGCCACATGCGGCACATCCGGCAAAACTTTCTGACAGGCGTCGATGCCGGCCAGCATGGCGGGATGATGGAGGGGCATCAGAGGAATGAGCCGCCGGATTTTATCGGTTACATTCCGGTCAATAACCACGGGGCCGTGATACAGCGAGCCGCCGTGGCCGATGCGGTGCGCGACGGCGTTTATTTCTGCCAGATCCCTGATCGGTGTGCCTTCCATGCCCGTTATGGATTGCAAAATAAAATCCAGCGCGGCCAGATGATCCGGGGCATTAATCCTCATCACATTGTTTTTGTCGCCGCAGGTGCAGGAAGAATCGGCTCCCTCCAGTCCAATACGCGACACGGCGCCTCTCATAATCGAGGTTTCCGTATTCAAATCGAAAAGCTCGTATTTGATGGAGGAACTACCGCTGTTGATGACCAGAACTTTCATATTCTATCCTTCCTGCCTCGTTAGACCGGTTAAAATTTGTCTTTTAGAAAAAAGACCGGATACGCGGCGGGTCCTGCTTTTTTAGATGTTTGCTGCGAAAAAGTATAGGTAAAGCAAAAAAACCTGTCAATGAGATTTCCAGGGACATTTATATTTTGGCAAAAACGGGACATTTCTAAATTGGCTTGACAAATCGAATTATTTCATAGACATAAAATTTCCGGTGCGTATATGGGAGATGGAGGTCATCAATAGAACAAGGGGTTGCAACCCCTTGTTCCGCCAGTCACGGAGACTATCCGGACTTCAAACCATTGCCGCCTAAATCCCCAAATAAGCTTTCTTGACTTCGTTGTTGTTCAGCAAATCGGCGGCTTTGCCTTCGAGGGTGACGACGCCGTTTTCCATCACGTAGGCGCGATGCGCCATTTTCAGCGCCATGTTGGCGTTTTGCTCGACAAGAAAAATAGTCATTTGCACTTCGGTGTTGATTACCCGGATTATATCGAAGATTTGATTCGTCATGAGCGGAGACAAACCCAGCGAGGGTTCGTCCAGCAGCAGCAGCTTCGGTCGGGCCATCAGCGACCGTGATATGGCCAGCATTTGCTGCTCGCCGCCGCTTAAAGTGCCGCCCGCCTGATGCCGGCGCTTGTTCAGAATAGGGAATAATTTAAAAATATATTTGATGTCTTTTTTGATTTGTCCGTGATCTTTGCGCAGAAAAGCGCCCAGTTCCAGATTCTCCATGACGCTCAGGCCGGGGAAGATTCTTCGTCCTTCGGGTGCCTGCGAGATACCGGCGGCGACAATTTTATCGGGATCCTCTTTTTCAATGGGCTGGCCGTTGAAAAGAATCCGGCCGGTGCTGACGGGAACAATGCCGGAAATGGACATCAGGGTCGTCGTCTTTCCCGCGCCGTTAGCGCCGATCAGCGCGACAATTTCGCCTTCACCCACGGTCAGGGAAACGCCCTGAAGTGCACGAATGTTGCCGTAGCGTGTTTCTACATCAATTAACCTGAGCATCGTTTTGCACTCCCAGATAGGCTTCAATAACCACCGGATTGCTGGTGATTTCCGCCGGCGTTCCCCGGGCGATCTCTTCGCCGTAGTCAAGAACGAAAATATTCTGCGCCAGGTTCATGACCAGCTTCATATCGTGTTCGATCAACAGGATGGATAGATGCCGGTCTTCCCAAAGCCGGATGATCAACTGTTCAAGTTCCCTCGTTTCCTGGGAATTCATCCCCGCCGCCGGCTCATCCAGCAGCAGGATCTGCGGATCGCAGGCCAGCGCCCGGGCGATCTCCAGCCGCCGCTGCGCGCCGTAGGGCAGATTGCGGGCCAGTTCATTTACGTATGCGGTAAGCCCGATATATTCGAGGATGCGATAACTGTCATTCACAATCGCCTTTTCCTCGTCGCGGGTGCTTTTCGGACGAAATATTGCTCCGGTAATTCCGGAATGCGTGCGGCAGTGGCGGCCGATCATGACGTTTTCCAAAACGGTCATTCCGCCGAAAAGGCGGATATTCTGAAAGGTGCGCGCCAGGCCCAGTTTCGTAATCGAATTAATTTTCATTCCGTTGATGCGCCGGGATTTGCCATTGGCCGTATGCACAATGATGTCGCCCTCCGAAGGCGTGTAAACGCCCGTCAGACAGTTGAATAACGTAGTTTTTCCCGCACCGTTGGGCCCGATGAGGGCGACAATCTGATTTTTCCTGATTTCCAGGCAGACGCGGTCCAACGCCTTGATACCACCGAAATTCATGGTTAGATCTTTTACTTCTAAGACATTGTCCATAAAAACACCATTCAATTTCCTTCGCCGGATTCCAGTTTGTGAAATTCATATTTTTTGCGCCTGTCGGCCAGAATGCCCTGGGGGCGGAAGACCATCATGATAATCAGCGCCGCACCGAACAGGAGCATCCGGTAGTTGCTGAAAACGCGCAAGTATTCGGGAATCAGAATCAGGGCCAGCGCGGCGATAACGACGCCGACGACGGACCCCATGCCGCCCAGAACGACGATGGATAAAATCATGGCCGATTCGAGAAATGTAAAACTGGCCGGATTGATGAAGGTTGTTTTGGCGGCAAACAAGACGCCCGCCATGCCCGCCCAGGTTGCGCCCAGGGCGAAGGCGGCCAGCTTGGCTTTGGTTTTATCAATGCCCATCGCCTGGCAGGCAAGTTCATCCTCGCGCAGGGCCACCCAGGCGCGTCCGATGCGCGAGTGCTGCAGGCGATGGATGACAAAAATAGTAAAGATGCACATCAGGATCAGCAGAAAATACATGTAAATAGCCGACTGTTCCGGCGTCAGTTTAATGCCGAAAAAGCCGGGGCGCGGGATATTGGAGATGCCGCTGGGGCCGAAGGAAAATTCGTTCCAGTTTTCGAGAACCAGGCGGATGATTTCCGCAAAGGCGAGCGTCACGATGGCCAGGTAATCACCACGCAGACGCAGCACGGGAAAACCGACCAGAATGCCGGCGAAAGCGGCCAGGATTGCGCCCACCGGGAGAGCACTCCAGAAACCCAAGCCGAAATGATAATTGAGGAGGGCATAGCTGTAAGCTCCGACGGCATAAAAGGCCACGTAACCCAGGTCCAGCAGGCCGGCCAGACCCACTTCGATATTTAATCCCAGCCCCAGCATAACATAGATCAGGGCCGTGGTCATAATATTGACCTGGTAGTGGGAGAAAACAAACGGGAATATCAGAGCAAAGAAGGCGATAATGCTCAGGGCGGGGCGGTAGAGGCGCGGTTCGTCTATTATGCGGTGTAGTCGTGAATGTCCTGCCGGCGTTTGCGGGCTGGACTCGCTTTTCTTTTTCTGAAAAAGCAGCCAGACGAAAGAAAATATAAATCCGCCCAGGCCGATAAAGATTAAATTGCGCCAGCGCCAGACGATGACATTTTCAATGGTATTGACCTGCACCACCATAATGGGGAAGGTGAGCAGGATCAGCCCCAGAGCTATAAAAAACGATTTTTTCAATTCTTCGCCAAATTTCATCGTTTTTCTCCGGTCTACACCTTTTGCTGGGAGGAACGGCCCAGAAGTCCTTCCGGCTTGAAAATCAGTATCAGCACCAGCAGGGCGAAGGCAAATACGTTTTCATAATCACTGGATACGTACCCGGTGGCGAAGCTTTCCGTCAGCCCCAGAACCAGGCCGCCCAGCATGGCGCCGGGTATGCTGCCGATGCCGCCCAGCACGGCGGCGGTGAAGGCTTTAATGCCGGCGGCAAAACCGATGTAAAAGTTTATTCTGCCGACATGCGAACCGATCAGGACACCGCCGATGGCGGCCAGGGCCGAGCCGATGATAAATGTCCGGGAAATAATCCGGTTGACATTGATGCCGAGCAGCATCGCCATTTCGCGGTCCTGCGCGACGGCGCGCATGGCCTTGCCCATTTTGGTGAACTTTAAAACCAGAGTCAGGCAAATCATCAGCACGGCGGCTGAAACGACGATCATAAATTCCGATGGAGCTATCCATTCGGCAATAGCTTCGGGCAGCTCAACATCCATCAACAGGTCGGGAAAGGGGAGAAAATCGGATGTCTGAGCCAGCATGACATAATTCTGCAGGAAAATGGACATGCCGATGGCGCTGATCAGCGGCGAAAGCCGGGGAGCCTGCCGCAATGGTTTGTACGCGATTTTTTCCACAGAATAGCCATAGGCCGAGGAATAAAGGACGGCAATAACCATAGCCAGCAGCAGAACGGAGATGCCGGTCAAACCCTGCATCGTCAGGATGGAAGCCGCGATCAGGGCGGTGAAAGCGCCGATCATGTATATTTCACCGTGGGCGAAATTAATCAGCTCTAGAATACCGTAAACCATGGTATAACCCAAGGCGATCAGAGCGTAAATACTGCCGCGGGTAATACCGCCAAGAAATAAATCCCAAAAAAAATTCACCTACTTTAACTCCACATATGCTCCTTTGCGTACCTGGTAGATGGAAAAACCTGCTCCAACGGCGTCTCCCTGCTTGTTGAATTTGATTTTTCCCAGGGGTGTGTCTGTTTGATAAGTGCGCAAAGCTTTGGCAACCGCATTATAATCAGTTGATCGGGCCTTGTTCATGGCATTGAGAACCGCCTGAACGGCCGCATAAGCGTTCAGATAAAAAGCTCCCGGCTCCGAACCGTATCCTTTCCTGTGTTCGGCGATGGCTGCAACAGCCAGGGGATTTCTAGTGGTGTCTTTGGGTCCGGAGGCATAGACGCCTTCGGCATAGGCTCCGGCCACTTTAATAAAAGTTTGATCCTTGACGCCGTCGTCGGAGATAAAGGCGGTTTTCATTCCCTTCCGGCGCATTTGCTGCACAATGGAAGCGGCTTCGGGATGATAGCCGCCGTAAATTACGGCATCGGCCTTGGCGTATTTTATTTTCTGAACAATGGCCGAGTAATCCACCGCGCCCGGTGTGATTCCTTCATAGAGCACCACCTGTCCCTTTCCCGAACTTTTGATGAATTTGTAGGCATATTCGGCAAATCCCTTGCCGTAGTCGCCTTTATCATGAATAATCGCAAACCTGGTGAACTTCAGTGTTTGCATTGCAAAATTGGTGGCCAGTCGGGCCTGTGTGTCGTCGGGGGCGATGGTGCGGAAGAAATTGGGATACTGACCGGACATGGTGAGTTCCGGATTGGTTGCCGAAGGCGAAATGACGATAATTTTGGCATCTTTGTAAGTGCGTAAAGCCGCTTTCGTTGAGCCGCTGCAGATATGACCGATGACGGCGTGAACTCGGGCGGAAACAAGTTTCGTGGCGACGTTTGTAGCCAGCTCCGGTTTGCAGGCGTCATCTTCGATTACCAGTTCCACTCTTTTGCCGTTAACGCCGCCTTTGGCGTTGATATTTCTGACTACCAGCTGGGCCGCCCGGACCGTGGGCAGTCCGTAGGAAGCCAGATCGCCGGAATGAGAACCGGCAATGCCGATTTTAATAGTATCCGCCGCCTGCGCCGTTGTGCTGATGATAAACGTCAGGGATAACAGCAACCCGAAGAAATATTTGAGAATAGAATGATTTTTCATGCTGAACTCCTCGATAAAAATGGTGAGGGTTTATTACTTGAAAAGGTTCATGACGTCAAGACTTGAATCCAAATAATCCCCATCCGGAGCGCCGGCGTATCGGGCTGTATCTTTACTACAAGGCCCGCATCCATTCCGGCTTCAATCTTATTTCTCCCTGCAGGGCCGCTTCTATCAAATCCAGAGCCCTTTGCTTGCCGCTGGGCAGTTTTGCCTTGATCGGCAGGTAGTTGGAAGCATGATTGGAGAAAAAATAACCCCGGCTAAGATTCGTGCAGGCAAGCATCTCATGCAGTTCTCTCAGCAGTCCGGCTTGATCGGGCAGTTGGAAAACGCCGTTCTGAAAATCCTGATAAAGCGGAGTTCCGGGAATGAGCATCACGGTCAACGCCCCGACAAAATCCGGATCCATGGCGCTGAGCACTTCACCCGTGGCCCGGGCGTGCTGGAGCGATTTTTCCCGGCCGCCGATGCCCAGAAGAACCGTTACCCAAACCTTGAACCCCGCCTCCTTCAATTTCCGCCCCATCTCCACACAGTTGGCGGCTGTGGAGCCTTTTTTAATCGCCGCTCTGATCTCATCATCGCCGGTTTCGACACCGTAATACAGCATGCTGAGATTGAGACGGCGCAGCTGTTCCAGGTCTTCCTTCGATTTCTTTCTGATGCTTTTGACGTTGGCGTAGGCGCCGACTTGTTTTACCTGCGGCAGATGCTCCTTTATTTCTTCCAGCATCCAGATCAGCCTCTTCTGGGGTACGATCAAAACATCGCCGTCCATTAAAAAGAGGCGATCCTTATGGGCCATATGACGGGCTGCATACCGGATATCGCTCAGGATAACGTCGTCATCTTTTATTTTGAAGCGCTTGTCGCGGTATGTACCGCAAAAAGTGCATCTGTTATGTGAACAACCGAGTGTTACCTGTAAAAGGATGCTGTCGGCTTCGCTGGGCGGCCTTATGCAGTATCCCTCGTAATGCATTCCTTCATCTTCGGGAAAAATATTCATCAATGACCTCCTTAGTTTGGAAAACAAGGCTTTAAACCTCCTGATGTATGAGCAATTACTTTAGTATTATATTCATCAATTTGAATTTTTTAAACAAATTATTAAAGATAATTGAATACGTGCTTAAGTTGTTCGGGGAAACAGGGGCATAAGCAAGTATTTTTCGACCTTTTTATCATTTTTAAGCCCGGAAATGCGGACAATATTTGACATTCCCCGGCATAATATTTAAATTTTAGGAGTTTAATATAAAAATTATGGAATGAATTGATAAGAAGAAAGCAAGCCTTATATTAATTATTACCAGTTGTGACCGGATTCGTGGTTGATCGTAGAAGAGATGTGCCAATCGAAGTTGTCGATTAAGCAAAATTACCAATTAAGGGGGGGGAAGTTATGACGAAAAAATCAGGTTTTGCATTGCTCGGGAGTTCTTTATTATTTGTTTGCGTCCTACTTATCAGCACTTTTTTTATTTCGGGGGTAATGTCGACATCGGCGCATGCGCAAAAGAGCGCTGCCGCCCTTGTTGACATCAACAGTGCAACGCAGAAAGAACTGGAAACCATTAAAGGCGTAGGTCCCGTAATGGCGCAAAAGATTATTGCGGGACGCCCCTACAGATCAGTTAATGAACTTTCCCGGGCGGGTTTAAGCGCTAAGTTTATCGAAGTAATGAAGCCTTTTGTTACTGTCGGCAAGGCCCAGCCCACCGCCGTGAAGCCGGCAACGCCTGCACCCTACCCCGCAAAAGCCGGCAAAGATGCAAGGTCTGTGGCTAAATCTGCACCTGCCGCCGCAAAACTCGCTCCGGGCACAAAAATTAATATCAATACGGCAGACCAGGCCACACTCGAAAAACTTCCTGAGATCGGTCCCGTGAAGGCAAAGGCGATAATCGCCGGCAGGCCATACAAATCCGTTGAAGATGTCATGAAGGTCAGCGGTGTTAAGGGAAAAACTTTTGATGCAATTAAAGACTATATTGTTGTGAAGTAAGGTACAGGTATGTCTCACAAATTAATTTTCTTAATTAAGAAAGGATGTAATTATGGGATTATTGGACAAAATCTTTTCCATGGCGACCGGCAGTCTGTCGGCGGATTCCGGGCAGGGCGGTATGCTTGATCAGTTGCTGAACACAATCAACAATCCGTCAATCGGGGGCATTCCTGGCCTGATTGAAAAATTTCAAAGTGGGGGGCTGGGTGAAGTAGTATCTTCCTGGATCGGAACAGGAGAAAACCAGCCCGTTTCCGGTGATCAGATAACAAATACCCTGGGAGCTGATAAAATTAAAGACATTGCCGCAAGTCTCGGCGTTTCCGATACGGAAGCGGCTGACGGCCTGGCCTCGATACTGCCCCAGCTTATCGACAAACTGACTCCGGACGGGCAAGTACCGGAAGGAAATGCCCTGCAAGAGGGATTGCTTTCTCTTGTTCAAAAGATCATGAAAGGGTAATCAGCTTCAGCGGCAAGTGTCGGCATTTCCTGTTCTATACCGGGAATGCCGCGCTTCCGTTAAAGCCGGTGCACAATACCGACCGGCCTACCGGCGCGGAAAATACATTTGACATGCCGGGCTGCATTGCTTATATTATTAAAAATTAGTAATTGAAATCCTCCTGAGAATACAGTTTCTTCTGACAATACCTGCTGCATGAATAATATTTATGGAGTAGATGATGGAAAGAAGACCTTTTTTAAAATTACTTTTGTGAAGCCTCCAAAGTGGAATGTGTCCTTTTGGAGGCTTAGCCATTGCCCAATTAATTAATCCGGTCAGAATTAATATGTAAACAAGCGCCTGGATTCTACTCCAGGTTTTCAATTTTTTGCTAACATAAATTTATGTGAGGCTGTTGTTTAGTATTCCTCGCGTCTTTAAGGCGGTGATTAAAAGTGTTTCCTGTTGCAAAAGGCGACACAAAAAGCTCCTAAAATTCAATTAGATGAATTTACCCCTCAACTGTTATTGAGGCTCATATTGTTTGTCGGGTGAAGGCGCCATTGCTGATAGCACAAGGTGCGGGCACAATGAAGACTTTTCTCAATGAATGAAGAGCTGACAATCTGTCGCATTATACATGTTGACCTTCTGTAAATCTTGTTTGTGGAGGATGATTTTGTCTTAGTCAAAGCCGCCAATTTAATAGACGCGACAAGCAAACCTATTAGAAAATATTTGGAGGCTGAAAAATGGATAATATGCGAATCACTAAAGAAATGATCGCTTTAAATAAAACTGTTTTTAATGACTATTTTATTGCGAGAAACGCCCTGTATGAGCAGACAGCAAGAGTTATGAGCAAATTTTGGGAAAAATTGCCGATATTTCCCGAAAATGGAAAAAAAGTTGTCTTTGAATGGATGAAAACTTACAAAATAGGCTGCGAAAGTTTTAAAAATATTATGAATGAAAATTTCAAGCAGCTGGAGGATCTCTCTGACAAATCAACGTAGTCCTGTTCAAAAAGTCGAAAGAACGATGCTTACCGCTGGAAGAACTTAAACAAAATTAGTTTTTGGGAGGTGTGCCATGGCAAAAGAAGAAGAAAAAGAAGAGTTAGTCAGTCGGGAAGGAACACATCCCCTCACTTCTTTCTGGGTGGATATCTTCGAGGATGGCGATGATTTAATCGCGCGGGCTGAACTTCCCGGGATGAAGAAAGACGACATAGAAGTATCGATAACGGATGAGACCATTAAAATCTGTGGAGAAAAAAAGAAGGAAGAGGAAATTGACCAAAAATATTATCACAAGTGGGAGCGCTCCTTCGGATCTTTCTGCCGGGTTTTCACTCTTCCGACGAAGATACAGGTCGATAAGGTAAAATCAACATTGAAAGATGGAGTCCTGGAGTTAAGAATGCGCAAGAGCAAAAAGGAAAAGAGCAAGGAAATTAAAGTTAAAATTGAATAGTTCTCAATATCAGGCTTCATTACATACTTTCGGAATGATAATTACGGTAATTGTGGCGCAACCGCCGGGGGCTGGTCGTCGTTGCCGCCTGCCTCATTATGTTTTGAATGCAGCCTCGTATAAGAGATCGCAGGCCTCAAAGAAGATGATAAGGAAAAAATACCCGGGTGAAAATCAGTCGGGTGAAGGTCAGTGAGTTGCGGACAAAATCGACAAAAGGGCGGAAGTGCGAAATTCTTGCGCCTCCGGGATTGTAGTCAACCCTGACCGGCGTCTCCAAGACAGGCAGCCCCTTTCTTTTCGCCTGTACGAGAATTTCCACCTCGAATTGAAAACGCTGTGCTTTGACAGGCAGGGCGGTTACTTCCGGTAAAGGATAAATGCGCATACCGCTCTGCGAGTCGGAAAGAAGGGGGCCGCCCGACACCCAGACCCAGAAATTGGAAAATTTCCGGCCGAAACGGCTTGTCCAGGGTACATGCTCTCCGTGCATGCCTTCTCTGGCCCCTACTACAATTACACGTCTTGACCTGGGAATTGCGGTAATCAGATTTAATGCGTCTTCCGGGTGATGCTGGCCGTCGGCGTCAATAGTAATCGCCCAGTCGGCTTCGGATGCGGCGGCGGCAAAACCGTTCAAGAGGGCTGCACCCTTGCCCATATTTTTTTCGTGGCAAATAATTCGGATGCCGGAAATGTTCCTGATTGCGTCGTAAGTGTTGTCAGTCGATCCGTCGTTGACGACAAACACGGGAAAGCCCAGTTTCTTCGCCCGCCGGATAACCTTGGCTACGTTTCCGGCGTGGTTGTATACAGGAATCACAAAGGCAAAACGGCCTTTTGAATTTATTAAAGAAGAAGTTATTTTTTTGCCTGCTTTACGCATATGATTATTCCATCTCGGGAAGAAAGGCTACCGCCCAGGTTCCCGGTCCCATGTGCGCGCCGGACGTCAGTGACAGCGGCTGAACGATTATCTGCGCCTGCGGAAAACGCTCGGCAACCAAAGGCTTAACTGTATCGTGAACTAAATCATAATTGTCGGAATATTCCAGCATGATCAAAGCCTCTGCTTCTTTAGACAGGGATGCGGCAAGCCGCTGGAGCGCCGTCTTGATCTGGTCTTCCTGATTGTGCAGTATACCGACCTTCTTTGCTCCTTCGGGCTGCGGTGATACAACCGGCTTCATCTTCAGCATGTCGCCCACAAAGGCGCCTGTTTTGGATAGCCTGCCGCCGGCGGCCAGGTACTCCAATTTGTCCAGAAAAACATATTCCTCGCTGGCCGATACAGCTTTTGCCGCAAATTCAACCGTCTTTTCCATGTCTTTCGTTCTGGCCAGGTAACGGTTGACCGCCAGCGCAATTACCGCCAGTCTTCCCGATGCCGCCCCTGTATCTATAACGATCAGCCGGTCTTGCGGATCGTTTTGTCTTTTCCATTCCAATGCAGCCATATAATTAGCTGTGTAGACGGAACCGACGCATAAATACAATACTTTTTCAAAACGGTCGAGAACGCTTTCCAAAAACTGCTGTCTTTCCAAAACCGATGCCTGTGAAGTTGAAACTTTGCTGCCATTGCGCATTGCCGCGTAAAGTTCCGCCGGATGAAGGTGCGTTTCGGGCAGGCATTTTCCATTAAGAGTTATGTAGCTGTGTAAGAGGGTTATGCCGTTTTGTTGCGCATTGGCATGAGTCAGGGAACCGGCGGCATCGGTCATTATGTGCATTTTCGAATCGGACCGGGCATGGCGGAATTCTTTGATCTGCCGACTGAGATCGTCATCTTCCCAGTTTGTAACGTTCCCGAACTTTGCCGCTGCGGCTTTTATTTTTTCTCTGTTGTCCGTGTGCAGGTGGATTTTGTAAAGATTGCCGTCGGGAATAATAATAACGCTTTCTTCAGTTCCTGTTATATTAGCCAGTTTCTCCGGGGATAGATTATGAGCTTCAACAACTAAATCCACACAGTACCCGGCTCGGGCATCTTCTTTAAATTCTTGAGAAATATATAGATGATTTTTAAACAGCTCCGTGATCGGCTGCTGATTGCGTGCGGTTTTGGTCAGTGTATAGAAAAAACCTTCAAAGAAGATGTACATCCCCAGGGCGCCGGCATCCACTACACCGGCTTTTTGTAGTTTCGGCAGCATTGCACAGGTTTCGTGGACTGCTTTTTCCAAACGATGAATTATGAAATCGATTACTTTTTGATCAGCAAAAGTCGGGCGGGATGTCAAGGCTTCCGCCAGTGCATCAAATACGTTGAGCATTGTACCCCGCTGCGGATCATTAACGGCCTTCCAGGCGCGTCTGCTTCCTTCCAGTGCACAATCGTAGAGGTCTTCGAATGAGTTGATCCGGTAAAATGCTGAAAAAAACCTGGCGGCGATGTTGCCGGAATTGCCGCGGGCAGATAAAAGAAGCCGGTGGATAGTTGTTTCTATTTCCTGCTGAGGGTCAAGTAAAGGCGTCAGGCTGATGAACAGGTTTCGTCCGGTATCGCCGTCGGCTATCGGATAAACGTTGATTGAATCGAGCAGATCCGCCCAGGCGGCGACACGCTCCACTCCGGCGGCAAAGGCTCTGGACAATGCATCATCCATTATAAAAACCTAAAGCCCGGCGGATATCCTCAGGAATTTTGAAGATTGTTTCCATTTCCGGCACCTTGACTGTTACCTGTTCGGTGCGGCCGCGGGCGCAGACTTTGCCGTCGTCTTCCTTTCGAATCTCAAAATCGACAACAAGTTTTACGCGGGCATCCGCAAGCGTTGCTTTGATAATAATATCATCGTTGTGGCGTAAAGGATAAATATGCTTTGTTGATGTCCGAATTATGGGGAAAATTAACTTATTGCTGTCATAATAAGAATATAAATCAACGCCGTGATGGTTGAGGAGTTTGGCTCGGGCAATTTCAAAATAATTAAGGTAGTTACCGTGCCAGACTATATGCATCGGATCGAGATCGAAAAAAGGCACACAGTATTTTATTTCTATACTTTTTTTATTTTCATCCATTATTGACATCCTCGCAAAAGTCATAAAAATGGCCATTTACAGACGGCCTCGTAAAAAGGCCGCAGGCAAGGCGCGCAATGCCTTCGGAATGAGGCGTATTTTTACATACGCCGCAATGACGAAAGGCTGCAGCGCAACGCAGCATCCGGCCTTACTATGAAAATAGAATCGTATTAAGTTATTTTCATGCTTCGTGGTGTGTCACGTTGTATAACCGTTTTTTACGAGGTCGTCATTTTATCCTGAAAAAATCGGAATACCTGATTGCAACACACATACGTTCTATATCGGCGTCCAACGGACGGTCTTCAATAACCGGCTCACTGATTAACCGGATCTTTTCCTGAATTGCAGCCAATAGCGGCCTTGCTTTGATGTTATTACGGATATCGCAGGCCTGCGCCGCCGCCAGCAGATGTATAGCTAAGACACGTTCCGTTAAAGTACAAATCCTTTGGGCATCCCGTGCGGCAATTGTTCCCATGCTGACCTTGTCCTGGTTATGCGACTCAGTGGAGCGCGAAAATGACGCCGCGGGCATTGTTCCTTTTAAAGCTTCCGCCGTCAGAGCTGATGATGCAATCGACATCGCCTTGAAGGCATGACGCAGACCTGGCTTGTCTTCAACAGGTCTTACCAGATCACCCGGCAATCCTCTGCTCAAATGCGGATCGACCAGAAGCATTGTCTGGCGTTCACACATATCGGCGACTGAAGCCAGCGCCGCCTTCAATCCGTCCATGGCAAACGCGATATGTCCGCCATAAAAATTACCTCCCATGAGAACTTCACCTGTAGCCGGATCAAATATGGGATTATCATTGCAACTGTTGGCTTCAATTTCCACCCATTTTCGTATCCAGGAGAGGGCGTCATGCAATACTCCCGCTACCTGCGGTGTGCAGCGCAGGGAATAAGGATCCTGCAGTGTTTCCGGAGCATCATCTTCCAACTGGCTCGCCGATGCCTTTGTTTGCAGCAGGCGGGATATCTGCGCGGCGACAAAAGTCTGTCCGGGAAAAGGCTTGGCCTCCGCAATAACCGGATGATAGTGGTGGGCATTACCTTTTAATGCATGCACGGAAAGCGCCGTAGCGTAAACGGCGGCGTCTAAAATGCGTTCCGCCCTTTCCACCGCCAGTGCGGCGATGCCGGTCATGGTGGTCGTGCCGTTAACCATGGAAAGCGGCTCTTTGGGCAAATACTTGTAAGGTTTGAGACCGGCTTTTTTCAGGGCTTTGCCGGCCGGCATCCTCTCATCCCGGTAGAAGACTTCGCGTTCGCCGGCGAGGCAGGCGCCGATATAAGACATGGGTGTCAAATCTCCGGAAGCGCCGACGGAGCCTTCGCAGGGGACGACCGGCGTTATTCCCTGGTTTAAAAAATCGGCCATTTGCTGTAAGAGGGCGATCGATACTCCGGAATAGCCCCGCGCCAGGCAAATGATCCGGCAGAGCATCGCAGCGCGCGTTTCCTCAATGCCGATGGGTTCTCCTGTGCCGCAGCCATGAAAGCGGAAAATATTTGCACTGTTTTTCAAAGCGACATCCATGGACATCCTGCTGCCGCAGGATTTGCCGTAGCCCGTGTTCACTCCGTAAACAGGAATGCCCCGGCGCAGGGATTCCATCAGCAGCGTTTTAGTCTTTTCCATCCGCCGCACAAAACTTTTATCTTTGCTTATCCGAACTTCGACGCCGTCGCGCGCAACGGCGATAATATCGTCAAAACTGACATTGCCGCCGTCGATAACTACAACGGATTTACCGCCAATTTTTTTCATTGTTAAATCGTCACCTTCTACTTTGAAAGACTAGTTTCTCTTGCGAGGCTTATATGTATTGTCCGCCTTTTCTTTTTCCACAACCTTTTTCAGCAGTTTAAACATCCTGTAGCTTTGCGGTTCATCTTCATAAAATTTATCCCAAGCATAATGATACATGCTCTGCAGCTTTTCCGGCGTCATTTCCCGCGGCTGAAATACGACTTTATCGCAGGTATAATCATTCCAGTCATAGGAAGAAATTCTGCCGGCGTTATGCAGATCATCAAAAGCCCTGGTGTGGGGAAACGGGGTGAACACCGTAAATTCCGCCATGTCCAGATCGACCTCCAGCAGAAAATCAACCAGACGCTTAATGTAATCTTCCGTGTGATTATCGAGACCCAGAAGAATGCTGCCTTCGACGCCGATGCCATAATCGTGATAGCGCTTGATACGGTTGCGGATAAAATCGGAAGTGTCAAATATTGCCTGATAAACATACCAGGCGCCCGCCTGCGCCGCCAGGTCCAGTACCTTATCGTCGTTTTCGATGGGATGGCAGCACCATTTCTTTTTCAGTGGTATCATTTCGCGAAAAAGATTCATTTCCCAGTCTTTATTCTGCGCCAGCGAATTGTCGACAATAAAAAGCCGGTTATTGTCAATACTCGCCATTTCGGCAACGACTTTATCCAAGGGACGGGGCCGAAACCGGCGGCCGCCCAGAAAACTGACGCAGCAGGGATAGCAATTAAAACGGCACCCGCGGGAGGCATGCACCAGATCGACCATCTGCACGCCGCGGTAGTTGTACATATCCCGGTTCAGGATGCTGCGCCGGGCTGTGCCCACCGCTTCAATGGGTGGAAAATCCTGATAATAATTATAAACTTTTTGCAGTTCGCCGTTTTTGAAATCGGCGAAGACCTGCTCCATCCGGCCTTCCGTCTCGCCGATAAATACCGCATCGGCATGCAGTGCGGTCTCCTCGGCATGCAGCATTGTCGCTATGCCGCCGAAGATAACTTTTATCCCCAATTTCCGGTAGGCGTCGGCAATTTCCCAGCCCCGCTTTACCTGCGCCGTCAGCATGACAGAAATTCCGACAAAATCGGCGTCGGCTCCAATATTCAGCTGTTGTACATTCTCATCTACAAATTCTACTTCCACATCATCAGGAAGCGTCGCCGCAAAGACAACAGGTCCGTGCGGCGGCAGGGTGAATTGCGTTTGACGCTCCAGCTTTTTCCATTGGGGGTATATGAGTTTAAATTTCATTTAAATTTGTCCTGTATTATCGACTTGGCAATAATCTGTTTCATCGTTTCATTGCTGCCGGCAAAAATGCGCGTGATGCGAATGTCGCGCCAGGCGCGGGCAATCGGATATTCTTCGCAATAGCCGTAGCCGCCGAAGAATTGCAGGCAACGGTCAACTACGCGCCACGCCATTTCGGTAACCCAGAGCTTGGCCATGGTGATGTCAACGACGGAAGATTTTTTCTGACAGTGCTCTGCTATCATTTTATCCACAAAAGCTCTGCCGATTTTTACTTCGGAAGCCAGCTCCGCCAGGACAAACTGTGTATTTTGAAATCCGATCAGGGACTTGCCGAACATGTATCTTTCCCGGCAATAGCGAATCGTTTCTTTCAGGGCGAACTCCGCCGTTGCCTGTGCGCCGATAACCGCCACCAGACGTTCCTGCTGGAGATTGGTCATCAATTTTTTAAATCCCGTTCCTTTTTTGCCCAGACGGTTTTCTTTGGGAATGCGGCAGTCGGAAAAAAACAGCTCCGCTGTATCCTGGCTGTGCCATCCTATTTTTCTGAGCCTTTTCCCTTTTTCAAAACCGGGCGTGCCTGCTTCGACGAGAAACAAATCAATGGCTTTGTGCGCATTGTTTTCCTTCGGGTCGCGCGCCACCACGATGGCGAGATCGCAGCTGACGCCAATGCTGATAAACGTCTTTTGGCCGTTAAGAATGAAAGATGTTCCATCATCCACCGCTGTTGTTTTAATTCCCGCCACATCACTGCCGGCGGCCGGCTCCGTTATGGCGATAGCCGTAAGCATGTCGCCCGATATGCACGGGGGCAAATATTTTTTCTTTTGTTCCTCCGTGGCGAATTGCACAATGTAGGGAACGGCGATGTCGCTGTGTATTCGAGCGGAAAGCCCCTGAAAATTGGCGTAACCCATTTCTTCGATCAAAATGGCGGAGTACAGAAAGTCGGCGCCCAATCCGCCGTATTCAGGGGGCACCGATGTGCATAAAAATCCGTTTTCGCCCATTTTCTTCCACGCCCAACGGGGAACGATGCCGTTTTGCTCCCATTCATCTACGTGGGGGATAATTTCCTTTTCCAAAAATTTGCGGAACGCATCGCGGAAAATACGATGCTCTTCCTTGTAAGGTACGATTTCCATTTTCTTCTTATCCTTCTATATAAAATATTTATTGTCTGCCGATTAGAATCAGCAATATTCTTTTATTTTACGGCCTCGTAAAAAGGCCGGATGCTGCGTTGCGCTTCATCCTTAAGTCATTGCAGCATACGCCGGGTACGCCTCATTCCTAAATGCCTTGCGCGCCTTGCCTGCAGCCTTTTTACGAGGCCGTCCCCAGTGGCTTCATTTATGACTTTTTGTGAGTACATCATTTATCGGGGCATTTACCCAACACCAGATATACGTATGTGCCGCCGAAAGAAATACCGGCGAGAAGCGCATTATTAATTTCGATTTCCTCTTCGCGCTGACGGACAAATTTAAGTTGTGCCAGAGGATTTGAAAGTCCGCAAGTCGGCGGCAAAGCGCTTTTTTCAAAAGACAACGCCAGGGCGCAGGCTCTTATGCCGCCGCTGGAAAAACTTTCTCCCAGAGCGCCTTTCAGGGCAGTGATCCAGGGCCCGCTTTTGTTTCCGGCAAATATCTCAGTATAGGCGTCGGCTTCGATCCGATCCAGGGTTGTCCCGCCGTTGGCGGCGGCCGAGATCACGCTGATATCCTGCGGGGGTGTTCCGGCATTGGTCAGCGCCCGGCTGATAGTCATTATTGCGCCCGCAGAATCATCCGGCCACGCGGTCGGTGTTTTTGTCCGCGATGATCCCTGCCCGAAGCCTTTTATCTCACAGTAAGGCTTATGCCCGCGGGCACGGGCCGTCTCCAGGCTTTCCAGACACACAAGGCCACAGCCTTCCCCCGCCACTGTTCCGTTACGGCCGAGGTCAAAAGGCCTGCATGACTCGATCTTTTTGTCCAGGGGTGAAAGCGTGCCAAATCGGGTCAGCCCTTCATAGTAAAATTTCGATAAAATGTCCGCACCGCCCGCCAGAATGAAATCTGCCGCCCCCCTTCGTATTTCCGATACGGCATACGCAATGGCTGTTTCCGCCGATACGGCATAATGAGTTACTGTGGTATTGACACCGCGGAATCCCAGTTCGATGGATGTGTGGCCGGCCGGCGCATTCATAACCGTGTTCGGAACCAGAATGGGGTTGACCAGCGCAGGGCCGTCTTTCAGCAGTGTTTCGGCAAATTGAACGGTTATATCGGTGGCGCCGAAAGATGTACCCAACACAATGCCGATTCGGTCGCGATTGTCGGAATTGACGGTCAGTCCTGCATCATGGAGGGCCAGACGGGCGGCGGCCGAGGTTAATTGGGAAACTCTGTCCATTCGCCGAATGTTTTTGATCGAGATAAAATCACGCGGTTGAAAATTGGTAATTTCCGCGCCGCAATGCGAGCTAAATGCTGACGTGTCGAAGGATTGGACGGGGGCGACGGCGCAGTCACCGGCGAAAATGCGGCGGCTGAATTCTTCCTTGCCGATTCCCAGAGGCGTCACCATGCCTATGCCGGTAATAACAACTCTTTTGGTGGTGTCCGACCGCTGCCGATTATCCATTGCGGGCGCCTCTTTCATTATATCTACCGAAAATCACGGTAGTATTATTACCGCCGAAAGCAAAGGAGTTGGAAAGCACTACGCGCAGATCAGCCGGCCTTGCGCCCCCGGTCACGTAATCGAGATCACATTGTGGATCGGGATTACGGTAATTAATTGTCGGTGGTATAAAACCATGAGCAATAGCCAGAATGGAAACGATGCCTTCCAGGGCGCCGGCTGCACCCAGCGTGTGGGCGGTCATGGCTTTGGTCGAACTTACCGGAATGGAATAGGCGCGCTTGCCGAAAACTTCCTTTATTGCCTTGGTTTCCATAACATCATTGACTGGAGTGGCCGTTCCGTGGGCATTGATGTAATCGACATCTTCACTGGCCAGGCCGCTGTCCAGAAGCGCCGCCTGCATGGAACGGATGGCGCCGGAAGCGTTTTCATCGGGTGCCGTCATATGGAAAGAATCGCATGTTACTCCGTAGCCAAGAATTTCCCCATAAATTTTAGCGCCCCGAGCCTGCGCCGCCTCCAACGGTTCCAAAACCATAATTGCCGTTGCTTCACCCAGGGATAAACCTGCGCGATCTCTGTCGAAGGGATGACAAACCCCCGGATCAAGCGACTTCAAGGCATTAAAGGCGGCATAAGTTATCCGGCACATTGGTTCCACTCCACCGGCGAGCATTATCCGCGCCTGGCCGTTCTGGATCATATCCCGCGCGTAACCTAACGCAGTGGCTCCGGCCGAACAAGCGGTCATAAATGTTGCTTTAGGACCGGACAGTCTTAAATTGGATGCGATACGATCGGAGGAAGAAGCACAATAAACCGTGGAAAGACGCGAAAAACGCACATGTATGCCTTTATTTTCCAATAAACTTTTATAAAAGCGTTCCGCTTCGAAATCCGCTTCGAGAAGTCCGCCTGAGCCGCCGCCAATGACAACCCCTGTTTCACCGGCCAACTCTTGCGGCAAAGGATAAAGTCCGGCATCGCGAAGCGCCTCCAGTGTGGCGGCAAAGGAGAGCATGTCCGCACGACACATTCTTTTGAGAGAAAAATCCTGGGGAATGTAATCCCGCGGAACAAAATTCTTGATCTGGCCGCCATTTTGACAGCGAAATCCAGTAGTATCAAAAATATCCAACGGTCCAATGCCGCAGACCCCGGCTTTGAGCGCCGAAACAAAATCGGGAATGTTGTTGGCAACTGCGTTTATTGTCCCTAAACCGGTAATTACAATACGTTTATTTACTTGCATGTGCAACTTGAAAAAAATTTATCCTTTATGATTTTTTTTCAGGCGGCGGAAACTTAAATCCGACAGGGCGAAAAGTCAAACGATTATTGCTCGACGGACTCGTAAAAAGGCCGGATGCTGCGTTGCGCTTCATCCTTCATCACTGCGGCATACGCAAAGTATGCCTCATTCCTTATGATTTGCGCGCCTTGCCTGCGGCCTTTTTACGAGTCCGTCGGTAAATGGCCACTTTTATGACTTTTTATGAATCCATTACCACTATTGGATCGAGCCGCTCCGCCGGGATACATGGTGGGAAGATTCCAATGACTGCTTCAAAAAGATCATTACGTGGGTAACAGACCGTATTTTTTGATATTCTTGTTTTTTAATATGAGATTAATTGTCAGATTGCGATATCTTTTGTTCTATGTTAAGTAAATAGACCTGACCCCATTCGTTTGCCTTTTGTTCTATGTTAAGAAAATAGACCTGACCCCATTCGTTTCTGACCCCATTCGTTTCCATTCGTTTGCCCCACAGGCGGGCTCATAAAAAGGTCACAGGCAAGGCGTGCGAATACCGAGGAATGAAGCGTACTTGGGGTACGCTGCAGTGACGAGGGATGAAGCGCAACGCAGCATCCGGCCTTTTTACGAGGTCGTCATTCATTGTGTTCCGTGTTTCCGGAAAAGCGGTCGTGGTGCCGCCTTTAGGGGACAGGACAACGGTAAACATGATGACAGAAATTATGGATAGTCTGAAACAGATATACAACCTTGATGACGAGTTGGATGATCTTGCGGTCATGCTTGCTTTCCAGCCTATTTCCTCCGATGCCGTATTTGATTTCTTCGCGAAACTGCCGGATGCGCAGATTTACGGCTCATCACCATACCGGTTCCTTTATCGTCCCGGAATTCGTGTGAACCGTGTCCTCCTGGTCGCCCATGCCGATACTGTCTGGGACGGTTATCGCGGAAGCCGCAATATTCGGTTGGATGACGATCATGTCTTCCGGTCCGGATCCCCCTGGTTAGGTCTCGGCGCTGACAATCGGGCCGGGTGCGCCATGGTCTGGGCGTTGCGCAGTTCGGGGCATTCCCTGCTGATTACCGATGGGGAGGAAAAATACGGTCGCGGCTGCTTTCATCTCATGGATGCGTATCCGGAAATCGCCGATGAAATCAACGGACATCAGTTTATGATCAGTTTTGACCACATCAACGGCAATGAGTACAAATGCTATGATGTCGGCTCCGAGGCTTTCCGCCGGTATGTCGAGGCGCAGACCGGTTACCGCGATGCCGGTTGTTCCTCGTATACTGATATTTGCATCTTGAGTCGTGACATTTGCGGGGTAAACCTCAGCGTCGGATGCCGCTGCGATCATCTCCCGTGTGACGAGCTGCATGTCCGGGAATGGGCGAATACGCTCCATGTCGTCCGCAAGTGGCTTTCGTTTTCCGTGCTTCCTGCTTTTCCCCGTCCGAAAATCAGTAATAGCGCATAATCCCGGAAGAAAGAATGGGAAAGGACGGGGTCAGAGGAAGGAATAGGGGGCACGAAGAATTGGGGGGATAAATCGGTTCGCATCCGGGCAATTCGATGGTTAAATTCGGATGTCTAAAATCCCCTTGACACGCAAGCTCCCCTCCTCTTATACTCGAAACCATTAAAAGTTCTTATCAATTCAATTGCATGCGTATGTCCGCGGAAGGAGTGGCCATGGATATTTATGAATCGCTTTGCGAAATAACGGGGAGCGATTATGTCTCCCGCGCGCAGGAAGAGCAGTACCTCTATTCCCGTGATTCCGGGGCTCAGCCTCCCCGGCGGGTGGACTATGTGGTGATGCCCGGCACCGTGGAAGAAGTCCAGGGCATTCTAAGGCTGGCCAATACAGAGGGCATTCCCGTCACGCCCCTGGGGGGCGGCTTCACTCTGTCGGCGCTTGTCGTTCCCCAAAAAGGGGGGATCGTTCTGGACATGAAGCGGATGGACAAAATCCTCGAGGTCAATGAGCTCAGCCGTTATGTCCTGCTTGAGGCGGGCGTTTCACAGGCCGCCCTCAGATCCTATCTGAAAAAACACCACCCCCGGCTGCAGCATTCCACACCAGAGGCACCCCCGACTGTGACAGTTGTGGGAAACGCCGTCATTCAGGGACACGGACATCTTACCCCCCGCTACGGGCTCAATTCCGATATGGTCAACGGGATGGAGGTCGTTCTGCCGACGGGGGAAATATGCAAACTGGGGTCGGCGGCGGTGACCGGTTCATGGTACACCCGCGGACCCATCCCGGATTTGCCCGGCCTCTTCATCGGCTGGTTCGGCACGACCGGCGTGGTCACCAAGCTTTCCCTGAAGCTCTACCCGAAGCCTCAATACCGCGACGTTATTGTCTTTTCCTCCGACGATATTGATGCGATTCCCGAAGTCATCTTTGAGTTAACCCAGCTTGATCTGCTGGAAGACTTTTTCCTGATCACGCAAGAAAAGCCCGACTGGATGAATCACATCTTCTATGTTCTTGTTCTCTCCGCCCACTGGGAAGAAGAGCTGGCTATGAAAAAGAAGATTTATCTGGATCTCGCCGGTAAGATCTGCAGCGGCGAAACGATCAAACCGGTCGAGAACCTGCATCCGGCCCTCCGGGCGCGCTTCCTCGATGTGCCGCCCAAAGCCGCCCTGGCCGCCGATTTCAGAAAGGGTGGCGGATTCCAGTATTCGGCCGCCATCCTGCCCTTCGACAAGGTGCCCGCCGCCTGGCGCAAGGGAATCGAGATCGCCCACGCCCACGGCATGGTCGCCTCCTACGTCCACCAGGTCTTGACCTGCCACAGCATCATGTTCGGCTTCAATTATTCCTTCAATCGGGGCGATGAGGCCGATATTCTGGCGGCAAGGCAGGCGGTGGATGAATCGAACCGGTTTACCCTCGACATCGGCGGGATGATCTGGAAGGGGGAGGCGGAAGCGCAGAAACAGGTCATGAAAAAAATGGATCCCAACACGGCAAAGCTGATAGAAAAAATCAAAAAAGCCATGGATCCGCAAGGGATCATGAATCCCGGAAACTGGGAGGCGCCTCAATGAAATATGAAGATCTTCTGCACCGGTGTTTCCGTTGCGGGTACTGCAAACTGACTGATGACTATGACGATTTCAATTGTCCTCCCCATCTTAAGTACCGGTTTGAATCCTTTTCACCGGGGGGCAGGCTTTGGCTTACGCAAGCCTGGCTTAAAGGCGACGTGCAGACAAGTGAACGCTTTGAGCAGATTCTCTATTCCTGCACCTTGTGCGCAAACTGCGTCAAGCACTGCATCTTTCCCTTCAATGACGATATCGTCAATATTTTAGTCGCCGCCCGTGAGGCCGTTGTGGAAACGGGAACGCTGCCGCCGCCCGTACGGGATTATTTCAAGGCTCTTCAGGTCTACGGGAATCCTTACAAAGAACCGCCGGAGAAGCGCGGCGACTGGGCTCGTGATTTGTCCGTTCCCGTTTATGACGGACACGAATATCTTCTGTACATCGGTTGCGTCGGTTCATACGACGAACGGGGGCAAAAAATAGCCCGCGCCGTTGCCCGTGTGCTTCAACAGGCCGGCGTTTCTTGCGGGATTTTAGGCGGGGAGGAAATATGCGACGGCAACGAAGTGCAGGCGCTGGGAGAAGCCTGGCTGTTTGAGAATCTGGCCCGAAAGAATATGGAATTGTTCAAGTCCCGGGGCGTCCGGAAAATTATAACGATTGATCCCCACGCCTTCAATGCCTTCTCCCGGGACTACCGGAAGCTCGGGGCCGACTGGGAGGTGTATCACTACACGCAAATCCTGGCGGAAAAAATCGACTCCCTGGTTCCGTTGATGAAAGCACGTCCGGCAACCGTCGTCTATCATGATCCCTGCTACCTCGGCCGTCATAACGGCATTTACGAAGCGCCCCGGCAGATCCTGGCTGCGCTGCCCGGAATCACTTTTGCCGAGATGGCCGCCAGTCGCGACAACGCTTTGTGCTGCGGCGGCGGCGGAGGGAATTTCTTCACCGACATCCTGGGGGGCGGAAAGCAAAGCTCCGCGCGCCTCCGTATTGCCCAGGCCAAAGATGCCGGCGCGGATATCGTAGCTGTTTGCTGTCCCCAGTGCGCCAAAATGCTGGAAGACGCCGGGAAAGCCGAATATCCGGAGCAGCGGCTGGAAATCCTCGATATCGCGGAATTGATTGCCCGCGACCTTCAATAAGGGCGAAATACTTCCAGACGTGTGAGGGAAATCTTAGATGTCTGAAATCACTGGGGATATTTAATTTCATTATGTAATAGTTGCCTTCTGCCAAGTTGCATTAAGTTCTTATACAGTCGTTTTTACAACCGCTTTTCAGAACAAGTAGTTTCATGCATTATTTTTTTCAGCCGGGCGGGGATGTTCCACTTCTTGATCTGTTCGGCCACGCAGACAGGCACCCAGTGCTCCCAGGGCTGATCGTTGACGATGGCTTTGCGGATGGTTGTCGCGGAAAGACCCTTTTGTTCAGCAGGTACTTCCCGGAGCACATGAATGACCAGGCCGCTTTTCCGGAAAAGCTCCTTTTTTCTGATTCCCCAGTCGTCGTAAATGGACAGAAAAAAAACGGCATCCAACGGTACGTAATATTGATACAGTTCCGGCCGGTTGACGGGAAACGGTACAATTATGAAATCAGACAGGGGAATCCCGCCCTCAACGAGGGCCGACCGGATTAGTACGGTTCGTTCGTAGTAAGTCAGAGGATTAGCCGCCGCGCTGCTCCTGGCGGGGTCGGCCGGATCTGTCCGGGTTAGAACCGGGTCGGGGTTGGTGATGCCCACAACAAGATGGCGGCACAACGCTTTACCGGCAAGAAGATATTTCATGTGGTCCAGATGAAGGATTTGAAACCGGCCGTGGATAACGCCCGTTTCGTAAGGCGGGCGGGGTAAATATTTTTCTCCTTCGGTCATTCGTCTTTTCCTCCCGCGCCGGGGCCTTCTTCGTTTAATGAAAACCAGGAATAGTTTCCCGGCCAGAAGGGCTGATCGTTTTCCGTGTCCATGGTTCCCATCAATTTTGCCCGGTCCAGATAATTGAGAATCAGATACATCATTTCCTTGCCGCGCACCATTGACAGCGCACCCGCCGCAGCCGACACCTCATCAAAAGATTCGATGCGGTCCCGCCTCACGCCGCAGCCGTGCATCACCAGCGGCACCGGTTCCCCGGAGTGGACAAGCGATCCTTCGCTGGGCGTGGAATGATCCGATGTGACGATCACAAGAGTGTCCGGATCTTCCAGAAATGGACCGATCTGCCGGGCGATCCCCCGATCCAAAGCTTCGATGATGGATTTTTTCAGCAAAGGATCTTTGCGATGAGCTGCTTCATCCGGTGCTTTGGTATGAACGTGGATAAAATCATAGGCTGAGAAAACGTCGCGAGCCTGAGCCAGACGCCGGGCGATTTCTTCTTCGGGGTCGTCAGATTCTTCGCCCCGGATAAAGTCCAGCCCCAGATAGGCGGCCATGCCTTTGAAAAGAACGCCCGCGGAAACGGAAATCCCTTTGAGGCCGTAACGCTCGGAAAAAGAGGAAATGTGCTTGATCCTTCCCGCCCTCTGGGTGACCAGACCGTTCACAGGTGTGAGGCCTAGCCGCCGCCTTGCCTGATTGATGGTGTGACCGTCCAGCCGCCGGTAAATGTCGATGAGATATTTCGAAAGAGCCCTGGCCGTTTTGCAGGCGGATGCATCACGCGCATAAGATTTCCAGGGGACAACGGACATGACGGGCCGGCCCTCCGCCATGTGGTTCGTGTCGGTTACATAAGGGCTCACATCCCCCGTCATCTTCAGCACGCCAAAAGGCCCTTTGATGGGGTGGAATTCAATCCGGATATCTTCGCTCCAGGATTGGATTACAGCCGGAAGGAGGGCCGCAATTTCGCCGGGCGACGCTTCGGCCACGTTTTTTCTTACAAACAGAAAGCCGTTATCCTCATAGAGGCTGGCCAGGTGCGCCAGCAGGGCCACATCTTTTTCGGATAAAGGAATGCCCGCCCCCAGAGCTTCGAGTGCGCCCCGGCCGGGAAAGTCATCGGGATCGAACCCGAAAAGCGCGAAATGCGCATTTTCGCTGGGCAGCGCCTGACCCAGGAATGCCGCGTGATAAAGCCCGTTTACGCCGGCCAAGGCGATGGCATCCAGTGCGGGCGTATGAGCGGACTGCAGAGGCGTTTGCTGCCCCAGCGAGGCAAAGGACCGGTCTCCCAAACCATCGAGGATAATCAGCAGACATTTCTTCATCAGGCCTCCCTGCACTTTTTTGCTGTTCGGGCGGTAATTGTTGAACCGGATCTATTCCATATGGGAATAAAACGTCCGGTGTTATTCTATTAATCTATTGGTATTATTGCAAAAAAACCTATATAGAGTCAACATGATTTTCGACCTTCACGTACACACAACTCATTCGCCGTGCAGCAAACTCCGGCTGGACGAAATTATCAGCCTGGCCCGAACGCGGGGGCTGGACGGAGTTGCCATCACTGATCACAACAGCATGGAATGCTGCCGGGAAATTACCGAAGGCCTTCAGGACAATGGAATATGCCTGCTTGTCGGCATGGAATACGACACGCCGGAGGGAGATTTTCTTCTGTTCGGTTCTTTTGAAGATCTCAAACCGGGTCTTTCCGCCCGTGATCTTTTGAGCATCGTCACGGACAGGCGGGGCGTCGTCATCAGTGCGCATCCCTGCCGTGCAGGCAGAAGCCTTAAACCGAAGATTTTAAGCCTTGGCGTCTGCTGTATCATCGAAGGGCTCAACGGGCGTAATTCCGATGTGGAAAACCGCAATGTGGAGCAGTTACGCAGACAGTATCCGCTCTTCCAGTGCGGCGGCAGCGACGCCCACAGTCTGGAGGAGCTGGGACGAACCGCAACGTACTTTGAAGAAAAAATCACCAGCCGCGAGGAACTGATTGCGGCCCTGAAAAAAGGCCAATATCGTCCCGTTCGCGGAAAAATCTGATCGCTCCTTTAATATTGACAATAATCGTTTGCTTACAGCATTATAGTGTTCATTGGTGAACTATTGGATTATCCGGATTGCTTTGCCCGCTTTGCATAGAGTCTGCGCACATAATTGGCCAGGACGGTGGTGGAAAACTCCCGGCTTTGGTAGTCGGGATCAAGAAAATCCATCAACTCCACTTTGATTTCATTAAAATCACGGGTGCTGAAGGAGAAGGAACCGGGGCGGAAGAGTTTATCCGTTCCTTCGATAAAAATCAGCGCCAGCGGCGCGTTGCAATAACGGGCGATACTGAATACGCCTTTGTTGAAAGGCGCCAGTTTTCCGTCGCGGCTTCTCGTTCCTTCCGGAAAGACGAACAGATTGCCGCCGGCTTCCAGATGCTTCTTAATGCTTTCCAGATTCTTAACCATCGCCTCGCCCAGCATTTCACTCGGCGCTGAAGGGACGTAGCCGGCATTTCTCATAAACCAGCCGAAAAAGGGAATCTTGAAAAAAGTATTCTTAACGATGGTGCACTGCTGCGGCAGAAGCGAAATGAGTAAAATAGGATCAAGATAAGACAGGTGATTGCAGACGATTACAGAGGAACGGAGCCGGCGAACTTCATCCTGAATGGTATATTTGGTGCGGGGAATCAACCATTGGGTTACTTTAAAAAAAATTTTCATCTGGATGTGGGTATATTTCTGTAAAGCCGCCGCCCGGTCGGCGGAAAAAAAATATGCCGGCAGGTGGCAAAAAAAGAAAAGAACAATAGAACTGCAAAGGTAGTAAGACCATAAAAGCAGGGTAAGGGAAAAATCAGTTATGCGGGAAATAGTTTTTTGCAGGTACATTTCAATTTTCAGGACAATTTTCGAAGAAGCAAAATGGTGTTAACGCCGCCAAAAGCGAAGTTTTGAATCGCCGCCGTTTTTACCGGCTGACGGATAATTTTTTGCACATGTCTGAGCATCGCGCATCTTTCGTCGACCTCTTCCAGATTCAAAGTAGGCGCGATAAATCCTTCCTGCATCATGTAAATGGTAAGAATTGTTTCGATGCTCCCGCAGGCGGCCATTGTATGGCCCATGTAGCTTTTTAGACCCACGACATAGGGATGATCACCGAAAACGCGGCTGATCGCCTGTGCTTCAATAATGTCACCCATCTTGGTGGCGGTGGCGTGGGCGCTGATTAAATCGACTTCATCAGGATTCATTTTCGCGTTCTCCACACCGAGTTTGAGTGTGTTGGTTATTCCGTCAAGATTGGGCAGAATCAGATCGCCGCCGTTGTTGTTGCAGGCGAAACCGATAACTTCCGCCAGAATATTGGCGCCGCGCTTTCTGGCGAATTCGTATTCCTCCAGCATTACCGCTCCGGCTCCTTCCGCCACGACCAGACCGTCACGCAGTTTATCAAAGGGACGGGGAGTGTGCTGCGGGTCATTATTGAAGGCGGTGGAACACGCCAGCAGATTATCGAAAACAGCGACGGTGATGGTATCGTACTCGTCGGCGCCGCCGCAGAGCATCGCTTTCTGCATCCCGAACTTAACCGATTCATAGCCGTAGCCGATGGACTGGCTGCTGGTCGTGCAGGCGGTTCCGGAAGAAATCACCCGGCCGGTGATGCCGAACATTTTGGTTATGTTGACGGCGGTTGTGTGCACCATCGATTTCAGATAGTCCACGGCCCCGATTTTCTTAAAAGCGGCATTGTCCTCCGCCCTGAAAAAGGTGCGGTAAATATCCCGCTGGGTGGTCGGGCTGCCGTGGATGGAGCCGAAAGCAACGCCTAATTTTCCGGAAGTTATGAATTCTTTGGTCAATCCCGACTGCTGCAGAACCTCTTTGGCTACCTGACAGGCGTAGTAGCTGCAGGGCGCCATAGTTTTGCGGTATTGACGCTCAAAATTATAGTTGATCGGATAATCAACGGTTCCGTAAACTTTGGAATGGATAAAGCGGCTGATCAGTTCATCTTCGCGCAAAGGCTTGACTCCGGAAACACCGTTGAGCAGACTGTGGACTATTTCATCTTTATCGTGCCCGATGGGTGTAATCGCTGACGCCGCTGTAATAACTACCCTGCGTTCCATAAATCATTTTTCCCCGGCGGGAGTTGCAGCTGCCTTCGACCGGGCAATCCTTTCGACATAATCACAAATCTGGTTGATGGTGCGGATGCCGATTGCCTGTTTCTTTTCTTCCTGCGTAAGCTCAAAGCCTAAAAACTTTTCTATTTCCAGCAAAAGTTCGATGGCGTCAATGCTGTCAAAACCGTATGCTTCTCTTAAATTGTCATCCATGCCGGGGTTTTCTATTTCGAACTCCCGCCGGAAAATGTTTTTAATTTCTTTTTCGATTTCCTGTCGAGTCATACAAAATTCCAGTTTTGCGGATTTATTTCGGCGCTTTTTAACAGATATTACCGTATTTTTCTATCACTAAAAAAGCGAGAAAAATTGGCGGTCAGTTATTACGTGGCCCGGATTCATACTGCAATATTTTTGCCAATTGCTCCGTGCCGGCAATTTTACTTGCCGCATTAAATGAACCCAGAGTTGTTCCCAGAACTCCCGGAGCCACAACATTTTGCCCCGCCAGGTAAAGGCCGGGCAGAGGGACGTTGTTTAAAGAGGCGATTTTGAGCAGCTGGCTGGACGAATGCATTACGCCGTAGCAGGAACCTTCGGCGCAATTAACATAATCCCGCAGTGTCAGCGGCGTGAAAACGTCTATGATGCGCGGCGTTGTCAGTTTTTCTAAAATTTTATCCGAAGCCAGCAAAAGATCCCGCGCGATCCTCAATTTTTTTTCTTCATAGTCAAGGCCGCGTTCGCTCGGCTTTGTGTTTTTCCATTTCCTCCAGTCTTCATAAGGCGATTTCGTAATGATGGTAAGCAAACTTTTTCCGGCGGCATTGCTGCGGCGCAGCTGACAAAAAATTCCATTCTTTAAGATACCTTTTCTTCCCGGATTAAGGCGATAAATATTGTAAGGCATTTCCTGATGCGTCCCGGCATCGACGCTGACCTGGACAACGATAACACCTTCTGTTTCCTCCATCCCCAATATACGCTGCCGGTATGATTTTTTCAGGGCTTCCGGGGGCAGCAGGGGAAGCAGCGTCTTGGGATGAATTGCCGCGACAATGGCGTCAGCCGGCAAAGAGCAGCCCGACTCGAGCTCCAGACCGGCTGCTTTACCGGACTTCAGAAAAATTTTTTTCGCGCCGTCGTTTAGAATAAGCTTTCCTCCGAGTTCGGTAAAACGGCGTACAAAAACATCCGCCATTTTGCCCCCGTTTTCCTTTAGCCGCCAGCAGGAGAACAAATAACCCACCAGGATCATGTGATGAAAGATAAGCGGACATTCCACCAGCGGAACTCCAATGAGATATGCAGGCACGGCCAGTACAGACCGCAAATTATTCGAGAGATTCAGCTTTTGCACGTAATCGCCCATGGAATCGAAATACTCGATATTGCGGAAGAGATCACCCTGATTAAGCAAAAACGAAGGATCGAGCAGAAGGCGGGCGAACTTGCGTAAATTAGCGACGATGACAGCAATAACTGCCTTTTCATCGGGAAACGCTTTTTTCAGTTCTTCTTCATAAGCATCAATGCCGGGCGGCAAATCAAACGTAAAATCATCAAAGATGTAGCGGTCGATGACGCCGTCCTGTCCCATTCTTTCAAAGAGATCATGGACATTGATGCCGAGAAGGCGGAATATCCGGCCCAGAGGTTCATCATTCCCTAACGCTCCTGTATAATGAACACCCACGGGGCAGTCAATTCCCGACCGCCGGTAAGAACGCATCAGCCCTCCGGGCAGCGGATTTTTTTCCACGATGGTCACGTTGTAATTGAGAATTGATAAAATAATGCCGGTGCTTAACCCGCCAATGCCGGAGCCGATGATGATAATGTCTTTACCGTCCACAGTTTTTTCCATTTATTTATCCTGCAGACCCCGATTGTTTGTTTGCGGTTCACTTTCCACCGGTTCGGACTCGACCAACGTCATGAGAAGGGAATAGTTGAAAGCATCTTTGGCCGTAAGTTCAATGTGCTGATAGAAATTATCCGCGTCGTGTTTAAATTTGACCCGGCGCTTCCAGCGGCCGGAAGCTGCGTATCTGGTGATCTCGAATGTTTCCCGCGGCCCGGCGACAACATCCACGAACTCCGCGTTTGTGGTCTGCCAGCGGCAGATTTCCGCTCCATCGGCAAGGATTCCTTTTGCTGCGACCTGTCCTTCTGGCGCGAGAAAGATAAGCTTGATGTCCTCGATCATATTGCGGGCGAAATCGCGGGAGTCAAAAGGCGGGAGCGCCCGTATTATTTTCAGCCCGGGAGTAGCCTCCGCCTCAAAGAGCGTTATGCCTTCCGCCGTCATAATTGCACAGGAAACAAACTGCGCAGACGGATGAATCAGCGTAACGCCGATTACCGCTCCCTGTGCTTTGCCGGCCACGCGCACGTCGATAATATGCACCAGATGATGCGGTGCTTTAAAAAACGGCGATGGACAAACCGGGCAGGCGGGAACCTTTGCTTCCGGTTGCGGGGAAGCCGGGTGGATTACCGGAAGTGTACTGCAGGAAGCAAGAAGCAAAACAGTTAAGGCAAGAAGCCGGACACTTTTCATTCAACATCCTGAAATATGGAAGCATTGATGCCTTTGTTGATTTCCACGTTGCTGAAATTGATTACGGTTGCCGTATTCTTGTCTTCAATAATTTTAACGGATTTAACCACCATTGTTTTTCTGACAACGGATATCTCTATTTTTTCAATCATGCCGGCCATATTTTGTTCAACCGGAGTAAGCGTAATTAATGTATTTCTTCCCTCCTGGAGAGCAGCTTTAAAAGAAGTATTTTGATCAAATTTGCCGCTCATCCAATTGGTAATTTCACCCAGCACGATGCCCATCGCTTTTACCCCGCCGGATTTATCTTCCGCCATTTTTCCGCCGGACATAATGTAACGCTTAGTGACGCCTTTGCCGGAAAGAACCACGCTCCTTAAGGGTTTTAAATATTCCCAGCGGAAAGAATCCGGAGAAGCATAAAAAAAACGGCCTTCGGAAATGAGCGGTTTAGCCAATATTTTCATCAACTTCTTTTGGACAAAACGGGCTTGTACTGTTTTTATGTCGGCGGAATTGCGGCGCAATTGCTCAAAAGTGTCCGCCAATACGATGCGGGGCGGCAGAATAAATAACAATAAAGTCAATAAGATGAATCGACTTAGTTTGATTAAGTTATTTTTCATTAGCATTGATTAATATTGCAACCCTTAAAAGATAAACACAAACAACGGCCGCGTAAAAAGTTCCAGAGGCGAGGCGCGCAAAGCCTGAGGAGAGAGGCGTACTTTGAGCGTACGCCGCAGGGACGAAGGCTGTAGCGCAACGAAGCATATGGACTTTTTACGCGGTCGTGTCAGCACATGCCGCCGTTGATGGCGATAGTCTGTCCCGTAATATAGGAAGCGTCGTCCGAGCATAAAAAGCGAATTACCCGCGCCACTTCTTCCGGTTTTCCCACCCGCGCCATCGGAATTACCTTCTTTATTTCGGCCAGCGGGATGTCTTTGGTCATGTCCGTTTCAATCAATCCCGGCGCAACCACATTTACCTTGACGCCGAAGCGGGCCACTTCCGCGGCCAGCGAGCGCGAGGCTCCAATCAATCCTGCCTTTGCCGCCGAATAATTTGTCTGTCCGCGGTTGGGCATCAACCCTGATACGGAGGAAACGGAAACGATGGATCCCCGCTTGTTTCTGATCATATTGCGCAAGACGGGCTTGGTCATATTATAAAAGCCTTTCAGCGTGGTGTTGATTACATTGTCCCATTCCTTTTCTCCCAGCATGAGAAAAAGTCCGTCGGCGTTGATTCCGGCGTTATTGACGAGTACATAAATCGGGCCGTGCCGTTCAATGATCGCTTCGATATTTTCCTTAGTCTGGTCGGGATCGACCACATCGAACCGGCACGTCTCGCCTGCTCCTCCGACTTCCTCCACTAATCTCAGCGTTTCGAATGCCGCCTGTTCATTTTCTTTATAGTTAATGACGATAAAATAACCGGCCCGGGCCAATTCCACGGCTGCGGCCCGGCCGATTCCGCGGCTGGCGCCTGTAATTATCGCCACTTTTTTCTTTCTCATTTTATATTCAGCTCCTTGAATCAGTATTTGGTTGGATCTTCGTTCGTTCTCAAAGCCTGAAGAGTAACCTCCGCGAGGATTTCCTTACCCGCTTTAACCGTGCCGCTTATTACACTATACTTTTCAAATGTATAGGAATTTTTGACACTGGCTACAATTTGCGTACCTACAGGAATTGCACAGACGGTAAAACGGGCGTCTTTGATGCCGACCAGCAGGCCTTTGCCATTGGTTTTAAGCTGCAATTTTCGCTTATAGCCGTCAATAGCGGCCCCGGTCTGGGCGACAACTTCAATCAGGACAATCGGGCTTACCGCATTGCCGTCGCACAAGGGCCAGTGGGAGCTGACCGTCGCTGTCGCCACAGCCGATTCAGGTGTGATCTCCAGCATTTTGCTGATCATCTTGATCCGGTCACGATGCGGGATCAAGCTTTCAATATCAATATCCGGCAGGGGCATAAAACTCCAGTCTCCAAACAAAAAGAATTGAAAATACGGGACGGAAAAAACCAGCCTCAGACAGAAAATATAGACGGAAAACCCAGAGGTGGGAATTATGTCCGTAAGCTGACCTTGTAGATTAATGAGAAAACAGTGGATAAGTCAATAAAAAATGTTTCCAAACTGTAGCCTGCTGATGCTGTCGGCGCTTTTGTTTTATATTGCCTTGAAATCATTGCAATACTCCAATAGTGCGTTGATTTTTCCGGCTTAATTGGTTAAACAAAATCAAATAAAAAATCTATATGGCTGCGTCCCTCATGCATAAAGATCAATTTTCCGGTCTATATAAGGAAATTATTACTCCGTCCCGAAGTCTTTTTAAAAAAGATTTTCTTTGTTCCACTTACAGCTACGGCGATATTTTTGAGCTTGCCGCCGGGCTGGGCAAAACATTGTCGCGCCGCGGCGGAGAAAAAACCGTCTGCCTCTGCACGGAAAACAAAGCTCTGGTGGCCGCGGGCGTGCTGGCTGCGCTGACCTGCGCCTGTCGGTTAATACTGCCTTACTCCTTTTCCCGCAATGCGCTTCTGGAAATGCGGGAAGCAGCGGGTTTCGATGCGGCTGTCACTGATCATCCCGAAGAGATGCCTGCCGGAGTAGAAATAATAGAGCTGTCGCGCGCTCCAGCGGCAGCCGTCGCTCCGGAAATCGTCCGCGCTCCCGATGAACCTTTTTTGTGCCTCTTTACGGGCGGCTCTACTGGAAAACCCAGGGTCTGGTCCAAGTCGCCGCGTAATCTGTTGATGGAAGCTTTCTATCTGCAAGAGAAATTTGCCATAGCGGAAAATGATCTTTTTATCTCCACAGCGCCGCCCTATCATATTTACGGATTACTCTTTTCTGTACTGCTTCCCTTTACGGCGCGGGCGCAGGTATTGCCGGAAATTTACACCTTTCCGCAGGAAATCATCTCTACAGTCAATGAGCGCAAGGCGACGATCCTGGTGAGCGTGCCTATCCATTACCGGGCGTTGAAAGTAGAGAATTTATCCCTGCCGCCGTTGCGGAAGGCCTTTTCTTCTTCCGGAGTTCTGGACCGCGCCGATGGATTGTATTTCCTGGAGAAGACAGGAATAGGCATCACCGAGATTTACGGCTCGACGGAAACGGGAGGCATTGCCGCCCGTTCCGTCAGTGAAAATACCGAAAGTTGGGAGCCTCTGGCCACCGTTTCCTGGAAGCTGGCGGAAAGAAGATTGGCTGTTAAATCAGACTTTGCTTCACCCGAAATGGAAAGGGATGAAGCAGGCTACTGCCTGACGGGCGATGAGGCCCGCCCGGATAAAGATAACCGCTTCGTTCTATTGGGACGTGCGGACGGCGTAATCAAAGTAGCTGGGAAAAGGGTTGACTTGCTGGATGTGCAAGATAAGATCAAAACATTGCCCATGGTAAACGATGCCGTTGTCATTGCTCTTCCGGCGGAAAAGGGACGGGAAAACATTATCGCCGCCGTTGTTGCCGGAGATCTGACTGAAGCGCACTTAAGAAAGCATTTAACGGAGATGCTGGAGCCTTATGCCGTCCCCCGTCTTGTGAAGATTGTTGCGCAGATAAACAGAACCGCAACGGGCAAGATTGATCGCCGCCGGCTTGAACAATTGTTTCTGAACAATAAAAAACGATAATTAAATAAACCAACCCAACCGCAGAAGGAGGCAATTATGATGAAGAGAATGACTTTCCTTATTTCGTGTTTTGCCGCAGCCTTGTATTTTTTGTTGTTTTCCCTTTCCGACTCTGTTGCCCAGCCGACTGAACCTGATCCGCTTGAGCTGCAGCAGCAATGCATCAGCTGCTGCGAAGACAAAAAGGCAGCCTGCTTCAATATCAACCCGGATAGAAGATTATGCGAAGCTTTATTTCAAAATTGTCTTGTTACCTGTAAGTCGGAAGGTGAAACTTCTTCAGAATGGTCTGAATGCTGGCCGGAATCCGAGTAAGGTATAGTAAAGATGTGAAGCTATCCGCCGTCTCCGGTTTTTCCCTGCAGCCTCTTCAGTCGATGCCGCAGGGATTCTATTTCTTCCGCCGAAAAAACATTATCTTGCTGTAGGGCGGTTTCGACCAGTATTTTTGCCTGAAGGCAGTCGGAAACCCTGTGCTCCAGCCACTTGGCCAGTTCCGATACCGCGTAAAAATCGGGCGGTTTACAGGCAACCATTTCCTGCCAAAGGTGCACGGCTTCGGTTAATCTGCCGGTGCGTTTGTACAAAGAAGCCAGCTTTTTTTTCGACAGCTGGGGAAAAGCCGTGCAGCTTTGCTCGGTGAACATGCTTAATATTTTCCCCGTTCCCCGCAGGTCGCGGCGGTTTAACAACAGATGCGCCGCCGCCAGGAAGTCATCGATGTGCGTATCTTTGATCAATCTCCGGGCCGTAACTATCTCGGTCAGATGGGCGGTGAGGGTGGCCATGGAAATTACGTCCAGACGATTGTGTTCAAAGATACCCGTCAGCAAACGGGGATCGCGTCTTTTCAGCCAGTCGAAGTAGCGCTGCGGAATTTCCCAGCCGGGAATATCGCCTTCGCGCGTTACCCCCAGAATCTCCGCCTCCAGGGTAATCAGGCGGCTGTTGGCCAGGCGATGCCCCAGAATGCGCCGCGCCGGGTGCAGCAGATCCAGGTGCGGCAGCGAAGCTAGTCCGCCTTCCAGTCTGTTCAGAATAAAACGGGTAACCAGCAGATTAATGTCAAAGGCCTTGCCGTTAAATGTTACTAAAAATTTCTTTTGACCCGCAATGTCGGCAAGATGGGCGAGGGCCGCTTTTTCTTCGCCAAAATCGCGCGCCAGAATTTGCCGGACATGAAAGTGGCAACCCTCAAACCAGCCCAGACCGATCAAAAAGGCCATCGTGCCCGTTCCACCGGCAAGTCCCGTCGTCTCGGTATCCAGGAACAGGCCATCCGAACAGGAAAACCCGCTGATGCCGGGATTGTTGGCCAGCATGGCCGCCGCCGTCATATCGAAATCATAAGCTTCACTGATATTACGGTGGCCGTGGCGGCAGGAACCCCGGACGAAATCGCTTATCAGGAAAAATTTTCCGTAGTCGTTTTCAATTTCCTCGCCGGACACGAGTTCTTTGAGCTTATCTGCGGCGGCGTTAATTCTCCGGTTTGCTGCATCCTGATTGTACTTGTGGGGACGCGACATGATGTCGTCGATGCGGCGGCGCAGATTGGAAAGCTTTTCATTTTTTTCCGTCGGCTCGATCGGTGTTTTGATATTTTCGCCGGTCAGGCGTTTTAATTTTTCAATGGAACTCATTTTCCGATTATCAGCTCCACCATCTGCGGAACAATTTCCTTGGCCGATTTCCCTACTTCCAGCGTCGGCCCCACGCAGGAGGGACAACCGTAGGCGCACGGACATTTTTCGATAAGGCTTCGCGCCGCCCGGAGCAGATTGGCATGTTCATTATAGAGCAGCTCTGAAAATCCGATGCCGCCGGGATAGGAATCGAAGATAAAGATAGTCGGATCAAACTCGTCGATTCGAACGCCTGCCTTTTCTTCCGGAACTTCCCTCTGTCCATCACGGAACGTAGTAATAATGCGGCCCGTTTTTCCCTGGCTGACAAACCACTCGCCGCTCTTATCTCCCAGCGAACGGTCAATATCGTGAGAATCGGCCATTAAATACATCGCCGCCAGATGGTGCAGAGTATAAGCAAGACCGGCCAGCCCGTCAATTATTTCCGCCGGTGAAAAATCGAGTTTCCGTAAAAGGTGGCGCGGGATGGTGAACCAGTAGCTGGTCGTATGCATGTCTTTTTCCGGCAGATTGACGTCGCCGTAGCCCAGATTCTCCGACGTATAAAATTTGATCTTTTTATAGCCGACAACCTTGCGCACCACCTGAACTTCGCCGTGCTCCACTATTGCGCCGACATCCTTGTGCGTGTCAAATGAATCAATAACCCGGACGTTGGTGTAGGTCATGGCGTCGGTGTAGTAATCGACGTCGACTTGCCGCACATAGGCCTTTTTGCCCGGCAGATCGAGCTTGTCCACGTGATACTGCCGGGATTCCATCATGTAAATGGCGTTGTCATGCAGGGTGGTAAACGCGCTGTCCCAGTCCACTTCGGCGATTACTTTATGTTTGCCGGTGTCGGTCGTATCGACAACCACGACGTTTTCGGGATTGATCGCCCGCAGGCTCACTTCATCCGCCGGATAGCTTTCCGCCGCCCAGTGCCACCGGTCGTTGCTGCAATGCAGCACCCCTTTTTCTTCCAGATACTGGAGAAAATCTTCGAGATTTTCAGAACCGAATCGCTCTCCTTTTTCAAAGGGCAATTCAAAGGCCGCGCTTTTGATATGATGCAGCAGAATCAGCAGATTGTCGGGATTAATGCGGCAGTGCTCCGGCGAGAGGGCAAAGAAATAGTCGGGATTTTCCATAATGAATTGATCCAGCGGGTGGCTGCGGGCGATTAATATGGCCAGGCTGCGTCCGCTGCGCCGTCCGGCCCGGCCCGCCTGCTGCCAGGTGCTGGCAATGGAGCCGGGATAGCCCGCCATGATGCACGCCTCCAGATTGCCGATGTCGATGCCTAGTTCCAGAGCATTGGTGCTGACGACGCCCATGACTTCCCTGGTGCGCAGGCCGCTCTCGATTTCGCGGCGCAGATTCGGCAGATAGCCGCCCCGGTAGCCAGTGACAAAATGATCGTCATGAGGTTTGGTGCGGATAAATTTGTCTTTTAAGTATTTTGTCAGCACTTCGACATTCAACCGGCTGGTGGCGAATATTATTGTTTGAATATCATTAGCAATAAGGTCGGAGGCAATTTTCCGGGCCGGCGTCATCGCACTTTGCCGAATACCCAGCTCGCGGTTGACCAGCGGCGGATTGTAAAGAATAAATGTTTTTGCCGCCGTGGGCGCTCCGCTTTTATCCAGCAGCGCAACTTTGCGCTCCAGTATTTTTTCGGCGTGTTCCCGGGGATTGGCGACGGTCGCCGAGCAGCAGATGAAAACGGGATTGGCGCCGTAAAAACGGCAAATCCGCACCAGCCGGCGGATGACATTGGCAAAGTGAGAGCCGAAAATACCGCGGTAAATGTGCAGCTCATCAATAACCACGTATTTTAGATTGACGAAGAGTTTTTGCCATTTGGTGTGGTGCGGCAGAATACCGGCGTGCAGCATGTCGGGGTTAGTAACGACGATATGCCCCTGCCTGCGGATGGCCTGGCGCGCATCGTCCGGTGTGTCGCCGTCGTAGGTAAACGTTTTAATGTCGGCCTGCAGATCGGCAATCAGCGAGTGAACCTCATGCATCTGGTCCTGCGCCAGCGCCTTTGTCGGGAAAAGGTAGAGGGCGCGCGTTTCGGGTTCGTCGAGAATGCTTTGCAGCACGGGCAGGTTATAACAAAGGGTCTTGCCGCTGGCCGTTGGGGTTACCAGTACAACATCCTGCCCGTTGCGGACAAAGCGAACGGCCTGCGCCTGATGAGTGTAGAGTTTTGCATAGCCGCGTTTCTCTAATACAGCACGGAGATGAGGATTAACCCAGGCCGGATATTCCTCCCAATCGCCCACTTTGGCCGGGATTTCAACAACAGCTGCAGCGTTATAATTAAAACTTTTGTTTTTCTTTAAACGGGCAACCCATTCATCTAATGTCAATTTCGCCATATCTTTTTCTTTTACCTTAAATCTTGGTCTGACGCCGTATTATAGATAAAAAGCGAAATATCACAACAGGTAATTCCGGTCGCTAATTGCAATAATTAAACCGGTAACTTACAATTATTGATCTGCGGGGAATTAATATTTTAAAGAAACTTCGGCCAGTGTTTTCGAAGACGCAAAAAAGCGTCCTCATGTTCTCCGCCGGGAGACTGTGATAATAAACAATTGTCATTGCGAAACGCCTCTCAGGCGTTGTGGCAATCAAATATTTTCAAGAGCTTACGAGATTGATTAGATCATTGTATTTGCTTACAATGACATTGGGATACAGAATCCCGGCGGACGTGGATCCTTTTATTTTTTTACTATGAGATTAATTATCAGAGTGAGACTTTCTTCATTCTATGTTAAGAAAATAGACCTGACCCCATTCGTTCCCGGGACACCGAACCAAGAGTGGGGTTGGCAAAACCACGAGACCTGATTGGAAAGGTGTCCCGTCCTTGAATAAACGTTATCGGCGTCTTTACTGACCACGCCGTGAGCCCCCTACGGGTTGGTTAACAACCATAAGACTTGAGAAACAACAATTGGACACGGCCTGGAACCGAAGATTTTCTGGTCCGCGAATGCGGAAAGAGTCATGTTGGAGTGGATGCTGAAAACAGGAAAAGTGGAGGGCATATACCCGAGGAAGTTGTCCACAGCAAAAGGAGCCGCTGCCCGCCGCGAAATAATTGCGATTTATCGGCGCGCAACGTCTCTTTGCTATGGACAACTTGTCAGGATTCCAGCGTTCATCCGGCATGACTTTGATCCTGATGGATGATCCCGTTCACCCTCTTCAAAATAAATCTCCCGGCAAAGCCGGGAGATGACCTATTTGTAGTTCAGGCTTGTCGCCATTTTTCCCTTCTTTTACTCCTAGTTATGATCTACATATTCAGAATATTGTTGATTCTTCTCCGCATCCCCACCAGTCCTGTTAAACCTGAAATGAGGAGCCAGGCGGCAGGGGGGAGGGGAACTTTATTCCCTGATCCCTCTGTGCTTCCCAATGCATAAAGATTGTAACCCACATTAAGTGTGTTAACGAGTTGTCCAGAATTGTTCATAGTGAAGAGTTTTCCATCAGTGTCGCTAAGATATAGATACTTTCCATCGTAGGCCATTCCAACGATATTTTCACTTGGGGAATTTCCGAACCAAGTTGCATTATTGTCAGCAAGAGGGTCCATTTCCCATATGCCAAACTTACCTCCAACATTCCCGACAGTATATATAGCACCGCCGTTGTCTCCCGCCATAGAAAGGGGGTTGCTCACATCTGACCAATAGAATTGAGGACTAGAGCCATTGGCAGCTTGATAGCGATGAACGTCGTCAACAGAACATCCAGAGGTGTAGATCCAACTGCCCGAAGCATTGCTGAAATACCCAAGACCATCCATCCCCCATCCGCCTGAGACGGTAAAGGAACTAGAGACGTTGCCGTTTGTGGGGTTAATAATGTATACAGTACCATTATTAGAATCTGCATTAGTGTAATAAAGCGCGTTTTTCCAGCCGGCGAGGCCCATGTTTGTGTTTCCGCTAGCGTAGTTCGGAGCATTGAAGGAAGAAGTCACAACTCCGGTGAACGGATTGATGTTGATGATCGAGTTTGTGTTGTTTGTTGCATCAGTCTTTACTGCCCATATTTCCGCACTTGCTACGCCAAACGAACAAAAGATCAACAAGACGGCAAACAATATTTTCTTAGTCATAAATCCTCCTTTTTGCATTTAAAATTTAATACAAGAGCAGTAGCACATATAAACAAAAGAACTTATATGATTTCACTACGCTTTTATTTCTTGAACTTTCGTCTCACACCTGCCAATCCAATCAATCCAAGCCCAAGAAGTAGCATGGACGCTGGTTCCGGCACCGTCGTGGCGTCGCCGTGCACCGTGAAGTCCGCAGCCATGCCGGTCGGTCCGCTGGTGCCGGTGTAGTTCGGATCGTAAACGTAGCTACTTGTTGCATTGTCCCAGAGTCTGTAACCACCGCTGTTCCAGATAAGGAATTCGATCTTGTTGACGCCGTTCAGCACCGTGCCGCTCACGCCGTTCTGCGAATACGACGTCGTCCACGGCGAGGACTGACTCAGATTGTTGACGCCGAGACTCGTGCCGTTCAGCTTGATGTCGATCAAGTAGTCGTCAGACAGATAGCGGAAGTCGAAGGTCGTGCTGTTCGTCGCGCCCGCCCAGTTGAAATTGAACGCGTAGGTGAAGAGCTTGCTCAACTGGCTGCCCTGTGTCGCATTCGACTGGTCGGCCGCCCACGAGATGTACTTCCCTGTAGTCCGGCTCGGGTCTGGCAGGACGGGCCAGCCACTGGCAATGTTGGTGACTAGGAAGGCCGATCCGCCGTCGACGGTGAAGTAATCATCGATCCCGTTAGAATTGGCGTCCGTGCCGGTGGAGTAAGTGAAATTGGCCTGCGCGGAATGGCGGAGAGCAACGCAGCCAAGCCGATCATTACAAATACCATCAATTACTTTTTCATATTTATAATACCCCCCCTTAGTTTTTGAATTTTTTGTACGCATTAACCACGCCAGTTTGCAAGATGCTGTTATTGTTTAATATTACAGACAATCATGCTATTGATGCTGCTGCAAGTGTAAATAATACCGACACTATTTCCAGTAATTTATGTTATTGTTGATAAGATTAGTAAGAAATAAAAATAAATTATCTACTTACATGAATATGTGATGTGTAAAACATTCCGACGGCACAAAATTATTTGCGGTATTCCGGGTGCGGGGGGAATCCCGGGGACGCAACACATATTTCTCCTGAAAAAGGCGGTATTGTTCGCAGGGGGGAAAAACACAGCGGTTCCACTAATTTTAAAACTTATCAAGGCGGAGGCGCTACGCTTCATCCACCCTACAGCTTTCACTTCACCGGCATTCATGACAAAAACGTTTCCAATGGCCGCTCCAAAGAGATAACCATTTGGGCAGCGACCTGATGTGTTGTATTCTCGGAACAGCAAATAGCTTGAGGAGCGACTATGAACAAAGGAAAGTACGCTTTGAAGTAATAGGAAGTAATAGGGGTCGCATCTTTAATCTTGATAATAGCTGTCTGGCTATACTCATTACGGTGTTCGGGGGCGAGAGAAAGGTGTTACGTGCCTTGTGCAGCTATCATTCTTTCGGGAACACAAAATAAAGCGGTGGCATCACCCGGCCATTCACCCTCACGGCCTGGCGATTCGATGGCCAAAATCCCCCTGAATTATCACCCCTGAATTATCTCTTGACTGTCCATATAATTATTGTATCTTATTAAGAAATTTAAAATCACCAAAATACGGATCAAAAAGATGTGATGTTATGAAAGAAAAATATTTCACTATTACCGGTCAGGAAAAAGAAGATATTTCCCGTCGGATTGAACATTTTCTGGAAAAATATTGCAATTTGAAATTTGCTTATGTGCATGGTTCTTTTTTTTCACAGGAAAAATTTCGGGATATTGATGTGGCAATTTATCTGAAATCAGTTCCTGCAGAAATTTTACCGATGGAACTTGATCTGGAGGAGAGACTTTACAATATAGTTCAATATCCGATTGATGTCAGGATTTTAAACGGTGCGCCTTTGTCTTTCCGATACAACGTGATTAAATACGGAAAACGTATTGCAGTCACTGATGACGATGCCAGGTGTGATTTTGAAGAAGCTACTGTCAGCAATTATTTCGATTTCGCCCCGTACCGGAAAAAGTATCTGCAGGAGGCATTGGGTCGTGGAGTTTAATGAAGACAAAGTAAGGAAAATAACATCCGAGATTATTGCGGCCTTGGCCAGATTGGAGGATTTGCAGAAGCTGTCCCTGGAAGCGTTTATGGCTGATGCTCACAAAATAGGTAGTGCAAAATATGCTTTGATCGTTGCCATAGAGGGTGCAGTTGATCTTTGCAATCATATTATAGCTAAAAACGGATTTCGGACGTCTGAGGATTATGCCGATACATTCAAGGTAATGAACGAACAGGGGGCATTCGATCAGGAGTTTACGAATTCCCTTATTCAAATGGCAAGATTTCGCAACAGACTGGTCCATATTTATTGGGACATTGACGATAAAGATCTCTTTCGGATTATTCAGGAGAGACTGGGAGATATCAAACGTTTCCTCAAAGAGTATGGTATTTTCATAGGGATTTGAAGCGCAGCTTAGGTATTCGGAGGTATCCCGGGGAGGTATCCCGGGGACACCATACCAGTTATTTGATTGATAAGAAATTTTGATGCTTCGGAAAGGTGGTTGATTAAAAAAGGGTTGGAAAAAACTAATATAGACTTCCCAGATTATTGTCCCCGGATTATTCCCACAAAATATCTGCTGCACGGCTTTTCGACAGAACAAATCTTGTGGGCACAGGACGTCTTAAGTAGTTTGAGGAGCGACTATGAACAAAGGAAAGTACGCTTTGTGGCTGGTTCCTTCAGGTGAAGCATACAATTTGTTAAAAGAGACAATTCGCCATTACAGTGAAATGTATTCGACTCCGCTCTTCGAACCCCACATTACGTTGATTAGCAGTCTGCAGGGTTCCGTTCGCCGATTGCGGCAAAAGGCGTCGCAACTTGCAAGGACCATAGGAAAGTTAGAGTTACGGTTGGAGAAACCGGCGCATTCTGCTTCGTACTTCCGGTGTGTATTCCTTGATGTGGCGCGAGCGCCCGCCATAGTAAGGGTGCATGCCGCAGCGTCCGGCTTGGTTGATGTATCGCCGCATACGGAATACAGGCCGCACCTGAGTCTCGTCTATGGTAATCTTCCGACAATCGACAGAGAAAGGATCGTAGCGGAAATTGGTGATAAGCTCTGTGGTCTGGTTACAGTGAAGCAAATGTCGCTTTACCAGGCATCTTCAGATTCACCGCCGGACACCTGGGAGCAGATATGCTCTTGCTGTCTGCATGAAGAGCAGCAGGACAAATGAGGAGTTGTTTAAAACGCTCTCAACATGATTGCTCCAACTGCGAAATATTTTGTCCTCTATTAATACGCATGTTTTTATGGTAAAAGTTAATTATGGGTACAATAAAGAAAGTTGTCCGGAAAACTAATCTCCATAACGCTGAATCCGTAAAGGAAGATATTGCTTACTGGATGAGCCTTCCCGCAGAGAAACGCATTGCCGCCGTTGATTATTTGAGGGAGCAATATTATGGAAGCGCAGCAAGACTTCAAAGAATTGCTCGAGTTGTTCAACGAGCATAAGGTAGAATACATTATTGTCGGCTCGTATGCTCTGGCCTTTCATGGTGCGCCGCGTTTTACCGGCGACATTGATATTTTTGTCAATCCATCTTCCGAAAACGCGCAAAAAATATTATCGGCCCTAACCGATTTCGGTTTTGGTTCCTTAAATTTGACTATCGATGATTTTCAAAAACCCGATTGCGTAGTCCAGTTGGGGTATCCCCCTATCCGTATTGACATTATGACTTCAATAACGGGAGTTACCTGGGAAGAAGCAAGTAAAGGTAAGCAAACCGGTCTGTATGGCAATATACCCGTATTTTTCTTAGGCAGGGAACAATACATAGCCAACAAACGCGCAACCGGCCGGAAAAAAGATCTGGCCGACCTCGAAGCACTAGGCGAAGAGTGAACTGAATTCGCCGCGCAATGTAATAATTGGGAGGATTATTTTATGGCGCTGTGGAAGAAAATCTTAATCGGTCTGGCTGTTTTTTTTGTTCTTGTGAGCATCATCGGTTTTTTGATTCTGCCTGCGGTTATTAAGCCTGTTTTAATCAAAAAAATGAGTGCCGCTTTACACCGGCAGGTATCCGTCGAAAAAATCAGTATCAATCCTTACGCTCTGTCCTTGACTGTCCGGGGCTTTAAAATCAGTGAACCTGCAGCATCACCAAATCCTTTTGTTGCCTTTGATGAATTTTATGCGAATATGTACGGAATATCCTCGCTTTTCCAGGGGAAATTAATTCTGGAGGAAGTAAAACTTACCCGTCCATACATCAACATTGTGCGCCGGGAAGGCAATGTCTACAATTTTTCCGATTTGCTGCCCAAGGGAGAAAAAAAACCGGCGGCGGAGTCCAAACCTTTCTATTTTTCCCTCAACAACATTCAGATCATCGACGGCAGCATTGATTTTCAGGATACCCCTAAAAAAACCAGCCACACAGTCCGCAATATGAATCTGGCGATACCGGCAATATCCAATATGGAGCACTATGTAAAGAATTATGTGGAGCCGAAATTTTCGGCGAATATCAACGGACGTCCTTTTGAGCTTAAGGGAAAGACAAAGCCCTTTCTCGATTCCCGCGAAACAGTATTTGATATAAATATCAGCGATCTGGATATACCTTTTTATTTGCAGTACGTTCCGGTGAAAATGAATTTCAAAATGAACGCGGCCAAACTGGATACAAAGCTGCAAATCAATTTTATTATGCAAAAAGGTAAGCAGCCGGCCATTAAGATAGCAGGCGATCTGGCGCTGAAGAAAGTTGTTATTGATTCCCTGCAAAATGAGAAAATCCTGCGGCTGCCGGTGCTGAATTGCACCATAGCCGAGGCCCTGCCGCTCAAGTCTGATATTCATCTGGCCGGCGTTTCCGCCAAGGGCATTGAGCTGGCCGTGCAGCGAAACAAGGCCGGAGAAATTAATTTGCTCAAGCTGGTGGAGACGCCCAAAAAAGAAAAAAAAGAGGAAAAACCGCTGAAACTTGTAATTGATGATTTTCAGCTGGAAGTGGTCAATTTAACACTCACGGATGCCGTCCCTGCCCAAAAAACGGTTTTCCAAATTGCGCCGCTTAAGCTCAACGCCAAAAAGTTTTCCACTGCCAAGGATGCGAAGGGCGATGTTGATCTGTTCCTGAATGTAGAAAACAAAGGGAGTGTTGCCGCCAAAGGGCAGATCGGTGTTGAACCATTATCCGCTGACCTTAACCTGGACGTAAAAAATATCGCCATCCGGACTTTCCAGCCTTATGTTGCCGATCTGCTTAAAGCAAGCGTTAAGCAGGGGGCTGTTTCGACTGCCGGGAAATTTTCTCTGACCGCAAAAGGTAAAGAACCGCCCAAGGTAAAATATGCCGGAAAGATATACGTATCCGATTTTGCCGTTGTGGATGAATTATATGCCAACGATTTTCTCAAATGGAAACAGCTCTATTTTGAGTCGCTGCAGGCCGGCTACAATCCTTTTTTTCTCGACATTAAAGGCATCTCGCTGACGGACTTTTTTGTCCGCATTATTATTAATCCCGACGGCACTCTGAATTTGCAAAACATTTTCAATACCGGAGAGAAGAAAGCGGTCCAAGCACAGGCGACGGCGCAGGCCGATCCAAAAAAGAAAGAAAAGGAAAAACAAACAGGCAAACAGGAGGAAATAGCTAAAAATATTAAAATCGGTACGGTAACATTTCAAGGTGGCACCATTGATTTCCGGGATCGCTTTATTAAACCCAATTATTCCGTCCGGATGCTGAATATGGGTGGCAGTGTTAAAGGGCTTTCCACGGAAAAAATATCCCGCGCCACTGTTAACCTGAAGGGTAATTTTGGCCATGGCTCTCCGGTGGAAATAAAAGGCAAAATCAATCCCCTGATAAAAGACCTATATGCCGATGTAAAAGTTGATTTCCGCAATATCGAGCTGAGTCCGGTTACGCCTTATTCGAGCAAATATCTCGGCCACCCGATTACGAAGGGAAAACTTACTTTTTCCGTGGAATATCTGATCGACAAGAGAAAACTCGATGCGAAAAACAAGATTTTCTTTGATCAATTAACCCTTGGCGACAAAGTGGAAAGCCCGGATGCCGTCAAGGCCCCGGTGCGGCTGGCAGTTTCGCTTCTTACCGACCGCAACGGCCGGATTAATCTGGATATACCGGTTTCCGGAAGCCTGGACGATCCGAAGTTCAGGGTCTGGCCGATCATCTGGCAGATAATAGTGAATCTCATCACCAAGGCCCTTACCGCTCCCTTTGCCCTCCTGTCATCGATTACCGGCGGCGGCGAGGAATTGAGTTTTGTCGAGTTCGATTACGGCAGCTCCAGGGTTGCTGAAGAAAATCTTAAAAAAGTAGACGCGCTTGTCAAAGCCCTCAGCGAGAGACCGCAGCTGAAACTGGATATTGAAGGGTATGTTGATCCGGAAAATGACCGGGAAGGCCTGAAAAAAGTCACTGTTAATCGCAAAATCAGGGCGCAAAAAATTAAAGAAACCTTGTCCAGGGCGGAACAGGAAAAATCCGCTGAAGAGGTTTTTGTATCTCCGGCTGAATACGACAAATATCTGAAGAAGGCTTACGACGCCGAAAAGTTTCCCAAACCACGTACAGCACTGGGATTGCAGAAAAAACTGCCGAAAGAAGAAATGGAAAAATTAATGATTACCAATGTTGCCGTGACGGACAGTGATTTGCGCCAACTGGCCATACGGCGCGCACAAAATGTAAAAGAGTTGATTCTGAAATCCGGTGAAATAGAGTCCGGCCGGATTTTTGTAGTCGAGCCGAAGCAACTGGCCGCGGAGAAAAAAGAAAAGGCGAAGATGAGCAGAGTAGATTTCAAGTTAAAATAACCGGGAATATTCGATTCTATTGAAAGCGCCTGTCGGCTGAAGGGCTAAGGGTCAAAAAAAACCCCCGCGAAGAATTATATTCTCTGGCGAGGGACTTAACGAGACCCGCTTATGCCGTCTTTTCTTTCAACCTGGAGTTCATTGTTTAATACTTGGCCTTTTAGGGGTGATAATCACCACAAAGACCCTGCGCTTAAATTTTTGTTAACATCCAGGAGAACAGACTCTATACGTGCATCGCAGAATCTCGATTAATTCTAATTTTTTAAAGAACTTCATTGAGATGCAGAAGATTTCGGTAACGCATCTCTGCTTCTGATGTCAGGTTCTGCAATCGACCTTCTTCACGGATGGCGCCATGACTGGATCACCAGCTGCCATTTTTGTCGATCCATTTCAAGCTTAACCAATACCAGATGGTCATGGCCAGCATTACGGCGAACCATGTCCAGTCATTGACCAGCAACAATTTCGCAATCCTGCCGTCAACGTTAAAATAATTAACCCAGGGAAGGCAGTACAAAGTAAAAAAAATGCTGCTCCAAACCAATATAACCGCGCCTTTACGAGATTCAATGCTGTAAAATGCCAGGAACACCCAAAGCGGAGTAGCGTCAGTTTTTTTCATTTATTTTAAGATCAAATCCAGTTGTTTTTTACGACACTTTATCTCTTCAATATGAACGCTTATGGAGCAATTACTACCATCCGATTTTAAGGCACTATAAGCGATTTGTTTCCCAAAATAAATACATCGGAAAATTTATTTATCTATACCCTAGAAGTATAGACCGCAGTGTGGCTTTTTGTAAAAATTGAATAAAAAAATAAAATTGCAGGTTATTTCAGCTAAATGGCTGCTATGCGCTTCTTTATGGGTTGTAGTCGAAATCACCCATCGGTCTTATGAAGGTGTACTTGGCAGGAGCCACAACGATCTCTTGTCCAACTGTTCCTACACTGCCGGAGGGAATGGAAAATGGTAAGGCAACGACAAATATCACAGAACCTACCACAGTGGCGGCTAAACTCACCGGTCTTACAAATAACGCATCCGCAATAATATCTGCTTCATCGATGTCTCTGGCCATGGCCGGCGCCGCACTCGTGATCAGGGCGAAGATCACCAGGAATGCAATTAATTTCCTTTTCATGAAAGAATCCTCCTCAGACATTCAATTTCTTTTATTAAAAAGTATAATAAAAAATAATCTTCTATGTCAAGGTAATCTCATGGCGGGTCGACCTCAATGTGAAGGAGCGCCGGAAGTAAGAAAAAGCTCCTATAAATTAATACTTAAATCTTAGATACCCAAATTTAGAAAAGGAAAAAGGCGGGATTCGCAAAGAATCCCGCCTTTTTCCTTTTCATCCGTCTGCTTTTCTCATCCTATTTAAGGAATCTCTTTCTTATTCCCAGGAAACCGAGCAGACCTGAACCAAAAAGCCAAACGGCGGCCGGAACGGGTACCGGGTTAATTTCTGTGTATATTTTATTCTTTACTCCCTCTTCAAATTCTGTGAAGTCATCGACTATCCAGGAAAATGATCCGGGGCCGTATATTACATTTTCTATGCCGTATGGAACCGCCTGGACATAGTCTCCGGGATCATCACCAAAAAAGTACCTGTCGTCTATCCATAATGCGTTGATCATATCAACGCCATAGTTGTTTACCAGATTGTCCCTCGCATTTTGCACGTCGGGATCAGACTGAACTCCATCCCGATTCGCACCGTCTCCCGAAACATCGACAATCTGTCTGGTGCTTATAAATTCATTGTCAAACAACCCGCCTGCAAAGTTCATGGCAGCTGCCATGTTGGTGCTGCCCGAGCTGGGCCGTGCAGCCGCCATAATGGCATCAGCAAAAGCATTTGACGTTGCCGCATCGTAAATATGCGTCCAACCGATGCTTTGGTTCTGACCAGTGCTCCAGTAAACAAGCGTTACGGCGATGCCACCCGTTTCAGACGCAATTTTACTTATAACATTCGGATCCCTAAAAGCAGCAGCATAACCGTTTCTCTGCAGCTCAAAATCAGTGGAGTCAAGACTGCCCGAAACATCAGCCAGAAGAATAAGTTCCGTTCCTACCGTAGTGTATGCAGATGCAGACCCCGGCAGGATCACAAAAGCAGCTAAAGCTGCAAGGCAACAACATAATCCTATGAGTTTTCTTATCATGCGCATGATGGTTTCCCCCCTTTTTTATAATTTGTTAACAATCGTTGGTTTTTGATAAAAGTCATTGTTGTATCCAGCCTTTTGATTGTTTTATTTCTCGGTTTGTCCTCCTTTCCAAATTATTTTGTCTTAAATTTCGGTTGCTGGAAAAACAGTCACATTCTTGAAGCAAAACATCTTTTCGGACATTTTAAGAATATGAAAAAAACTCCCCCCAAAAAATCGCCACGACTAAATTACTTCATCAGCATTTACAGCCTGGCTCCTTTTTCGTAAAAAACGTAAATTATCGCCAAATTTTCGGTTTGGTACTGCCGTTGAATTTTAAAGAATTATTAAAGAAAATTAAATCCGGTTTATCGTACTTTCAAAATCTGTCTCTTTACAGAAAAGCTTTTTCCTGTTGCAGGAGGTGGGTATAGCCAACGCTCTAATTCTGCAGTCGTTTCTGGACGCAAATTTTCTCTGAAAAACATTTTTTTAAATTATATTAACAATCGGAAAAAACACAATATATCGACGAGTATATTTTATTATGTCATTGGAGTATAGATAGTCGCGGATATCTCGGGAAGGACAGTTAGTCCGGCCGGTTGATATATGCTGTTTAGAGGTATTTTAAAGGAATAATTTGCCTTGATCAGTGTGTTATTTAATCTCTACGGGTAAAATTCCCCGAAGCTTGCTTCGCCAGAATGATAAGAAACCCAGCGATACCCCGTAGCTTGCTGCGGGGTAGTTCATTATTCATTGCAGTTCCTTTTTGAGTGCTCCGGTAAAATCCGCAACAATCTTTATTAAATCAGGACTGTTTTTGTTCTCATCTATCAGCCGCACGACGGCGCTGCCGACAATTACGCCGTCGGCTGTTTTTCCGATTTGGCCGGCCTGCTCGGGGGTTGTTATGCCAAAGCCTACGGCGACCGGCAGCTTGGTGATTTTGCGCAGTTTGCTTACAGCGGTTTCTATGTCGGCAATTTTTGGCGCTGCTGTGCCGGTAATGCCGGTGATGGAAATGTAATAAAGAAATCCGGTCGCTCCGGCTGCAATTTGCCGTGACCTCCTGGCGCCGGTGGTCGGCGCGATAAGAAATATAAAATCGATGCCGGCTGCATCAGTGAATTCCTGGAGTTCCGGCGCTTCTTCCGGCGGCAGGTCAACCACGAGCACGCCGTCAACGCCCGCGCGGGCGGCATTGCGGGCAAATTTTTCCACGCCGTAAACAAATATCGGGTTGTAATAACCGAAAAGGACAATCGGAATCTGCGACACCCGGCGCACTTCTTTAATCATTTCCAAAATGGCGGTGAGCGTCGCGCCGCCTTTTAATGCCCGTTGCGCTGCGGCTTGAATAACGGGGCCGTCCGCCGTGGGATCGGAAAAAGGAACACCGATTTCCAGAATATCCGCGCCTGCTTTTTCCAGAGCCAAAATTAATTCCCTGGTGAGTGTCAGCGAGGGATCTCCCGCCGTCAAATAGACGATCAGCGCTTTCTCCTTTTTTTCGCGCAAAGCAATGAATTTTTCCGATATGCGACTCATAATTTAAATCCCTTTCTCGATAATCGTCTGTGCATCTTTATCACCCCGCCCCGACAGGCAGACGACGACAATTTTATTTTTGGACATTTGGGGGGCGATCTTCATGGCGTAGGCCAGAGCATGAGCGCTCTCCAGCGCGGGGATTATTCCTTCCTTGCGGGATAAAAAAGAAAAAGCTTCTATAGCTTCGTCATCCGTGATCGCCGTATAATTTACCCTCTTCGTCGCATGGAAGTAAGCGTGCTCCGGACCGACTCCCGGGTAGTCCAGTCCGGCGGCGATGGAGTAAGCATCATGCACCTGGCCGTGTTCGTCCTGCAGCAGATAGGTTTTATTGCCGTGCAGAACGCCCACTTTTCCGGCGTTGATGCTGGCCGAGTGTTCTGTGGTGTTCAGACCGTGTCCAGCGGCTTCCACGCCGTACATGACAACATTTTTTTCGTTGCGGAAAGGGTAGAACATGCCCATCGCATTGCTGCCGCCGCCCACGCAGGCCACCAGCACGTCGGGATTCCGTCCTTCGATTTTATTGATCTGCTTTTTAGTTTCCCGTCCAATGACCGACTGATAATTGCGCACCATTTGCGGGTAGGGATGGGGACCGGCCGTTGTGCCGATGATGTAGAATGTGTCGCGAACACTGGCTACCCAGTAGCGCATGGCTTCGTTCATGGCGTCTTTGAGCGTGGACGTGCCGCTCGCCACCGGGACAACCTCAGCGCCCAGTATTTTCATCCGGAAGACATTGGGCGCCTGGCGGCGGATGTCTTCTTCTCCCATGAATATCCGGCACTCCATGCCGAAAAGCGCCGCCACTGTTGCCGTGGCTACGCCATGCTGGCCGGCCCCGGTTTCCGCGATGACTTTTTTCTTGCCCATGCGGCGCGCCAGGAGAGCCTGCCCCAGCGTATTATTAATTTTGTGGGAGCCGGTATGATTGAGGTCTTCCCGTTTGAGATAAATTTTAGCGCCGCCCAAAGACTTTGTCAGAGAACGGGCGAAATAAAGAGGCGTCTCCCTTCCGGCGTATTCTTTTTGATAACAGGCAAATTCCTGCTGGAAAGATTTGTCCTTTTGCGCCGCCTTGTCGGCTGCTTCCAGTTCAATTAATGCCGGCATCAGTGTTTCAGCCGCATAGCGCCCGCCAAAGATACCGAAATGTCCGAATTCGTCCGGTTGATTCTTCATAATTTTTCCCTCTTCGTAAATATTAATTCCATTTTTCGCCGCTCTTTATCGGCTTGGCGAATAACATCAAATATTTTCACCAGTTTCCGGTGATCCTTTTTCCCCGGCTTCATTTCGACGCCGCTGTTGATGTCGAGCGCCGCGGGGGCGACTCTCTCCAGAGCTTCGCCGACGTTGTCCTCGTTTAACCCGCCGGACAAAATCAGCGGTTTTCTGCTTTTTATCCGCAGGGCGAGATCCCAGTTCGCTGTTTTGCCGGTGCCGCCGTAAAGACCGGCATCACGGCTGTCTACGAGAATTGCCGCAGCATCGTAGCGAAAAGCATTGAGCACATCATCCTCGCTGCGCAGATGGATGGCTTTGATGATCGTTTCCGGGGCAAAGGCCGAACAGTATTCGATGGACTCATCACCGTGCAGTTGAATAAAGTCGAGCCCGCATAATCCCGATATCTGTTTGATATTTTGGGCGGCTGCATTGACAAAGACGCCCACAACCGCAATATGAGCCGGTAATATTTTTATAATTTTCAGGGCGTCCGCCAGCGCGATATAGCGCGGGGAGGGCTCGTAAAAGATGAACCCCAGGGCGTCGGCTCCGCAGTCAGCAGCGCAAAGCGCATCTTCTTTACTGGTTATGCCGCATATTTTAATCTGCGTCATGAACTTATTCTCCTCTGAATTCCCTTAATTTCTTTCCAATATCAGAAGATGTGACCAGCGCCTCGCCAATTAAAAAAGCCGAAATGCCGGAGCGCATGATATTTTCAATATCCTTTCTGCTTTTGATGCCGCTTTCCGCAACGGTGACAATATCTGCCGGGATGGAACGTACAAGTTCCTTGCAGGTGTTTATGTCTGTGACAAATGTATCGAGATTTCTGTTGTTGATGCCGATAATGCCGGCCCCGGCGGCCAGCGCAATTTCCAGTTCGTCCTCGGTGTGGACTTCCGTGAGCGCGGCCAGACCAAGTTGCGCGGCGAGTCCGATAAATTCACCCAGTTTCGCGCCGAGGCAACTGACGATAAGCAGCACCGCATCGGCCCCGATCACCCGGCTTTCATAGATCTGATAAGGATCAATAATAAAATCCTTCCGGAGCAGAGGCAGTTTAACTTCTTTCTTTATTTGCGTCAGGTATCCCATGTGTCCCAGAAAATATTTTTCGTCGGTCAGGACGGAAATCGCCGCCGCACCGTTTTGTTCGTAGGCTGCGGCAATCTTCAGCGGATCAAAGTTTTCCACCAGCCTGCCGCGGGAAGGAGAAGCGCATTTAACTTCGGCGATGATGGCACAAGAAGTTCCGCTGATGGCCGCTTTAAAATTCCGGCATGGTGGAAGTTCGTCTATCGCGCCCTGTAAAACCGCGAGCGGTTTTTCCCTTTTTGCCTGCGCCACTTCTTCTTTTTTTGTTTCCACAATCTTGTCCAGGATCATCTGTTTTCGCCTTAGCTGTTGCTCATTTCGATGAGCTGCTGCAGCTTCTTGACTGCTGCGCCGCTGTCGATGCAATCCGCCGCAATTTTGATTCCCTCTTTAATGTCCGCCGCTTTTTCACCGGCGACAATAGCGAGGGCGGCATTGATGATTACGATATCCCGGCAGGCTCCCGCTTTGCCGGTCAGAACGTCTTTGGTTATTTGAGCATTGACGGCAGGATCACCGCCCCGAATATCCTCCAGCGGATATGTTCTGCCGAAGTAATCGACAGGATTAATGTTGTAGGTTCTGATTATTCCGTCGTACAGTTCGGCGACGCGGGTCTCACCGGAAATGGTTGCTTCGTCGAGTCCATCGGAGCCGTGCACGACAAATGCTCTTTTCGTTCCCATGTTCTTTAATACGCCGGCAAACATTTCGGTCAGTTGGGCATCGTAGACGCCGAGCAGCTGCGCGGTGGCTCCCGCCGGATTAGTCAGGGGACCCAGCATGTTAAAGATGGTGCGAATGCCGATCTCCCGGCGCGGCCCGATGGCGTATTTCATCGCCCCGTGCAGTTTGGGTGCAAACAGAAAGCCGATGCCGATCTGCTGAATGCATTCTTCCACGATTTCCTGATCGGCGCTGACATTGATGCCGAGGGCTTCCAGGACATCGGCGCTGCCGCAGGCGCTGGAGACGGCGCGATTGCCGTGCTTGGCGACGGTGATGCCCGCCGCCGCCACCACAAAGGCTGCGGTCGTGGAAATATTGAACGTGTTTAATTTATCACCGCCTGTACCGCAGGTATCCACGATGGTTGTCGCGCAGGCATTGACGTGAGTCGCTTTCTGGCGCATGATGCGCGCCGCGCCGGTGACTTCTTCCACCGTTTCCCCTTTCATGCGCAGCGCCGTTATAAAGGAGCCGATCTGGGCGGGCGTGGCGTTGCCTTCCATTATTTCTTCCATCGCCGCCATCATCTCCGCTTCGCTTAAATCCATCTTTCTTACAACTTTATCAATTGCTTCCTTGATCATTATTAATGCTCCTTTCTTCCGGTATATTTCAAAAAGTTCTTAATTATTCTTTTGCCTTGGGGAGTAAGCACTGATTCCGGATGAAACTGAATTCCTTCCACTGGATACTCTTTGTGCCGGAAACCCATGATTTCCCCTTCGTCAGTCTCAGCGCTGATCTCCAGACAATCCGGCAGTGTCTCTCTTTTCACTATCAACGAGTGGTAGCGTCCGGCGGAAAAAGGATTGGGCAGGCCGGTGAAAATTGTTTTGTTGTCGTGTCGCACCAGCGAGGTTTTACCGTGCATGATGCGCTCAGCGCGGACGACTTCCCCTCCGAAAGCGAAGCCTATGGACTGATGTCCCAGGCATACACCCATGATAGGGATTTTCGTGTAAAAACGGCGGACGACCGCCACGGTGATTCCCGCCTCCCGCGGGGAGCATGGCCCCGGGGAAAGAAAAATCGCCTGTGGCCGGAGCTGGGCAATATCTTCCGTGGTAATTTTGTCGTTGCGGTAAACACGCACGTCCTGGCCCATTTGCGTCAAATACTGAACTATGTTGAATGTAAATGAATCATAATTATCAATCATCAAAATCATAATATTTCCTTTTACCTGCCGTTCTTAAGGGCAAAGCCGCCGGCGGCCAGCCGCACGGCCTGCAGCATGGCGCGGGCCTTGTTGACGGATTCCCGATGTTCTTTTTCGGGAACCGAATCATAAACAATGCCGGCGCCGGCCTGAATGTATATTTGGCTGTCTTTAAGCAGCATTGTCCGGATGGTGATGCAAAAATCCATATTGCCGTTGAAGCTGAAATAACCTACCGCGCCCCCGTAAGTCCCCCGCTTCAGCGGTTCGAGCTCATCGATAATCTCCATTGCCCGGATTTTCGGCGCGCCGGTTAAAGTGCCGGCGGGGAAGGTGGCCGCCAGCACGTCGAAGGCGTCTTTACCGCGCAGCAACTGGGCGCGGACATTGGAGACCAGATGCATTACGTGGGAATATTTTTCCACAACCATATACTGGTTTACCTGCACGGAGCCGGTCTGGGCGACGCGCCCCAGATCGTTGCGGCCTAAATCCACCAGCATTACATGCTCGGCGCGCTCTTTTTCGTCGGAGAGCAGTTCATCGGAAAGCTGCCGGTCTTCCTGTTCGGTGCCGCCTCTTTTTCTTGTGCCGGCAATGGGCCGCAGTTCCATGGTCTGCTCTTCCAGACGCACCATGACTTCGGGTGAAGAACCGATCAGCGTCGCATTGCCCAGCTTCAGAAAGAACAGATAGGGTGAAGGGTTGACGAAACGCAGCGCTCGATAAAGGTCGACGGGGTTGGACACGCACTCCGTTTGAAAACGCTGGGAGAGCACCACCTGAATGACGTCGCCGTTTTTTATATATTCCTTCGCCTTGTTGACGACTTCTTCGTATTGCTCCTGGGACATGTTGGAACTGAAAGATATGTCGCCGGCGTCCACCGAATCTTTTTCCTGATGGGCGACAGGCAGGGATAATGTTTTGATCATATCGGCAATTTTCCGGCAGGAAGCTGCATAACTTTCTTCCAGGGATGCGGCGTCTTCCGTAAAAGCGCAGGCAACAACTTTGATCGTATGGCGGATGTTGTCAAAAATCATCATGGCATCGCTGATGACAAAAACGGCCTCATCGAGGCCCAGATCATCGATCTGGCCGCCGGGCAGTTTTTCAAAATAGCGCACCATGTCATAGCCTAAATAACCCACGGCGCCGCCGTAAAAGCGCGGCAGACCGGGGACGGAAACCGGCTGGTAGCGGTTGAGCAGATTTCGCAGATATTGCATGGGATTGCCGTTGTGTGTTTTTTCCTCAACTCTTCCCTTTTCTGTGATAATCACTTTATCGCCGCGCACCTGAAAAATGACGCCGGCATCGGTGCCCAGGAAAGAATAACGGCCCCATTTTTCACCGCCTTCGACACTTTCCAGCAGATAGACATGGTCCTTTTTACATAATTTAGTTAAAACGGAAACCGGCGTTTCCAGATCGGCTAATATTTCCCGGTAAACCGGTATCAGGTTTCCTCTTTGCGCCAAAGCGGCAAATTCTTCAAAACTGGGTTGGTACATTTTTTATCTCCCCTCATTACTTATACCAGGTTGCATTCAAAGCATCAGCTTCGGTAACCACCCCCTACCCCCGCCGGCGGGGGACATGCTCCGCAGGCGCCCTCCCTCTATACCCCTCTTGAGGGGGACAAGGGGGAGGTGCTGAGGAAGCCGACGACGCAGCCAACAAAGTTAGGCAAAGAATGCGACCTGGTATCACAAAAAAAGGCCGTGAACTTATTTCACGGCCCTTGCTTGTCCATAGAAACAAAAAAGCCGTGAAGGTGAGAGTCTCTCCACGGCTTTGACTTTAATTAATAAATAAAGATCAATGGCGGATGACCCCCTGTATGCGGCTCCACCACCACCAACCATTAAAAGATACTGTTAAAAATTCCTTTTTCATAAATCCTTCCCGATAAAGTGTCACAGTTTTTAGCAAGATTTGAAAAGGTTGTCAATAATTTTTCTTTGAGGTTAATTCATCTCTTATTACTTTTTAATCTTTTTAGCCGCTTTTTCGACAGCAAGTTTATTTCCACGGATTTGACGCCTTTTACTGCTGAAATAATTTTTGTGGAGCGAATAATAATTTATGATATGAAACATGTCAATCCGAATAAACCGGAGTGCCGGAAGCATGTAAAAATGATGAACAAAACTTTTTAAAATTCAGTAAATACCTCCAAGAAGGAATTAAAATATGACTTTATCGGATTTTAGTTGCCTGGAGCCCTTTGAAATCTGTTCCATTCGGCCACCCACGGAAAACTACAGTTTAACCTTCAGATTGACCCGCAACTGCTACTGGAATAAGTGTAAATTTTGCCCCGTCTACAAAACGGGGGCTCGTTTTTCGAAGCGCTCTCTGGCGGAAGTTGTCCGGGATATTGAAAGAGCAAAGGCGCTCGACGATCAAATGCGCGAGCGGGGCATCGGCGTTCCTGGATGCACCGAAGCCGATTACGATAAACTGCCCGCGCTGGCCGATGAAATTATCCAATTCCGGAAGAAAGCCGGCTGTGAAAGGGAGCCGGTCGGGACAATCACGGCGAGTCCGGACGATATGGACCCGAGGCTGGCGTGGTTTTCCTCCTGGGTTAATGATCAGCCTTCGCTTCTGGACAATCTTACCCATTTGCTGACCTGGCGTCTGGCTGGTGGGAAAACCTGTTTTCTGGGCGATGCCGACGGGCTCATCCTGAAGCCTGAATTTATGAGCGCCGTGCTGAACACAGTAAAGGCCCGTTTCCCTTCCCTGGAGCGCTTTACAATCTACGGCAGGACAAAAACCGCGGCGAGGCAACGCTCTCTTGCCGACCTGCAGGCGATGGCTCTGGCCGGGCTTAATCGGGTGCACTTCGGTATTGAAAGCGGGAGCGACAATGTTCTCGACTTCATTAATAAAGGAGAAAGCAGCGCCGATCATATCGAGGGCTGCCTGAAAGTCAAGGAGGCCGGCCTTTCGTGCTCTGTCTACATTATGCCTGGTCTGGGTGGGGTAAAATATTCCGACGAACATGCCCGGGAAACAGCGCGGGTCATCAATGCTGTCGTCCCCGATTTCGTCCGCCTGCGGACTCTGGAAATCTTTCCGCAGACAACCCTCGAACAGGCTGTGAAAGAAGGTGAATTCACGGAGTGCTCAGAGGAGCAGATCGTCCGTGAACTGAGAACTCTGATCGGCGGGATAAGTGCGGAAACCGAACTTTTGAGTGACAGCGCCTCCAATCTCTTGAATTTGTACGGCCGACTGCCTCGTGAGCGCAGCCGGCTGTTGAAAATTATCGACGATTATCTTGCGCTCTCGGAGCGGGGCAAACGAATTTTCAGTTTTCATTCGCGCCTGGAATCTTTTCAGAATCAATACGGAGGTCTGACGAAAGATATCTGGAAAATTCTGGCTCCTTACATTACGGACAACGGTATTGATGTGCGCACCTGCCCGGATGATGCCCTGGAAAAAATTACCCGCCTGCTCCGCTCCCGGCTGATGCCCTGAGACACAAAAAGCAGCGAACAGATTTTTGGCATCATATCCGCCTGACGGATTTATCCGGCTTGACACCTCTTTGTCTGTTTTTATATAGTCTCTTCCAGAAAATCTCGCAGAATGGAAATATATGGGTATAATCGATACGGCGCCGACCCTCATTAAGAACGTCAGAATCCAGGACATCCTGGATATAGTGATTATTGCCTTAATGATTTTCGGCCTCCTGACCTGGTTTAAAACCCGCGCTTCCCGCTTCGTCCTTATCGGCATTACACTTTTAGGCGGTGTTTACGTGGCCGCCCGTTTTTTCCAGCTTTATCTGACAACACTTGTCCTGCAGGGTTTTTTCGCCATTTTGCTTTTTGTCCTGGTCGTAATATTTCAGGAAGATCTGCGCGGCTTCTTTGAGAGGCTGGCCATGCTGGGAAATATTCATAAGAAACTCCAGCCGCTGTCGGCCTGGGAAGAAACGGCGAACATAATCGCCGAAAGCGCAGTGAATCTGGCCAAAAAGAATATCGGCGCCCTGATCGTCCTGCAGGGAGACGATCCGCTGGATCGCCACATCAACGGGGGAAACACTCTGGACGGAATAGTCAGCGAGCCGCTGCTGGCGAGCATTTTTGACCCGAGTTCCGCGGGCCATGACGGCGCAGTGATTATCAGAGGTGATCGCATAGCCATGTTCGGCTGCCATCTGCCGCTTTCCATGAATACTGCAAAATACGGCAATCTGGGACTGCGCCATACGGCCGCGCTGGGTATGGCGGAGCGCTCCGACGCCCTGTGCATAGTTGTTTCCGAGGAGAGAGGTACTATATCTCTGGCCCAGCAGGAAGAGTTGACGGAGGCGCCGAATGCGTCGGTTCTGCACGAAGCGCTGGAAAAGTTTTACATCCGCAATGCGCCGGCTAAAAAATCTTCCCTTTTTACAACCTGGCTCAAGGAAAATACCTGGGAAAAAATCGTCGCTTTTGTTCTGGCCTGTGTTTTATGGATCGCCTTCGGTTATCAGCGGGATACTTTACGCCGTGATTTTATAGCACCCATCGATTATAAAAATGTTCCTGTAAACTGGAAAATCGATGAACCGCAGGTTACGGAAGTGAAGGTTGTCCTACAGGGGCCGGCCCAGGCTTTTCAATTGTTCGATGAAAGCTCCCTGAAATTATCACTCGACTTGTCAAATCTTACGGAAAAAAAACGTGAATATGCCCTGTCCAAAGAGATGCTCAACGTTCCGTCCAGTTTGTCGGTGGCGGAAATTGCTCCTTCCAGAATTCGTGTTTACGCCTCCAAACTGATTACCTATAAATTGCCGGTAAATGTCACTGTCCAGAATTCCCTGCCCCGAAATTTATCCCTGCAGAAAATTACCCTTTCGCCGTCTGCCGTCAAGGTATTAATTGATCCCGGTCTGCAGCCGGAGCAGATAAAGATTGTAACGGAACCTGTTGATCTGCAGGAAATAGCGGCGACGACGACAGTAGCCGTAAAAATTGTGCTGCCTGTCGGCGTTTCCTTTCCCGACGGCAAGTCCCCCTCCATTAATGCTACGATAAAGGTGAAAAAGAAATCTTCGTCCAGGAGGTAAATATGCGTTCGGGTCGTCTAAAAAGATCAAAGAAGGCAGGACTTTTACCGGGTAGTCTTATTCATGTCGGCCGTACTTATACCGAGAAACCAAAAATTACTCTTATCCGTTACAACGAAGCATCTTATCAGGAAAAAGAGATCGCCTCCCCGGCGGCGCTCGGCGCCCCTCCGGATGAGCAAACAATCACCTGGATCACCGTCGACGGATTACAGGATACGGAATTGATGGAGGAATTAGGCAATATTTTTAAACTGCACCCTCTCGTTCTTGAAGACATCCTCAATACCAGTCAACGCCCCAAGATGGAGGATTACGGCGACTATCTTTATATTGTTCTGCGCAATTTTACCGGAACCGGCGAAGCGGAATTGACCAGCGAGCAGATCAGCATCGTTCTGGGCCGCAATTTTGTTCTTTCCTTCCGGGAACAGGAAAGCGTCATTTTTCAGCCGGTGAAGGAAAGGCTCTCCTGTGACAAAGGCCGTATCCGGAAAGTCGGCGCCGATTATCTGGTTCACGCTCTGGTGGATAATATTGTTGACAACTATTTTCTTGTTCTGGAGTCACTGGAAGAAAAAATTGAGTTGCTGGAAGACGATCTGGTGAGGAGAACCACGCCGGCGACGCTGCAGACGATCAATAAAATGAAAAGAGAATTGATCCTCCTGCGCAAGTCTCTCTGGCCTCTGCGGGAAGGCATCAGCACACTGGAGCGTTCTGATTCTCAATTAATAAGTGAATCCACCGGAGTTTACTTCAAAGATATCTACGATCACGTCATCGCCGTCATTGATTCCGTGGAAACATTCCGGGACATGCTTTCCAATATGCTGGATATTTACCTTTCCGCCGTCAGCAACAAACTCAACGAAGTGATGAAGGTTCTGACCATTATCGCCACTCTTTTCATGCCTTTGACTTTTGTGGCCGGTATTTATGGAATGAATTTTAAATATATGCCGGAACTGGAATGGCGCTGGGGGTATTTTATCATCCTGGGAATCATGCTGTTTATCGCTCTGCTGATGATCTCCTATTTTAAAAGGAAAAGATGGTTCTGACATGCGCAAAAGGTTGCATAAGCAATAAAAATATGTCAATTTAAAAACAACATGGTTGTTCTTTGGATGCAATAAATACTAATTAAAATATCAGCGGTATTCTATAAATTCGGGAGGTGTATGTATGAGTTCCAGAGTATTTGAAGCAAGTGATATAGTGGAAATAGCTGTCCGCATCGAAGAAAACGGCTCCAATTTCTATAAGTATGCCGAGCAGATCGCCAAACAGGAGGAAGCCAAAAATCTTTTTTCTCAACTGGCCGCCGCCGAAATCGCCCACAAGAAAATTTTTGAGTCATTGTTTGCACAGATAGAAAAATACAATCCGCCGGAAAACTATGCAGGCGAATATGATGCGTATCTGCGTGACTACGTGGACAACAATATAATTTTCACCAAAGAGGCCATGGATAAAGAGCTGTCCCAGGTTAAAGATACCGCCGCGGCTCTTGATTTTGCCATCAAACGCGAGATGGATTCCATCCTTTACTATCATGAAATCAAAAGATTTGTGCCCGTCGCCCAGCATCTGATTATAGATCAGATCATCGACGAAGAAAGGAAGCATTTTTCGCAATTATCGGAAGCTAAAAAGAAATACTGCGCCTGAGGAGAGTAGCGACTATGGCCACGATGGAACTGAAAAAAGAAGGCGATGTCTTTGTTCTCAGTTTGATTAACGGCGCCAGAGCCAATACTATTACCGACGATGTAATTGCTGAATATAATGCTGTCCTCGATGAACTGGAAGCCGCCCCCGGCAATGCCGCCCTGGTCGTCACCAGCGCCGACCCCAAATACTGGTCCAACGGCATTGACCGGGAATGGCTGATGACCATGCCGCCCAGTTATCTGACCCAGCTTGCCTCTTCGCTGGATCGACTTTATCTGCGGATGGTGTTATTGAATATGCCGACGGTTGGTTGTCTGACCGGACACACCTACGCGGCCGCCGCCATCCTCGCCGCCACCTTCGATTTCCGCCTGATGCGGGCGGATCGTGGCTTTTTCTGCTTTCCGGAAGTGGATATTCATATCCCCTTTACACCGGTTATTCATCAGATTGTAAATTCTATTGCCGATCGACCGGTTGTTAATGAACTTGTTTTAACCGGAAAGAGAATCGGCGGTGAAGAAGCGTTAAAAATGAAAGTTGTTTCCGCGATTTATCCGGGAGATACGCTCCTGCCGAAAACTATGGAATTTGCCGAATTCCTTTCCCGTAAAGACCGTCATATGTACACCAAACTCAAAAGGAACATGCGCATTGATCTCGTCCGGCTCCAGCAGAACCTGCCGGATATGCAGTAGGGATTCTTCTTGAGTTTTTCTTCCATCGTAATGAAATCCAATATTTCTCACCTCACCCCCTTTTTTCTCAAGAGGGGGTAGAGGAGATTTTACACCAAGCAATAAAAATCCCCCTTTGATCCTTGGTTGTCATTGCGAACGTAGTGAAGTAATCTCACAAAGGCATGAATATTGAGATATTGCCGTGTCGCTTTGTTCCGCTTCCTGTCCTCCGCTGGCGGAGGTGTCACGCAGTGACGGAGGTGGATCGAGAACTTCCAATCCGTATCCAGTTAAAATTGCAATTACATCAAAATAATCCACCCCCTGCACCCCCGCCGGCGGGGGACATTATAAGGAAGATGCAAGCAACATCCTCTTTGCTGGTTCAATCTTGCAGATTGAATCAGAGATTCATGTTTCGGAGCAATTCACATGATTGCTCCAGCATAAAAATCAATGAGCATTTGCCATTTCCTGAGCTTCATCCAGCAAGGTAATTTTCTCAGCTTGATGCTATGAGCTATAAACCATCAGCTATCAGCTAACTGTCGCAATCCTTTATTCATCAAGGGTAATTTTATCAGTATCAAACGAGCCTGGCGTCCGAGATACGAAAAATGGCGTCGCAATCCTTTATTCATCAAGGGTAATTTTATCAGAAACCCAAGAATGTATCCAGAGGTTACCGTACGAGGATGACATGCAGTCGCAATCCTTTATTCATCAAGGGTAATTTTATCAGAGGTAAAAGAAGAAGAGTTTGACTCTCTCGACATAAGGTCGCAATCCTTTATTCATCAAGGGTAATTTTATCAGACAGATGGAACTGCGGGTTTAAGTCAATCTGGGTTTGTGGTCGCAATCCTTTATTCATCAAGGGTAATTTTATCAGCCTATATAAATATTTATTCATAAAGTCAAATACTTGTTGCCTGTTTTTCTGTAACCTCCGGTTATCCACAGCTTATCAACCTTTCCGCCAGCAAATTATTCGGTTGCCAATGAGCAAAATTATAGTAATATCAATATAATATGTTTATTTCTGTAACCCGTCCCACTTTTCGCCCTAAAGATAAGCTCCGTTAAACGTCCTGAATAATCAGGTATTTACAAGAAAACAATTTTACAGGATATACACATCCTTGTCTCTGGTTACTTCGCCGCACCCGAGAACGGCGATTTGCCTTTCGCACTTGGCGCACAGATCATAAATCCTTATTTTGTCCTCTTCTTGAACTATTATTTGAGACAACCTGTCTGTCAGTTCTTGAAGCAAGGCTTCATCCATGATGCATTCAAAGACGCTGTACTGCACTCTTACGCCGAAATCCAGCAGAGCTTTGGCCACGGCGTTCCGGCGCTTGTCATCAGGTATATCATAGGAGACAACATAGAACATCTTCAAACCTCAAGATGGAAAGGGTTGTATTCATCGCCGCCGCGGATATAGGCGGCCAGCCGTTCGGCCTGAAGGCGGAAACATTTCCGCAACGAAGTCTTTTCTTTCGTCTCGGGATGGACAAATTCGCGGTTCAAGTATCTCTCGTACTGGGCGAAATAGACTTTTTGCGCTTCCCGGGTAAGATACATTCCTTCTCCCCTGGGATTTAAGAAAAAATCCGCCTCGTTGAAAATCCGGTCATTGATGAGGTAGAGGGTGAAGCGATCCACGGTTGCCCGGAATTCTTCCACCAGATCGGATGCCAGCGACGCTCGTCCGTATTCGACGTTATGCAGATAGCCGAGATAGGGATCGAAGCCCAGGCCGTCGAGCAGGGAAAGTATCTCGTTGAAAAACAGGGTGTAGCCGAAAGAAAGAAGCGCATTGACCGGATCAGGAGCGGGGTGTTTCTTCCTGCCCTTGAATGTGAAGGCACCCCGAATCATCTTCCCGAAACCGCTGAAGTAAATACGGGCGGCATTTCCCTCTACACCCATAAGTGTGTTGATGTCGGCCGCGCCTTCGATCTTGCTCAGCGCGGCCTGCATGCCCGCCATTTCCGGCATAAGGTTGATTTCCGGGTGGTTGTAGGAGAAGGTCTTCAAAAGGTTAAGGCCGTTGGACAGCTTGCCCCTGATAATAATTCCGGCAAGACTCAGGCGAAACGAATCATCCCAGAACTTTTTGAACTGTTCGACACGCAATTCGATGTTCTTTGTTGCGGGGGAAGTAATTTGCCCCACAAGTCTGCCGGTGCGGGTCAATATGGCCAGCTCAATGCCGTGTTCAAAAAGCTCCCGGATGGATTGCGTGGTAACCTGTACGTTGCCGAAGATCAAAACGGCGTCAATCTTGTTGCAGGGCGTATCGAAAAGTATTTCTTCATCCTTTTTCACAAGCAGGCGATCACCCGTCTTGCGCAGCACGGCGCCCTGTTCGGTAATGTAGAGGTTCGCCATTCAACTTCCTTCCGTTGCTTTTGTATCTTAACTCTTTAATGACTAATGATTTGCGAAAATTCCTTTGTGCAATTAATCGTGTCAAATTGTGAAGGTCTTAAATCTACTATTTTTTCTGATCATCTATTTTTACACATTTTATTAATACTTTCCCGCATCCTTTGGATTTGAACCCGCCAATGATGTGAGCGCCGTTTATCCTTTCGACTAAAAATTCCTCAGCCAGCTCTGCTGCGGTTAAGTCTGTGAATCGTTTATTATATTTCTTGCTGATTTCATTTAACCAACCGTCCAACTTTTTATTGTTTTGAATATCGCGAATTTTGCCTAGAGTCCAATTATTGACCGTATTGTGAACCATAATCTCCATAATACCTATGAAGGAGACATTATCCGCCATGATCTGATAATCCCGGTTGGTTTTTTCCACAACTGTGCCTTTAGCTCTGTCCAACCTTACCGAGTACAGTTCTTCGGGCTTCGTTTCTGTGTAAAGATAAGGAATCCTGACGAAGCCGTTCAATCCCATCGCACCAAAAAAATAACAGGCCGGGCATATCGAATCGGACTTATTTCTCATGTCCTCCGAAGAATAAGAGCACGCTCCTTTATCCCTGTATTTTTCATTTTTGATGAGCAACTTTTCATCGGCAGACAGTGTTCTTTCCGAAGATGGAATGCACGGCTTCATACTTTTAATGCCGGAATACTTATCTATCAGGTATTCTTCAATTTGATTTCTAAGAAATCCTTTAAGGGTAGAGCCTTGTACAACGACCCTGCCGCCTATTGTCGCGACAGGATTGTCAAATGAAGACATGACATCTTTAGATGCTCCTATTCTAAGGGGTTCGAGCGTCTTAAGTTCGATCTTGTATTTAAGATATTCTTTCATATTTTTCCTGCCTCCTTTTTATAGACCGCCAGTATCGGATTTAATTTTCCTACGATATATGATTTAGTCTGCATGTCGAGATTTGCCGCTTCTGCCAGTTTGTCAAGCAACTCAAGAATAATATTATTTTTTTTCAACTCCATCTGGTTTCCCTTGGGGTTTATTTTGCCGGCAAGAAATATTTTGGCCACCTCAAAACCGTTTTTTTCCAATACCTTTCTGATCTCATCGAGTTGATTGTTGCTGAAATAGTCTCCTCGCCAATCAGCCGTAATACCTTCCTTTTGGGTCAAGTCCGTGATGAAATCGATTATTTCACGTATTGTCTCGTTCGTGCTTTTTGTCACTTTGTCACCTCCACGAGGAAATCATAACCGTTTATTATAATGCTCTGTTCAAATAATGATTTTTGATAATAACCATTGAATTCCGATGTCTTTCTGAAAAGATAGCCCCAATAAGCCTTGGTAATATTCGCACTGCTAATACCGAAGTGTTTCATAATTTCATCATCATAATAAATTCGCGAAAGAAATTTTCTTTCCTGTTCGATGATTTTAGGTTGGTAATCTTTATCAATAAAAATTACTTTACAAGAACCAAATCCTTTAGATTTCATGCCGCCCATGACGAACCCGGAATTTAAAATTTGTAAGGACGGCAGGTTATTTGTTTGCTTGACATATATCTCCCCTGTTATATCGGTCATGTATTCAACTGTAATAGGGAGTTTGGCGGCGATCAGGGCGCTATCAAAAGGCGCTATAGACATATATTCAACATTGTATTTGGTCATCTTGCCTATGGCATGAATATCGGTAAGTTCACCAAATAATGCCCGAAGAGCTCCGGTAATAGTCGAATAAGGTACGGGCAAAGTATCTGGAAGAATGTTTCCTTGTTTATAGCGCTTTCCCCGTGGCGAAATAGCGGGCTTGAATGTTCCTTTTTTTATCCTTTCTCCAAGGTAGAGACAATCTGCGGTAAAAATGATTTTAACGAATTTCTCGCTCATTGGTTTACCTCTTCTAAGAATTCCTTGAAACTTGTATTCTTTATGATCGCTGGTATATTTTCAGCGTCATCAAATTCAATTCGTAAATTTCCAAGTACATCTGCTGGCACATCTGTGCCCTTCTCAATTAATATTACTGCTCTTTTTTTTGCACCCATTGCTAACCCTAATTCAAGCATAACATTTGGATTTGGAACCTGCTCACCATTTGCCCTTTGCGAATCTTTCGTTAGTATATAGATTCCAAACCTGGAAGAAAGGATCATCTTGCAAATCTGACAAAGTACAGTTAAGTTTTCGAAACGATTTCTCGCTATTTCATGTTCAAGAGGATAGAACTTAGCTTTACAAGCTTCTAATATGTTTTTTTTCAATGTCCCGTCTGTTAAAAGGAAACGCAATAAAATATGCATTCTTAGAAGGAATAAATTGATCGCATTTTCTTTGATGTATGGTGCAATCTTGTTTAATATCAATTTCATCGGGAAGCTTGACCGAAGAAAATTTTTTTAATGCTTTGTAATTCTTGCCAAAGGTTCTCCTTATGAGATTTTCGAGAAACTGTTTATTAACGTTTTGACCAAATAACCGTATTTCTTTCTGATCACTGGCATAATCGGGGTCTGGCAAAGCGAGGATGTCGCAAACTTGATTAAAAGCACCACCTTTTATATTCTCTGCCGTACTAAGAAAAACTAGTAATGTTTCCTGAATCTGTTGTTTGTCAGATGGTGACCAATTAATTATTCTAAGTCGTATTAGTGTCCCAAGGACGGAAAGGAATGCCGATTTGATATCAGAATGCGGGGAATTAGCCATCTGGGCATGAACAAAAGCATTTAAATCATCTGTCGCTCGATAAATGAGTCGTTCATATTTTTTCATTGCACTTGTGAAGCTGCGTTGTTCCCTTTGATTATTTAAGCTATGCATACTCTTTTGAAAATCATCAGGCACCTGGTAATAATTATGCACTAAATTCAATATCTTAGGAACATCTTTGCTGACCAACGCATCTTTTAAATTTTTTATTTCACGTTTTATTCTCTCAGGATTCACTTATTTATTTATCCCTACCAATTTATAGAAGCATAAAAGATCATGGATTGAATAGTCATTGCTTATTATCCCTTGAAATATTTTATCCTGATTGCGCTGGTTGTTAAAAATTTCAGTATTGACAGGTAAATCTGATTTTGTACGCTCATAAATGGCTGATAATTTGTGCAGAAAACGACTGACTTCATTTTGTCGGATATTTATTTGCGTCAGCGCTTCATATTCGGCGGGATTAATGGACATTTCGAAGTTTCTCGTCACCAACACGTTCATCCACTTCGTTTTCGGGTTGTTCAAATATCGCCATGCCTCAAAAAAAGGGAACTTGATGTTGGATATTGTTGAGGAAAATGTAATGGGATAAAAGCCGTTGTTTTTATTATTGTCTGATCCAAACTGCGGAAATGTTTGATTATAACATTCAGCAAAACGGGCGAGTACATCTTTAACCACTGAAGTGTCATCGAGTCTTATACAAAAAAAGTTTTTCAGAATCTGAAATTCATTGGATACCCCGGAGCGTTCGTCGATTTGCCGGGGATGAAACTGGACAATTGAACGGATACTCTTGTTAAAGGTTTGCAGAAATGTTTCATATTGAACCAGAAATTCATATAGGATCGAGAAACCGATATGTTCGTCCTTATAACGATTTATAAATTTGGGAAGAGGGAATTTAGACCAAAGGATGTCTTTTATGATCATGTTCAACAGTTTCATATCAAGATCAATTTTAACGAAACAGAGTTGGGAATTGGGAATTGTCTGTTCCCACTTGGCGATCTTGTAGCCTATGCGGTGACGGATTTTCTGGCCGGGTTCTATGGCGTCATTTATGTCTTTCTGCCTGACTCTTATTGAAAAACAGTTTTCACAAAGACATTCATGAATCCCTTCTTCCTCGTTATTGAACTTCCAAAAAGTCTTTTCAGCTTGCGCCATATTGCATAGTTCACAAAGTTTGGCGTGAAAAGCTTCTTCATTGCCTTCGCTCAGCTCAGAATATTGGGGGTTGATAATGGTGTCCAATTGCGGATAGTATGTATGCTGGAATTCCGAGAAGAGGTCGTCATAACCGTGCAGGAGGTCTTTGCTTAGTAAACGTGTAGCTGAACGGGAGTGATTCCCCTCGAAATAGTAATTGGTTGTAAATCCCTCAACTCTTTTCAGAGTGTCCTCTATAAAGACTCTTATATCCCCTTCCGGTTCAGGCATTACAAAAATTACTTCATCATCCAAAGTGTATAACTCCTGTCCGCCGTTGAAGTATTCGGGAATTATTTTTACAATTTGGCTTATAGATTCGATTATTTCCGTATCAGCAATTCTTGAAAGACTTTGATTGGCAAAAAGTTTTAAGCGCACAAATGTTATGGGTAAACCTGCCTTTGGCTTTTTACGGCTACGGCTTCCCTGTATATCAGATTTTAGGTTATGTGCTTCCGCTATGGTTTTAATTTTTTCAGGTACAAGGAAATATTCATGATTTTTCATAAAGAATCGGAACCATTTCTCAGTGAGCTCTGAATGTGTCATTAGAGAAGCAAAAGGGCATTTCCATGCATCTTCACTTCTTTTAATTATTTCATCTATTCTTTTAGTAAATGCTGCTTTTAAATCACCTGATTCGGCAAGTTCATGTACCAATGACGGATCGTTAGGTTCCGTCCCGTGACAATCGGCAATATCTTTATTTTTCCATAAGTGATAAACATGCCACGTTGTTGTTCTAGATTTTCTGTACCCCACATTCAGTTTCCTTGAGATAACCGATGCCTTGAGATCCGCCAAGGCAAGGAAAAACTCTTCCCGAGTGATTGGGTAAAAATTATTGGAATCGCAGTAATGGTTCTTGGAGGAACTCCTGAAAACACAGTGATGTCCAAGCGAAGGGTAAAATTCATGGCTTTCCAGTTTTGATAGAAGGTCTTTGTCGACTCGACCAATTTTGTGGGGGCAGTAGTGTATTTTTTCACCTTTAAACTTATCGCATATTTTAAAAATATCATGCTCTTTTGGATAGCACTGCGCCATATGCACCTCGTCGTCGATTGACGGCTAAATTAATAAATATTTTCGGGATACTGCATTGTATAGTTACGGTTTGTATTTATCTCATACCTACCCAACCCAAACGTGGCCGCCTTGCCTACGTGAAGTATTTCGCCGGCCTTGATCAGGGGAAGGAAGGGGGTAATGCCGCCTTCGTAAGTAATTTCCCCCACGAAACCGCCCATGTTGATTTTTTGTTCCTGTCGGGCCGAGTACCTTTGCCAGTTATGCCATCGGAGATCATTTCTCTTTATTTTTACTTCCTGGGCTTTGCTGATTAAACCTCGGAAATCCCATTGGGCGGGATCGACGCCGCAGTGAAAGTAAGAAAGCATGGATATCCGGCGCAGAAGATGTCTTATGAGAATGTGGAATTCAAGATCGCAGGTCAGCTTGCCGTTGTGGTAAATTCTCGCCGGGGTCAGGAAATTCAGCGCCAGGGTGGTTATCTGATCATTCGCATCCCCGGTTGCCGTATTGATCACAAGTTTTTCGGGATTGAAGGATGTAAGTTTTTTTGTTTCCGATGAATAGATAAGATTGCCGTTTTCTTCAGCCGGAATATCCGGGTGGGGTGCTGTGGGAATAAGCTGCACAGTCTTCAGGGTGTACTTTCCGCGCCCCCTGCCGATGCCGATATTTCCCAGCTCGTCGAAGGTGTAGATAAAATAGGGCAGGTAGTCGAGGGCTTTGCCGATGAGAGTGAGGCCGAAGGCCAGTTCATCACCGGGTTTATAGCCCATCTTTTTTTCCGGGGGCGGCTCGATGATGAAAGGGTGGGGGACGGAAAGGTACTTGCGCATCACCTTTGCGCCGTCGGGCGGCGGCGTTTCAAAGACATAGGAATAGACGCACCGCTCTTTCAGGATGCAGCCGGGACAGTCTTTCTCTTTCAGAGCGCAGACGACTTTTTTGAAGGCGTTGCCGAAACCGCCGCGCAGTGTAGAGCCCTTGTAGGGAGGGAGAATAATCGGTTGCCGGGCTTCGATGTGCAACCGGAATTTGCAGATATTCATGTCTTGCACGATCCAACTATAGATGACGAATTTACTTGAGCAACCGCCGGTTCAGGTCCCGCCTGTCCGATTAAGTAATTCCATAGGAATTTTATCTGCTATGCGGCGATGTAACCATACCGGTCTTCTTGATTATCATAGCTGAAAAATAAACGGACTTAAATAATCATTTTTAGGCAAAGATACAATAAAGATTTAATAGACAATCATTGGATATGCTTTTTCTCTATTATTTAAGGGAACGTGGGAAAAGTGTGATGTTAGCGATTGGCTTTGCCGGTTCATCTTGCAGATTGAATCAGAGATTAATGTTTCGGAGCAATCAACATGATTGCTCCAGCATAAAACCAAGTATTTATTTGGTCGCATAATCAGCGCTGAACAACCATTTCTAATACCAGGTTGCATTCTTTGCCTAACTTTTTTGGCTGCGTCGTCGGCTTCCTCAACGTATTAATAATACGCCTGCGGAGCCTCCTCCTTGCCGCCGCGTTATGCTTTGAATGCAACCTGGTATTAGTCTTCGAACAAAGCTTCAAAATTTCGGGGATTAATGATTTTGATATCATTATATTTTTTTAGGATCAGCAAATCTTCATCACCGGTAACTATGTAATCGGCAGAAGCATCGATTGCGCAGGCAATAATCTTATCATCTCATCTAAGAACATTTGTATCAAATACCACTTTCACGAAATTGCCTTGAAAATATCGTCATCCGTTACAAAACCGGCTGCTTTGGCTTTCGGGATCAATCGTTTTTTTATTTGTCGGAATCTGTTTTCCCACAGGAATTCTCCCAGGGACTCTTTAACGATATCGCTTTTATTCCTTCCTGTTTTCTTGGCAAGGGCATCCAATTCAACAGCCATTTTTTCCGGTAAACTAACAGATAGAACACTTATCATAACGCACTTCCTTTACTACAATACACTACAACAACGAGATACTCGAGAGAAAGAATTACAGCGCGATAGGAGGAACCGGAATTATTATTCCGGCAATTGAATATGTCAATTTTAAGCGGCATAATCAACTTTCGGGTGCTTAAAGTAATTGCGAACATGCGCCGGTCGTTTAGCGAGAGTTCTCATAAATGAGAGTGTTTTCATTTCCAGATCTTTCTGATTTCGTATCGGCGTCCCTGAGTGAACTTTGGTTTTCAGGTTCCCATTCAGGTATTCATCCGGGTTTAGTTCCGGCGAATAGGAAGGGAGATAGAAAACCTCTATCTGCTCTTTATGCTCTTCTAACCATTGTTTAACTTTTTTGCCATGATGAACACGAAGGTTATCCA
>Ga0208041_1000091_pt1 | contig 116430 bp, 94 predicted proteins | sample AD_SCU002_MetaG_FD_184453 | JGI IMG/M metagenome (GOLD analysis project Ga0208041, IMG submission 184453) | Active sludge microbial communities of municipal wastewater-treating anaerobic digesters from China - AD_SCU002_MetaG (SPAdes) (version 2) | ecosystem: Engineered > Bioreactor > Anaerobic... | reverse complement strand
GAAATATAAATAATAGCAATTAAGTCTAACAGAATATTAATTTCAGAAACCCCATATCCTCTTTCTCTCAAACGCATTTTTATAAAAGCTTATTAATTATTCGAAAAAGTATTCGTTACAATATATTATTTGTTTAAATTTATTAATAATACAATTTTCCAAAAATTTGATTTTCCATACAAAACGTTATAGAACCAAAAATTTATTATTGAATTAGGCGTTTAGGTAATAACCCCCCAAATAGCTCTCTCTGTGCTCTTTGTATGTAAAACTTTGTGCCCTTTGTGTTAAAAAATATAATTAAAAGTTATATAAAGAATATTAAACACAGAGATCACAAAGAAATCACAGAATTCACAAAGGGAAAACCAATTATTACTTAAAAGCCTAATTCAAATTTATTATTAATTGTAAAATAATTATTAGAAATATCTAAAAAATTCAAAAAAATTCGTTAAATTTGTAAAAAAAATAATGAGATATCATTTAACTATAATTATACTTTTACTTTCATATTTTACTATAAATGCACAGGTTAAGGTATATAATTATGCAGATTTAGATAGTTTAGTTGCTAAGCATACGAGATTAACAGCTAAAACTAATAGCTATTTAGGATATTCTATACAATTAGGAGCATTTTCTGGTAACTACAGTAAATCTAAAGCTGAAAATTTGTTAAATGATTTCAAAAGTAATTTTAACGATTTTACTGTAAATATTGTTTTTGATTCCCCATATTACAAAGTGATGGCTGGTGCATATATTCATAAATATGAAGCTAGATATGATTATGAATTGATAAAACAATTTTATCCACAAGCCATTATAGTTCCTTATTTTATTGATGTTAAAAATTTTATAAAATAATAAATTATGACTAAAGAAGAGCTTGTACAAGAATTACTCATCAATACTGATATAGATACTAAATTGAATATTCTATTAGAGTCTGGCGTAGAAATATTAACTCTTAAAAAATTTGATCGTTTTATTAAAATTTATCTAGTAAATAATTTTTATGTAGAGCTAATCTATAAATACGAAATTAATAGAATCACACATATTAACCTGATAGATACTCAAGATTTAATAGAAAAATATCAAGATTATATCAAAATAGTCTTATAAAAATTTTTTAAATTATTTATCATATTGTAATTTTGCTTTTTTTTAAGTAACTAAGTATGAAATTGCCAGACTTACAAGATTACAACTATGAATTATCAGAAAATCGTATAGCAAAATTTCCTGTGCAACCGCGTGATAGCTCAAAGATTTTAATAGCCACAGATAATAATTTACAGCAAGATTATTTTTATAATATTGCAGAATATTTACCTCCTGATGGATTATTAATTCTCAATAATACCAAAGTAGTACCAGCTAGAATAATGGTAAAAAAAGAAACTGGTGCTTGGATAGAGTTCCTTTTGAATGAACCAATAAACACAGACAGCATACCATTAGCTCTACAAGAAAAAGGTTCTTCTGTTTGGCAATGTATGATTGGTAATGCAAAAAAACTAAAAAACTCTCATCATTTATCATATTATTTCACTAAAAACAATCAAAATATTTATCTAAACATCGATATTGAATGGAGGCCAAATAATGAAAATATAGTAACTTTTTCTTGGGAGCCATCAGATCTTACTTTATCAGAAATATTAGAGCTAATAGGAGAGATGCCCATACCACCATATATTAAACGAAAAGCTGTAGAAGAGGATAAAATCTATTATCAACCAGTTTTTGCCAAAGTCAATGGTTCTGTGGCTTCACCCACTGCTAGCCTTCATTTCACTGATAGAGTCTTCGCATCACTAGATGAAATAGGTTATAAAAAAGCTTTCATTACGTTACACGTAGGTGCTGGCACTTTCAAACCAGTGAAAACTAGCATTGCAGAACATCAAATGCACAGAGAAGAATTTTCAATAGATCAAGAAAATTTAAATATACTTTACGAAAATATTGATAGACCATGGGTAATTGTGGGTACTACTACACTGCGATGTTTAGAAAGTCTATTATTATTCGCAGAAGATACTTCTGTATATCCTATTGATATTCAACAATTTGATGATATGCATAGAAAATATGAAAATCTATCTGATAAAAAATTATTAATAGAAAAATTAAAATTATTTTTAGAAAATCATAATTTGAATAAATTAGAAGGACATACTCGATTATTTATTGTACCACCAGCTAAGGTAATATCTGCAGATTATCTTATTACAAATTTTCATCAGCCACAAAGTACATTGCTTATGCTTGTAGATGCATTCTCAGCAGTGCCATGGAGAGTAATTTATGATTATGCAATAAATAATGATTTTAGATTTTTTAGTTATGGAGATGCATGCCTACTGAAAAATGCTGCCTTATAAAGCAAATATTTTTTAATGCAAATTAATATTTTGCAAAAAATGTATTTTTATCATTTGTTATTATTATTCTTAGTTTTTTTCTTATTTTTGCACATATAAAATTTCAAAAAATTAATATATGCACAAGAATAATTTTGCATACAGACATAACGGTCCCAATGCTACTGAAATAAATAAAATGCTAGAGGACATAGGTGTATCTTCATTAGATGAGATAATAGAAAAAACTATTCCTGCTGATATTCTAAAAAAAGATTTAAATTTAGGAATAGGAAAAGGACTCAATGAGGCTCAAGCCATAGAATTAATGAAGAAGTTAGCTTTTAAAAACAAAATATTCAAAAATTATATTGGATTAGGCTACTATGAGACAGCTCTTCCCGGTGTGATACAGAGACATATATTAGAAAATCCGAGATTTTACACATCATATACTCCATATCAAGCAGAGATTAGTCAAGGTAGGTTAGAACTATTATTAGTTTTTCAAACTATGGTTACAGAACTCACAGGTATGGAGATAGCTAATGCATCTATGCTAGACGAGGCTACTGCTGCTGCAGAAGCTATGACTATGGCATTTAACTTACGTAGCCGTGATAAAATCAAAAATGATGCTCGTGTGTTTGTAGTAGATGAACGTGTATTTCCTCAAACACTTGCTGTAGTACTCACTAGAGCTAAATATTTAGATTACGATGTAGTAGTTACTGATGTTTTTAATTATGATTTTACTGATGATGTTTTTGGGATATTAGTACAATATCCAGATCAATATGGAGAAATAAAGGATTATGCTGATGTGGTAAATAAAGCTAAAAATATTGATGCTAAAGTCGTGGTAGCTGCTGATATAATGTCATTGGCACTATTAACACCTCCAGGAGAATGGGGAGCTGATATAGTTGTAGGTAGTACACAGAGAATGGGCATACCAATGGGCTTTGGTGGACCTCATGCTGGCTATATGGCTACTAAAATGGATTATATTCGCCAAATGCCGGGAAGGATCATTGGCATTTCTATAGATACTAATGGTAATAAGGCATTGCGAATGACTCTGCAAACTCGCGAGCAACATATTAAACGAGAAAGAGCTACTTCCAACATATGTACTGCTCAGGCTCTATTAGCTATAATGGCTGGAGCTTATGGTATATATCACGGAGCAGATGGTATTAAGCAAATAGCTACTCATATAAATAAATTGACAGGTTTATTAGCTGAAGAAATTCAAAAATATGGCTACCTTCAAAAAAATAAAAACTTCTTTGATACTATTAGAATAGAGATACCAGCTTATATAGATATGGCTGCTCTAAAAATGAAATTAATTGACAATAATGTAAATGTAAGATATATAAATGAAAAAGAAATTGGTATCAGCCTTGGCGAACCAACTACTATGAATGATGTAAATCTATTGCTCACTATTTTTGCTAAACTCACTGGTAAAGAAGCTACTACATTTAAATGTGGTGATATGAAAAATACTCAAATTACTACATTTGAAGATAAGTTTAGACGTGTGAGTAACTATATGCAACAGAAAATATTTAGCATTTATCACAGTGAGACGGCGATGATGAGATATCTTACTAAATTAGCTGATAGAGACTTGGCTTTGGATAGAACAATGATACCATTAGGTAGCTGCACTATGAAACTAAACGCTTCTACTGAACTATTTCATATGTCGTGGCCTGGTTTTGCTAATGTACATCCTTTTGCTCCGAAGGATCAAGTGCAAGGGTATCTAGAATTGATTGATGAGCTAGGACAATTATTAGTTAAGATTACTGGCATGGATAGTATAACTTTTCAACCTAATAGTGGTGCATCTGGTGAATATACAGGTTTAATAACTATTAGAGCTTATTACGAAGCTAAAGGACAAGGTTATAGAAATGTATGCTTGATACCAGCATCAGCTCATGGTACTAATCCTGCAAGTGCAGTAACAGCAGGTATGAAAGTCGTTGTTGTAAAAACTGATGATAAAGGGAATGTAGATCTCGATGATCTAAAAGCTAAAGCAAAAGAAAATGCAGATAAATTAGCTGCTCTGATGATCACATATCCTAGTACTCACGGCGTTTTTGAAGATAAAATTTTAGAAATTATAAATACTATACATCAGTATGGTGGTCAAGTGTACATGGATGGAGCTAATATGAATGCTCAGGTAGGTTTCACTTCGCCTGGTCTCATGGGAGCTGATGTTTGTCATCTCAATTTGCACAAAACATTTGCCATACCTCATGGAGGTGGAGGACCTGGGATGGGGCCTATTTGTGTAGCTAAACATCTCACTCCATATTTACCTTCTCATCCATTTCATCCAGATGGTATTATTACTCATTCAGTAAATACTGTGGCTGCAGCTCCTTTTGGTAGTGCATTCATTTTGCCTATTTCTTATCTATATATCAAAATGTTAGGCGATGATGGACTGAAAGCTGCTACACAAATAGCTATTCTTAATTCTAATTATTTAAGAAAAAAATTAGAACCTTTCTATAAAATATTATATGTGGGATCAAAAGGTTTTTCTGCTCATGAATTTATAATCGATTGCAATCCTTTCCGTGCTAATGGAGTGACAGAATTAGATATCGCTAAAAGACTTATGGATTATGGTTTTCATGCACCTACAGTGGCATTCCCTGTTCATGGTACTCTGATGGTAGAACCTACTGAGAGTGAACCTTTATCTGAATTAAATAGATTTGTAGATGCTATGATTGCTATTAAAGATGAGATAGACGAGGTAATAAATGGGAAAATTAATATTGAAAAAAGTACTTTGAGAAATGCCCCACATACTCTACAAAAAGTCATAAATGCTAATTGGGATTTGCCATATACTAGAGAAAAAGCAGCTGTAACTGTAAAAGATAAATATTGGCCACCAGTAGCTCGTATAGATGATGCATATGGTGATAGAAATATACAATGTAATTGGACTGAGGATTTGTTATAATATTTTATAAATGCTTGCCTGGTAGAGTAGTAGAGATGGTAAAGTGAAGGGAACTCAAAGTAATGAGAGTATGTGTGTAAGATAGTGAGATACTATAAGAGAGAGGAACAGTTTTATTTATGAAGTTTATAATCGATACTATTGTAGATTATTACGCTTTCATCAAATAAAAGATAAAAGCATTTTGATAATTTATTATGTTTTTTATTGTTTCTATAAATGAAATATTTTTTTAATTTTGTCTAAAATTTGATATTTTTTAATATGAAAAGATATAGTTTTTTAATAATATTATTTTTTATAGTACCTATAATTAATTATGCACAAAAGCCTGATACTACTAAGAAATATGATGAGAGAGTTATAGTCGTAGGTGAATATAAACCAGAGTTACCAGATTTGGCTAAGCCAGTTCTACAGCCTACTTTAGAAGAAGAAAAAATCGACAAGCGTCAATTACAATATTCTATTTTCCCTCACCCTATATTTATTACTTATACACCATCTATTCTGCAACCAATTAAATTAGGTAAAGAGCCCATAGATCATATTAATTCTAATTATGCAAAATTTGGTTTAGGTAATAAAATGGCTGAATGGCACTTGTCCATGGCTAATTCTATCAAAACAAAAACTAATTACGGTGTCGCTTATGATGGTAATGGATTTTATGGTAAAATTTCTGATTATGGTAAACCTAATCATTGGGAGCATAATATTAATGGATATGTAGAATGGATAAAAAATAAATTCACTCTCACACTATCAGCTGGATACCAAGCAAAAATTATTCACTATTATGGCTTTAGACAATCTGAATATCCAGATGATACTTTGACTAAAAAAGATTATCTGCAGAGATATAACTTAATGAATTTCGATTTTAATGCTGTTACTAATACTACAAACACAAATGATTTAAAACAAGAATATAATATTACTGGTACATTTATACCTACATATCTAAAAAATAGTGAATACAGAATAGGTACATCAGCAAATATATACCAAAATGTCAAATGGTTACCTTTTAAAAATATTATACAAACACCTGGATTTTTCCTAAAATATAATCATTATTTTGAAGATAATACATTAGAGAAATATAATTTTGGCGTTTTAAACACATTATTTTCATATCAATTGCAAGATAAAATATGGTCACTGAAATTAGGAGCTACTATTAATGTAATAGCAGATACAATAGGTAAAGTTCGGGTTTTTCCATATATAGCAGGCAAATTAATTTTTGTACCTGAAATTTTCGAATTACATGCAAAATATGGCAGCTTCACTGATGTATATTCATTAGATTCGTTATATCATGTTAATCCCTTTATACATCAATATATTAAGCCAAATCCAGTAATTTGGCGTCAATATTTCTCTGGATCACTAGTAAGTACTTTATTTGATCATTTACATTTCGAAATTGGTGCTATCTATGGCAAAACAAATGAGTATGCATATTATGTAAATGATGTTGTCTTTAGACCATATACTCGATTTAATGTGATTTATGATACTACTACAGCACTTGTGCCTTTTGCTAATGTCAAATATTATGATGATAAATTAAATATTAATTTTAGAATAAAATACAATTATTTAGAAACTACATCAGAAGATAAACCATGGCATGAACCGAATATTATTTCTACGTTTAATATTAAATATCTATTTGCTAAAAAATTTCTCGTAGGCACAGATATATCCTTTATTGGTACAAGATATGCATGTCAGATAAACCCAGACTTTACTACTGCAACTATTGAACTCTCTCCTTTTGTAGATTGGAATGCTCACGTAGAATATTTATTTAATAAATCACTATCTTTCTATCTAAATGTTTACAATCTATTAAGTAAACCACAATACTACTACTGGCATCTACCAAGTTATAAAATTAATTTCATAGCTGGGGTCACTTATAATTTCTAATTAAAATCAATTCCAGAAATTTTTTATATTGTGAGAATTTATCATTAATTTTGAATAATTACAATAGATAAACTATGATTAAAAAACAAGTAAAAGTAGCTCCATCTTTATTATCAGCAAATTTTTTAGATTTACGAAAAGAAATTGAACTAATAAACATCAGTGAAGCTGATTATCTGCATATAGATGTAATGGATGGCCATTTCGTACCAAATATCTCAATAGGTTTCCCACTGATAGAACAAGTGGCTACTATTAGCAAAAAACCATTAGACGTTCATCTGATGGTGGAGAAACCAGAACAATATTTCGATAGATTATTTAAAATTGGCGTAGCAATGATAAGTGTACATGTAGAACAAAATATACACCATCATTCATTAATACAACAATTACAAAAAAATAACGTGAAAGCTGGATTAGTATTAAACCCCTTTACACCACTAGAATTAGTCTATGACAATTTACCTTATATAGATTTTATTTTGCTAATGTCTGTAAATCCTGGATTTGGCGGACAAGAATTTTTACCTTTTACAATTAAAAAAGTTAAAAAACTGAGTGATTTTATAGAAAAAGAAAAATTAACTTGCCAAATAGAAATAGATGGTGGAATAAATCTAGAAAATGCTAAAGAAGTGATAAATGCTGGAGTAGACATAATAGTAGCTGGTACTTCTATTTTTAAAGCTTATAACCCAATAGAAGTAATTAATGAAATGAAAAAAATGGGAAATTAAATTAATCTTTCTCACAAAAAATAATATAAAACTACCTAAAAACTTTTAATAATTATTAAAAGAATCATTAAGTGAATAATGAAACATCATATACTATAAACTCAATATTATCCGATCATAACTATTCTCTAGCAGAACATTTGTATATACATGTCCCTTTTTGTAGATACAGATGCCCATATTGCTCATTCTACTCAACATTGTATTTAAATGATGATACTAAAAATCAATTCGTATCAGCATCGATAAATGAAATAAAATTTAAAGATTTTTTATTATCTAAAAATCTAAAAACTATATACTTAGGAGGTGGCACCCCATCTATGCTATCAATCACTGATATAGCAAAAATATTTAATGAGATTAATAGAAATCATCAAATAGATGATAATGCAGAAATAACTATAGAAGCTAATCCAGAAGACATAACTAAAGAATTAGTAATAGGTTGGCAAAAAATAGGTATCAATAGAGTGAGCTTAGGAGTGCAAAATATTAATGAGAAACATTTACAATTTCTAGGACGTAAACATACTAAAAAACAAATAATTAATGCCATAGAAACTTTAAAAAATGCAGATTTCAAAAATATAAGTTTAGATTTTATAATCGGATTACCTGAAGAAAATATAGAAGATTTGAAAAATAATTTTCAAATAATATTAGACTATAAAATACCACATTTTTCATCTTATCTTTTAACAATAGAAGAAAAAACTCGATTATCTAACATAGTACACAAGCACCCTGAAATATTACAAGACGATAATACTACACTCAAAAATATATCTCAATGGTACCTATGGGCTAAAAATAATGGTTATCAACATTATGAAGTTTCAAATTTTGCAATTTCTCCATTTCAAAGTAAACATAATTCATCATATTGGACACAAAAAAATTATATCGGTATAGGACCATCAGCTCATAGCTACATCCATCCATATAGATTGTGGAATACTTCTTCTTTAAGAAATTATAATAATGTTAAAAATGATAAACTTGATTTCCAATATGAAATACTTAATGAGAAAAATATTTTTAATGAATATATAATGACTAGACTCCGACTAAAAGAAGGTGTAGACTTATCTGATTTAACTCTTAGATTTAATAAAAAAATAGCCCAGTATTTCATCGATCAGGCAAATAAGATACCTAAAGAATTCATTATAAAAACAGATGATAAAATTTATTTAACCGAAGAGGGATGGTTAATAATGGATAGAATATTAATAGATTTATTTCTGTAAAATTGATTTGAACTTTTTTTTTAAAAATTTCATGTAAAAAAAGTTTGGGAAGATGATGGATAGAACCTGTTTGTAACAGGTTCTATCTTAAATATAAAAATTAATTGTTACATAATATATATGATATATAATATATAAAATAATTATATTTGCAAAAAATATAATTATTATGGAAAAAATATTTGAAGAATCAATTGATGTCTTTGCTCTCACTAAAGAAGAGACTCGTAAATACTACGACAATTTGTATAATAAATTGATCAATGAAGGCAAAGACATAGTCGATTATCAGGAGCTCAAAGCAATGTCTACTGGTGTACTTTGTCCAGATTGCAACAGCAGTCATGTGATAAAAAATGGTCTGCAGCATGGTGTACAAAATTATCTTTGTAAAAATTGTGGCAGGCAATTCAGAGTAACCACTGGCACCTTTATGTATGGCATTCACCACAGAGATAAAATGCTTGAATACATCAAATGTATGTCTGCAGGAATGACTTTGAGAGAATGTGCTAGAAAGGTAGGTATATGCTTGCAAACAAGTTTTTTTTGGCGACACAGAATATTATGTGCTTTACAATCTTTTGAAGACAATGTAAATTTCTTTGGAGTAGTAGAACTAGAAGAGCTACTAATGAATTACTCCGAGAAAGGTAAAAAGAAAAGAGAAAAGAAAGAGATAAAAAAGTTAAAGAAAAAGAAGCCAACAAAAGTGGCAGTATTAGCTGCCACAGATAGAAGTGGTAATATATTATTTAAAAAATTAGAAGATGAAAGATTGAAAGCTGATCACGTATCTGATTTTCTAAAATCCAGAATATCAGATAATTCAGTGATATGCGGTAGCAATAAAAAAGCTTTTAAGACAGTAAATGCGGAGCACATCAAACACAAAGAAATAACCAACAAAAACAAGATGAAGCAAGGTATATACAGTGTATCAACTGTTCATAAGAAAATATCCAATTTTGTTAGTTGGATATATTATAAGTTTCGTGGAGTTGCTACGAAATATTTAACAAACTATATAATGTGGTTTGTAGTAAAGGGGAAGTATTTGGCAGAGATGGTTATAGAAGATACAGGGAGGATACTGAACTTGGCGGCGTCGGATAGGAGGGCGTGGGAGCGGTACAGTGATTTGATGTCATTAACATATTTATTCTGGAACATTTAAACATTATTTTCTTTTACCTTTAAAAAGTATAAAAAATTATTAAATACCTTCCCATTTCCCATCTCCTCATTTATCGTCTTATTTCTTGAAATTTTTTTCTTATTCTTTCATATTTTCTTAAATTAATTTTTTTTATCTTTGTTTATTGTTTCTTTTAAATAAACTATAAATTGTAGTATTATGAATTATAAAATTTTAGTAACGGGTGCTAATGGCCAATTAGGGTATGAACTAAAAAAAATCTTATCACTAGATAGTAGTTACGAATTATATTTCACAGATGCAGATACATTAGACATCACTGATAGTAATTCTGTCAATGATTTTTTTAAAAATTTAAAAATTGATTTTATTATAAATGCCGCAGCATATACAGCTGTAGATAAAGCTGAAATTGAAAAAGATATAGCAGAAAATGTAAATGTGGCTGCAGTTAAAAATTTAGCCATTTGTGCAAAAAAATATAACGCTAAAATTATTCATATTTCTACTGATTATGTATTTGATGGTAATAAGTCCTTTCCATATGTAGAAACTGATGAAACTAATCCATTAGGATATTATGGATATTCCAAGTTATTAGGTGAAAAAGAAATGATATCTATAGCTCCTCATGGAGCTATTATTAGAACCTCTTGGTTATATAGTACTCATGGTAATAATTTTGTTAAAACTATCATTAATAAAGCTTCTGTGGATAATCAAAATTTACAAGTTGTATATGATCAAATTGGTTCACCTACATATGCTAGAGATTTGGCCAATTGTATAAATTTAATGATTAAAAATTTTGATTTTGACGATATTGAAATCTTCCATTTTTCTAATGAAGGTGTAGCTTCGTGGTATGATTTTGCTCATGCCATTTTGAAAATTTGTAAAATTGATAAAAATATTATTCCAATAGAAACACATCAAATCAATCAATTAGCTGATAGACCCAAATATAGTGTGATGAGTAAAAATAAAATTAAATCTACTCTTAATATCAATATATCACATTGGTGTGATTCATTAATAGATATGATAAATAATTTAAATAAATAATTATATGAGTGCAAAAAATATTGAACCTGAAATCATAGAAAAAATTAATAATTGGCTTAGGCAGCCAATCGATGAAGATGATAAACAATGGATATTAAACAATTTAGAAACTAATCCGCAAGAGTTAATGGAAGCTTTTTATCAAGATTTAGAATTTGGAACAGGTGGACTTAGAGGTATCATAGGAATTGGTTCTAATAGGATGAATAAATATACTGTTTCTATTGCTACACAAGGATTAGCAAATTATATTTTACAAAATGCAAATAAACCGTTTAAGGTAGTCATTGCTTATGATTCTAGAAATATGAGCAAAGAATTTGCAAATATTTCTGCTGAGGTATTAAGTGCAAATGAAATAGAAGTTTTTCTATTTTCTGAGCTTAGACCTACTCCACTATTATCTTTTGCTGTTAGATATTTACAAGCTACTGCTGGTATTGTTATTACAGCTTCTCATAATCCTAAACAATATAATGGCTACAAAGTTTATTGGAGTGATGGAGGTCAGCTAGTGCCGCCTCATGATAAAGGTGTAATAGATGAAGTTAAAAAAGTTGGTGAGTATAGTAATGTTAAAAAAAATATTAATAAATCTTTGATTCACATTATAAATGATGAAATAGATAGTGCTTATTTGAATCAATTAAATAATTTACAATTTTTATCAGAAATTGTTCCTAAATATCAAAAAATTGTTTATACTCCACTACACGGGACAGGAGTTACGTTAGTTCCTAAAGCCTTGCATTCATGGGGATTTGATAATCTATTTCTTGTAGAAGAGCAGTCAATTCTAGATGGCAATTTCCCAACTACTAAATCTCCTAATCCAGAGGAGAAAGCTGCTATGGAATTAGCTATTAATAAAGCTAAACAGATTGATGCAGATTTAATTTTAGCTACTGATCCTGATGCAGATAGAGTAGGTACAGGGATTAAGATGTCCAATAATGAATACAAATTATTAAATGGCAATCAGATAGCTTCTTTGTTAACTTATTATAATTTAGAAATGCTTAAACAACTAAATTCTTTGCCATCAAATGCATTTATTGTTAAAACTATTGTTACTACTGAACTAATGCGTAAAATTGCTGATGAATATAATGTGAAAACTTATGATGTTTTAACAGGTTTTAAATATATTGCTGAACTAATAAGATTAAAAGAAGGTAAAGAAAAATTTATTTGTGGTGGCGAAGAAAGCTATGGATTTCTCTCTGCTGATTGGGTGAGAGATAAAGATGCTATTATGACTTCTTGTCAGATTGCTGAATTGCAGGAATATGCAGCTATGAATGGAAAAACTCTTATGGATATTCTAGAAATGTTATATGAAAAATATGGATATTTTTTAGAAGATCAAAAATCTATTTCTATGACTGGCATAGAAGGTATGGAAAATATGAAAAAATTGATGGATAATTATAGGAATAATCCTCCTGAAATGATAAACAACATACCCGTTGTTAAAATTTTAGATTATCAAATCTCAAAAGCTAAAAATATTAAAAACAACTCCATTGATAATATTGATCTGCCAAAGAGTAATGTTTTACAATTTATTTTGGAGGATGATACTAAAATTACTATACGTCCTTCTGGCACTGAGCCTAAGATCAAATATTATTTTGCTATAGTTAAAAAGAATATAAATAATGAGTCTTTTGAACAAATATGGGCAAAATTATTTTCAGAAATGGAAAAACTTAAAACTTTTGCTGATGTTTAAAAATAAGTTCTTAACTTTTTCTATTATCTTTGCTTAAAAAATATTATGAAACTTTCCCTTGAACGTCCAATAATTTTCTTCGATTTAGAAACTACGGGATTAGATTTAGTACGAGATAAAATTATTGAAATTTTTATGCTAAAAGTCAAGCCTGATGGCACTACTGAAACTTATGAGCAACTTTTTAATCCACAAATAGCTATTCCAGAAGAGGTGATTAACATCACAGGTATAACTAATGAAATGGTAAAAGACAAGCCTACTTTTAGAGAAAAAGCACAAGAAATCGCTAATTTTATTGATGATTCTGATTTTGCTGGTTTTAATTCTAATAAATTTGATATTCCACTTTTAGCAGAAGAGTTGCTAAATGCTGGAATAGATATAGATTTCTCGAGTCGCAATTCTGTTGATGTAATGGTGTTATTCCATCGTTTGGAGCCGCGTAATTTAGCTGCAGCTTATAGATTTTATTGTAATAGAGAAATGGAAAATGCACATACAGCTAAAGCAGATGCTATTGCTACCTATGAAATATTATTAGCTATGCTAGACAAATACTTAGAAAATGAGAACCATGCTGATAATCATGAAAATGATATAATATTTAATAAAAACATTAAATCATTAAGTGAAATATCTAAATATCATAAAACTGCTGATTTGGCTGGTCATATTTTAATTAATGAAGATGGTAAAGAAATATTTAATTTTGGCAAATATAAAGGTAAGGCTGTAGAGGAAATTTTTACTATTGAACCACAATATTATGATTGGATTATGAAATCTCAATTTCCTCAGTATACAAAAAAAATTGTTGATAAAATTTGGCAAAGAGTAAAAGCAAATAATAATAATTCAGAAGGACAACACAACGAAGAGAAAAAGATTTAAATTAATCTAAAGAATTAAAAGTACTAAAACTTTGAATAATAATTTTTCATAATATCATGCATTTCTTCTCATAGCCTCTACAGGATCTAATTTAGAGGCTTGTAGAGCAGGGATTATACCTGCTAAAAAGCCAACAATCGTTGCTATCAATATTCCCATTACTATATTAGCAAATGTAAGTGGAAAAGAAAATTTTATTAAAAATTGTAGAAGTAATGATAGAATTAAAACTAATATTAATCCAATAATTCCGCCCATAATACTTAGAAACACTGATTCTATAATAAATTGTAAAAGGATGAATCTCCTTTTAGCTCCTAATGCTTTTTGTATACCAATTTGTTGAGTTCTTTCTTTTACAGATACAAACATAATATTTGCTATACCGAAGCCACCAACTAAAAGAGCAAAACCACCTATTATCCATCCTCCTATTGATAAACTTCTAAATAATCCTTGTACACCTATAGTTAGCATAGTAGAAGTATTTATAGAAAAATCATCTTCTTTTTTAGGAGGTGTTTTGCGATATTGTCTTAATAATATTCTAATTTCGTTTTTTGCATCCTCTTGTGTATATTGACTTTTGGGCTTTAATAATATGTTAGGATTAGCCTGATCACTATCTAGCTTTACATAATTTCTAAGAAATAAAACTGGCACAAAAATTAGTTCATCACCTGAGCCACCAAGCATATTTTCACCTTCTTTTTCTAAAACACCTATAACTGTTAATTTATGTGAACCAACTTTAATAGTCTGTCCTATAGCTTCTGTATTACCAAAATAGTTTATAGCAGTTTGATAACCAATAATGCATACAGCATCACCTTGATCTTCTTCATTAGTGGTAAACATTCTGCCTTCTTTAATTTTAAATGGAAAAAAATCAGAATAAGACAAAGTAATACCACTCAAATATTGATCTGATTTAGTTAATAAAGGTGTAGAAGCTTTCTCTTGTATAGAGGCAGCATATGCAATATCTTCAATAGTTTTTACATTATTTTGCAAAAATAGATATTCTCTATAAGAAGGATTTGGTCTAGAAATATATTTCCACCAAGGATATTCTGAATCAAAAGCCCAAGGCCATTTTTGTATAAAAATAGTATTACTTCCTAGAGATTCAATAGATGTATTAATTTGACTTTTAATAGAATCTATTACCGTAAAAACAGCAATTATAGAGAAAATACCTATAGTGATGCCAGAAATTGTTAATATAGTACGTAGCTTATTAGACCTGAGCGATTGCCAAGCCATTATTAAAGCCTCTTTGATAAATATCCAAATCATTTATTTACTATATTCATTGCTGTTGCTATTATATTAACAAACTCTTCCCCTTTTAATGAAGCTCCTCCAATGAGTCCGCCATCTATATCTGGCATAGAGAATAGTTCATAGGCATTATCTTTTTTCACACTCCCACCATAAAGGATTATCATATTTTGACTAACTATATCATCGTATTTATTCATTATTATATTTCTAATAAATGTGTGCATCTCTTGAGCTTGTTGTGGAGTAGCATTTACTCCTGTTCCTATAGCCCATACTGGTTCATAAGCTATGATAATTTTTTTAATTTGTTCTGTAGATAAATCATATAAAGCTCCAGTGATTTGTTTTTTTACAATTTCAAATTGTTCATTTGCATTCCTTTGCTCTAATGTTTCACCTACACAATATATAGGAGTAATATTTTCTTGCAAACAAAGTTTGATTTTTTTTGCTAAAATTTCTTCACTCTCGCCGAAATATTGTCTTCTCTCAGAATGTCCAATAATAGCATAATCTATACCTAAACTTTTTAACATAGATGCGGATATTTCTCCTGTATATGCACCATTAGTATATGCTGATGAGTTCTGAGCTCCTAAATAAATATCTGGACGAGTAATTATATTTTTAGCTTCTGATAAATAGATAAAAGGTGGACAAATTAAAACATCAACATTTGAATGAACTTTAGGGACATTAATGGTTAAATACTTTAATAATTCTAATGCCTCTGGATAATTAGGATTCATTTTCCAATTACCAGCCACAAATTTTTTTCTCATAATTATTTTTTTATAAAAATATGAATTTTTTATTAAAAAGATTCAAATATTATTTTTGTGATAAATTTTTAGCTTTAGCTATCCAGTTTTCTACATCTTCTTTAGAAGGGAGAGCATCAGAAATTTTATGTTTTTTTCTTAATCCACCTAAATTATTTAAAATTTTGTTAGCATTAGTATCTAATAAATCATTTGGAGTTACAATTCCAGATTCGGTAAGTAAAGGGATCCAAATATCTGGTACGCCAATAGATTTCAGACTTTCAGATTCCATTGCAATAGCTTTACGTTCTGGAGCCATTTGAGGGAAAAAGATAACTTCTTGAATAGAGTTCACATTAGTCATTATCATAGCTAATCTATCTATACCAATTCCTAGACCTGCTGTTGGTGGCATACCTAGCTCTATAGCGCTTAAAAATTCTTCATCTAAAATCATAGCTTCTTCATCACCCAGCTGTCTAAGTTTTAGTTGTTCTTCTAATCTATTACGTTGATCAATGGGATCATTGAGTTCAGAATATGCATTACACAATTCTTTACCATTTACCATCAATTCGAAACGCTCTACTAATCCAGGTTTAGACCTATGTTTTTTAGCTAAAGGACTCATCTCTATAGGATAATCCATTATAAATGTAGGTTGTATCAAATTTGGCTCTACTTTTTCACCAAAAATAGTATCTATTATTTTACCTTTTCCAGTAATTCCTTTTAAATCAATATCTAATTTATTAGCGATTTCAATAAGTTCTTCCTCATTCATATTAGAAATATCAAAACCTGTAAATTTTTTTATAGCATCAAAAAGACTAATGCGTTCGAAAGGTCTACCAAATGATATTATATTGTCGCCAACAGCGATGTCTGTTTTACCATGAATAGACAAACAAATACGTTCTAACATCTCTTCTACAGTATCCATCATCCAATAGTAGTCTTTATAAGCAACGTAAAGCTCCATTTGAGTAAATTCAGGATTGTGAAAACGATCCATACCTTCATTACGAAAATCCTTAGCAAATTCATAGACAGCATCTAACCCACCAGCTATTAAACGCTTAAGATATAGCTCATCAGCAATACGCAAAAATAAGCTAGTATCTAAAGTATTATGATAAGTTTTAAAAGGTCTAGCAGCAGCACCGCCATAAATTGGTTGTAAAATAGGCGTTTCTACCTCCATGAAATTTTTTTGATTTAAAAAATCTCTCATGCTCTGCACCATCTTTGTCCTAATCCTAAAAATATCTTTAACATGAGGATTTACAATTAAATCTAATGTTCTATTTCTATACCTTTGCTCTGGATCAGTGAATGCATGATAAGTTTTACCATCTTTCTCCTTTACTATTGGCAATGGACGTAAACATTTAGCTAATAGTTTTAATTCTTTAGCATGAATAGTGATTTCTCCCATCTTGGTTCTAAAAACAAAACCATGTATACCTACTATATCACCAATATCTAATAACTTTTTGAAAACTATCTGATAAAAACTATTATCATCAGGAGGACAAATATCGTCCTGTTTGATATAAACTTGTATACGTCCAGTGCTATCTTGAATTTCTATAAATGAGGCACCACCCATTATACGCCGACTCATTATACGTCCGGCAATGTATACATCATCAAAAATTTCTGTATCTTCATTAAAATTATCCAAAATATCTTTTGCATAATGAGTAATAGGATATCCCTCATTAGGATATGGATTTATGCCCATTTGGCGTAATTGCTGTAAGGCTTCTCGCCTTATAATCTCTTGCTCGCTAAGTTCAATTGCCATAGATTTTTTGCAAATTTCATAAATTTTAACTAAATAAAAAAATAGATATAGGTTTAGCAAAAATAATATTTTTGAATCATTATTTGAAAATAAGAGGTGAAATAAGAGGTAAGATGGGAACTATTAAAAATAGTTCCCATCTTTTTATAATAAAAAATATTTTTATAGATTATCAAGTTTATAATAAAAATAATTTGTAAATTTGTAAAAATAATTACATATGAATAAACTATTTGAAAATCCAACAGAAGTCTTCGCTTTTACCAAAGAAGATACTCGTAAGTTTTACGATAATTTATATAATGAAATGATTCAAGAAGGTAAAGATGTAGTTGATTACCAAGAAATCAAAGCTATGTCTACTGGAGTACTATGTCCTGACTGTAATAGTAGCCACGTAATCAAAAATGGCTTACAAAGTGGAGTACAAAACTATCGTTGCAAAACCTGTGGTAGACAGTTCAGAGTAACAACTGGCACTTTTATGTATGGTGTTCATGAAAAGGACAAAATGCTTGAATACATCAAATGTATGAGTGCTGGTATGAGCTTGCGAGAGTGTGCAAGAATTGTACATATTAGTCTCACAACAAGTTTCTTTTGGCGACATAGAATATTGTGTGCTTTGCAATCTTTTGAAGATAATGTGAATTTCTTTGGAGTAGTAGAATTAGAAGAGCTTCTGATGAATTACTCCGAAAAAGGTAAAAAGAAACGAGAAAAAAAAGAGGTAAAAAAGTTAAAGAAAAAGAAGCCAACAAAAGTGGCAGTATTAGCTGCCACAGATAGAAGTGGAAATATATTATTTAAAAAATTAGAAGATAAACGAGTGCAAGCTGAGCATATATCTGATTTTCTAAAATCACGAATATCAGATAATTCAGTGATATGTGGCAGTAATAAAAAAGCATTCAAGACAGTAAATGCAGAGCATATCAAACACAAAGAAATAACTAACAAAAACAAGATGAAGCAAGGTATATATAGCGTATCAACTATTCATAAGAAAATAACAGATTTTGTAGGGTGGATATATTATAAGTTTCGAGGGGTAGCGACAAAGTATTTGACAAATTACATAATGTGGTTTGTAGTGAAGGGGAAGTATTTGGCAGAGATGATTATAGAAGATACAGGGAGGATATTGAACTTGGCGGCGTCGGACAGGAGGGCGTGGGAGCGGTACAGTGCTCTGATGTCATTAACATATTTAATCTATAACATTTAAATATTTTCTAACTATTTCCTTTTACAACCTCCTTCACCCACTCTCTAACCTTTCTCTTATTTAGTGATTATTTAAGCACATATTTAAAATAATAATATTTATTTTTAAAATATGTCAAATTACTATAAATTATTTTCTTAATTTAGCACCAAAAATTTAAATATGCGTTCATTTATTAGTTTATTTATTTTTCTGGCATTGAGCATAGCTACTTTTGCTCAACAAACCAAGCAAATTACGTTAGATGCCATTTGGCAATCTAGTACTTTCTACCCTGAAATGATGGGAGATTATCGTATGTATCCTTTATCAGATGCCTATACTGTAGTAGATAATAATGCCATTATTTTGTATGATCTTAAATCGGATAAGCAAATTAAAGAAGTATTTCCTGCTAGTGTGGCTAGTCAAAACAAAATTAGTATTGATGATTATGCTATTTCAGCTCATGCTAATTATGTTCTAATTTTTACTGATACTAAACAAATTTACAGACATAGCACAGAGAGCAATGTATATCTTTATAACATAAAAACTAAAATGCTATATAATCTGCCAGGTGATCAAAATATAAGATTAGCTGAGATATCACCTGATGAGCAAAATATTGCTATTGTGAAAGATAACAATTTATATATTTACAATATCTCTACTAATTCAGAAAAGGCTATCACTACTGATGGTAAACGTAATTTTATAATTTATGGTACTACTGATTGGGTTAATGAAGAAGAGTTTTCTTTTATTAAAGCTTTTCAATGGTCTACAGATGGTAAACATTTAGCTTATTATAGATTTGATGAATCTAATGTTAAAGAGTTTTCCCTTAATTACTATAATAATGATGTTTATCCCGAAGAATATAAATACAAATATCCTAAGGCTGGTGAAGATAATGCTATTATTGATTTATTTATTTATGATATTGATAATGGCAACAATACTAAATTAAATTTAGGAGAGGATAAAGATATTTATATACCTAGAATTAAGTGGTTAAAAAATGAAAATAAATTAGCAGTAATGCGACTTAATCGTCTACAGAATAATTTAGATATTTTATTATATTCTCCTCAAGATGCTAATGGTAATAAAGTATATAATGAACAAAACAAAACTTATATTGAGATTACAGATAATTGGGTGATGACTAATGATGGTGGATGGTTTTATACTTCTGAGAAGAATGGATTTAATCATATTTATTACTTTAATCCTACTAATAATGTAGATAAACAAATTACTAATGGTTCGTGGGATGTAAAAGATATTTTAGGAGTTGATGAAAAAAATATGAATATTTATTATACTTCATATGAAGATGGACCTATGAATATAATGTGTTATGCAGTAAATTATCAAAATGGTAGCAAAAATAAAATCTTATCAGACCTTGGCACTCATAGTCCAGTATTTTCAGCTACTTATAAATATTTGATTGATGAATATTCGAATATTAATACTCCACCGCAATATTTTGTTTATGATGTAGCTAATAATAAAGTGATAAAACAGATAGTAACTAATGAAAAATTAAAAAATACTTTGGTTGAATATGGTTTTGTACCTGCAGAATTTTTTCAATTTACTACTAAAGATAATATTACTCTAAATGGATGGATGATAAAACCCAAAATAGAACCTGGCAAACATTATCCTGTTTTAATGTATGTATATGGTGGACCTGGTATAAATACAGTCAATAATAGTTGGGGATATGTCGATTTTGTTTGGTTTCAAATGTTAGCGCAGAATGGATATATTGTTGTTAGTGTGGATAATCGTGGCACTGGTGGACGTGGCGAAGATTTCAAAAAATGTACTTATTTAAATCTTGGTAAATTAGAAAGTGATGATCAAATCGAAGCTAATAAATATTTGAGAACATTACCTTTTGTAGATTCTACTAGAATAGGATCTTTCGGATGGAGCTATGGTGGGTTTATGACAGCTCTAGCTATGACTAAGGGAGCAGATTATTTCAAAGCTGGTATCAGTGTCGCTCCAGTAACTAATTGGAAATTTTATGATAATATTTATACCGAGAGATTTATGCGTAAGCCTGCTGATAACGTTAATGGATATGAAAAAAATTCACCCATCTACTTTGCTAAAAAATTAAAAGGTAGCTTCCTCATAATTCATGGTGATGCTGATGACAATGTTCATGTACAAAATACTATGGAGCTAGTAAATGCTCTTGTGAAAAATAATAAACAATTCGATTTATTTATTTATCCTAATAAAAATCATGGCATTTATGGTGGCTATACTAGGTATCATCTATATAAAAAAATGACAGATTTCTTATATGATAATTTATAAAAGAAAGTAAATTTATATATTCAAAAAATAAAAAAGGGGGTGGATTTTTGCCCCCTTTTTTGTATTGTCAAACAATAAAATAAATGTTATAATGATTTTATTTATGCTTGTTTTCTTCCATTTCTCTTAGTGCAGCTTTATTTACTTTACCAGAACCAGTTTTAGGCAGTTCATTTAAATATTCTATTTCTTTGGGTAATTTAAATTTTGCTAAATTTTCTCTGAGGTAATCCATTAAGTAGCTAGTAGGCAAGACTATACCATCTTTTAAAACCACAAAGCATTTAACTACCTCACCTCTTAATTGATCTGGGATACCAATAACAGCAGCTTCTTTAACACAAGGATGGCGAAGTATCACTTCTTCTACTTCAGCAGCCCATACTAATTGTCCACCCACTTTGATAGTATCTTTGGATTTACCAATGATATAATAGTTCCCTTCCTCATCTTTTCTAGCTAAATCGCCAGTGTAGAACCATCCATCTTTAAAAACTTCGTTATTTAGATCAGGCTCATTATAATAACCTCCAAAAACAGATTTGCCACGTACTATTAGTTCTCCTACTTCGCCTACTTTTACTTCATTGCCATCAGGATCAACTATTTTTAGTTCTACATTAGGCACTGGCTTACCTACAGAACGTATATTGCTAGGTGAAGCAACAGATATAGGAGGTATCACTTCTGTCATACCCCATCCATTTGTTACTATTGCATTAGGACATAGTTTAGCAAATTTCATCATTAAATCTGGTGATGATGGAGCACCGAATACCACAGCCCATTTTACAGATTCTAAAGAATATGCTCTTATATCTTTCAAGTATAATAGTGCATAATACATAGGGGGCACCATAAAAAATCCTGTTATTTTCCATTTATCTATTAATTTTACAAGATCTAATGGATGATACTTAGGCATAATAACTGTACTAACACCATATTTGATTGCACTCATTGGGAATAATATTCCTCCAGAATGAGAAAAAGGGATAGCTGATATTATTCTTTCAGTTTCGTCCATCATCAATATTCCCTTCAATCCTTCAAATTCAGTCATCATTTTTAGTTGTTCTGCACCCAAATGTATATGTTCATAATTCCATGTAGCACCTTTAGGTTTGCCAGAGCTACCAGAAGTATAGAAAATACTAGACATCATATTTGTATAAATCCCTTGATCTTCTAAATCTGCTTTAGAATTACTAGCAAGTTTCCAAAAAGATAAATATTTCGCATTTTCCTCAATAGTTATTATATCACGTAAGGAAGGAATATTTTGTTTCAATTCTAATAAATTAAATTTAGCATTTGTGGTAGTGATGATACCTTTTAGCTCGCAATGTTTCCCAATAGAAAACACCTCTTGAGGATTAAAATAGAAATCTATTGGCACTGCTACTAATCCGAGAGAGTAGATAGCATAATAAGAATAAACATATTCTATACAATTTGGTAAATAGATAGCTAATTTGTCTCCCTTTTTATAGCCCATATCTAATAAGCTATTAGCTAATCGAAAAACGCTATCTTTTAAATTCATGAAACAATATTCTTGGTCATTATAAACATATGCTGTTTTATGACCAAAATTCTCTGCTGCTTCGATAATTAATTGTCTAACATCTTTACGTGTTTCCATATATTTTTATTTTTGGGTATTAATGATTTTTCATAATATGGCTTTCATTTTTATTTACAAACGTATCTAATAAAAAAATATTTTAAAATATCAACTAATTTTTTATAAAATAAAAAAAGGGATGGAAACCACCCCTTTTTTTCATTATTTATTATAGTAAATATTATTTTTGGATAATTACAGGAATTATCAACCTATCATTTTCAAATAAAATAATTAATTGATAAATACCATCAGAATAATTAGAGACATTTATAGACGTCTCATGAGTAGAGATAACTATATTTCCTAGTATATCTACTAATTGTATTTTTTGAATATGTTGGTCAGATATAATATTTAAATGATCATTAGTAGGGTTAGGGTAGACTGTAATATTGTGATTTGCATATTCACTAATACTAACGCTATTAATAGTGATAGTATTAGAAGGAGATGAAGAACAGCCATCTATAGTAACTATTACATAATAAGTACCATTTGCTGTTACTTCATAGTTCTGTGAAGTAGCTCCAGGGATAGGCCCATTTAGATTAAACCATTGATTGCCTAATGTAGCACTTGATTGCAAAATTATAGGGGTATTACTTATTTGAGATATCACTGGTGTAGGAGGTAATGGTTTCACAATAGTTGATACTTCATTACTGGTAGCATTTCCACAATTATTTGTAATTATAGCTCTGAAATACATGGTCCCTGCTGTGCTAGCATTATAATTATAAGGTGTGCTATTGGCACCAGATATATTATACCAAGAAGAACCATCGGTAGAGAATTGCCATTGTATAGTTGCTAATGGAGTATAACCCGTCAGAGATAATGTAATGTTGCTATTTTGACAAATTGATTGAGGTGAAGCACTAGCAGTACCAGCATTGGGTAATGGATTTACTGTTAAATTAATTATATTGCTATTTTGTGAACCGCAACTATTAGTTACTTGAGCTCTAATGTAGTAAGTACCTGGATTAATAGGAGTATAAACAAAAGTAGCAGTAGTACCACCAGCCATATTAGTCCAAGTAGAACCATCATTGGATTGCTGCCATTGTATAGTAGAATTTTGAGAATAACCTATTAATGATAATGTAACATTTGAATTTAAGCAAATCTCAGAAACATTTGCACTAGCATTTCCTGAAACTGGAGCAGGATTAATAGTTACTGCTTGAGTGCTACTGGTAGAGCTACTACAATTATTAGTAACTATAGCTCTGAAATGTATAATACCAGTGGTAGTAGCTGGATAAATATAAGGAGAAGCATTAGCACCAGGAATATTAGACCAATTTACTCCATCATTAGATTGCTGCCATTGTATTGTAGCTCCAGGAGTATAATTAGATAATGATAAATTAATATTAGTGCCTTCACATGCAACTGTTGGATTTACATTAATATTACCTGCACTTGGCTGTGCTTCGATAATTATAGAAACTGCATTACTATTTGCTGAACCACAATTATTTGATATTGCAGCTCTGAAGTGAATAGTGCCTAATGATGTTGCTGTATAGTTTAATATACTATTATTAGCACCAGGGATATTCGTCCAATTTAAACCATCAGTTGACTGTTGCCATTGTATAGTAGCAGATGGAGTATATCCTGTCAATGATATATTTACAGATGAACCCATGCATGCATATTGAGCACTTGCATTAGCTGTGCCAGCAATAGGTGCAGGATTTACTGTTACTATTACTGTATTGCTATTAGCAGATCCACAATTATTACTAACAACAGCACGAAATTGCAACGTCCCAATGTTAGTAGCGAGATAACTAAAAGGAGAATATGTTGCTCCATTTATATTACTCCACGTACTACCACCATCAGTAGAAATCTGCCATTGAATATTTGCAGATGTAGTATAACCACTCAGAGAAAGAACTATGGTATTATTTTGACAAATATCACTAACATTTGCACTGGCAGTGCCAGCTACAGGAGAAGGATTAACTGTAATAGTAATTACGTTAGAAGCTTCATTACAAGAACCACTTGTAACCATAGCTCTGAAATGTGTTGTAGTAGTTAAATTAGTAGCTGTATATGTAGATGAAGTGGCTCCACTTATGTTGGACCATGTATTGCCATCACTAGATTGTTGCCATTGTATGGATCCAAAATATCCAGTTAAATTAAACACTACAGATGGAGCAACATCACAAAAGCTCGTTGGTCCAGATACACTTGCTGTACCACCAATAGATGTTAAAACAGTTACTTGTAATACATTTGATTCTACGGGATTACATCCTTGTGAGCTAACTACTGCTTTGAAATATGTAGATTGTGTCAAAACTGGAGTTGTAAAAGGACTAGTAGTTCCACCAGTGATAGGTGTCCAATTAGTACCATCAGTAGATTGCATCCATTGCAAATTACCTGAATATGAGCTTAAAGATAATGTTACTGGGTTATTGTAGCAAATACTTGTTTGAGAAACAGATGCTGTGCCAACAGCAGGTTGTGGAGAAATAATTAATTGAAATGCACTAGTGAAAACATCAGCACATATACCACCACTACCTACTTTCACTCTATAGTAATATGTACCTGGAGTTAAAGTAGTTGGTATAGCATAAGAAGTGGTAGTAGCACCAGAAATATCTGACCATGTATTGCCATCAGTTGATTGTTGCCATTGATAACTAGCACCTGTAGAACCTGATAATGTGAGTGTGCCCGTATAACCTTGACATAAGCTTGTTGGGCCACTTATTGTACCAGCAGTGGGTGGAGCTTGAATTGTGAATACTTTAGTGGCAACATCAACACAACTGTTCCAAAAACCACTTAAAGTAAATAAACTAGCATTATATGCATTAGCATTAGTATATGTATATGTATGATTTGGTTGCCATATTAGATCTGTTCCATCACCCATATTCCACGCATAAGTTGAATCATTTGTAGTGAGTCCAAAATATCTCCTAAATGCATCAAAAGCAAAAAATCTAGAAGTTAAAATATTTGTAGGTGTAGATGTTTGATTAAAACTTATAGGAGTACCTAAACATAGTGTCGTAGCACTAGGTGTATTTGTATAACTAGATGTAATAGAATATGATACTATTGGGCTAAATAATGCTTCAAAATCTTGTCCATAAGCAGATTCACAAGAATACCATGCACTGCTATAATATGTGTACGATAAACCTTCTCCATAGCTAGTACTCTTAGCATTATTAACAATTACATTCAATCTTTTACCTGATGTATTATTTTTAACTACTATAGCGAAATTTTGTGTTACTGTAATTGGTGTTGAAAAATTGACAAAATATTCGCTCAAGGTATTACTTGTTACAGAAATAGTTGCTGAGGCTCCAGTTATTTGAGTTGTTGGTTGATTATTAGCATCTACATTATATAGAAAAACTTGCATACTGATAGGAGCAGTATATCCACTAGCTACTTGAGCATATATAGATACTCCTTTCACTTGTATACTACTATTTACAATGAATGCTTGTGATTGCATCTCTCCATAATCGCAATATGCATTATAGAATGTATCTACTGTACTTAGTAATGATTCTTTCATCAAAGCATAGTATAAGGTATCTTGACAAGTTTGAGTTTTAGAATAATCTGTTTTCAATTGATGGTTACCTGCAGTTATACTCGAATTATCATCTAATGGTATAGCTATTTTTGATTGTGCATTTGCTACATTTATAAGTAAAAATACACTAATTAATAATAAAAAATTTTTCATAACTGATTTTTTTTGGTTTATTCATGACAAAATTAATATAATTTTTTAAAATATCAAATATTATTTTATAAAATTGTTAAAATAATTCTTTAATATTAATTTTGTAAAAAAATCAAATAATGGTAGAATTGACTGCACCTGTTGGGTCATGGGCTAGCCTAAAAGCAGCAATAGATAATGGTGCCGATAGCGTGTATCTAGGAGTAGGCGATCTCAATATGAGAAGCTCATCAGCATTAAATTTTTTTCTTGATGATTTACCGCGATTAGTACGTATTTGTCATGAAAATAATTTAAAAATTTATATTACTCTAAATACGATAGTGTATGATGATGAGTTAGAAAAGATAAACAATATATTAGATAGATTACAACAAAATGGCGTAGATGCTGTGATAGCTAGTGATATAGCGGTAATATTAAAAGCTGCAGAGAGAGGATTACCTGTGCATATCTCTACTCAAGCTAATATAACTAATATAGAAGCTATAAAATTTTTTTCTCAATGGGCTACAACTGTTGTACTTGCTAGAGAATTAACTCTTGATAAAATTAAAATTTTATCTGAAAAAATAAAAGCAGAAAATATTTTAGGACCTAATGGTAAATTAATTCGTATAGAAACTTTCGTACATGGTGCCTTATGTATGGCTGTATCTGGTAAATGCTATATGAGTTTAGATTTAGAAGGTAAATCAGCTAATCGTGGAGAATGTCATCAAATATGTCGCAGAAAATATAAACTTTTTAATGCTGAAACTAATGAAGAAATATTAATTGATAGAGAACATATAATGTCACCTAAAGATTTATGTACTTTGCCTTTCATAGACAAATTGATAGACAGTGGCATATCCGTTTTTAAAATAGAAGGTCGTGGTCGACAACCTGAATATGTGGCTTTGACAACTCGTATCTATCATGAAGCTATTCAGAGTGTCTATGATAATACTTTCTCTCAAACTAAAGTAGCATCGTGGATGGAAGATCTCAAGCGTGTATATAATAGAGGCTTTTGGGATGGTTACTATCTCGGTAAGACTATAGGAGAGTGGACTGATAGAGAAGGAAGTTCTGCTACTGAGTTGAAAGAATATATTGGATTTGTATCAAATTATTTTAATAAAATTAATGTTGCAGAGGTTAATCTGGATGCTGGACAACTAAATGTAAATGATAGAATATACATAATAGGACCTAACACTGGAGTGCTAGAATTCAGAATAGATGAGCTTCGTGATAATAATGGGAATGTGATACAATTTTCTAATAAAAATATCGTTTCTTTTAAAGTTCCTAGTAGAGTGAGAAAAAATGATAAAGTATATTTAATAAAAAATAGAAATAATGATTAGAAATTTTAAATTTTAAAATTATTTAATTTATCGATTAAATAATTTTAACATATTATTAAAATATAAAAAATATTAATTAACTTTGCAAATAATAAAAAAAAATAATATGAAAGCTTTACATTTTGATATTAATAAGTATTTAGACCAATATTATGCTACTTCAGATGTTTTAGTTTCGTTTAAAGGCATGTTAACTGAAAATAAAATTGGTAGATTATTAGATGAATTAGAATCAAACTTAAATAAAAATGAACGTGAGCTGCGTTCTTCTATATTGATAGCAGCAAATGAAATGCTCGATAATGTTGTCAAATATACTTCAAATAAGATTTTACCTCAGGTTTTTATCGCTATACGCAAGATGGATACTTTGCAATTGATTACTGCTAATACTATTACACCTATTCAGGTAGATTCGCTAAGAAATGCTGTTTATGATGCTAATAGATTAAGCCAACCAAAAACTAAAATAGACCATAATGAAGCTAAAGAAAAAAATAAAAAATTGGGTCTTATAGATGTTTATCATAAAACTAAAAATCCTATTCAAATAAATTTTTACACTATTAATGATGGTAGCATTTTCGCTGAAGTTATAGCTACATTTAAAATTTAAATTCTTTTAAAGCTATTAACCTAAACCTTTATCTCGCACTCGTGGGTCTATTAATAAATATATCAAATCGACGAGTAAAGTTACAAAAATAAATAATAAAGCTATTATAAAAATCCCTGCTTTTAATACAGGTAAATCATAGTTTTGTAAACTCTCTACTATTAAGCTACCCATACCACGCCAATTAAAAACATATTCTACAAATACAGAACCTGCTAATAAAGATGCGAACCATCCACTAGCAGAAGTTATCAATGGATTCATAGCTGCTGGAAAAACATGATGAAAAATAATCCTATTGTTTGATAATCCTTTTGCCATAGCTGTCTTTATGTAGTCTGTATTTAGCACATCTAGCATAGAATTTCTGATTAATGGAACAAATACTGCTAATGGTCTTATAGACAAAGTAAATGCTGGTAAAATCAAATTCTTCCAATCTATATATGTGCTGTATGATAACTCATCTACCTCTACTAAATTGCCATGCATAGATAATCCAGTAAAATCATGAAGCAAATAACCAAATATCCACGCTATTAATAAAGCTGCAAAAAAAGAGGGTAATGACATCCCAATAGAACTAAAAATTATAATTAGTCTGTCTATCCAAGTATTAACTTTGATGGCTGAAATGCTACCTAATATTATTGAAAGAAATAATGCGATTATCATTGTTACTACAGCTAAAATCAAAGTTAGTGGAAAGGCCTCCTTTATCAATAACCATACGGGCTGGCCAGTAATATATGACTCGTGTAATACTATTGGTTTAATGCCAAATTTTACATTTTTGAATTTTACTATTGACAATGTTTTTGATAAATAATTATCTTCGTAAAAAAATGCATTCTTTTCATTATCAGAAAATAATCCTAATGGACTGATGTCGTTTAAATATTTAATATACTGAACATACAATGGTTTGTCTAACCCTAATTTTTTGCGAATAGCTTCCTCCGTAGCCACATCACTTCTTTGTCCCATTATTAATCTGACTGGGTCAGAGGGCAACATATTAAAAAGAATGAATAAAAATGTCAATACTCCCCACACTAATAGTATCACATATCCTATTCTTTTTAATATTAACATTGGCTTTTTACAATTAAACAAATCACAAAATAAATAATATTTTATCAATTAAAATAAAATGGGTTTTAAAAATATTTTTTTAAATTTCTTTACGAATTTTGTTTTATTTTTGTGTAAATTTAAAAAATAATGAATTTAATTTTTGATAATCAACAAATAATAAAAGAATATTTAGACAATATCCAAAAAACAATAAATAGAGGCGATGCCAGAGAAGAGAGTTACTATGAGCATTTAAAAAGTATGATTAAATCATATGCAGAGCTAAATAACTTGAAAAAAGTGGAAATAACTATTCTACCAAAGCAAACTGAAGCTGGCAATCCAGATTTTCGTATATGGGATGGCAAAAATCATATAACAGGTTATATAGAAGCCAAAGATCCTAGCATTACTAATTTAGATAGAATTGAAGATTCAGAGCAATTGATAAGATATATTACAACTTTCCCTAATGTTATTTTAACTAATTTTTATGAATTTCGTCTCTATAGAAATGGTGAAAAATTAAAAACTGTTACTATTGCTAGACCAGTTATTGCACAAAAAATTAAAGTAGCTCCACCAGTAGAAAATGTTGATGAATTCTATGATTTGCTTGATACCTATTTTTCTTTTTCTTTACCACAAGTGCGTAATGCAAAAGAATTAGCAAGAGAATTGGCAAAACGTACTCGTTTTTTAAGAGATGAAGTAATAACCATAGAAATAGCACAAGAAGAGAAAAAAGGTCAGCAATCACTCCTCGGTTTTTATGAAGCTTTCAAAAACTTTTTAATAGGAACATTAGATACAAATACTTTTGCTGATCTATATTCACAAACACTTACCTATGGCTTATTTGCAGCACGTACTCGTGCAAATGGCGAGTTTAATAGAGAGTTAGCATTCAAATATATACCAAATACAATAGGAATATTGCGAGATATTTTTCGTTACATTTCACTTGAAGATCCTCCCATTCAGTTGCAGACTATTGTAGATGATATTTCGGAAGTTTTGAATGTAACTGATGTTAATAAAATCTTACAAGATTTTTATTTTCAAGGGAAAGGTGAAGATCCTATTGTTCATTTTTATGAAACTTTTTTGACAGAATATGATCACAAAATCAGAGAAAAACGTGGTGTTTACTATACTCCAGAGCCTGTTGTCAGTTATATTGTTAGGTCTATAAATGATATTCTAAAATCTCATTTTGCTATGAATGATGGCCTTGCTAGTAGAGAAGTAACTCTATTAGATCCTGCAGCAGGTACTCTAACGTTCCCAGCAGAGGCTGTTAAATTAGCAGTTAAAGAATATACTGATAAGTATGGTAGCGGAGGTAAAAATAACTTTATAAAAACACACATCCTTGAGAAATATTTTGCTTTTGAACTTATGATGGCACCGTATGCCATCGGCCATATAAAAATGAGTTTCCTTTTAGAAGAACTCGGTTATAAATTAGCTGATGATGAGCGTTTCAAACTATACCTCACAAACACCCTCGAAATGGAAGATTTAGCCCAAATATCTATTCCTGGTTTGAGCTCTTTGAGCGAAGAAAGCCATAGTGCTGCTCAAGTTAAACAAGACCCAATATTGGTAATACTCGGAAATCCGCCTTACTCGGGCATATCATCTAATATGACTGAATGGACTGATGAATTATTGAAAACTGATAAAGATGGAGCGCAGAGTTATTATAAAGTTGATGATATGCCACTTGGTGAAAAAAAGTTGTGGTTGCAGGACGATTATGTCAAGTTTTTACGTTTTGCTCAATGGAAGATTCATAAAGCTGGCAAAGGTATTGTCGGTATGATCACTAATCATAGCTATTTAAATAATCCTACTTTTAGAGGTATGCGTCAAAGTCTCATGAATACTTTCAATGAAATTTATATAATTGATTTACATGGCAATAGTCTAAAAAAAGAAAAAGCTCCTGATGGTAGTAAAGATGAAAATGTTTTTGATATACGTCAGGGCGTTGCTATTGGCATTTTTGTGAAACAAGAAAACAAAAATGGTTGTAAGGTCTATCATAAGGATCTATGGGGCTTACGAGAAAATAAATATGATTGGCTGAAAAATAATGATTTAAATGTAAAAGATTATGTAGAATTAGAGCCAACTACACCGTGGTATTTTTTCATTCCAAGGAATGTAAAAGACCTCGCTTTTTATTTAGATTGGATGAAGGTAAATGAAATATTTCCTGAGAATGTAACTGGTGTATTAACAGCTAGAGATAATTTTGCAATAGATTTTGATAAACAATCTTTACGTAATAGGATTATTCAATTTAGGAATAAATCTTTAAATGATGAAATGATTCGTGATGCATTTAAATTGAAAGACACACGTGGTTGGAAATTGAGTGAAGCCAGAAAAAAATTACAGAATGATGAAAATTGGGATACATATTATAAAAAAATACTTTACAGACCTTTTGATATAAGAGAAATTTATTATACTCCATTGGTAATTGATTGGGGTAGACCAGAAATGATGCAACACATGCTAAAAGGCGATAATTTGGGCCTTATAACATCAAGAATTATAAAAGGATCAAGATTTAATCATGCTTTTATAAGTAAAACAATAAGTGATTCATCTTTGTTAGCTACTAATACATCTTCAAGCTCATATCTTTTTCCCCTTTACTTATATACAGATTCAGAACAAAAGAAAAAAAGAAATAAACCATTCTACCAAACCCTGAGTGTATTTGAAAATAAAGCAGAATATGGTGCTAAAAAACCAAATATTGACCAAAAACTCTACGATAAATTAAACGAAACCTATAAAAAACATATCTCACCAGAAGAAATTCTATACTATATTTATGCAATTCTCTATAGCAATATTTATCGTAAAAAATATGTTGATTTTCTTACAATTGATTTCCCACGAATACCATTTACTAAAGATTATAAACTTTTTAGCAAAATGAGCGAGTTTGGACATAATCTCATTGACCTCCACCTAGTAGAAAGTCAAATGTTAAATAAGATTATTTCTAAATATGAAGGTGAATCTAATTCAGATAAAATAGAAAAAATCATCTATGATGAAACAAATAAAAAAATCTATATTAATAAAGATAAATATTTCTCCAATGTAGCATCAGAAGTATGGAATTATTATATTGGTGGTTATCAAGTTTTACAAAAATATTTAAAAGAAAGAATAGGTAGAACAATGGATAATCCCGAATATTTTTGCAAAGTGATTAGTTCTATTTATTATACCATTGATATTCAAAAAAATATTGATCAAATCTACCTTAATGTAGAAAAAGATTTTATAAAATTTACTTAAATTATTAAAAAATGGAAAAAAAGGCTGGCAAACTTGGTTTCGGCGAAGGAGTATTAGAAGCAGGTGAAAAATATTCAAATCTAGTAGTTTTAGGAGCAGATATCACTGCATCAGTAGGATTAGATTTGTTTAAATCAAAATATCCAGATAGATTTTATAGTTTTGGTATTGCAGAGCAAAATATAGCGGCTACTGCTGCAGGAATGGCTATCTCAGGATTGCTTCCTGTTTTTAGTACCTATGGAGTTTTTGCTGCTTTCAGATGTGCAGATCAAGTGAGGACGTCCATTTGTTATAATAATGCAAAAGTGATAATCGGTGGTGCACATGCAGGCGTAAGTGTAGGACCAGATGGAGCTACTCATCAAGCATTAGAAGATTTAGCAGTAATGCGTTCTCTACCTAATATGACTGTATTGTCACCATGCGATGCTAACCAAACAAAAAATCTACTTTTAGCGGCTATAGAACAAGTAAATGGCCCAGTATATATTAGATTTGGTAGAGAGCCTATGCCTAATTTTTCAGATAAAAATATTATTCCTCAGATCGGCAGAGCTCAAGTACTGAGAAATGGCTGGGATATTGCAATAATGGCTACAGGATCTTTAGTGTGGGAAAGTTTGAAGGCAGCTAATTTTTTATATAAAAATTATAAAATTGATGCTGCAGTAGTTAATATTCATACTATCAAACCCATAGATGTAGATACTATAAGTTATATTGCAAAACAATGTAAATTTATAATTACTGCTGAAGAACATCAAAAATTCGGTGGATTATTCTCTGCAGTATCAGAGGTATGTTCAGAATATTATCCAGTACCTATAAAACCTATTGCTATTAATGATAGATTTGGTGTGAGTGGCAAGCCATCTCAATTAATGAATTATTTCGGATTTACTTCTGAAAATATCGTAAACACTGCTCTAAATATGATAAAAAGATGGAAATAATTAAAAAAATTATATTTTTTAGTTTTTTATTTTTAATATTTTTAAATGTAAATGGACAAATGGAAGAGAAATATTTATTGGGGAAAATAGACCCGCAGAATGATAGTAATTTTGTTTTAGTAGATAAAAAATTTACCGAAAATGGTAAGGAAATATATCTGAGAAAAGAAGTTTATGATGCTTTCAAAAAAATGTATGAAGCTGCTCAAAATGATGGCATAACATTAATAATTGTGAGCGGATTTAGAAGCTATGAATATCAAAAAAAATTATGGGAAGATAAATGGTTTGGCTACACTGCTGTAAATAATGAAGATTTATATTTGACTATACCTGATGATTTTGAAAGAACTAAAGAAATATTAAAGTATACTGCAATGCCAGGAACATCTAGGCATCATTGGGGAACAGATATAGACCTGAACAGTGTAGAACCATCATATTTCAAAACTGATGAAGGGAAGAAAATTTATGAATGGTTGCAAAAAAATGCAGATAATTATGGATTTTGTGAACCATATACATCCTTTGATAAAGATAGACCTGATGGATATCAACCGGAACCCTGGCACTGGAGCTATTATCCTTTGGCTAGAAAATTGTTAGATGAGTATCAAAAAACAATTAAATTTTTTATGATGATAGATTTTGCTGGTTATGAATATTTTGATAAATTGGAAATAATAAATAAATACGTACTAGGTATAAATCCTAAATGTTTTTAATATTTATATATTTTTTTTGTAGTTAAATTAATATAATTTTGCAATATAAAAATAGAAAATATGGCTAAAAATACTAGATATATATTTGTAACTGGTGGCGTAGTTTCTAGCCTTGGCAAAGGTATTGTTTCTGCTTCTGTTGGCAAACTTTTGCAATCTAGAGGTTATTCTGTTACAATTCAAAAATTAGATCCATATATCAATGTAGACCCAGGAACTCTTAATCCCTATGAACATGGTGAATGCTATGTGACAGAGGATGGAGCAGAAACTGATCTAGACCTTGGACATTATGAAAGATTCATCAATATTAATACTTCTCAAGCAAATAATGTAACTGCAGGTAAAATATATTTGAATGTAATAGAAAAAGAGCGTAGAGGAGATTATTTAGGCGAAACTGTACAGGTGATTCCACATATCACCGATGAGATTAAATACCGCATTAGATTATTGGAATTTAATGGAGATTATGATTTTATAATTACTGAAATTGGCGGCACTGTGGGTGATATAGAATCATTACCATTCATAGAGGCCGTCAGACAGTTAAGATTAGAATTAGGTAAACGTTCATTAGTTATGCATTTGACTTTGTTACCTTATTTAGCTAATATTGGTGAATTAAAAACTAAACCTACTCAACATTCTGTGAAAAATCTTCAAGAGCTAGGAGTACAACCAGATATTTTAATTTGTCGTACTCAAGTGCCTATTACAGAATCTATTCGCCAAAAATTAGCTCTTTTTTGTAATGTAGAACCTCGTGCTGTTATAGAAAACATAGATTTAGATACTATTTATAAAGTACCTATAAAAATGCTCGACGAGAAATTAGATGAGGTAATATTAGATAAATTTGGAATAGAAAATTCAACTAAATCAGACTTAACTAAATGGATAAATCTTTTAGAAAAATTAGAAAATTATAAAAATATTGTAAAAATTGCACTTGTAGGGAAATATGTAGAACTAAAAGATGCTTACAAATCTATAATGGAATCCTTTATCCATGCTGGAGCTTTTTTAGAAACTAAAGTACAGCTAGATTTTATCAGCTCCGAAAATATTAAAGAAGAAAATGTAAATGATTTACTTGGTCAATATCAAGGGATTTTAATAGCACCTGGATTTGGTGAACGAGGATTAGAAGGTAAAATTTTAGCATCTAAATATGCACGAGAAAATAAAGTTCCTTTTCTAGGTATTTGTTTGGGCATGCAAATGGCAGTAGTAGAATTTGCTCGCAATGTTTTAAATTTGCAGGATGCTAATAGTAGAGAGATAGATCCAAGATGTTTAAACCCAGTTATAGATCTAATGGAAAATCAAAAAAAGATATCCGTTAAAGGCGGAACTATGAGATTGGGAGCCTATCCATGTAAAATTACAAAAAATTCTAAACTCTATGAATGCTATAAAGAAGATTTAGTCTATGAAAGGCATAGACATAGATACGAGTTTAATAATAAATATTTAGAAATATTCGAAGCAAACGGTATGAAAGCTGTGGGCATAAATCCTACAGAACAATTAGTAGAGGCAGTAGAAATAGAAAATCATCCTTTTTATATAGGCGTGCAGTTTCATCCAGAATATAAAAGCCGATTTGAAAAACCGCATCCATTATTTATAAGTTTAGTAAAAGCCGCAATAGAGAGATTGAAGGGAGAATAAAATAGGGGATATGAATTAAGATAATAAAAATTATCTTAATTCATATATTGTTTGAATTTTTATGTATGGAATTTTATATGCTATTATTTAAAATTATGTTATCTTTGCAACAAATTTTATTTAATATGAAAAATATCGTCTCAAACCTCCAAGAGCACCTCTCACAGGGTAAACAACTCAACTTAGAATTCCTTAATAATCTTTACAATAAGATGAAACTACAAGGCAACGATGTAATAGATTATCAACATCTAAAAGCTCAAAGCGTCTCTCCACAATGTCCTAATTGCAAAAGCATTCATATCAAGAAAAATGGACACCAACAAGGTCAGCAAGTGTATAAATGTAAAAATTGTGGTAAAAACTTTCGTGAGACTACTGGCACTTTTGTCTATTACCTGCATAAAAAAGAATTAATGCTAGACTACATTCGTATGATGCTTGAGGGCAAAACCTTACGTCAATGTTCTAAAGAACTTCGTATTTCTCTATCTACTAGCTTTGAATGGCGACATCGCATTATATCTGCTCTAAGAAGTTTCGAAAATAATGTAAACTTCTTTGGTATTATGGAAATAGATGAGCTACAACTAAAGTACTCTGAGAAAGGACGCAGATATAAAACTATAGAAGAATATCTATTAGCCAAAGAGCTAAAAACTCACAATGTAGCTGTGCTATCTATGATAGACAGAAGTGGTAATATGCTTTGTAAATTGACAGGTTTAGATAATGTGAAACGAGATCAGATAGATAAGATATTATTAGCCAGGATATCAAATAATGCTGTGATTTGCTCACCAGATAATGAAGAATTTAAAAATTTGAAGACACAAAGCATAAAAGATAAAACTATAATTACTCATAGAACAAAAAAGTATGGACAGCACGGATTAGCAATAGTTAAAGATAAGGAAAATGATTTTGCGGGATGGATAAATTATAAATTTAGAGGAGTGGCTACGAAGTATTTGCAGAGTTATATAATGTGGTATGTGGTGAAGCATAAATATTTATTGAGTAGAGTGGTGGATGATATAGGTAGAATGCTGAATTTAGCAGCGTCAGACTGGGAGGCGTGGTATGTATATATGAGGTTGAGATTAAAGCATAGGGAAAAACTAACATAAATGTTTTTTTTACCTTCCCCATTCCACCTTTTTCTTATACTTTTGTAAAAAAATCATAAGGGGTATTAGCTCAGCTGGCTAGAGCGCTTGCATGGCATGCAAGAGGTCACCGGTTCGAACCCGGTATACTCCATTCTTGCTAGTACTCTTTTTTTGAATTTTATATTTATAGAATTCTTATTATCTTTGCTTAATATTATTTATTTTTATAATGATGAGAGATGAATTTTTTCATTTTTTAGCTCAGACTAATGATGAACCTTTAGCATTAGAATTTGTTTCAGCTGATGGCTGTTGGATTCAAGCCTTAGATGGTAAAAAGTATCTGGATTTAATTTCTGGTATTTCTGTGTCTAATTTAGGGCATAATCCTTCTTTTATTATTGACGCTGTCATAGAGCAGGCTAAATCTTTTGATCATCTTAATGTATATGGTGAGTATATTCTTTCTCCTCAGGTTAAGCTAGCTAGCGGTTTAGCTAATATTTTACCCAAAAATTTATCTAAAGTTTATTTAGTTAATAGTGGAGCTGAAGCTGTAGAAGGTGCTATGAAATTATCTAAAAGGTACACAGGTAGATATAAGATTGTTGGTTTCAATAATGCTTATCATGGTTCTACTCAAGGTGCTTTATCTTTAATGGGTAATGAAGAGTGGAAACGTCATTTTAGGCCTCTTATACCTAATATTTTTCATATTGAGATGAATAATTTTGATGATCTTTATATGATAGATAAATATACTGCTGCAGTTTTTATGGAACCTGTTATGGGTGAAGCTGGTATAATTCCTGCAGATTATCAATTTATGAAAGCTGTTAGACAAAAATGTAGTGAAGTAGGTGCTCTTCTTGTTCTCGATGAAATTCAAACAGGTATGGGGCGTACTGGCACTATGTTTGCTTTTGAGCAATATGATATTGTGCCAGATATTCTTTTACTTGCTAAAGCTCTGGGGGGTGGATATCCTCTGGGGGCATTTATTTCTTCTGATGAAATTATGTCTACTTTATCTTACAATCCACCATTAGGACACATTACTACTTTCGGCGGGCATCCAGTTAGTTGTGCAGCAGCATTAGCTTCTCTTAATTTTCTTGTTGATTCTAAAATATATCTAGATGTTCCTAAAAAAGAAAAATTTTTCATAGATAAAATTAATAAGGCTATTCCAAACTTAAAAATTAGACATAAAGGCTTTTTAATTGGTATAGAATTGCAATCGTTTGATGTTGTCAAAAAAGTAATTAAAGGTGCTATCAATGAAGGTGTTATAGTTGATTGGTATATGTTTTCTAGTCAAACTATTAGAGTTGCTCCTCCTTTAATTATTTCTTATGATGAGTTAGATTTTGCAGCTGATGTTTTAATTAGACAATTAAAAAATATATGAATATAAATGATGACATTTACTTTTTAAAATTAGCAATTGAGCTAGCTAAAGAAAATGTAAAAAATGGTGGTGGTCCTTTTGGAGCAGTCATTGTTAAAGATGGCCAAATTATTGCTAAAGGTACTAATAGAGTTACTTCTCATAATGATCCTACTGCTCATGCCGAAATTGTTGCCATCAGGCAAGCTTGTGAAAAATTAAATGATTTTCAATTAAATGACTGCATTATTTATAGCAGTTGTGAACCTTGTCCTATGTGCTTAGGTGCTATTTATTGGGCTAGACCTAAAAAATTGGTTTTCGCTGCTGATAAATTTGATGCTGCCAATGCAGGATTCGATGATTCTATGATTTATGATGAAATACAATTACCTTATTATGATAGACATTTAGAAACTATTAATTTAAGGATAGATGAATCTCTCCAACCATTCGAATTATGGATGTCTGAGAATGATAAAATTACTTATTAAATCTTTTTTCACTCTTTAATTAAATTGTATCTTATTTAATTTTATGCAATAATTTATTAAAATTTATTCGTATATTTGTAATAAAAAAATGGAAGAGCTATACTTGATAAAACAAAGATTTGGTATTATAGGTAATTCACCTTTGCTCAATCATGCTATTGAGATTGCTGTGCAAGTAGCTCCTACTGATTTAACTGTTTTAATCATTGGCGAGAGTGGTACTGGTAAAGAATTTTTTCCTAAAATCATACATTCATTTAGTGCTAGAAAACACGGAGCTTACATAGCTGTTAATTGTGGTGCTATACCAGAGGGTACTATCGATAGCGAACTTTTTGGTCACGAAAAAGGCTCTTTCACGGGAGCTATAGACTCTAGAAAAGGTTATTTCGAAGTAGCTAATGGGGGTACTATTTTCCTTGATGAGGTAGGTGATTTGCCACTTTCTACACAAGTTCGTCTTTTACGTGTTTTAGAAACTGGTGAGTTTATGCGTGTAGGTTCTAGCAAAGTAATGAAAACAGATGTTCGTGTAGTAGCTGCCACTAATGCTAATCTCCAAGAAGCCATTGCTAAAGGTAAATTTCGTGAAGATCTTTTCTACCGTCTGAGTACTATCCCCATTTATATTAGACCTCTTAGAGAAAGAAAAGAAGATATTCCACTTTTATTCCAGAAATTCTCTACTGATATTGCAGAAAAATATCATGTACCCCCTATTAAATTATCAGATGATGCTATGAATTTGTTAGTTAATTATAAATGGCCTGGCAATATTAGACAATTAAAAAATGTAGCTGAGCAGATGACTATTATCGAAAAAGATAGAGAGATTAATGCTACCACACTCCAAAAATATCTCCCTGAGGATAAACCTAATCTTCCTGTCCTTTTCTCTGATTTATCTCCTACTGATAGCCTTAATGAGAGAGAGCTCATCTATAAATATCTGATAGACATGCGTAGAGATATTAATGAAATTAAAAAAATAGTTTATCAATTTATTCTAAGTAATAAAAATCCTGAAGATGCTTTATACACAGAAAATAAAGAATCTATACTACCACCTTTGCCTATTAAATTGTCCGATCAACAAAGTTTTAATTCTATTCATGATGGCAATACTATAATATCTAAAAATAAAACTAATGATAATGATGTAGTATTTATAGTAGAAAATGATAAAAATAATGATCAAAAAGAAACACTTTCTTTACAGGAAAAAGAAAAAGAATTAATTATTAAAGCTATTCAAAAGCATAATGGTAAAAGAAAATTAGCTGCTGAAGAGTTGGGAATAAGCGAACGAACTCTTTATCGTAAAATCAAAGAATACAATCTAGATGTATGAAATATAAAAGTTTAATGTATTGTATTTTTAGCATAATGATTTTTACTTCTTGTATTAGATTAACCTTTTCTGGAGCTTCTATACCTGAAGGAGCTAAAACTTTTAGTGTGAATTATTTTGTAAATAATGCTTCTTTGGTAAATCCTAGTCTTAGTCAACTAATTACTGATAAATTAAGAGAACGTATACAATCTCAAACTAGTCTAATTATGGTTAATGATAATGCTGATCTTACTTTTGAAGGAGAAATTACAAATTACATAGTGCAGCCTGCTGCTTTGCAAGCTAATGATGTGGCTTCTCTCAATCAATTAACTATAACAATTAATGTAAAATATTCTAATAAAATTGATGAAAAACAAAGTTTTTCACAACAATTTTCTCGTTATCAACAGTTTAGTTCTACTGTGTCTTTTTCTTCTGTAGAAAGTTCTTTAGTAGAACAAATTGTCAATGACCTGGTAGATGATATTTTTAATAGAGCATTTATAAATTGGTAATATATGAACACGATTTCTATTATTAATAAAATTTTTGAAATAAAGCAAAATATAAATTATAGCGATTTAAATAAAAATTTTTCGTTTTCTTATTTTGTAAATCTTTTTAATCTTTTATCTAAAAATATATCTGATGTAGATTATGAAAAACTCCTTTTCAAAACATCTCTGTTATCGCCTAATAGGAGTTTACTTTATTACATTTTAAAAGATTACTACAATGTAAATATAGATAAATCATCAATTAATGCAAATAAATATCATGATATTATTGATAAATTTATTAAAGAAGAACCTAAAATAAATCTACCATCTAAAGAAGATTTACCAGATGACATTGATGACCTCACTGAAAATATTAAATTAGACGACGATGATTTCGTTAGTGAAACTTTTGCTTTTATTTTTACTAAACAAAAAAATTTCAATAAAGCTATTGAAATATATGATAAACTCAAATATCGTCATCCCGAAAAAATAAATTTTTATCAAGAAAAAATTAATGAACTTCTAAATTTACAAAATAACTAAAATATTGATTCTAAATTATCATTTAGATAATAAATTTTTTCAAATATTTCTGTATTTAAAGAATAACTTTAAAATTTATTACTTGCTCGAATTAATACCGCATTAGGAAATTATTTGCAAATATGATTATTGTAGGGGTAATTCGCGAATTGCCTAAATGAGGATAAGGTGATTGCGTAGTTTTATCAAATTATTTCCCCAGCGGAGACTTTTCTTTTGTTACCTTTTCTTTGTGTGGCTGACAAAGAAAAGTAAATTAAGTAGAAATTAATTCAAAAATATTTATTAATTTTACCTAACAAAATTTATAAATGAAAATCCACTACCACTCCGACCATCTCGGCTCCGCCTCTTTCGTAACTAATGCAGAAGGTGCAGTAGTGCAGCATTTGCAATACCTCACCTACGGCGAGCTATTTGGCTCCTAAAAAAACACATCTTTAGATGTGTCTCACCCGCATTGGGAAATGACTTGTAATAAAACAAGCAAGCCGTGTTGGGATAGAAGGGTTTACACTGTTTGAGCGAGCGATAGCGAGCGAGTTTGTAAAACCCCACGAGGTGATTGTGTAGTTTTATCAAATCATTTCCCGAGCGGAGACCTTTTTTTTGTTACCTTTTTTGTGTAGCTGACAAATATAAGTAAATTATATAAATATCCATTAATTTTTACTTTATAAAATCAAACATCTAATTCCTCCCCTTTCTTTTTGCTATTAATCTATAAATTAAATTTTGTCTGCTTAAAAAACAAATATTTAAACAATATCAAATATCATCAGCATTTTTCACTATTTGCAGTGATACTTCTTTCCCATTTTCTATAGCTAATCTTGCCTTTTTAGAATGTTTTACTAATAACTCTATTAATTTATCAATGTTATTTTCTCCCGATAAAATTATTCCTAAGGGAGATGGCTCACTCAAACAATAAATCTTATAATGTGATGAAGCTATTTCAAATAATTTTTTGTTTTCTTCATAATTTCTACCTAACATTATCCATGTGCCATCAGCAATATAATGTCTACCAATGGTTAGCAGTTCAGCAGTTATAGTATTGAGAGGTAAATCATTCTTTAGTATTGATAAAACTCTATCACCTATCACTGGATCTGTCAAAAGACAACCGCCTGCTGGACTTGGTATATCTTTTATTCCAAATCTCTCAGCTAAGCTTAATTGTTCGTGTCTAGATCTACCACTTATGCTTAATAATTTTTCCCTATTTACTAAACCTTCTCTCTCTGGTTTAGTAGGGAATAGTAATTTAGCTGATAATGGACGCAGTAATAAATCTTCGGATTCAGAATTTTTTTTAATCAATACTAAAGCATTTCTATTTTGACTCATTGGTCTCTGTCCTATAACTTCACCTGTTGCGATAAAATCTGCTCTACCCTCTTTTAGTAATTGAAAAGTTTTATTTATCATTAATATTTTACAATCAATACAAGGATTAGCATGTGATCCATAACCGTATCGTGGTTTTTTTAATATTTCTAAATATTCTGTGCTTATATCTATGATTTCTCCTTCATCAAAGCCAAATTCTTCTATTTTTTTATAATATTTTTCTGGATTTTTTTTGAGCTCCCAGCCAAAAAAAGGTGTAATATATTTCACAGCAGTTATATGTATGCCTTGCTCTTTTAATATTTTACCTGCTAATATGCTATCTAATCCTTCAGAAAATAGTAATAATGCTTTTGTCATTTTTTTATTTTAAGTATTTCAAAATTACTAAAAAATATAAAATTAATATTTTAAATTTGTAAAAAATAACTTCATTGTTATGGTTGCTTTTAAATGTTTTGATTTATAATTTTTTACACAGCTTATGAACATTACTATTTTTTACAAAGGTAAAATACCAACAAAATATTATGGAGGCACATCCAGAGTTATTTGGTATTTAGGTAAAGAATTAAAAAAATTAGGAAATAAAATTACATATTTAGTGGCTAATGAATCTTTTTGTCCTTTTGCTGATGTTATTTATCTAGATGAAAATAAAAATATAAATGAGCAAATTCCAGCAGATACTGATATAGTTCATTTACATTCTGAAATTAATGAAAAATTAGATAAGCCTACTCTGCTCACAGTACATGGTAACACATATAATCCTGATAAACTTTTTCCTATCAATACCAATTTTGTTTCTCGATCTCATGCTTTACGATATGGAGCAGAGGCATTTGTTTATAATGGAATGGATTGGTCAGATTATCCACCAGTAGATTTTTCACAAAATAGATTTGGATATCATTTCCTTGGTAAAGCTGCTTGGCGTGTAAAAAATTTAAAAGCTGCTATTAAAATTACTCAGAAGAATAAAAAAACTTTAGAAGTCATGGGAGGTAATCGTATCAATTTATCAATGGGCTTTCGTATCACATTGGACCCACATATTCATTTTCATGGAATGGTAGATGACAGCTACAAAGCCACAATTATGAATAAATCTGAAGCTTTGCTTTTCCCAGTTCTATGGCACGAACCAATGGGGTTGGCTATTATTGAAAGTTTATACTATGGCTGCCCTGTCATTGGCACACCATATGGCTCGTTACCAGAGATTGTAACTAATGATTTTGGCTTTTTATCTAATCGTTTGCCAGATTTAATATATGCTGCAGCTCATTTAGAACATTTTGATAGAAAAAAATGCCATTATTATGCTCGTGATATTTTCAATTCTAACCAAATGGCTGAAAAATATTTATTCTATTATCAAAAAATCCTAAATGGTGAAAATATAAATTCACAAAAGCCTCGTTTAGCTCACGTCGATAATAAAAAATTTTTGGATTTTTATTGGGATTAATTATGTTATTTAATTGTAATTTTTTTATGTAAATTTGCGATAAATTATTCAAATTATGTTGAGACACATAGGTATAAATATTAATTCATCTGATGAAGTAGAAAATTTTTATCAAAATGTTTTAGGTTTTGAATTGATAGGAGAATATTATTTACATCCTTCTATTGCAAAAACTTTTTTTAATAATGAGCAAATAAAAGTTTACAGAGTGAAAAAATTTAATTTAGAAATGGAACTAATACTTACTAATACTACTAATAATTCTGCATTTGCACATATAGCATTAGAATTTTGGAAACCCGAAAATGTATTTGAAAAAGCTAAAACTGCTGGTTACAAAGTTTATGAATTTATTAAAGAAACTGGCACTAAAGCTAGGTATATCATCGATAATTCTGGTAATATTTTCGAAATAAAAAATATTAATTTAGTAGAATAAATATCTATAATGGGCTTAGATCCAATTTTTTCTATCGAAAATATCTTTATATCACTAATTATAATAATTGGTCTATTTTCATTAGTTTTTTTTTATAGTAAAATCATTACTCATAATCCATTACATAAATATCTAATGTATGGTCTTGGTTTCAAAATATTGATGAGCATAGCTTTTATAATGATTTACTATTTTGTTTATGGTGGTGGGGATGCTTATTGGTATTGCTATAATTCCAAATGTCTTGTTAACTCTTTTTTTTATCACCCATCAGAAATTACTAGAATCATTCTAAGTGGCAATATCGATCCAGAAAATTATTATAGATTATTCTCTATAAATACTGGATATCCATCTACAGACTTATTATACGATCCTAAAACATTAGCTGTTTCACGTTTTGCATTTCCTATTTTATTTGTTACTCAAAATTACATCTCTACAACAATAATAGTATCTATGTTTGCTTTTATCGGACAATGGAAAATGTTCACATTATTAAATAAACTTTTCCCAAAATTTACAAAATATGCAGCTATAGCTGTTCTTTTTTTCCCATCACCTACTTTTTGGAGTAGTGGCGTATTAAAAGATACTTTTATTTATGGTGCTGCCCTATGGAGTGTGTATAATTTTTATCAAATTTTTGTTTATAAAAAAAATATTTTAGGTAATATACTCCTTTTTATTATGAATTTTTATATAATGATATTGATAAAACCTTACGTAGCTGTCGCTCTATTACCATCAATTGTTTTGTTATTTTCTTTATCATACATTAGGCAAATAAGGAATCGATTTATTAGATATTTTGTTGCTCCTTTTGGACTATTGTTAGCTTTTATTCTTTCCATAGTCATTTATACATCTATAGGTTCATCTTTAGGTCCATATGGTAGCATACAAAGTGCCATAGACAAAGCTTACGTAACTCAACAAGATTTTCTAAAAAATGAAACTTATAGTGCACATAAATATGATATTGGAGAATTCGAACCAACAATTCCTGGCATTATATCTAAATTTCCTAAGGCTGTTTTTTTCGGGTTTTTTGGTCCATTTATTTGGCAAGCTGATAATTTAACAATGCTATTAGCTGCTTTAGAGAGTTTAGCACTTCTAATTATTACAATTTATTTATTATATAAAATTAGGTGGAAGTTTTTTAAATTTATTTTCCAAAATGATTTTCTAATTTTCGCTTTAGTATTTTCATTAATATTTATATTTTTTGTGGGTTTGTCTTCAGCTAATTATGGATCACTCAGTAGATATAGGATACCAGCTCTTCCCTTTTTTTTATCTAGCCTTTTTGCTATTTATAATTATTCTAAACAACAAAAATTTTTATAATAATTCTACTTTTTGGTATAATAATTGCAACATTATAGTAAAAAAACGGAGGTTATATGAAAACCATTAAATTTTTATTATTATTCATTGTGGGAGTGATGATATCTAGCTGCACTATAAATAACTATTATACACAAAGTCAGCCTTATGACGATGTTTACTATAATCCTAATATTCATCAATATCCCGATAACAATGTGCAGAATCAAGATTACCAGCAAGATCAGCAAGATTATCAACAGCAGGATAATCAAATCACAAATAATCAATATCAAGATAATCAACAATATTATCAAGACCAATCTAACTATTCAGAAACATACACTGATGATAATGGAAATACTTATATAACTAATAATTTTTATGGAGACTATTATGATTATTCTTATTCATCTCGTATTCGTAGATTTTATTATCCAGAACTTAGTTTTGGATATTATGATCCTTGGTACACTAATATGTATTGGTATACTTATGATCCATGGTATTTTGGTATTTCAGTTTACTTAACATATCCTTTCTGGAGACCAGGAGTATCATTTTATTGGGGATATTATCCCTATAACTATTATTTAGGTTGGCATTATCCATATCATCACGGCTGGGGATATCCTGGATATTGGAATGGATACAATTACGGTTATTGGGATGGATATAGTAACGGATACTGGGATGGATTTTGGACAGGTTATTATGATGGATTCTATGGCTCAGAATACTACTATTACAATCCTTTAGATGTTCATTCTGGCTCTGTTTATTATGGACCTAGAGACTATATCTCTGCATCTACTAGTGGGAGAAATAATCGTACAATAAATGAAACTCAAACAATTTTACCTCTTGATAGAACTATAGCTACTACTCAAACTTTTTCTGAAAGGCTCAGTAGAACTGGTTACAAACCATTAGAACATGCATCAGTTAATAAACCAACAGAATCTTTGCAAAGGCAAAATGATAATAATGCTATACAGAGTGGAGGTAATGCAAACTTAGAAAACTTACAGAAAAAACCTTTAGAAAATAATGCTAATCCTGCTACCTCTATTAATAATCAAACTATCAAACAAGAAAACAAAGATAATACTCAACAACAAATTAATAAACCTGTAAATAATCCAGCCATTATCAGCCAACCTACTCAAATGCAAAAACAACCAACACAGCAAAATATACAATCTCAACCTACTCAACAAAAACCAACTAATCAACCTACTAATAATACTCAGTCTATTCAAAGACAACAAAATACTCAACCTACTCAGCAGCAAAATCAACAAAATATACAATCTCAACCCAATCAACAAAAACCAACTAATCAGCCTACTAATAATACTCAGTCTATTCAAAGACAACAAAATACTCAACCTACTCAGCAGCAAAATCAACAAAATATACAATCTCAACCCAATCAACAAAGACCAACTAATCAACCTACTAATAATACTCAATCTATTCAAAGACAGCAAAATACTCAACCTACTCAACAAATGAGACAAACATATACTACACAACAATATCAAAGACAATCTGCTCCAAATAATCAATATCAAAGACCTCCACAGCAATCTAATTCACAAAACAATCAATCTACAGGCCGTAGTTATACTCGACCATCTACTAATCAATCTGCACCTGTGCAGTCAAATAGCTACTCTAACCCACCTTCACGCAGTTATAGCTCACCGAGTAGCAGTCCGAGTAGATCATCATCTGGCAGTTCATCTCCATCTAGATCATCTAGCTCATCATCTAGTAGCTCTCCACGTAGTTCTAGCAGTAGTTCATCAAGTGGTGGAAGAAGATAAAATTTTTTAATAAAAAAGTTTAATTAATATGAAAAAGTTAATTTTTAGTTTAGTGATAGTATTATTATCTGGCATTGCATCCATAGCACAAAATTTAGATGATGCAGTGAGATATTCTTATTTAATTCCTTATGGAGATAGCAGATTTAATGCTGTAGCTGGTGCCTTCTCTGGTATAGGTGCTAATGTTAGTGGGGTAAGTTTGAATCCTGCGGGATTAGGTGTATATAAAAAATCTGAAATATCTGGCACATTTTCTATATCAAATTATGTATCAAACTCCAATTATTTAGACAATTCTAATAATGATATAAAAACTGTAGTATCACTTCCAAGTATGGGTATAATGATAGCTACTAAATTGAATGAAAATTCAAGTTGGAAAAATCTAAATTTTGGTATTAGCTATTCAAAACTAGCAGATTTTAATAACAGGATTATGATATCTGGTGATAATGCTTACAGTAGCATAGTGGATGTATATTCTGCATATGCTAATGGCAATACACCTGATCAACTCAATAATTTTGATACTAGGCTTGCTTTTAACACATGGCTGTTAGATACTTTACCTGGTAATCCTACTGCTTATTCTGGCATAGTATCTCAAGGAGTCAGACAAGAATACTTAGAAATAAATAGTGGTAGCATGTACGAAATGAATCTTTCTGTTGCTGGGAACTATGAAGATAAACTCTATATAGGTGGAGCATTAAATTTCGATATATTATCTTATAAAAAAGAAACATCATATAAAGAATTAGACCAGGAAGATACTATTCCATATTTCAATTCTTTAGAATCTTTTAATTATTTGAAAACTACTGGTGATGGAATTAATTTTAAAATAGGATTGATTTATAAACCTATACAATGGTTTAAATTTTCAGCGGCATTTCATAGTCCTACATATTTTGATCTAAATGATTCATATTATGCATCCATGGAAACAAATGTATATGGTCAAAATTATAATGATAAAAGCCCAGAAGGTATTTACAATTATAAATATTACAACCCTATGCGAGCTATCTTTGGATTAGGATTCACAATAGGTGAATATGGATTTATAGATGCAGAATATGAATGGACAGATTACAGTCAAAATCATTTTAGTGCTAAACATGCTAATACTACTTTTTTTGATTTAAATAACACTATAAATAATGACCTAACATATGGTAATAATGTGAGAATAGGAACAGAATGGGTATTGAAACCAATAGCTATTAGAGCTGGATATGCATACTATTCTTCCCCATACAAAAATATCAAAAATTTTGATACACACGTGATGGGATTAGGTTTCGGATTTAGAGAAAATTTATTAATTTTTGATGTAGGTATAAATTATTATTTACGCAATGACCAAAGGTATCTGTACGACCCATCAGTGATGGAAATGCTTAGCAAACCAGAGCCAAAGGCTACCTTATCATTAAATAACATTTTATTATCTTTCACTATTGGAATGAAATTATAAAAAAAAATATAAATATAAAAAAAGGGACTTATCAGATAAGTCCCTTTTTCATTTAATATGTTTATCAATGAGCTATTGATATTAATTTTCTAAAAATTACCTCTGAATTATCTACAATTTGTAAAATATAGCTACCATTATTTATTAAAGAAGTATTAATAGTGTGAACAGCATTGTTTGTTTTCAAATTTTCTAAATAAATAATTTGTCCAGTAACATCATAAATTGATAAAATAGGGTTTGTTAGTTTATTATTTTGAATATCTATGAATAATTCTGACTGAGCAGGTATAGGATAGATAGCAATTGTTTTTGCTAGCAAATCATTAATAGATGTTTGGCAAGGCAAAGATTGAATGCCATAACTCTCGAGAGTAGAATTACAAATAGCAGTAGAAAATGGCCACATATCCTGTACAACTATATTTCTATTAGGAGCTATTAATATATAAGTAGGATAAGCAGTAATACCATAATTATTACATATAGTAGTTCCACCCTTATCACCACTAATAGTAGGATAATCTATTCCAAATTGATTATCAAAATTAATAACCTCGGCATCTGAATCTCCATCATCTATGCCTAAAAAAATAACATCACCTTGATTACACCCAAAATAAATATAAGAAGCATTACCCTGGGGTGCCATAGATTGACAAGTGCCACATGTTGTATAAAAAAAATCAATAAATACATATTTACCAGCATCTAAATAAGTAAAAAGATTATGAGAGGTACCATGAACATCTGTAGCAGTGAAATCTACAGCTGTAGTTAATGGCGTTTGGGCATTTAAATAAAAAGCCAAAAGAAGAATAATAAATAAACAATAAATTTTTTTCATAAAATTTGTTTTTAAAATTTTAGTAAAATTAAATTATTTTTTTTGAATTATTGATATAAATTTGCAATAAACTAAAAGAAATGTATATAAAAAAAAGATACTGTTATGATTATCCCAGACCAGCTGTAGCCACAGACATTATAATCATACATAAAAACAAAGTATTATTAGTTAAAAGGAAGAATGAACCATATAAAGGGATGTGGTCTATCCCAGGTGGATTTAATGAAGAAAATGAGAGATTAGAAGATACTGCACATAGAGAACTACTCGAGGAGACATCATTAGATATCAATTTTTTAAAACAATTCAAGGCATATAGTGATCCCCAAAGAGACCCACGTACCAGGGTCATAAGCATAGTATTTTATGCAATTTTACCAGAAGAATATGAAATAAACAAAGCACATGCTGGGGATGATGCAGCTGATCTAGAATGGTTTAACCTTTCAGAGCTACCATTATTAGCATTTGATCACAAAATCGTATTAGATGAATTTATTAAATTTGCAAATTTATAATTAATTATGCCAAACAAATATAATGGACAGCCATTCTGGGCGAATATATTTAAAAAATGGTATGTATGGTTGCCAAGCCTGATAGTAATCACATTAATATTTATATTATTACCGAGAGTTTTAATATATTTATTGAGCTCATTTGTAATATCACTAATACTCTCACCGATAAAAAATTTATTTTTAAAAATAAAAATAAAAAAATTTCATTTAAGTCCCTCTATAGCCACCTTACTATCAATGGTAATTTTTTTTGGAATAATAATAGTATTTTTTGCTTATGTATTGCCACCAATTATAACAAAGTTAAGTTCACTTTTGACAATAGACTATGATAATTTATTACTACAATTACAATCAAGCCTTAAACCATTAGAAGACACATTAAAATATTACAAAATAGCAAATGAAGATTTCAGTTTCACTCAAATAATACAAAAATACATTACACAATTCCAAAGTAGTATTAATATAGAAGAAACTTTCACAAGTATCATAAATTCTTTTGGTGATATAGTAATAGGAGTAATTACAGTGATTTTCTTTTCATTTTTTATAGTAAAAGATCAAAATGTATTTCCATCGTTAGTAAAATCATTATTTGCAGAGCGTTATCATGCTATCATAGATAATATCATTAATGATACTCGAGTATTACTATCTAGATATTTTTTAGGAATCTTAATTGATCAAATCATAGTTTTCGTATTGATATTCTTAGTTTTCACATTAATAGGTTATGATTATGCAATATTAATAGCATTTTTTGCTGGTTTATTCAACATTATACCCTATTTTGGTCCATTAATAGCACTTATAATAGCAATATTATTAGGAATAGTATCTACACTAACAGCTGGGGCAGGTACACAACTAATTTGGACAATTTTAATAACTATTGTTGGTTTTGAATCAGTAAAATCTTTAGACAATTTCATTCTACAACCTAATATATATGCTAGGAGTGTAAAAAGTACTCCATTTGAGGTATTTTTAATATTAATTATTGGAGAAGAATTATTCGGAATAGTGGGTATGATACTAAGTGTACCAGTATATACCTTACTCAGAATAATAGCAGTACAGACATTACAAGGAGTACCATTAATACAAAAAATAACATCAGATTTAGAAAAAACTATTGAAAAAAACAATGACGATAAAGTAGAAAACTAAAAAATCAATTACACATCCAATCATTGCTGAAATGTTTACTAACATTAAACTTATTATTATGAAAAATGTAAATATGGTATTATTTGCTTATTCATATTTATTTTCAAAAATATTTCAAAAAATAAAAGTTTATAATCTACCAGTAGCAATTCACATAGAGACAAGTAGCAAATGCAATCTATCCTGTTTATTTTGCAAACAAGGACAAGGGCATATTGATAGACCATCAGCAATAATGACACTTACAGATTTTCAGAAAATTATCACTAAACTACCAAAATCTATCTATTGGATAACATTATATTTCCAAGGAGAACCATTATTAGATGATACAATAATAGATAAAATAAAATATCTACGTACAAATAACTACTTCGTAGAAATATCAACTAATGCGCAGAATATTAACAAAGAAATGGCTACAGCATTGGTAGAGAGTGGATTAAATAGAATTATAATTTCTATAGATGGAATCTCTCAAAAGACTTATGAGAAATACCGAATTAAAGGTAAAATAAATAATGTCTTTGAAGCAATAAACAATCTAATAGAGACTAAAAAAAAATTAAATAAACAAAATCCAAAAATAATTTTACAATATATAGTTTTCAAACATAATGAATCAGAAATAAACCAATTTAAAGAAATGATGAAAAAATTGGATGTGATTATAAGGATAAAAAATGCACAATTAGAAGATGATGCAGTAGATTATTTACCCAATAATAAAAAATATAGAAGATATGAAATCATTAATGACAAATTGCAATTAAAAAAGTCATTACCAAAGCCTTGCTACCGATTATGGAAAGAAATAATATTTTTACAAAATGGACAAATAGCAATATGCTGCCATGATAAAAACGGAGAATTAATAAACGAAACATGGCATAATAAAACAATAAAACAAATATGGAGTTCAAAAGAATTAAATGCCATTAGACAAAAAACACTAATTGGCGATAAAATAGGAATATGCAAAAATTGTGATATCTGACTATTAAAAAATAGTCAAAAATAAAAAAGTTCAAATCACAATTTCAATATTGATAAATAACATAGCTTTTTCAAATAATAGATAGGGGAAAATTGAGTTTGAAAATAAAGAGCGAAGGGGGTTGGGGAGTAACAAATTTATTTGTTATATTTTAAAGTATGTTATTCATATCTTTGACTAACTATCTCTCTATACTTGTCCCACGCCCATCTATCGTGCGATGACAAGTTCAATAGTCTACCAATGTCAGGATCTATCAGCTCTTTTAGGTACTTGTTCATTACTACGAACCACATCAGATAGCTCTGCAAGTATTTCGTAGCTACCCCGTGAAATCTACTCAACCACGTCTTAAAATCACTTATTTTGTTCTCTACTATTTTTACACTATAAATCCCTCGTTTAATCTGTCTTTTGTTGACTATTACTTTTTTACTTTGTAAACCCTTTACGCCTTTTCTAAACTCTTTCTTTGGCTTTATACATATCAGATTGTTTTCTGACAATCTACCCTTGAGCTCCTCTCTCAATTGTTCATTTTTCACTTTTTTCTCTCCAACCTGTTTAAAAAGTAAATTACCTTCTCTGTCTGTAACTACTAATATTGCTACTTTGGGATGTTTCTTATTTTTAGCTTTTCGATATTCTTCTTTGTTTTTAAACTTTCTCCCTTTTTCTGAATATTTCATTAGCAGCTCGTCAGCTTCGACAATTCCAGAGAAGCTTATTCCACCTTCTAAGGCTCTAATAGCAGCTAATATTTTGTGTCGCCATTCGAAGCTGGTTTTTAGACATATGCCAACCTCATTAGCACATGCTCGCAGACTTTTACCTTCGAGCATACATCTCATATAATCAAGCATTAATGGATATTTTCGCATACGATAAACAAAGGTGCGAGCCGTTTCACGGAATTGATAACCACAGCTTTTACATTTATAAACTTGTCTGCCATTTCTTTTACCAACTTTGATGACATTTTCACTTTTGCAGTCGGGACATATAGCTGCAGTAGATTGGATTTTAACTCTTTGATAATCTACAGCAGTGGCATTGCTATTAACTAGGTACTGGTATAGTTGATCGAGGAAATCTCGTTTGTGATCCTTGGGCAAAGCCAAGTATTTATCAATGTTTTCTAGTAATTCCTTCATAATTAAAAATTTTGACTAAATTAATAAATATTATTGAAATAATAAAATATTTTAACTAAAACATAAAAATGATATTTACTTACCCCCTTTTATCAACCCTCATTTTCAGAATAATTTTTAGAACATTTTTCTGTTTTACAACATCTATTATGTATTTTATTTAAATTCAAAGACGAATAATTAAAATATTTATATATTTATAATTTTATTATCTTTGCAAAAAATTTTAAATATATTTTTTATGAAAATAAAATTATTTGTAAAATTATTACTCTTAAGCATATTTTTAGTACCTCAGATTTTAAAAGCAGATGAAGGTATGTGGCTTTTAAATTTAATTGATGAGCTAAACTATACTGATATGAAAAATAAAGGGCTCAAAATTACTGCTGAACAAATCTACTCTATTAATAAAAGTTCTATGAAAGATGCGATTGTAATGATAAATGATGGCCAATGTAGTGGCTATATGGTATCTAATCAAGGGTTAATGATGACTAATCATCATTGTGTTTTAGATTACATCACTGATAATTCTATAAAGTACAATACTGATTATGTTAAAAATGGTTTTTATGCCCTAGATAAGTTACAAGAGTTATATAATCCTAATTTAAGAGTAAAATTTTTATTAAAAATCGAAGATGTAACTGATAAAGCGTTAAAAAATGTTACTGAAGATATGCCTGCTTTAGTAAGAGATTCTATTATTAATGAAAACATTGAATTTATTATTGAAAATGCAACTAAAGGTTCCTCACTAGTAGCGTCTGTTGTGCCTTTTTATAAAGGGTCTCAATATATTCTGATGTTATATGAGGAGTACAAAGATGTTAGGTTAGTATGTGCGCCACCTTTATCTGTAGGATTTTTTGGTGGAGATACAGATAATTGGACTTGGCCAAGACATGATGGAGATTTTGCTTTTTTACGAATTTATATGGGACCAGATGGCAAACCAGCTTCTTATAATAAGAAGAAAAATATTCCTTATACTCCTAAGTATTATTTACCTATAAGTAATAAAGGTTATGAAGAAGGTGATTTCGTTATGAGCCTTGGCTATCCAGGTAATACTGATAGATTTATGACTTCTTATGGTGTGCAGCAAGTGCTAGACATTATAGATCCTACAATTGTTAGGATTAGAGATATCAAGCTTAGCATTTTAAAAAGGAATATGCAAAAAGATTCTACAATCGCTCTGATGTATACTCCTAAATATAATCACATTTCTAACTATTGGAAATATTTTATGGGTCAAATTGATGTAATGAATAGACTAAAAGTAATGGCGACTAAACGTGATCTCGAAAAAGAGTTCACTTCATGGATCAATGTAGACCATCAGAGAAAATTGAAATATCAAAATGTACTTAATAATATTCAAAATATCATTACCTCATCAAATCAGCTTAATAAAGCCATTATTTATTATAATGAAGCCGCTTTTAATGGACCAGATCTGATTTCATTAATCTTGAAATTTGATAGCTTATATCTAACTTTAAAAAATAATAAATTATCTGATGAACAAAAAAATAATGCAATTTTAGAGCAAACTACAAAATTAAAATATTATATTTCTAATTATTTCTATCCAAGTTTCAATGCCTATGTAGATAAAGAATTATTCATTTCTCTTTTCCAGATGATATATAATGATTTATTACCACAATATCATCCTGATATTTTTATGCAAATTAGTAAAAATTCTACTTTTTCACTATTCGCTGAAGAGGTTTATAATAAATCTATATTTTCTTCTAAGACAAAAATTTTTGATTTTCTGAATAATCCTCAATTATCCAATTTAGAAAATGATCTAGGCTTTAAGGTAGCTAAATCTTTATATGTTAAATACAAAGATATTTATAATGACTATGATAATACAATTATAAATCTTAATAATGAAGAAAGAAAATTCTTGTCAGGTATTAGAGAGATGTTAAAAGATTCTCATAAATTTTATCCTGATGCTAATAGTACAATGCGATTGACTTATGGTAAAATAGTTAACTATACTCCCACTGGTGGATCTCCTCTACCCTATTATACGACTTTAGATGATATGATTGCTCGCGAAAATCCAAATGATCAAGAATTTATCATTGATCCTAAACTAAAACAACTTTATAATAATAAAGATTTTGGCACATATACTGTCAATGGTAAAATACCACTTTGTTTCATTAGTGATCTTGATGTTATAGGTGGCTGCTCTGGAGCACCTGTAATAAATGCTAATGGAGAAGTAATAGGTATAGTGTTTGATATTAATTGGGAAGCAACCTCTTCTCAATATACATTTGATGCTGAACATACTAGGTGTATAGCCACTGATATTAGATTTGTACTGTTTTATTTAGATAAATATCTGAATGCTCAAAATATTATTAATGAGCTAAAAATTATTTAATTCATACAATAATTTTTACTTTTTTATAAATAAAATGGTTTTGTACCAGGAAATCTTTTTTCATGAAGTTTTATAACTTCTTTGTATATTATTTCTTTCAATTCATCGATTCCTTTAGTTTGCCTTGCTGAGATAAAAACTGATAATTTATGTGTTGATGAACTTTTATAATGAGAAATAAAATCTTGCAAATCAAATTGTTGATTTATTGATAGCATTTTTTGCTCGAAAAGATCCATTTTATTATATATAGTAATTATAATTTTATCAGCAGCATTTATATCCGATAATATTTGATACACCACTTGCATTTGCTTCTCATATTGTGGAGATGACAGATCTACTACATGTAGTAAAATATCGGCTTCATTTACTTCTGCTAAAGTAGATTTGAAAGATTCTATCAAAAACGTTGGTAATTTTCTTATAAAACCCACTGTATCGCTAAGTAAAAAACTCACATCCTTTATCATTACTTTTCTAGTTGTCGTGTCTAATGTGGCAAAAAGTTTGTCTTGTACTAAAACATCAGATTTACTTAATATGTTCATTATAGTAGATTTACCGACATTAGTATAGCCTATTAGAGTAGCTCTCACGATAGATTGCCTATGCTTTCGCTGAGTTTGTTTTTGTGTGTCCATCTCAGCTAATTGTTTTTTTACTTTATTTATTCTATCCCTTATTATACGTCTATCAGTTTCTATTTCTTCCTCACCAGGCCCACGCATACCTATACCACCACGTTGTTTAGAGAGATGTGTCCACATCCTTGTAAGTCTAGGTAATAAATATTCATATTGTGCTAATTCTACTTGGGCTTTTGCTACTGCAGTTTTAGCATGATCTGCAAAAATATCTAATATTAGATTTGTTCTATCTATTATTTTGCAATCAAATATTTTTTCTAAATTCCTGATTTGTGATGGAGATAGCTCATCATCAAAAATTACTGTATCTATATCATTTGTCTTAATAAAATCTGCTATTTCATCTGCTTTACCTTTGCCCACAAAATATCTCGCATCGATTTTGTTTAGATTTTGATAAAATACTTTGACGACATCTGCATTTGCTGATCTTGCTAAAAAAGCTAACTCTTCTATATATTCTTCTGTTTCTTCTTTAGATTGTCCTGGCAATGAAACTCCGACGAGAATACATCTCTCTTTATTTTTTACTAATGATATATTTTGTGTTTTCAATTTTATTATTATTTTTTATTACCAACACTTAAAAATAATAATGCAGTAGCAAAGCTAAAGCCATACAGCAACCATAAATATGAAAAATTTAATGTAAAAATATCTAATATTTTGTAAAAAGACAATGTCGCAAGTGCTATACTAGAAATCAATGTTATCGTGTGTTTCCTTAAAAAACCTCCTATAAAGATAAAAATCCCAGAAATCAAAAATAATAAATGAAAGATAAATGCTATATTAAAAGCTGGTTTCATGTGAAAAATTATAGGAAATGAAATAGAATATACTAATAAAATTATCATTATTCGTAGTACCCATAATGCTAATGGAGTAAATGACTTTACTGGTTTCATTTTTTATTACAAAATTATTACAATTATTTTTATTGTAATATAGACTAATGATCATTACAAATTAATATTATTGAAATTTTATAATCATTTCGTCGCACAAATACACATCTGAATATTTGCAATTAATTTTTTAATTTTGCAAATAATCAAAATATTTTTATGAAAGCAAAGACTAAAAAGACATTATTAATAATCATCGTCGCCATTATAGTCATTGTAGTTGTAGGGTTATTTATCTTGCATCGTACAGATCCTATGCTATACCCCAAAGATACTGCATTTAACATTACAGATACGAGTGCTATAACAAAAATTTTCTTAGCTGACAAAATGGGGAATTCTGTAGTGCTGAGTAGAACGGAAAAAGGCTGGCTAGTAAATGATACTTTTAAAGCAAATAATAACATGATAAATGAATTCATGCGAACTATGTATTATATCACATTAAAAAGTCCAGTCCCTATAGCTCAGAGAGATAATGTGCTGAAACGTATGTCTAGCTTTGGTACTAAAGTAGAAATTTATGCACGTGTACCATGGGCACGTATAGGATCGCTATGGTTGTTTCCTAAAGAGCGAAAAATACGTACTTTTTATGTAGGCGATAATCCACAAGACAAAATAGGTACTTTCTTTTTAATGGAAGGAGCTAAAGATCCATATATTATGTACATACCAGGAATGATGGGGTTTCTGCAAAATTACTTTTCTCCTAAATTGCAAGATTGGCGAGATCATACTTTTATGAATATGTACTATCCTCAAATTCATAAAATCGAAGTTACTTATTATGATAAACCAGAAAATTCTTTTACTCTTATTAAAGAGGATAATGAAAATATACACTTACTAAATTACAATAATGAAGAAATCCCAAATACAGATTTATCTAAAGTGCGTAGTTATATGAGTGGGTTTGTAAATGTGCGATTCTCAGAGATGCTATCATATCTCGATGAGCCCAAAAGAGATTCCATTCTACAGCAGAAACCATATTGCAATATTAGATTAACTAGTGTAGAAGATGAAATACAAGAGATGACTTTCTACAAAATTTACTATCCAGATGGTATGGAGGATTCTTTCGGTAGAATAAATTATGAAGATAGAGATATGCTACATGGATATAATAAAGAATTTGGGTTAGTTACTTGTCAATATTATGTAGTAGGGTCATTTTTTCAGCCAATTAGCTATTTCATTTTAGAGTAATTAATAATTAAATCAAGATAAAGTTGGTGTCAATAGAAAATTATTATCAATAAAAGATATGATAAATATCAATGAAAAAATTGAAAATTTTACCATAGTTATTTTATTAACATTGTTATTTAATTAACAAATAAATATTAATTTTGTAAAAAATAAACACCAACAGATTTTAATTATTAAAAACATAAAAAATAATGGGAGTTAAATTAAGTGTAATAGCTAAAGCAATCGAAGGAACAGTATATACTTGCAAAGAGTACTTAGATAATGAAGTAGAATATGGATTTTCATCAGATCTGATGAGTGATGTACTAACTATAGATAAAGAAGATGTAATATTGATAACGGGATTAAATAATATTCAGACAATTAGAACTTGTGAACTTGCTGAAATAAAATATGTGATATATGCTAGAAATAAAATGATAAATACTGATATTATTAAATTAGCTAATGAAAATAAAATACTTGTAATACAAAGTCCATATTCAGTTTTCAAAGTTTCTGGTATACTATACAATCTGGGTGTAAAACCAATATACTGAATAAAATATGATTTTAACATATAAAGTACAAGGTGGCGATTTTAGTAATGCAGGTAAATGTAGTAGCGAAGTGAAAAAAGTACTAAAACAATTGAATATTGACCATAAAATTATTAAAAAAGTCGTTATTGCTTTATATGAAGGAGAAGTTAATATAGTAGCTCATGCATATCATGGTGTGATAACTGTGGAAATAGATACTGAAAAAATAAAAATTACTTTGAAAGATGAAGGCCCCGGTATACCAGATATTAATAAAGCTATGGAACAAGGCTATTCTACAGCTTCACCTATAGTTCGTGAATTAGGCTTCGGCGCTGGTATGGGATTGCCTAATATGAAAAAAAATACTGATTATATGCACATCAGTAGCGAAGTTAATAAAGGAACAGAAGTTATTTTAATAAATTATCTTTAATCTATGTCAAAAAATCAAATATTCTCTCATGCTCTAGAAATAGATAGATCCATATGCGTAGGTTGTACTCATTGTATGAGAGTCTGTCCTACTCACGCATTACGTGTGAGAAAAGGTAAAGCAGTTTTATATCCAGATAGATGTATTGATTGTGGTGAATGCTTTAGAGCTTGTCCTATAAATGCTATTAAGATTAAAGAAGATGACCTATCAGCTTTAAATAAGTATAAAATTAAAGCTGCTCTAGTGCCATCAGTGATGTTAGGTCAGTTTCCCGACAATCTATCTATTAAAAGAATTTACAAAGCTATCTACGAACTTGGTTTTACTCATATTTATGAAGTAGAACAATCTATTGAATTTTTAAGAAATCAAATTGTTAATTATCAAAAAAAATCTAATATTAAACCTTTAATTTCCTCATTTTGCCCTGCTATTGTGAGACTTATTCAGGTTCGCTTTCCATCTCTTACAGAAAATATTATTAAATTACGCACTCCCAAAGATTTAACAGCAGAAATTATCATAGATGATTTCACTAAACAAGGGTTTAGTATTGATGATATTGGTATTTTTTATATTACTCCTTGTGCAGCAAAAATAGCTGCTATCAAAAGTCCTGTGGGCGAAGAAAAAAGTGTTATTAATGGAGTCATTAACATGAATAGCTTTTTTAATATGATTATGAATAAATGTAATAGTAATCATTATACAGCTGATGAATTAATGGAAATAAAAACTACTAATTTACCTCCTATGGCTATCACTTGGAGTCTGACTCGAGGCGAAGCTCAGTATGTGAAAGGAAGATCTTTTGCCGTTGATGGCATAGTAAACGTTTGCGATTTTTTAGAAAAAATAGAAAATGATGAAATTCAAGATGTAGATTTCCTAGAATTAAGAGCCTGTGATGAAAGCTGTGCAGGAGGTATTCTATGTACTAAAAATCGTTTTCTAACTATAGAGAGCTTGTATAAACGTGCATCTATTTCTTTTAATAAAAGAAAAAATATGAAAGTTAATAAAGACATCGAAAAATTACTTATTAACAAAATGAATATAACTTCTATAGAACCTCGTCCAATGAATTTAGATAATGATATAGAAAAAGCTATTAAAAAATTAGAACGTATACGTGAAATAATGTGTTTTTTACCAAATGTAGATTGTGGACTATGTGGTGCACCAAATTGTAAAACTCTAGCCGAAGATATTACTAATAACAAAGCACATATTTCTGATTGTGTTTTTATACAATACAAAAACTTAACAGATACAGAGCAGGCAAAAAATATTCTTACTAAAATATGGGGTGAAAATATATTCGAAAAAGATTGTTCAAAAAAAGGAGCCAAATATGAAGGTAGCTGATATATTAAAATGGGAAAATACCCGAATTTTATGCTGTGAAGATCGTTTAGATAACATGATTGTAGATGGTTATGTATCAGATTTACTCAGCGATGTGATAGCTCATGCTAATGAGAATATGGCATGGATTACTATACAAACTCACAAAAATATTGTAGCTATAGCTTCTCTAAAAGAATTGGCATGTATAATTATAACAAATAATAATATACCTGCTGATGACCTTATAGAAGCAGCAATACAAGAAAATATTCCGATAATTACTACATCTATGACTTCATTCGATACTGCTGGAGAATTATATATAGCATTACATTCGAAAGATAATGAGTGATAATTTGTACGATTTTATCGCTGATATACACATACATACTGTGCTGAGTCCCTGTGGTAGTCTAGACATGAGTCCTATTAATATTGTAAAAGAAGCTTCAAAAAAAGGACTCGATATCATCGGCATCACAGATCATAATGCATCAGCCAATTGTAAGGTTACCTCTGATATTTCAAAAGATTATGGCATTACAACACTTTGCGGTCTTGAGGTTACAACAAAAGAAGAGATTCATTGCTTGGCTTTTTTTCAGGATTTCGATACTTTAGATTTTTTCCAAAAATATATTGATGATAATATTATTAAAATTAATAATGATCCTGATAAATTTGGATATCAATTGATCGTAGATAGAGACGAAAATATTGTTGATCAAATAGACTGGCTACTGATAAATGCTACAAACATTACAATTGATGATTTAGAAAAAAAAGTTCATGAGTTAGATGGATTGTTTATACCAGCTCACATTGATAGATCTACATATAGTTTGATCAGTCAATTGGGTATTGTCCCTTTAGATTTAAACGTAGATGCTTATGAGGTGTCTAAATATTCTAATCCACAGAGCATAATTAATTCTTTTCCTTATACAAAAAATAATACATTTATATCGGACTCAGATGCTCATTATACCAGAGATATAGGTAGTATCTCTACTGTTTTTCATATAAAAAATCGTACTTTTGAAGAAATCAGAAAAGCTCTACACAAAATCGATGGTAGAGATGTTTATATTAATTACAAAAAATGAAAGAAATAGTTGACCATATTATAGACATTGTAAATAATTCCATCAGAGCAGGTGCAAAAAACATAATTATAGACATACAAGAAAGTATAGAAAAAGATTTTTTGCAATTATCAATTACTGACGATGGCATAGGTATAGACGAGGATACATTAAAAAAAATAACAGACCCATTTTTTACAACTAAAAAAGATAAAAAAGTCGGCTTAGGAATATCATTACTCAAATACCATGCAGAGCTGGCAGATGGTTCATTCGAGATAAAAAGTAAAAAAAATAAAGGTACAGAAATAATAGCTTCATTCAGAATGTCACATATAGACAGGCAACCTATGGGAGATATAGCAAGTGCTATTATTCTACTTATCACATCTCATCCACAAATTCATTTTATTTATAAACATAAAACAGATTTTGGAACTTTCACTTTAGACACAATAGAAATTAAAGATATAATAAATGATATAAGTACAAATAATATTATGAGAAGTAGTTTAAAAGAATATATTGAAGAAAATTTGAAACAAATTAAAATGAATAATTAAAAAATTTATATATTTGTAAAAAATGAAAATTTTTTAATTGATAATAATCAATAAAAAATGTGATAATTTTATATATAGTTATTTTTATAACAATGTTATTAAATTAACAAATAAATATTATCTTTGCAAAAAAATAAACAAATAATAAAACGTTATGGCAAAAATTACTTCACTGGATGATCTCCGAAAGATTAAAAAGAATCTGGAGGAACAAATTAGTCTCAGGGAAAAAGCAGAAAACCCAGAGTCATTGGTACAGATCAAAGTAGGTATGGCTACAAGTGGCATTGCTGCAGGTGCAAAAGAGATTTTTACGTTTTTAGTAGATGAATTAGAAAAACGTAATATTCCAGCTATAGTAACTCAAACAGGAGATATGGGTTATAGCTATGCAGAACCTACTGTTGAGGTAAAACTTCCAGGACAAGAACCAGTTGTTTTTGGATGGGTTACTAAAGAAAGAGCCGATGAAATAATCGAAAAGTATATCCGCAATGGAGAACTAGTCGAAGGAATAATTCCTCAAAATTATAAAACAATAGATGATAAATAAAGGAGAATAGCAATGGGAACATACAAATATCACATTCTAGTGTGTGGAGGTACAGGATGTAAATCATCTCAAAGTGCTCAAATAGTGCAAAACCTCAACGAAGAAATTAAAGCTAATAATCTCGAAAATTTCGTCAAAGTCGTTACTACTGGATGTTTCGGTTTTTGCGAAAGAGGTCCTATAGTAAAAGTTTTACCAGATAATTCATTTTATAATTATGTAAAACCTGAAGATGCTAAAGAGATTATAAATGAACATATCATTAAAGGTCGTAGAGTAGAAAGATTACTTTTCAGAGATCCAGTTACTAATAAGCCTGTCACAGATTCTAAACATATAAATTTTTATCAAAAACAACTACGTATAGTTTTACGTAATTGTGGTGTAATAGATCCTGAAAATATCGAAGAATATATAGCAAGAGATGGATATCTAGCTTTATATAAATGTTTAAATGAATTAAAACCTAATGAAGTAATAGATATAATAAAAAGGTCTGGCCTGAGAGGTCGTGGTGGTGCTGGTTTCCCGACAGGTGTGAAATGGGAAATAGCAGCAGCTAGTCCTGGTCCAGAAAAATATGTTGTTTGTAATGCAGATGAGGGAGATCCTGGAGCATTTATGGATAGAAGTGTGCTAGAAGGTGATCCACATAGTGTCTTAGAAGCTATGGCTATTTGTGGTTATGCAATAGGCGCTCCTCATGGATTGATATACATAAGAGCAGAATATCCAATGGCAATTAAAAGACTCAAAATAGCTATCAAACAAGCAGAAGAATATGGTCTTTTAGGTAAAAATATTTTTGGTAGCGATTTCTCTTTTGATATAGAACTACGCTATGGTGCAGGTGCTTTCGTATGTGGTGAAGAAACAGCTCTCATTCATTCTATGGAAGGTAATAGAGGTGAACCAACAGTGAAACCCCCCTATCCAGCTGTATCAGGTTATAAAGGGAAACCTACTAATGTTAACAATGTAGAAACTTTCGCTAATATTTCTCCTATTATTTTAAGAGGTCCTGAATGGTTTGCTTCTATTGGTACAGAAAAAAGTAAAGGAACAAAAGTATTTGCTCTAGCTGGGAAAATTAATAATGTAGGCTTAATAGAGGTTCCTATGGGTATAACTTTACGAGAAATAATATATGAAATCGGCGGTGGTATCAAAAATGGGAAAAAATTTAAAGCAGTCCAAACAGGTGGTCCATCTGGCGGTTGCTTAACAGAAAAACATTTAGATACTCCAATAGAATATGAGACATTAGTAGCAGCAGGCTCTATGATGGGCTCGGGAGGTATGATAGTAATGGATGAAGATGACTGTATGGTATCTGTTGCTAAATTTTATCTAGATTTCACAGTAGAAGAAAGCTGTGGCAAATGTGCTCCTTGTAGAATTGGTAATAAAAGATTAAGTGAAATTTTAGATAAAATCACTAAAGGTAATGGTACTATGGAAGATATCGAGCTACTAAAAAATCTTTGCATGGTAATAAAAGATACTGCTTTGTGTGGATTAGGTCAAACATCACCTAATCCTGTTCAATCTACTTTAGAAAATTTCTGGGATGAATATGTAGAGCATATAGTAGATAAAAAATGTAGAGCAAACAAATGCAAGGATTTAATACACTATTATATTGATCCTGAAAATTGTACTGGTTGTATGGCTTGTGCACGTAAATGCCCTGTAAATGCCATTGTAGGAGAACGTAAACAAGTTCATGTGATCAATCAAGATTTATGTACCAAATGTGGTACTTGTTTAGAAACATGTAAATTTAATGCAGTTTATATCATTTAAAAAAGGGGGATACAATATGAAAACTGTTAATATAACAATAAATAATATACCATTAGAAGTACCTAAAAGTACTACTATTTTACAAGCAGCTAAAATGATAAATATAGAAATACCTACTTTATGTCATATGAAATTAGAAGATTTCTGTATAGAAAATAAACCTGCTGGTTGCAGAATTTGTATGGTAGATGTAAAAGGACGAAGAAATTTAGTTCCATCATGCGTTACAGAATGTACTGAGGGAATGGTAATAGAAACCAGCAATCCACGTATTATCAATGCACGTAGAACAGTCTTGGAATTAATTTTAAGTGATCATCCTTTTGAATGTCTCATTTGTCCTAAAAATGGCAAATGTGATTTACAATCATTAGCTCAAGAGCTTGGTGTTAGAGAAATTAGATATACTGGTGAACAATCTACTTATAGAATGGATACCTCTCAAGCCATCATCAGAAATCCTGAAAAATGTATAATGTGCCGTAGATGTGAATTGATGTGCAATACAGTTCAAACTTGCGGTGTATTATCTGCTGTCAATAGAGGTTTCATGTCTGTGGTAGCTCCTGCTTTTGAACAAAATCTAGATCATAGTCCATGTACTTTTTGTGGACAATGTGTAGCTGTATGTCCTACTGCTGCTTTGACAGAAGTAGATCAAACAGGTAAACTTATACAAGCTTTAGCAGATCCAGACAAGGTTGTTGTAGTACAAACTGCTCCTGCTGTCAGAGTAACTTTAGGCGAAGAATTTGGATTGAAACCAGGCACTATTGTTACTGGTAAAATGGTTACCGCTCTTAAAAGACTTGGATTTAACTACGTCTTTGACACTGATTTCGCTGCTGATTTAACTATTATGGAGGAAGGTACAGAATTATTAAATCGTCTAACTAAATATTTGAATGGAGATAAATCAGTTAAATTACCAATTTTGACTTCTTGCTGCCCAGCATGGGTTAATTTCTTTGAGAAAAATTTCCCTGACTTATTAGATATACCTAGTTCGGCTAAATCACCACAACAAATGTTTGGTGCAGTAGCCAAAAATTATTTTGCTAAACAACTTAATATACCAAGAGAAAAATTAGTTGTCGTATCGGTAATGCCTTGCGTAGCTAAAAAATATGAAGCTCAAAGAGAAGAGTTTAGAGTAAATAACGATCCAGATGTTAACATTAGCATCACTACACGTGAACTAGCTACCTTGATAAAACAAACAGTTCAAGATTTCAATAGTTTGCCAGAAAGTGATTTTGATAGACCTTTAGGCGAATCTACAGGCGCTGCTGCTATTTTTGGTACTACAGGTGGTGTAATAGAAGCTGCTGTGAGAACAGCTTATGAACTCTATACTAAGAAACCTTTACCTAAAATTGAATTCGAAGAGTTACGTGGTATGGAATGGATAAGAAAAGCAACAGTAGATTTCGATGGTCTAAAACTAAATATTGGCATAGCTCATGGATTAGGTAATGCACGTAAACTTTTAGAAGAAATACAAGCTGGTAAAAGTGAATTTCACGCAATAGAAATAATGGCTTGTCCAGGTGGCTGCATTGGTGGTGGTGGACAACCTCAACATCATGGCAAAAGTGAAATAATCAAAGCTAGACAAAAAGCTATTTATGAAGAAGATAGAAGATTACCTCTCAGGAAATCTCACGAAAATCCTTATATAATCAAATTATATGAAGAGTATCTCGGACATCCAATGAGTGAACTATCTCACGAATTACTTCACACAAAATATTTCCAAAAACAACCAGAAATTATTATAGAAAATGATTAAAAAAACCAAGGAGGTATTATGTCTCATATCAAAATAAAATTACACGAAAATCAACTGCAGTTCATTAAAGATACGTGTAAAGAATTCAATTATAATGCAGGTGACCTAATAAATATTCTTCATAAACTGCAAGATAAATTTGGTTACTTACCTAGTGAAGTACAAGAAGCTGTAGCAAATGAATTGAAAATACCTACAGCTAAAGTGTATGGAATAGTTACATTCTATTCTTATTTCACTATGGTACCTAAAGGAGAATATCCTATTAACATTTGTCTAGGTACAGCTTGCTATGTGAGAGGTGCAGAAAAAATATTAGATGAATTTAAAAAACAACTAAATATAAAAGTAGGAGAAAGCACTCCAGATGGTAAATTTTCACTTAATTGTCTACGTTGCGTGGGCGCTTGTGGTCTAGCACCTGTAGTTATGATAGGTGAGAAAACTTATGGTAGAGTAGCTCCTGATGATGTTAAAAAAATACTAAGTGAATACCAACATGATTAATTCATTAATATTAGTAAAACCTACTAATTCCTAATTCCTATAATATTTTGTTTTTTGTAAGGGATAATTTGAAAAAATTATCCCTTTTTAATTGCTTTAAAAATTGAATTGATTAGAAATTTTTTAATTCTATAACGTTTTGTATAAATAATCAAATTTTCGAAAAATTGTATTATTAAAAAATTTAAACAAATAATATATTGTAACGGATACTTATTTGAATAATTAATCAGCTTTTATAAAAATGCGTTTGAGGAAACGAGGAGAGGGGTTTGTAGAATTAATATTTTGTTAGACTTAATTGCTATTATTTATATTTCAATTTCATCAATTTCCAATACTTGTCCCACGCCCATCTGTCGTGCGATGATAAGTTTAGCAACCTACCAATGTCTGGGTCTATCATATCTTTTAGGTACTTATTCATCACTACGAACCACATCAAATAGCTCTGTAAGTACTTCGTAGCCACTCCGTGGAATCTTATCAACCATTTCTTAAAATTGTCTATCTTACTCTCTACTATCTCTACACTGTATAAACCTCTCTTTAATTGCTTTTTGTTTACAATTACTTTTTTACTATTAATATCTTTAACCGCCTTCTTAAATTCCTTCTTGGGTTTTACACATAGTACATTACTATCTGTTATCCTTTTATTCAGTTCTTTTTTCAATTGCTCATTCTTAACTTTTTTATCTCCTACATGTTTGAAAAGCAAATTACCCTCTCTGTCTGTAACTACTAATACTGCTACCTTGGGATGACGCTTCTTCTTTGCTTTTTCATATTCTTCTCTGCTTTTGTATTTCCTTCCTTTTTCTGAATATTGCATTAGCAATTCATCTGCCTCTACTATGCCAGAGAAGCTAATACCTCCTTCAAATGATTTTAATGCTGCTAATATTCTATGCCTCCATCGAAAACTTGTTTTTAAGCAAATACCTACTTCATCAGCACAAGCTCGCAGACTTTTACCTTCAAGCATACAGCGTAAGTAGTCTAACATCAATGGATATTTGCGCATACGATATACAAAGGTTCGTGCTGTTTCACTGAATTGATATCTACAACTTTTGCATCTATATATCTGTCTACCTTTGCGAGTACCAGCTTTGATAACGTTTTCACTTTTACAGTTTGGACAAATGGCTGCTGTAGATTTAATTTTTAGCTTTTGATAATCTACTACTGTAGCATGGTCATCAATTAGAAATTGATAAAGCTGATCTAGGAAATCACGTTTGTGGTCTTTAGGTAGAGCGAGGTATTCTTTTGAATTTTTTAATAATTTTTCCATGATAAAAAATTTTTGACAAAAATAATAAAATATTTTTTAATAATATATAATCAATAAGTCTAACATATATTATGTTCCATCAGCCCTCGCTCACACTTAGATAAACTCTGTTTTGCCCAATATCAAACTCAATAAAGTTCACCCCTTAACCCCATTCTTAAGAACTAAACATCTTTAGAATCTTTGAAAAAAATAAATTTATAAAAATTGACTTGATGTGTTTTGTGAAATTACTCTTTTTTTACTTTAAAAATAATAAACGTTATAGAACTTAATTTTTCGATTCTTTTTAAAGAAATCCTCACTTATTTCTGTTGTTATTTAATTTTAACAATTTAGAACAACTGAACTAAAATCTAAAAAATTTAATCTCTTTGATTTTCTTCAAATTTTTTAATAATTTTAGATACTAAAGGATGCCGCATCACATCATTTTCATTTAGAAAAATAAAATTGATATCATCAATATTTCTAAGCATTTGACATGTTTGTAATAACCCAGATGCCTGATGTGGTGGTAAATCTATTTGGGTTACATCACCAGTAATAATAAATTTAGAATTTTCTCCCATACGAGTAAGGAACATTTTCATTTGTCCTAAAGTAGCATTCTGAGCTTCATCTAAAATGACAAAAGCATTTTCTAAAGTTCTGCCACGCATGAAAGCAAGTGGTGCTATCTCTATTGTGCCATCTTCGAAATAAGAATTTAGCTTGGCTGCTGGCAGCATATCATTGAGTGCATCATATAGAGGTTGCATATAAGGGTCGAGTTTTTCTTTAAGATCTCCAGGTAAAAACCCTAAATTTTCTCCTGCTTCTACTGCAGGTCGTGTAAGAATAATTTTTTTAATTTTTTTATCTTTTAAAAACTTAACAGCTAGAGCTATAGCAGTGTATGTTTTGCCAGTGCCAGCCGGACCTATACAAAACATCATATCATATTTATATATGGCACTGTACATACGTTTCTGATTTGGAGTACGTGCTTTTATCGGGATACCATTGCGACCGTATAAGATTAAATCACTATCACCATTTATATCATTAGAGCTCTGCTCATCTTGGTCATAAAGCATCAAATTAACAATTTCATTATTTTCTATCTTACCTTGTTTATCAAACAAATCTAACAATAATTGAAATCTTTGATAAAAAATTTCTATCTCCTCATCCTCTCCGATGACTTTAACCATATCTCCACGAACGATAATTTTTAATTTAGGAAATAATTTTCTTATCAATTCAATATTAGAATCTTTGATACCATAGAAGCCACTATGATCAATCAGATGCAAATCAAAAGTTTTTTCACTCATTCAAATAAAAATTTTTATTTTTACACATTAATAATGCAAAATTACAAATAAAATTATTTAATGACAATGCCATATAATATAACTACAATCACTGATTGGGGAATTAATAACCAGTATCTTAGTATTTTTTATGGTGAGTTATTAAAAAATAATATAAATACTACAGTCATAGTAACCTCTAATGATATACATCCTAATGATTTTGCTACGGCACATTACTTATTTAGCTCTACTTGGCATCATTTCCCTGATAATACGATACATTTGATCTCTATTAATTCTAATATACCACCAGAAAATGGCTTCCTTTATATTCAAGGTTTTAATCATCATTTCATCTGTCCTAATAATGGTTCTCTTTACCCTTTTATTAATAATAATTTTTTAGATTTATCAATTTATAAAATCAAAAATGAAACAATCAGTTATAGTTCTTTTTATGAATTAGAATATTATATATTTGCTATTACTAATATATGTAACAGTATAGATATAAATAGCTGGACCACTCCGATAACTGATGAGAAATTAATAATACCATATTTTTTTCCTAAACCTCAATTTAATAATAATGTAGCAACTGGAGAAGTAATACACATAGATAATTTCGGAAATATTATCACAAATATAAATTTTGATTTTTTCAGTGTTAATCTAATGAATAATAGATGGCAAATATCTCTAAGGCACTATAAAATTTATAATCTGTATAATGGTTATATAGATGCAAATGATCAAAATATATTTGCTTTTTTTAATAGCCAAAAATTACTCGAGCTAGGTATAAAAGGATACAATGCTAGTGAGCTATTAGGAGTCAAAAAAGGAGATAAAATTTATATAACGATAATCAATTAGTTTTATTGATATTCTCTAATAATTCATTATAATATTTTTTGAGAAATCTTTTAGAAGGTAAATAGAAAGAAATCATATTATTTTTAAAATCTATTTTGGCATTAAATAAAGATAATAAATCTATGCCTAAGACTGCATCAAATGATTTAAAATTTTCTAATGAACTTTGATTTTTAATAAAAGAAAAATTTGTGGCTACTACCAAAATATTATTCAATAATTTATCACCAATCAAGAAATTTTTGATAGGGACAATAGCAACCTCATTAATAGTATCACTGAAAGTGATGATAGGATTTTCATTTAAGTTAATACATTGACTGAAACTTTCTAATTGTTTAGCTAATTCCATAGAGATGACAGTATTAGTAGCTCCAGTATCTATCAAAAAATCCACAGAGTGATCATCTATAGATAAATTTACAAAATAATGAGCTCCGCTCATATCATACGAATGTTTATAAATAGGAAGAGTAATCATAAAAATCTATTAAAAAGAATTAAAATCTCATACTAAAACTAATGCTAGGCATTATAGGTAATTGATAAACTGTTTCACCAGTTACTCTATCAATATAAAATATATTTTTTCTATTATATACATTAGTGATGCTCGCTACTGCATCTAAAGTTACAGTTTCTGAGATATTAAATTTGTGAGTATAGCTGAGGTCCAATCTATGATAAGTTGGCAATCTACCATTATTAATATCACCATATAAAATACCTAAAAAATCATTAGTACTTAAAATATCATTGCTTAGATTAGTAAAAGTAGCTTGAGGATAATAGCCAGCAGTTTGAGTAAAAGCAAATCCAGAGCCAAAGTTCCACCTTAGAGATACTTCATTATTATTTAAATTACCCCATTTATAAGTTGACAAGAAATTGAGATTATGACGTCTATCATAATGTGGAGGATAAACTGTATAACCATCATCTCTGTGTATAAAACCAAATGAGTAAGCTATCCAAATATAAATAGATTTTTTCTCATATTTCACAGACACATCTACACCCTCAGCATCACCAGACTCTATAATAAAATCTTTTTTTAGCTCGTCAGGTTTATCAGAATATTCTTCAGTATCATCATAGATTTTATTTCTATTAAGGTTTTGTAAAATAGAAAAGTTTTTAAAATATGGTTCTATATTAATAGCAAAATAATTATTCGGATTTATTTCGAAACCTAAAATAATATGTTGAGCTTTTTGTAGACGAGAATTTACTGGTTCATCTTTATAAGTATCTGGCAGATTATCACTACCTGATAAAAAACCATAAAATAAGTTCACCACATCTCTATCATCTGAAGCACTTATGAGATTTTGAGAATAAAGGCCAGCAGCAAATTTAATTCTAAATTTTTCTGATAAATTATATTTAATAGCTAACCTAGGCTCTGGTGAAACCTCTGATAAGCTACCATAATATTGAAAACGAAAACCAGGCTCTATAATAAATTTTTTAGCAAAAATTTTACCTTTAACAAATACACCAATTTCAGTAGTATTTTCTACCTGACTAATTAAACGCAAGGCTTCTGTATAGTATTGAAAATCTGTTTTATAACCATATAACTCTATACCATAGTTGATTTGAGAATTTTTTTGGAAATAATTTGTTACATTGAGACCAAGATTAAATCCATTAATATCAGATTCTTTAGGTAAATTAGTAGGGTCTGTAAGAATAATACCATAGTCTGAGTAGGAAAATCTAAAATTCAGAAGTGAAAGATTACCTTCTGGGATAATAAAAAAACTAGAACCTATGCCATTAGATTTCCATTTAAAATCAGCTATGTTACTATATTTGACATGATCATTATAGTTAAATCCATTCACAAATAATTTTGAACCATTAGGCATAGAATAGGTTATTTTACCATAAAAATCTTGGTAGTCAAAAGGTAGACCATCCTCATCAATATATTTATAAAATACTTTAGAGGATTGTGGTAAATAAGAATTTTTAGCAGACAATACAAAGGTGAGAGTACCTTTATTAGGGTCATTATTTAGATTACGAATAATGGGACCTTCTAAAAGAACATTAGCACCAAAAGTAGATAAGCCAATCATGCCAGAAAACTTTTTAGCATTACCATCTCTAAGGTTGATATCCATAATAGATGAAATCCTATCACCATATTCAGCATTAAAGCCACCCGTGTATATATCAGCATTACGTATCAGCTCAGTCTCTATCACTGAGAATAAACCAATAGAGTGAAAAGGATTATAAATAGTGATGCCATCAAGTATCATTTTGTTTTGCACCGGACTACCACCACGAATATATAGCTGCCCACCTTGATCACCAGTAAAAATAACTCCTGGTAAAACTTGAATGTATTGAGCTATATCGGGCATACCAATAGACGGTATACTTGTAACTTGTTTAGCAGTTAATTTAATTACAGAAGTTTTAGTTTCTAAAGTATCTTCACTATGTGTAGCCGTTACTTCGACTTTTTGCAGATTTATTGATCGCTCATTTAAATAATATTTTCTTGTAATAATGTCTCCTGCTTTTAGATTAAACTCTTCTTGCAGCGTATCATAACCGATAGTTGTAATTTTCAAAGTATAAGTACCAGGTTTAATACCAGTAATAACAAAATATCCATTAATATCTGTGCTAGAACCATAGCTAGTTCCAGCTAAATAAACGTTAGTAAATAGTATTGGCTCACCAGTTGCTTTATCATAAACAAATCCTCTAACTGTAGCTGATTGACTATAAATATTTATAGATAAAAATACAAATGTCATCAAAATCAAACTTATTTTTCTCATAATATCTCAAAAAATTAGTAAATATTGCACAAAGATAAGAGTATTTTTAGAAATTTAAGAGAAAAAATTTTTTAATTTTAAACAACATTAAAATATTTCAACTAGTTTTCAAAAAATTGCTATTGCTGGTTTTATCTCAAAGTTCATTTATTATTCTATTTTGCTGGCTAATGGATTTCGTAAATTTTCATATTCATACAATTCTACTCTAACATTTCCCAATCGTATTTTGCATGTTACATAGATAGGGATCTGATTAAGGTCTGTAGTAAAATATGCTTTTATAGCATAAGGATTTTTGAATACGTTGCCTATTTGTACTTCTGGCATTACATAATAACAATCAAAAGTACCATTATCTATTTTTATTTTTTCTTTACCACCAAAAGCCACCCTAGATTTGTAAATTTCATCTTCGAAAACATATTTTACTTCAAAAATATTACCTGGTTTCATTTTAGAAAAATCCATATTCCTTCCCCAATAAATCGCTGAAATCATATCTTGCATATAAGGATCTACCTTAAAAACTGAATTTATATTTTTTATTTTATCAATAAATTGAGCTTGATTATTAGATTGATTTATGTTTATTTGTTGCTCTGCTCTATATTTACCTTCTTTTGCATTTCTCAAAAACATCCACGGCACTAGAGATAAAGTATCTATATAAGTATCAAATCTATCATCCACATATATTACCCAATCCCATTTTTTAAATGTTTTGCCACTAATAATAGCATGATAGCAAGGTCTATTATTTATATATTCTATATTAGGTGAAACCATCATGGTAGCATATGCAGCAAATATTTTCCCTGTAATAAATGAATCAAAATAAACCACATATGTTAATTTCTCTCCTTGTTTGAAAGCTTTATTATTTAATTGCTTCAATTCTTGTGAATGAATATTTAAAACAAATATTATCAATGATATAAATAAAATCACTTTTTTCATAATTCTTATTTGTGAAATTTTAAAACAAACTTTATGCCAGTAAAAGATATTTATGATTTTTTTTGTATTTTTGTAATAATAAAACTACAATCTTATGAAAGAAGAAATAACTCATGAAGGGGTTATAACGCAAATAAAAAATGATACTATAGAGGTAACAGTGAGGGCTACAGGCGCTTGTGGTTCTTGTGATTTAAAAAATACTTGCATTTCTACCGAGAGTGCCGAAAAAAAGATAATTATTCCTCGTGAAGGTTATGAAGATTATAAAATTGGCGATAATGTAATTATTAGCTCTACCACTAATCAAGGCTATTTGGCTGTTATTTTAGTTTATGTTTTACCAGTAATATTAATGGTAGCATTGTATTTCATTAGTTTTTCACATTTCAAAAATGAATTAATATCTGCAAGTATTTCTGTGGGTTCTATTGTTATTTACTTTGTTTTAGTTCATTTTATAAATCCATGGCTAAAAAATAAGATATCTTTTAAGCTAAAGCATAATGATGTTTAATAAGCTTCTGAGAAGATAGTATTGCATTTTAAATTTATAAGAAGTTTATAAGGAGAAGCGGAGATTGAGTGACGGTAAGACTGGGTGATGGGGAAAAGAAGGTGATTAGTTGAGAAATTTAGTTGTTTAAAAGGTATAAAATTCTAATTAAACTATTTTAAACTATTATTTTTCTCTTTGTTTAATTGTAAATTAATCACTAAACTTGTTTTATGTTGTAGAGTGATTACTCAAAAATAGCTCTAAATCTGAATGCACTGGAAGTGAAAATCATGCAGGATTTATATCTAAAAATTATTCAAATTCACTGTAATATAGTCCTTTTAAATTTTTAGTTTCGAATAAATTATAACTACCTATATCAATGTATGGGACCCAAATATCATAAATCAAAAAAGAATAATGTAGAAAATATGTGTCTCTTGCTATAAAAATAACTTCATTATTAGAGTCAATGTATTTGCAACAATCATTACTAAAGAATGCAAATATTTTCATTTGATATTCTTCTCCTATTTTTATCTTTCTTAACTTTTTATTTGATATTTTATCTAATGGTTTTATTGATAATAATCTAATAAAATCTGGACATGTATCATTATAAATATTTATACATTCTAAATCTATAAAGTAAATTGTTCTTTTTATAAGTTTATTCTCTATTTTTTGATAATTATTTTTTTTCTTTATTATATTTTTTATTTTAAATATACCTACCAAACTATCTGGTAGAGTAATATTATATGATATTTTATCTTTTTCTAAATCATAAAAATTATAATCAGATATTTTTAATTTCCCATGTTTATCAATAGCTTTCAATGATGTATCATTATTTACAAAACTTAAATATTGTAATAATTGTTTTCTTTGATTTTTAACTATATGCTGACCATTAAAATAATAATATCTAATACCATATTTACACTCATTATTTTGTTGAAACAAATTTTTAGGGAATATACCTATTAAAATTATTAACAAAAATATATTTTTGATTAATATTTTTTTCATTTATACCAATTATCTGTATTTTTAACTTTAGTCCAAGTAGATTCCCTACTTCTCTTTTTTAGCTCATCTTCATTGGCAAATCTTACAAATGCCATAGTTTCAAAATCTTTTATATAAACAAAGACGTTACCTGCTGTATCTACATCTAAACGTGGTATTTTGTATTTCATAAAATTTTTTGCTAAATGTTCAAGTTTTATCGTATCTAATTCTACTTCTTTATCTGCGCATATCCAATGCATATATGGAATGTCGTAATCTTGTGTATCCATTTTTAAAGAATAATAACCAAATTTTAAAGAATCATTTTTTAAAAAATCTATACTACCTGTAATTATTATTTTTCCACTATCATCATACCCTCTTACATCCATATTTACACCTTTAAATTGTGAAAAATCCTCGTATTCATATTTATCCAAAAATTCCTTTTCTCTTTTATTGAGCGTGTAACTACTTTCTATCCTAATTAATAAGATATCTACTATTAAAATGCTTATTAATAAAAAAACTATAAATAAATATCTTAATATTTTCATGAAATTTTATTAAGTAAAATTAATAAATATTTTTGAATTAATTTCTACTTAATTTACTTTTCTTTGCCAGCTACACAAAAAAGGTAACAAAAGAAAAGTATCCGCTGGGGAAATGATTTGATAAAACTACGCAATCACCTCTATCCTCATTTGGGCAATTAGTGAATTGCCTAAATGATTTGATTTTTAATAAAATTTATCTCAACACTAATATAAACTATTTTTATTGAATTATATATTTTTCTATATCAGTATTTATAATACCAGCTTTAATTAATGATAGTATGCCCTGACCATGAATTAAATTTAATATAGATTCATTTATATGCAAAAGCTGACAGGCATTTGATATTAAAGTATTTTTTTCTGCTTTATATTTCTCACCTTCAGTAATAATATTATTTATTATTTCATAATAACCAAAATTCTCCATATACCATAATCGTAGCGGTAATATACAGTTTGCTAAAATTTGCTTTTTATTTTCATTTGTTAATAAATTATCCATATTATTAAACCAAAATCCAGTTCCATCTTTGATTAATTTTTTAAAAAAATTGTTGTCATTTATTAATGTATTGAATGACCTTATTGCTTTTATTATTCGTATATAAGGATATGCATTAGGCCTCACACCTTTATAGTTCCATATATTCTGAGGTAGAGGAGTAATATTATATTTTTTGATAATATTTTTAGCGGAATTTGTCAAATCAGTTTCTATATTGGCTGCAAATAAATAAGTAATTATAATATCTTCTAATTCGCATTTATCATAGAAAATTTTGTATGGTATTTTGCTTGCTAGCATAACCATCGCAGTAGCATTAGCTTGTAATCCCATTGCTCTAAAGTAACTCACATATAATGTGTGGAGTAAATCATTTCTGCCATAATCATTAATTAATTGTTGGCCAATCATATGGATACGTCTTATCCCTGCTATAAAAAGATCATTTATGGAAATATTCATTACATTATTTTCAATTTCATAAGTTGAAATATTTTCTATTGGTATTTGTAGCCTAAAAGGTATACGCAATATGGGATCAGATGAAGGAAAACAAAAAATATGAAGTATAACATTAGAGTAATGTGGATCAGTTAAATGATTATGTCGTTTATAGTCTTGCTCAAAGATATGTATTTCTGTATTACCTATAAGTTTTATACCATTTGTCTCTATAACAGTCCCTATATAATCTGGACCATCATGTAAATTATATTTCCCCGGATTTAAAATTTTTATTATTTTATCATCATTACATTTAAAGTAGCTCTGACTGTAATTTTTAGCCCACCATTTATGTAATTTTATTTCTTTCACTTATTTTTTATTTTTGCATAAAATTATAATATTTTTATGAAACTTTTTAAAATTTCTTCTTCATATTTTGAGCTACATTTTGTCGTTTTACTTTTTGGCATAACAGGTGTTTTAGGTAAATTAATTTCTCTATCAGCTCTATCATTAGTGTTTTATAGAATGATAATAGCAGCAGTTTTTTTATTTTTTTGGTTAAAAATTAAAAAAATTCATTTTAGATTAACAAAAAGAACTCTGTTTATTTCAATAATTACTGGTATAATTATGGCTTTGCATTGGTATTTCTTTTTTTATGCTATAAAAATTTCTACTGTTTCATTAGTTTTAGGTTTATTAGGTACAGGTACTTTATTTACTTCTTTATTAGAGCCATTATTACTTAGAAAGAGATTTTCCTTTACAGATTTACTTTTTGCTGTACCAATTTTAATTGGTGTTTTACTAATATATTGGGGTGAACCAATACAATGGAGAGGCCTTGTAATAGCTATTTTATCATATTTACTATTTAGCATTTTTAGTGTCATAAATAAAAAAATTGGTTTTTATAATGAAACTTTAGTGATTAGCTTTTGGGAATTTATAAGTGGTGGTATTTTTATGTTTTTACTGACATGGATAAATAATGATTTATCACTACCTAATATTACAGATAGTTTTTATTTATTGATTTTAGCAATTGGTTGTACTGCTTATGCTTTTTCTGCTTTAATAAGATTAATGAAAACATATAGTGCATATTTGGTTATCATGCATGTAAATTTAGAACCTGTTTATGCTATTATACTTTCTTTAATTATTTTTGGAGAATCCGAAATGTTAAGTTCATTATTTTATATAGGTGCTGCTATAATAATATCATCTTTGTTTTTTTATCAAATTTGGTACTCTAAACGAGAAAAATCAAGATAAAATTTCAAACTTATCATTTGTGTAAATTGCAAAAAAATAAGGAATTCTTATATAAAAAAATTGAAGTAATCAAGATTTTAGACAAATGTAATTCATTAAATTTAGACGTAGAGTGAATGGGAGATGAGAGGGGTCTTATAAAATTTTTTGAAAAATTTTATAAGAGGATAAGTAAGAAATATTTAAATGTTATAGTTTAAATATGTTAATGACATCAGATCGCTATATCGCTCCCACGCTCGCCTATCCGACGCTGCCAAGTTCAATATCCTCCCTGTATCTTCTATGACCATCTCTGCAAGATACTTCCCCTTCACTACAAACCACATTATGTAATTTGTTAAATATTTCGTAGCAACTCCACGAAACTTATAATATATCCAACTAACAAAATTGGTTATTTTCTTATGAACAGTTGATACGCTATATATACCTTGCTTCATCTTGTTTTTGTTAGTTATCTCTTTGTGTTTTATGTGCTCTGCATTTACTGTCTTGAACGCTTTTTTATTACTGCCACATATCACTGAATTATCTGATATTCGGGATTTTAGAAAATCAGATATATGATCAGCTTGCACTCTATTATCTTCTAATTTTTTGAACAAAATATTTCCACTTCTATCTGTGGCAGCTAATACTGCCACTTTCGTTGGCTTCTTTTTCTTTAATTTTTTTAACTCTTTTTTGTCTCGTTTCTTTTTACCTTTCTCAGAATAATTCATTAGTAGCTCTTCTAGTTCAACTACTCCAAAGAAATTTACATTGTCTTCAAAAGATTGCATAGCGCATAATATTCTATGTCGCCAAAAAAAACTTGTTTGCAGACATATGCCTACATTTTTAGCACATTCTCTCAAAGTCATTCCTGCACTCATACATTTGATGTATTCGAGCATCTTATCTCTGTGATGAATGCCATACATAAAAGTTCCTGTAGTAACTCTAAATTGCCTGCCACAATTTTTACACAGATAATTTTGTACACCATGCTGCAGACCATTTTTTATCACATGACTGCTGTTGCAATCTGGGCACAGTACACCAGTAGACATTGCTTTGAGGTCCTGATAATCGACTATGTCTTTGCCTTCATTGATTAATTTATTATACAAATTGTCGTAGTATTTGCGTGTGCCTTCTTTAGTGAGGGCAAAAACATCTGTTTGTTCTTCAAATATTTTTTCCATAATTAAAATTTTTACAAATATATAATTTTTTTAAATTATATATCATATATATTTCATAAAAATAATTTTTTAGGGAGAACATGTTTTTTACATGTTCTCCCTAAAACCCTACTCCAAACCTCCTAACCTCAAACTCCCTTTAAACATTTTGAAAAATTATATTTATAATATTTTACTTTTAATTTTTTTTCAAAATATTGTTTTATTGAAAAAATTATATATTTTTGTTTATTAATAACCAATTTTAATATTTTTAATCATTGTTGTCCGATAAAAAATTTTAAGAAAAAGGGTTAAAAATTTTCATAATAAATAGTATTTTTGTTTAAACAACACGATACTATTTATTATGAGCAGAAGTAGTCATTTTTTTGGGCAATCTGTTTTCGGACAGCTGATCAGTTTAATAGATAATTCAATAATCATTAATTCTGTAAAGAAGTATGATTCAGATAGATATGTAAAACGATTTACTACCAAGGACCACTTAATAAGTATGCTTTTTTGTACTTTTGCCAAGTGTACGTCACTTCGTGAAGTATCAGGAGCGATGCTTGGATTATCAGGTAAAACACATCATTTTCAATTAAAACATATTCCTTACAAAAGTACGCTTTCTGACGCAAATAAAAGAAGAACAAGCGATGTTTTTGGAGATATTTATCATTCTCTTTTAAAGAGATATAAAAGTTATATTTCGGACAGCCGAATTAAAGATGTGATAAACAAGCAAATAGAGATATTTGATAGTACGACCATCAGCCTTTTTCAAGATATTTTAAAATGCGTTGGACGAAAACCCAATAATGGTAAACGCAAAGGGGGAATAAAAGTACATGCTATAATAAATGTAGATGAAACAGTTCCTAAAATGGTTTGGTTCACTCATTCGGCAAGGAACGACCACTTTTTGCTTGATAAATTAAAACTCAATGCTAACACAATTTATGTATTCGATAAAGGATATAATGATTATAAAGTTTTTAAAAAATTTGTCGAAAATCAAACAGGATTTGTTACGCGACTTAAAGATAATGCTGTCTATGATACAGTTTTAGACAATGAAATAGACGAAAATATTCATAGCGGAGTTTTGGAAGATAAAATAATAGAATTAGAAGTAAAAGAACAAAATCAAATCTCAAAGATAAAATTAAGAAAAATAGTCTTTTATGATAGAAAATTGAAACGTACCTTTGAATTTTTAACAAATTTATTTGAAATGCGTCCTGATTTAGTTTCAGCCATTTATAAGTTAAGATGGCAAATTGAGACACTATTTAAACAACTTAAACAAAACTTCCCATTAAAATATTTTTTAGCAGATAATGAAAATGCTATAAAAATACAGATATATTGTGCATTAATTGCAAACTTACTAATGACAGTTATCCAAAAGCAGCTAAAACGAAAATGGGCATTTTCTAATTTGGTAAGTTTTTGTAAGATACATCTTTTTAACTATATTCATCTAATGCAATTTTTAGAAATGCCTAATAAAGACTGGCTAAAATCACAAATTCAAATAGAACAACTAACTTTATTTTAAGGGGCTTACTTTTAAAAAAAACAAATTTTTAAAAATCATCTTATTGATAATCAATATATTGGATTTTATTATTATCTGTTTTTTATTTTTATCGGACAACAATGATTTTTAATTATGAAAACAAGTTATTTAGCAAAAATTTTTTTTGCAATTTTTATTCTTTTTTCATGCATTAGTGTGAAATTCTATGCACAAGTATATGATGACAAAAATTTTGATCAAGCTCTTAATTATCTAATGAAGGCTAATTATGATAGTTCTATACTAGTATTAGATAAAATTTTAAGTAACGATCCCAGTAATTTGCTTGCTAATTCTTTTAAATCCTACATTTATTGCGAAATGGATAAATATGATACTGCTTTATCTATTATTGATAAGACTATTAGTTTTTATTCTGAAAATATTTTACCATTATCTTTTAAAGTAAAAGTTCTAAATGCTATGGATGACTCTATTTATGAAAATGATATTAAAAATTTGTTTACAAAAATTTATTCTATTACTCCAATAACTGATTGGGATTTTGTAGGTAAGGGGTATTCTTATTACTTAGATGATAATTATAAATTAGCCATTAAACATTATAATAATGCTATTAAGCTAAATCCATCTAATCCTTTCACTTATTATCTCAATGGTATATCCTATCGAAATATTTATAATTATAAATCTGCAAAAGAAAATTTTACTAAGGCTATAGAGATTTTCCCTAGTTCTGTTTTAGCTTATTATAATAGAGCTATTACTTATGATTATGAAGATAAATATAGTGAGGCTATGGATGATTTACAAAAAGCTATTGAGATTAATCCACAATTCGCTGATGCTTATAATAGATTAGGTGATATTTATAAAGAATTAGATGACAATAATAATGCTATTAAGTACTACACTAAAGCAATAGAGCTCAATCCCAAGCCCTATTATTATCTGAATAGGTCAATAGTTTTTTATGAAGATGATAATACTCCTGCCGCTTTAGAAGATCTTGCAAAAATATTAGAAATAGATCCTGATTATAAAATAGCTTATTATTTCAGAGCTTCTATTTATTCTGACATAGAGGATTATCAGAATGCATTAAATGATTATAATGCAGCTCTTCAATCTACATCTAATTCATATTTATACAATCGTAGAGGTTTGATTTATATGAATTTAAATGAATTTGATAGTGCTATTGTAGATTTCACAAAAGCTATCGAGCTAAGTCCAGATTTCGAATCTGCATATTTCAATCGTGGTTATTCTTATAGAATGTTGAAAAAATTTGATTTGGCTATTAATGATATGAATATGGCAATTAAATTTGATCCTAATAATGAAAATGCTTACAATATAAGAGGCATTTGCTATTATAATTTAGAAAAATTAGATTTAGCTATTAAAGATTTTAATAAAGCAATTAAAATAAATCCTAATTATAGTAGCGCTTATTTGAATAGGGGTATGGCATATTATTATATTGATGAATATGAAAAAGCATTACAAGATCTCACACAGGCTATTAAACTGGATCCTGAATATCTAGAGGCATACTATAATAGAGGAACTGTACTAAATGCAATGGAACAATATATTTTGGCAATAAATGATTTTAATAAAGTGATAGAATTAGATCCTAATGATATAGATGGATATTTCATGAGAGCTATTACATATAGAAATTCTAAAGACTATAGTAATGCAATTAAGGATTTTACTAAGTGTATCGAAATGGACTCTACAGCTGCTTATATTTATTATCATAGAGCTATAGCTTATCGTTTTTCTAAAGATTTTGATAATGCTCTAAATGACCTTAACAAAGCTATAGATCTATATCCAGATTATTATTTGGCATATAATATGCTCGGGAATATTTATTTTGACCAAGAGCAGTATGATGTAGCTCTAAATTATTATCAAAAAGCAATCGAGCTTAATCCAGACTACGTAGTGGCTTATTATAACGTCGCTAATATTTATTATGAACAAGGTAATTATTCTGCTGCTAAAAATTATTTTAATAAAATTGTACTTTTAGATCCTAATGGACCTTATGGCAATGAAGCTACAAAAGTGTTGAATAATCTTAAAAATATGGGTTATTAATTTTTTATTTTAATAAGCAATATTATGAAAAATTTATTTAAGTTTAATTTAATTATTTTTGTTTTTGTCATTTCTTTTGTGCCCTTAAGTGCACAAAATCACGATTATACAGTAGATAATGGCATTAGACTAATACAAGCTAATAATTATGACTCTGCTATTATTATTTTAGATAAAATCATTGATAAAGATTCTACTAATATTTTAGCTCTATTCTGGAAAGCTTATGCTCTAGATATAGTCAATCGTGATAATGAAGCTATGAATTGTTATAATAAAATTTTATCTATTAATCCCAATTATTTACCTGCTATTGTTTATAAATGTAGTTTAGAAAAAGAAATTGCTGATGACAAATTTTCTGAAAAATGCTTTAAAAAAGCTATCTCTATTAAACCAGTTGATTATTTAGATTATCTGGCTCATGGATTAGCTTATTTCTATCTAAAAAATTATCAAAATGCATTGAAAGATTATAATAAAGCCATAGAGCTACGTCCTGATTTTGCTTATAGTTATTTGCTAAAATCAAATATTTTTTTAGAAAATAATAATTATGATTCAGCACTTATTTATGTAGATAAACTATTAAATATAAATCCTTATTACATAAGAGGTTATATTTCTAAAGGATATATTTATTTGAATAAAAATCTAAATGACGAAGCTCTGAAAATTTATAAAACAGCTATTGAGCTGAATGATACAGTCTCAAACTTAAATTATAATATTGGGTATATTTATTATGAAAAATCAATTTATGATACTGCTATAATTTTTCTAAATCGAGAACTAAAAATAAATCCAAAGGATATAGATTCATATTTTCTTATTAGTGATATATATATGAATAATAATCTATTAGATAGTGCTATGAAAATCTACAAAATTATTTTAGAAATTGATAGTAATTATGCTTTAGCTTATGATGCTATCGGCAGGGTATATCATGAAAAATTACTAAATGATTCTGCTATTTTTTATTATAATAAAGCTCTAGATATAGATCCACATAATATAGTGATATATATTGATAAAGCGATTTCTTATGCAGAAATGGGAGAGTATGATTTAGCTCTAAATGAATATAAAAAAGCTATCAAAATAAATCCTAACCCTTTTCAAATTTATTTAAATCGTGGAATACTTTATATGAACTATGAGAAATATGATGATGCTATCAAAGATTTCAATAAAGTCATTAGTTTAGATAGTAATAATTTCTCTGCTTATAACTACCGTGGTTATAGTTATGCATCAAAAGGTGATATGAAAAAAGCTATTAATGATTTGAGTAAAGCTATTATGCTAAAGCCAGATTATGCAGAAGCTTATTACAATAGAGCTCTCGTACATTATTCGTTGGATGAATATTTATTAGCTATTAATGATTGTAAAAAAGCTATACAATATGATTCATTGGATGATTCTTATTATTTATTGAGAGGAATTATAAATTTTGATTTTAATAAAGCAGATCTAGCTATCATAGATTTCAATAAGGCAATAGAGCTAAACCCTAATAATCCAATAAATTACCTGTATCGTGGTGCTTATTATCATGATAATGAAGAATATGAGTTAGCTATCGAAAATTATCTTAGAGTTATAGAATTGGATTCTACTTATTATTTGCCTTATATTAATTTGACAGATATTTATTATATTACTAATGATTATGACCTAGCTCTGAAATATGTAAATCAAGTTATTACTATGTATCCTGATATTATAAAGTCATATTACTATAGAGGAACTATATTTCTGAATAGAGGTGATTATGCATCAGCAAAGCGAGATTTTGAAAAATTATTATCTTTAGATCCTAAAGGTGATTATGGAAAATATGCTGTAGAAAAATTGAATCTTTTAAAAAATCTTGGATATTGATGCTAAAAAATGGTAACCGATATAGATGGTTACGAAGTAATTTTGTTAAAATGAGACATGTAGACTGACAAACAGAATGTATTTGTTAGGTATGCACAAAGCTTCTCAATTCCTAAAATACTATTCAATGCTATTTTTCATCTATGTCAATTTGTGTGAATCTATGAGATGTATCAACATAAAACTATCAATAAATATTCGCTCTATTACTCACTTATATATTTTATTAATTTTATTCTATAAAAGTTAGAATTCACTATTTTAATCCTTGAGAATATTTATTTTTGATAATGATTTTTTAGATTTTAAAAAAGAATTATAAAAAATTTTGTCAGTTAAAAAATTATTTATAATTTTGCAAAATAATATTGCGGGGTAGAGCAGAGGTAGCTCGTCGGGCTCATAACCCGGAGGTCGCAGGTTCGAGTCCTGCCCCCGCTACTAATCACATTTCACAAAGCCAGATTTAATTCTTTTGGACTTTTAACAACAAATTTTATTGTAGTTTTTATTGTAGCATTTGGCTGCATTGTATATCTCCAAGTAACTATTTTAGTATCTGGATCTATTTTGCCATTACCTACTGCGATATCAGTAACTTCTATTTCTTTTTGTTGAGAAATCGGCAATTGATCTTCGATAATTATCTCGATAGGAGATTTTTTATTGTTTCTCACTGTTATTTCAAAAGCTCTATTATATTTTACTTTTGAACCAATAATTTGTTTAGAAGTAGAGTCTTTTATTACATCTCTTTTTACTATTACACTTTTGTCTCTGCCTAGGGAAATCTGCATGGTGTCTTCTACCTGATATGATGAGATATTTGTATTACCTATAAAGCTATTTTCATAATAAATGTTAGCTTCACCATTTAAGAAATAATTTTTTCCCCAATCATAAATATTTGCTATCAAAAAAGCATCTGGATCTACCTTTGGAGCAGTGTAATACAAATATTTTGCTGGCATTTCATAAGATTGAATATTTACTAATTTTTCTTGAGTAGAAGGTACATCTATTCTAGCTTCTAAAGTGTATTCCATAGATATAGGAGTTTCTGAACTCATTGCCATCATAGTAGGAGCAGGTGATTTAGAATATTCTTTTAATTCTTCATCTTTCATTAACATTACTTCTGCTGCAGTTTGGAGTTTGTCCCCTCTTTCTGCATAACTTCGAGGTGTATAAACACTGAGATACCATGGATACAATTGAGGTTTTTGTTGAGAAATTGTAGGATTCGAACTGCTAAGAATAATTTTAGTATTTTGCCAATTTTCGCCAGTAGTTTGATTTATTTGCCCTTTTAATAATAAAGTTATTGGTTTATTTAAATCTGTAAATCTGATGTCATAGCTTGGTATCCATGAGGCATAATTAGTAAAATAAGTTATATTTAGTTTACCTGTAGTAGCTTTGTCTGCATAAATATTTATCGATATTTCTCCTACCGGACGTTTAGCAATATTTTCATATTCAGATAATTGATTTTGGATTTTATTAATAATCAACTGTAAATCTCTATTTTGATAAGCTAATTCTAAAGATTTCGTTTTAATTTCTAACAATCTATTATGAAAAAAATCTGCAGCTTTCATAAGCTCAGCTACAACAGTGCCATTTTGAGTGCCACCAATAGCTTTATTAGCTTTTATCATGGCTTCTTCATCTGCATATACTAGTAAATAAGCATTATTCTGATCAAGTTTGTTTTGTAAAAGTTTAAGAGAATCTTTAAGAACCTGATATTTAGGATCATTTTCATAATTTGATAGATAATTTATTGAAGTATTTACTGTTTGTATAATAAAATCTCCTTGCCCTTTCACAGTGACAGTTTTAGGATCTAAATCATTAGGTAGATTAGTGAGGACTATTTTATTATCACCTTTGGATAAAGTTAAATTACCAATTCTTGTGATCTGTGCGCCATTCAGAAATACTTTTGCCTCATCAATAGTAGTATTTATTTTAGCAATATTTTGACTAAAAGCCATTATAGGAATGACAAATAATATTAAAACAATTTTTCTCATACGATTGTATTTTTGGTAAAATTACTTATAAAATATTAAATCAATTATAATTTTTAAACTCATTAAAAAATCTCTTAAATTATTCGTTGTAGGTAATAACTAGATTATAACTAATCTATTTGTGTAATAAATATATTTCATGTGAATTTAATTTGTTTTAATAAACTTTTTTTAAATTTTTCTTTGCATGATTGGAAAACATTATTTTTTTTAAAAATAATACAATTTAAATTTTTTTATTTAAAAAATCATATTAGATTTGCACATTAAATCATATTGATTTAATATTTTTTTTAATTAATTAATAATGAGATTTAAATTAATAATAAATATCGATAAATCTAAACTTGGTGATATTATACCACTAAATTATCAATATGAATGCTCTGCCGTCATATACAAAATATTATCTAAATCTGATGAAAAATTTTCTCAATGGCTGCACGATAATGGCTATAATGCTGATAAAAAGCTATTCAAACTATTCACTTTTGCTAAACTAAAAATACCACAATATCGCATCATAAATGAGTATATTAAAATAATATCAGACTACATAGAATGGCAGATTTCATTTGTTCCCGAGATTAGCACACGTGAGTTTATTCAAGGCATATTTAGAGAACAAGAGTTTGAATTAGGAAATAGAAATGCTCAAATAAAATGTAGAATACAAAATATCGAGATGCTGCCACCACCAGAGTTTAGCGAAACTATGACCTTTCAAACACTCTCTCCTATATGCCTGACACTCAAAAGAGATAATGGATCTGATGAATATATCTCACCCACCCATCCAATGGCTATGACACTGATCAAACAAAATCTATTAGATAAATATAAAGCTCTACAAGGTAAGGACTTCCCTGATCATGATTTCGCTTTTAATTTTAAAGTAATTAATGAACCGCGCTCCTCACTAATAACCATCAAAGCTGATACTCCACAAGAGAGCAAAATCCGTGGCTTTTCTTGCCAATTTCAATTAACAGCACCTATAGAGCTTATGAAAATAGCATATGATGGCGGAGTAGGCAGCAAAAACAGCTTGGGCTTTGGCATGGTGAGAGAATTGGAGAAAAAATTAATATTAAGAAAAAATAAAAAGATATAGATTATATATGATTAAAGAAATTTGTCAATTTGTCGACACTCTCGAAAATCAAATTCCCGATTTATTTGAGGATGGAACGAAGCTCAAGGAAGGTATCTATGCTGCTTTGGATATTGGACAGGAGGATGGTAGATATGTGCTGAAAAATGTTGATAAAAACGGAAACATCCTGAAGGAAGATATTGGGCTGTGGACAAGAAACGAAGAAATAAACCCCTTTTTCGAAAAATGCCGAATGATACTACAAGCATCAAAACCGGCTTCTGCAGCTAAAATTTTTAATCCTAACAAGAAAATTTTTAATATAACATGTAATCCATTTGTTGTAGGGTGCACGAAAAAGATTATCGATAAAAATCTTACAAGTATTGGCAAAGATGGCATTTTGGACGAATTAATAAAACAATATTTTAATAAGGCTGAAGAATTTGTAGAAAATGGAAATCATAAAATTTGGTTTGAAGGGTTTAGAAGTTTTATGAAACAAAATTTTTGGAATTTGCTTGAAAAGATTGATTATTTCAGTTTAAACGCAAACTATTCAATCATTTTCTTTTTGAAGAATCTTACTATTGAAGACTTTAAAATTCCATATCAAACGTATTTAGCTCATAATGTATTCAATAAAGCCGACTATAACATTGTTTATCAGGATATCATATATGGGATTAGTGATAGTCTAAGTACGTTTAACGATAAGAAACGTTTTTTACAGCATCAATCTGCGAGTTTTAGATATAATTATCGTTTACACGGCAAAGATGCCCAATTGGTATGGAAATTCTATCAACTTAGCCAGAATAAGCAGTTGCCAAATCCATTACCCATTTTCGTTGACAAAAATGAAGCAGACTTGAATGCTGATGTTGTCAAGCTTTTCAATCACGACGGAGTTGTCGGCTATTCCGAGATAATTCGATCATTGTTAAATCTAAGAAGAACGAATTTACAAAACTTTTATCTCCTATTTATCCAAAAAGGACAAATAGTCGATTTCGATTTTGTTCCTGTTTTTAAATATACTTTAAAAGACAAGGAGGAAAACGACTTTATTGTAAAAGAACTCTTTGGAGCAGAACCAGAACCTGTTATTTATTTCAACAGCGATAAACACAATGTGTTTGATTTTCAATTAATGATTGTAAATTATATCTTCAACAATCAGTTAATTCAGAAAACCAAAGCAGGTACTTTGTGGCTTAAATATTTTGAAGATATAGAAATCAAACCTGATTATGGTTTAACAGATACGATCTATAACCTTATTTACAAATACCGTAAAGCATGGTATGATTTTATTTATAAATCAAAACAACAACAAATCACGATAACAATGATAAATGAAATGTTTAAAGATTCTATTGTTGATGATTTAAGACATGACGAAGAATTAAAGAAAACTACTCAAATACGAAAAAAACTCAGCCTTTGGTTCGGTTTACAACCTTTATTTGATAACAATTTTAATAAAAAAAACAATATGGTAAATAAAACAATTGAATTACAGACAAAGATTCGTGAAATTGCCCAAAACGAATCGTTACACATCTCTAACGATGATGAATTCGCATTTGCAGCTGGACAAATCATTTGGAAATTATTGATCCAGAGTGAATCAGCAAATCGATCACATTCACTACTCGAACCATTTCTGCAAAAAACAGAACCAATTCTTTTTAAACAAGCGATTGCAAATACATTCAACATGTACAAACACAAATTTACAATGTATCCCACTAAATACGAATTTGACAAACTATTTAGTGAAGTAATGGGGTATGAGCCAAATGTTAAAAACATGAAAGAACATTTGCCAATAATTTTGGCAGGTTACTTTTCTGAATCAGTTTTCAAAAAACAATAACCATTAAAATAAAAACGATATGAATTATTCAAACAGAATTTACGGCGCAGCATTGATAAAAGCAATAAATTCAAATTACAATGCTGACTTTTCAGGACAACCAAGAACACTCCCTAATGGGATAGTTTATGCGACAGATAAAGCATTAAAATATGCCATTAAGAATTTTATTAAAGAAAACTTTCCATCTGAGAAAGTATTCTATTTCAAACGATTCAACGAGGAGTTTATACCATATAGCCTGGATGACGCTTTTGCCGCAGCTTTCCCTATGCATAAGGATGAAAAAGATAAAAAAATTATTGCAAAAGATCTTCTGAGTTGCATCGATATACGTTTATTTGGAGCAACCTTCGCAAAAAAATCGAAAGACAATGTAGCTATTTCCATTCATGGTCCGGTGCAAATTACTCATGGTGTAAATGTTTGGCATGAAAATAATTTTTATTCGGAACAAATTATGTCACCTTTTAGGAATCCAAATGAAAAAAACGAAGACAATACGGCTACTACACTTGGCCGACAAAGTCGACTACATGAAGGGCATTATTTGCATCATTTTTCTGTAAATCCCAAAAATCTTGAAGAAATACTTGAATTGGCAGGAAATGACGCAAATACGCTTAAAGATGATGATATTTCTAAATTGAAAGAAGCTCTACAAAAAGGAGTTACTTATTATGATTCTGCTGCAAAAGTTGGATGCGAAAATGAGTTATTGGTTTGGGTTACATTAAAACCTGAATCTAAACTTGTCATGCCCAATTTTACTCAACTGATGAAAATGAGTAAAGAAAAAGTCGATGGGAAAGTTCAACTTGATATGTCTGAATTGAAAAAGGTTGTTGATGTTAATAAAAATGAAATAGAAGCATTTGAGATCTATCTTAATAATGCTTCTATAATTATAGCAAATGCGCCAGATGAGGCTATTATTAAAAATTTATAATTTGAAGTTCTTGAATCTTCAAAAATTCTTTAATGGTTAAATCATTTAAAAATGTTAAAATTAGTTTCAATTAATATCAAATCGGACTTTGGTTTCTTTAAGAAACCAGATACTAATAATCCCATTTATTTGACATTCAATATGCTCCATAAACCATCTCTTTTAGGAATATTGGGAGCTATTGTAGGTGCGAAAGGATTTCGGAAATATGGAGAGATGCCTGAATATTACCAAAAACTAAAAGATCTGAAAGTGTCCATTGCACCTTTAAATGAAAATGGTAAAACTTATCATGAAAATGGAAATTTTGCAAAAACAGTAATAAAATATAATAATACAACTGGATTGGCAAGTGAAGAAGAAAGCGGGAACTTGATGATTATAGAACAAACTTTGGTTGCTCCAGCATTTAAATGTTGGATTTTGCTTAACTTGGAAAGCGAAATTGAAGTAAAACTCTACAACTTCCTGAAAGAAAACAAAGCCGAATATTTACCCTATTTGGGTAAGAATGAATTTTCTCTTTGGTGGGATAATTTTAGTGAGTATGAATACGAACCATTTTATCCAAACGAAGAATTCCAAATAAATAGTTTATTTATAAAGGAAGAAACATTAAAGGAAGGCAAAATAAAAACTCGTTTTCTTCCCGGTTTTTTATCAATGTCCAAAAACAAATTTATGTACTTCGAAAGATTACCTATTGGTTATATTGAATCTCCTCTATTTCAATATGAATATAAAGACTTTGCTTTCACGAACTTTGATTTGAGAGAAGATTACGTTTTACCAGAATCATATTCATTATATAAACTATCAAATGATGAAATCATTCAATTGTTCTAAAAACATAATAAATAACCTTTTATTAATTTTTAAAACCCTTTCAAAAACGTATTATGCACATTTATCAAAGGATAAATTGAGCAAGGAAACACTTCTTGATCATTCTTTATTGGTTTCAAAATACTGTTTGAAATTAATGGCATCACATCAAATAGATCCATTACTTGATTCTTTAATTGAAAGGATAATGACTCATTTGAAAATTAAAAGTGAAAAAGATTGGGGAAACCTATTTAAAGAGATATTCTTTGCAGCTATTATTTACCATGATATGGGAAAAGTGAATACCAATTTTCAAATCATTAAAATGGAAAATGAATTTTTCTCTTTTAATGATAAATTGTCTTTTCAATCAAATCATTCCTTGCTTGGTGCATATTTATTCTCAAACATCTATTTCAAAAAAACATCTGAAAACAATGTGTTAAATGATGATGAAAAACTTACTCTCTATTTTTCAATTCATCTTTTCTCCAGTACCATTATAAAACATCACAATCAGAGCATTGATTTTTCATTGGAATTTGAAAAACAACAAATCGACGATTGCTATTTGTTCTTAAAAACATTTAATCTCTCTTTTGATAAAAATTTCTGTTCAAGTTTCTATATAAGTGCAAATGTTATTTTTGATGAATTCAAAGAAATAACTACAAACCAAGAAGTTTATTTCGAATTATTTGCAACAACCAAACTACTATATTCTTTGTTAACTGCTTCCGATTTCTATGCAACAAACGAGTTTATGACAAACATAGAAATCAATGAATTTGGGATATTAAACAAAGATGAAAGGGAAAAACTTACAAAAAGTTTCAAAACTGTAAAGTATTATAATAAAGATTTATACGAGAATTTTGTGTGTTACCAATCTTTTCCTTTAGAAAAGTTGACAGAACGAAATGCTTCAAATTTGAATTTACTGAGACAAAAACTTACTGTTGAATTGATTACAAATTTAAGAAAACATTCTGATCATAAATGCTTTTATTTAGAGGCTCCTACAGGTGCTGGAAAGACAAACTTATCGTTGGCCTTTGCCACCGAATTAATGAATGTCGACTCTTCGTTGAATAAAGTCTTTTATGTTTTTCCATTTACGACTTTAATTACCCAAACGTTTGTATCTATCAAGGAAACATTGGAGATAGACAATAACTATATTATTCAATTGCATTCTAAAGCCGGATTTCATGAAAAAGATGACGGTACATATGGAGACGAGAAACAATTGTATTTGGATAATTTGTTTGTGAACTATCCGATTGTACTTATGTCACACATACTTTTTTTCAACATCTTAAAGGGAAATGAAAAAGAAAGTAATTATCTGTTACATAGATTGTGCAATTCGATTGTGATCATTGATGAAATCCACACCTATAATCCCGAACATTGGGATAAGATTGTTTATTTCCTTGCGAACTATGCCCAAATATTTAACATCCGGGTTTTAATCATGTCGGCAACCCTTCCTAAAATTGATGTATTACATAAAGACTTGAATGGGTTATTTGTTTCGTTAATTACCAATCGAAAACAATATTTTTCTAATGAAAATTTTGCTGGTAGAATATTATTCGACTTTTCCATGGCAGACAAAAAAAGACCAATAAATAATGAAGAAAAAGAGACCTATCTGAGAGAACTATCTGATTTTATAATAGAAAAGACAGAACTTTATGTGAACTCTAATAATGATAAAGTAAAAGCTTTGATTGAATTTATAACAAAAAAAACAGCTGCTTTTTTCTTTACCCTTCTAAATAATGACAATCGTTTTAAAGAATACAAGATTCTTTTGCTTTCAGGGGACATATTGGAATTTAGAAGAAAACAGATCATTAATGCAATTAAAGAACAAGCTTATCCAAAAGTAATTTTAGTCTCAACACAGGTTGTGGAGGCAGGCGTTGATATTGATATGGATATAGGATTTAAAGATCGTTCACTTATCGACAGTGATGAACAATTGGCTGGACGTATCAATCGTAATGCATCAAAAGAAAACTGTATTGTATATCTATTCGATTGCGATAAGACAAGTACAATTTATGGATCAGACAGCCGATACAAGATTCAACAAACTGATAAAGATATTTATAACGACTATAAAGATATACTGAACAACAAAGAATTTCATGCATTATATGAGAAAGTTTTCGAAGAGAAACGCAAGAAAATGAAAAGCAATTTTTTTGCAGAAGGCTATTACTATAAATATTTTAAAGAATTCAATTTTCCAAAGATTCATACAGAATTTATGTTGATTGAGGATAATGACAGTCAACAACTATTTATTCCGATTCAGATACCTATACTTTTTTTTGATAATATTCCAATCTTGGAGAAAATGGGAGTTCTTACAAAAGATAAAGAATATGTAGATGGGATGAAAGTTTTTGAATATTACGAAAAACTAGTAAACTTGAAGTTTGACGACTTTTCACTGAAACAAATTGAACTAAAAAAGATTGGTTCCATCATGTCGCAGTTTAGTATTTCCGTTTATCAGAAGCAACTCGAAGCTATTGCAGACATGCTTCAGCCTGAAAAAAGCAAATATGGTTTTCAATATTTATTGAATTGGGATTTGTGCTATTCACCGGACTCAGGTTTCGATTCGAAAAAAGTGGATGTCAGCTATTTTATATAATTGTCAAACATATGCAAATTACAGGCACTCATTTCAATTACTATTTGGTATGCAAACGAAAGCTCTGGCTGTTTGCCAACGGCATAAATATGGAGCAAACCTCCGATTTGGTGTATGACGGCAAACTGATTCACGAAACGTCTTATCCACAACGTTCCGAAAGATACGAAGAGGTGGCAATCGATGGCATTAAGATAGATTACTATGATGCTCGCAATAAAGTAATTCACGAAATCAAACGTTCAGACAAGGTAGAGACAGCTCATGAATGGCAGGTGAAATATTATATATACGTACTAGAGAACAATGGCATAGATGGTGTCACAGGCATATTAGAATATCCAGAGCTCAGACAAACTACTAAAGTGGAGCTGACTGATGCTGACCGGCAAAAAATTAAAGAGATAGAAGACAAAATCGCTCAATTGATTAGCTCTGATGAATGTCCTCCGGTGATTCATTCTAAAATTTGTAAGAATTGCAGTTATTACGATTTTTGTTATGTGGAAGAAAAAGAAATATAAGTCTCATAAAATTAAATTAATATGGAAAACAACAACAATTTTAATAGATTTTTATTGAAAGTAGATATATCAGGGATTCAAAATTTCATTTTTGATATACCATCAAATGGAGCTTCAAAAAACTTAAAAGGACGTTCTTTTTATGTGTATGCCTTAACTTATTTTGCAGAAAAGTTTTTCAAACAAAACTTTCCTTCACAAACAACTGAAATAATTTACAATGGAGGAGGCAATCTTTTAATGTATCTTTCAACAATTGAGGAAGATTTGAAAAAGAAAATCGAAGAATTTCAATATTATTTTCTCGAAAAAGACATCTATCCATTTGTAGCTTATGTGAAAGCAGATGACAATAATTTTAATCTTCAAAACAAGCAACTTGGCAAGTTACTTAATCAAGAAAAATTTAAGCGAAAACTAAATTTTAGCACTTTCGAATCTTCAGAAAATATTGATTGGAATGGTTTATCCAACCAACTTAAAAAATCAAACTCTTTTTCAATTTCTGCATATGATAAAAACAAATTTATTTCAATTGGAAAATTCTCATTAACTTTTGACGAAGAAAATGATTTTTCTATACTCTTAAATAACAATCTTTTAAATAAATTTCCAATCGATAAAGATGGAAATATTGTAGATTTTGAAGAAATTGCTCAAAAAGCCTATTCAAGAGGAGCGGACGAAAAATTGGCCGCATTAAAAATGGATGTAGATAATTTAGGCAAACTTTTTATGAATAGGAATAAAGATGAATATAAAAAAATATCACAAGCTATAGAAAATTTCTTCTCAGTAACCTTGTATACTGATATATTGAAGCCATATATTGATGATGGTGATATTTATCCTGTTTTTGCCGGTGGTGATGACATTTTTTTGATTGGATCGTGGGATAAAATATTCGAAATTGTTCCTAAAATACATTCAGCATTTGACACAGCACAAAAAGATTGGAGAAATAAAATTATAAAAAAAGATGATGACTTAACTATTTCTGCCGGATTAATTGTGGTTCATCCAAAATTCCCGATGATACGCCTGGCTGAAGAAGCCGAAAACATGCTTTCATTAGCTAAAAATAAAGGGAAAAACAGAATAAGTGTATTTGGTGAATGCGTTACATGGAAGGAATTCGAAAAAACTTCAGAAATGGTCAATTCTTTAAAAGACTTAATTATTAAAAAAGGTGAATCAAAAGCTTTGCTCCACAGAATTAGCTCGTCAGAATTTGGTTTTAGGAGCTTGCAGGATAAAATTAAAAATCGAAATGTAATCGACTTTCCTAAAGTATATCGCTTGAAATATTACTTACGTAATGCAAAAACTGAGGAAAATAAAAAACAGCTGGATGAATTTTTCCAAAGTTATTCAGAAGCAATACTAAGCGACTTCTTGGCAGCTAAAAATAATACCAACAGCAATCAACTAACAAATCCGTCCATATTCCCAATAGCTGCCAGATGGGCCGAATTACTAATTAAAAATATTGATCAATAAATGTAAAACCATTAAAAAAGAAAATATTATGAGTCAACAACCAAATCATGTAAACAAATCCTCATATGAAAATAAAAATAACGAGGGGAAAAAGAGAAAAAAATTATCTGAACTAGCAGATAATGCGAAAAAGAACTTCTTGAATAATTCAGATGAAACTGTATTTAAAGATCTACTAAATTTGCAAGAAAGCAAACAATTAGACAAGGTCTTTAAACTAACAGACCAATTTGTAGAGAAGTATGCTGAAAGCGTAAGTACCAGTCAACTTCGAAATGTTTATAATGAAGTAGTAAAAATCCAATCTGTTGAAGATTTAAAGTTAATTCGGCCCCATTTAGCTTATGTTGCTGCAAGACAAGATAAAAATAATGCAAGAGAATTCATAGCGTTTATCGATCTTTTAATTCAACAAGTAAATACGAAAAACGAATTAGAATCATTCAAAAAAACTATGGAAGCTATAGTGGCATACCATAAATATTACGCTAAAAATTAATTATTATTTTAAAATCAATAGATTATGAAATTACAAGAAAAAATTGCAATTACAGGGACTATAACAACGGTAACAGGTTTACATATAGGAGGTTCCAAAAGCACCATACAGATTGGAGGTATAGATAATATTGTTGTAAAAACTCCCCATGATGTTCCCTATATCCCAGGCAGTTCATTGAAAGGAAAATTACGCTCACTTTTAGTAAAGAAAAATAGCAATTCTAAAAATGAACATGAAGATCCTATTGAGATTCAGAAACTTTTCGGTTACCAGGGAAGAAACAAAGATGAAGCAAAAAATATTCAAGAAAAAGAACCACAAATTTCCCGCTTGATTTTTAGAGATGCTTGTTTGAATGAGAAGCAATTTAAGGAAAAATTTACTGGCTGTTCTTTGGCTTCAGATTTTACAGAAGAAAAATATGAGAATGTAATCGACCGGAAAAGTGGAAAAGCTCAACATCCACGTCAAATGGAAAGAGTTCCAGCCGGCGCTGTGTTTGTCTTTGAAATTATCATGGATATATATGAAGGGGATGATAAGGATAAAATGATTGACTTGCTCAAACAGGCTTTCTCACTGCTTGAAGACGACTATTTAGGAGGAAGTGGCACTCGTGGCTATGGAAAAATAAAAATCTGTTATACTATTGGGAAACCTAAAACCTACCAAGATTTATGAAAGCAATCATCCTAAAATGTCGTCCGGGAAGCCGTTTCCATTTGGGTGAATATACTGATAATCAAAATACTGTTTCATATAATACTGCAGAATATATTCATTCGGATGTATTGTTTGGTGCTTTCATTTCGGCAATGTCAAAAATTTATCCGGGAAAATTGAATAATTTCAGACAATTGTTTGGAGATGGGAAGATTCGTTTCTCTTCCGCTTTCTATTGTATAAAACAAAAAGATACAAACCGTTATATTTATCTTTTACCAAAGCCATTTTCATTAAATCTGGCGGACTTGAATGAACAGATTGATCATAAGGCAGTAAAAAAAGTGAAATTTATTTCTAAAAGCATTTATGAAAAAGGTATCACCTTTGAAAAATGGTTTACGGATGAATGTATAATGCCAAATGACACATGCGTGTTTTTAAGAGAAGAATTTGATAAAAATGATTCTGTTTCAAAAAAGGAATTTGAAGAATTATCCTTTAAACTTTATGAAAAGGTAGATTTGCAAAAAGTAAAAATACATACAGATGAAATAAATAACGAGGAAGAAGAAAAAGGAGAGGGAGAAGGAAAACTACATGCTCAAACAGATATCATGATTCTGGGATCAGAAGAAATGGCAGTAAATTGGTATTTTTTATTGGACCTGAATGATCAACTTTCAAAAGATGATGCAAATATTTTTTATCAAACGCTGGATTTAATGATAAGTAATGGAATTGGAGGAGATCGTTCGTCAGGTTGCGGAAAAATAGAAGGAATGGAAATAGAAGATTTTAATATTAATGTTACTAATCCTTCAAATCAACAGTTACTTTTATCATTGGTTTTCCCAAAAGAAGCTGAAAAAGACAAATACCTATATTACAAGACAAAAATCCGTGGAGGAATGTGGTACGGATCAGGTGAGAATGAACGTTTCAAGAAAATAATGGCACTTGAAGAAGGCAGTATTTTAGAAGGAAATATATCACCACAAATTATTGACTTAACTAAAAATAATAAACCTCTATGGAAGTATAGTGGAAATCTGGTTTTCCCTTTACCTGTGGAATATGTTAATATTTAAATGCATACAATTATGGCAAAACAATATCAAGTAAAAATAACAACGCTTACGCCTGTTTGTATTGGTGATGGGCAAAGATTGTCTCCTTTTTCCGATTATAAATTGAAAAGAGATAAGTTGATTTATCTGAATCAAGAAGTCATCAAAAAAGCTTTAGAGAAGCAGCCTGATCTAATAGATGATTATGTAGAAGGCATCATTTCCGGGATGGATAATACGGGAAGCAAATTTGATATCGAAAGTTTTTTTTATAACTATGCAAAAATTGATTTAGCTTCTCTAACTTTAAAAACAATCGATTCAACGGCTGTTCCAAAAGGCAACAAGAATCTTTATACAATCATAAAAAATGCAGGAGTATATCCCTATATACCGGGTAGCTCATTGAAGGGAGCCGTAAAAACAGCTTTGCTTTACAATTGGCTTATGGATAAAAACAACCATTGGTGTAAAGATTATTTGAAATTATATGATAAGAATTTTACAGGTAATTTATCAAAAAAAGAAGAAGACAACCTGCCAAATGGAAATAAAGCCTTGGAAGAAGAATTGAATAATAAACTTAATAGTTTCGAATTTGTTGTCAGCGATAGCAACTTATTTACTGAAGACAGCATAAAATCTATTGATACTAAGCGTTTACATCTTAAAGAAGGTAATTTTACTATCCCTCAAACATGGGAGGCTTTAAAAGAAAATAGCAGTGCTATAATTTCTATCAGTTCAGTAAAAACAGATAAGAACGAATTATTAAATTGGACTCAAATTTGTAAGGTATTAAATTCATTTTCTCGAAATTCCAATGATTTAGAATTGGGAATTTTTGATATATGTGGAGCCGATAACAATAAGTTGACTGATGATTTATACAATAGCTTATTTTTATTTTACGAAACGATGGAAGAAAATATCAATAATGCTGATGATAAAACATGCTATTTAAGATTAGGAAGTGGAAAAGGTTATTATTTTAATTCCATAGGCTTAGCTTTATTTAAGACGGATAGAACGAATAATAAGGTTCTATTTTATAAATTTCTGAAACAAATGAAATTTAAAGGCAGTAAAAAATATGGATTACATGCAAATGAATTCCCTCTTACCAGAGTAATTGATTTAAAAACCCAAGAACCTTTAGGTTGGGTAAAACTGGAATTATTAAAAGAAAAAGAATTATGAGAAATATACTTATAAGTTTTATTGGCACAGGCCCATTAAATGGGAGCAGGGACTATAAAAAGGCAAAATATTTTTTCAAGGATGAAAACAAAATCCATGAATCGTCTTTTATAGCGTCAGCATTAGGCGAGTTTTTAGATATTGACACTTATTATTTATTTGGCACAATGAAATCAGCGTGGGAAGCTGTCTATTTAAACTATGCCAAAGAAGATAAAGATGATGATTATGCCTATAAACTTTATGAATCGGCATTACATTCTAATTACCATTCAGAATTACAGAATTCATTATTTAAAGACATTGAAATATTACTTGGTAACAATTCAAAAATAATTCTTATCCACTACGGAATAGATGAGCAACAAATTAAAGAAAATTTTGAAATTTTTTCTAATGCTTTCATTGACTTACAGGATGGGGACAATGTTTTTTTGGATATAACACATTCTTTTCGATCATTACCACTTTTTGCAACTACAGCCATTTCATTTATTCAGGATGTAGCTACAAAAAAAATTTCTCTCAAAGGAATATACTATGGAATGCTCGAAGCAACAAATGAATTTGATGGCAAAACTCCCATTATTGACCTATCCTATATTATTAAACTTCAAAATTGGATAAAAGGAGCTTATTCATTTTCAGCTTTTGGAAAAGGTGATAAAATTTCCGAGTTAATGAAAGAAGAAGATAAAATGATGGCGGATAAAATTCAAAAATTTTCCAATATGTTAGCCTGGAATTATGTCCATGAATTAAAAAGTCAAATTAATGAACTTACTTCACTGAATAGCAAGGAATATTCCTATCCTGCCAAGTTGATTGTACCTATCGTCTTTTCAGATTTTACCAAACGATTTAATAATTGCAAAAAACAATCTGAATATCAATTTGAATTTAGTAAATGGCAATTTGAAAAGAAGATGTATGCTCTATCTTGTTTGTGCCTAATAGAATCCATTGTAACATTTGTTTGCGAAAATGAAAATATAGATGATAAAAATAAAGATAAGAGAGAAAAAGCAAAAGATTTAATTTTAAATAAACCCGAATATAACTCTATAAAAGAAATATATGCTCCTGCAAATGAAATTAGGAAAAGCGTTGCTCATTTAATTGAAAATTTTTCAGTTAAGTCTAAAAATTCAATAGATAATCTAAGAAATCATATTAATAAATTTGATTTAATTCTAAAGAAAAATTATGCTCATTAATTTATCCAACCATCCTTTAGCTGAATGGGATGAAAAACAAAAGAATGAAGCTGCTTCCCTATATGGCGAGGTGATAGATATTCCATTTCCTGCAGTACTTCCCCAAGCCGATCCCATAGAAATTGATAGAATGACTGATGAGTATTTACAAAAAATACAAAACATTGCCCAAAATAATGATGTAGTAGTTCATATTATGGGTGAATTTACTTTTTGCTATGCACTTATTCAAAAACTGCAAAAACATAATATCAAATGTGTCGCTTCTACAACTGAACGCAACGTTCGTTTTCTACCAACTGGTGAAAGAACTGTTGATTTTAATTTTATCCAATTTAGAGAGTACAACCTTTATTAAATATTGAGCATGAAAAAGACCTATTACCTATTTAACCCTGGTACAATGGAACGCAAAGACAATACTTTGAAGTTCACCCCAGTGGAATATGATGAAAATGGCAATGAACATGAAGGCAAGCCTCGATATATACCCATAGAAGACGTTTCAGAATTTTATGTATTTGGTTCTCTACGTGCTAATAGTGCATTGTATAACTTTTTAGGTCAAAAAGACATAGCAGTACATTTTTTTGATTACTACGAAAACTACACTGGCTCATTCATGCCTCGCGATGGACTATTATCTGGCAAAATATTATTAGCACAAACCTCTGCATATCAGAGCAAAAAGAAAAGAGTAGAGTTAGCTCGCAAATTTGTGGAAGGCGCAGCATACAATATGATAAAAAATCTGAAATATTACAATAATAGAGGCAAAGATATGGAGGAACAGATAAATAAAATAAGCCAATATATTGATGCATTACCACAAGCTGATGATGTTACAGAAATAATGGGATTAGAGGGAAATATTCGGCAGATATATTATGAAGGATTTGATTTGATAATTAATGACTTCAGCATGGAAGGTCGTAGCAAGCAACCTCCACAGAATGAAATAAATGCTTTGATTTCGTTCGGTAATATGATGTGCTATAGTCAGTGTCTGCGTGCCATTCATCAAACACAATTGAATCCTACTATTAGTTATTTGCATACACCTGGCGAGAGGAGATATTCATTATCATTAGACATTTCTGAAATATTTAAACCTATTTTAGTAGATAGAGTCATTTTCAGATTATTAAATAAAAAAGAAATTCAAGCTAAACATTTTGATAATAAATTAAATAAATGCTTATTAACTCCTAATGGAACAAAAATTTTCGCACAAGCTTTTGAAGAAAAGTTAAATGAGACTATACAGCATCGCTCATTAAAAAGAAATGTGAGTTACAGACATTTAATAAAGCTAGAATGCTATAAACTGAGTAAGCATCTATTAGGATTAGAAGAATATAAACCATTTAAAATGTATTGGTAAAAATGCCCTATCACCCATCACTCATCACCCATCACTCATCACTCATAAATTATCACTCATTTAAAATAACAAAATTAGAAGAAGGATATGGCTTATCACTCATCACTTATAAATTATCACCCATAAATTTATCACCCATCAAAAAAATATACAAATGGACAAATTAGATTACAACGAAATATTTAGAGACAGGACTAAAAAACTAGCTATAGATATAATAATTGAATTGTCAAAATTGAAATACACTGATGAAAATTCTATTTTAAAAAAGCAAATAATACGATCAGCCACCTCAGTAGCAGCTAATTACAGAGCCATGTGCAGAGCGAGATCAAACAGAGAAAGATATGCTAAAATGTCCATAGTAGTTGAGGAGATAGATGAAACTGTCTTTTGGCTCGAACTATTAGAAGAGCTCAAAATATTACCTATTGCTAAAGTAAACGAATTCAAAAAAGAAGCTGATGAAATTCTAAAAGCAACATCATCATACAAAAAGCAACTTTCAAAATCATTATAATGCAAAAAAACCACATCACTCATCACTCATCACCTATCACTCATCACTCATCACCTATCACCCATCACCCATCACCCATAAATAAAAAACGATGTATGTAATATTAGTATATGATGTGAATGAAAAGCGTGTAGCTAAAATGTTAAAACTTTGTAGAAGATATCTCAATTGGATACAAAATTCGGTATTCGAAGGAGAAATCTCTGAAGTAAAATTAAAAGAATTAATTATTTTTGCTGAAGAAATAATGAATTTAGAAGAAGATTCCTTAATAATTTTTAGCAGTAGAACAGAAAAATTTTTAGATAAACAAATAATAGGATTAGAGCGTGGTAGTTTAGATAATTTTTTATAAAATATGTTGTCTATCAATAGATTTTTTTATAAAATAATGTTAATAAAAACACAAAAGTTATTTGAAATATTGATAAATATTGGGAAATAAAAAGTTGTCAATGTCCAGGGATTTTTGTATCTTTGCACATTGACGACTTTTTATAGTAAAAAATGTTAAAATAGATAACAACAAAGTCAGATTTTAAGCCATTTTTAGTAAGTGATGGCGACGACTTTTAATCGCACCATAAGGAATTGAAATACACATTGCAAAAGTTTCCGTCTTCGGGTAAAAAACTTTTAATCGCACCATAAGGAATTGAAATTATTTATTAGCAATTTCACATAATAATTCAAAAACTCTTTTAATCGCACCATAAGGAATTGAAATAATTTAATATTATTTAAATTAGTACAGTTTGATATATCTTTTAATCGCACCATAAGGAATTGAAATTTTAGTTGGAATGTAGATGGTGATAAAAGAAAATACTTTTAATCGCACCATAAGGAATTGAAATAATCAAGTGCTCTATCAATAGCACTTATATAATTACTTTTAATCGCACCATAAGGAATTGAAATGATAAAGAATATAAAGTAAAATATACAAAAATATTCTTTTAATCGCACCATAAGGAATTGAAATTGGGTTTAATGGATTTCATTATGTAAGTGGCATGGACTTTTAATCGCACCATAAGGAATTGAAATCAGGGCAGTGGTGATGCAAAATGGAAACGCAAATTGACTTTTAATCGCACCATAAGGAATTGAAATTCATTTTCTACATGATATATAAAATGCCATAATGGTCTTTTAATCGCACCATAAGGAATTGAAATTATGCAGAAGTTGTTGAATTAATTAATAATTTTTTAACTTTTAATCGCACCATAAGGAATTGAAATAGTTTTTGTTTTAGAACCGATAAATCAATAAAAAATTCTTTTAATCGCACCATAAGGAATTGAAATACGAACTATACTTCCACGAAGGTGGAGCCAAATTCGTCTTTTAATCGCACCATAAGGAATTGAAATTAGGGGCACAATAGAAAAATTTACAGAAAATGCTACTTTTAATCGCACCATAAGGAATTGAAATAGATTACACTTATTTTTTTGGAGATAGCAATAATCCTATCTTTTAATCGCACCATAAGGAATTGAAATAATACCTCACCACTCTTACAAATTCTTTTTCGTCTATCTTTTAATCGCACCATAAGGAATTGAAATAATTTAAAGATGTATTGATATTTGATTTGAGAGAACTTTTAATCGCACCATAAGGAATTGAAATGCGAGCATGCCTACTTCCGAGCCTCCAACTGTGAACTTTTAATCGCACCATAAGGAATTGAAATTTCTAAAAATTATTTATTTTTTGAAATTCGCATTACCTTTTAATCGCACCATAAGGAATTGAAATGTAAAATTAATGGAAATTTTGATTGAGTTAGTAGACTTTTAATCGCACCATAAGGAATTGAAATTTATGCCTTCTATATTATTTATTTTTACAATATTTTCTTTTAATCGCACCATAAGGAATTGAAATGACATTTGTATATGCACATATAACAGCAAGTTAGACACTTTTAATCGCACCATAAGGAATTGAAATTCAATACTATCTTTATGTTCTCAACTGTCGTTTTGCTTTTAATCGCACCATAAGGAATTGAAATTCTATATACTTACGGCTGGACTTAATTTCAAGAAGACTTTTAATCGCACCATAAGGAATTGAAATTTAATAGATGAAATTGCAATAGATAAAAAAAATATAACTTTTAATCGCACCATAAGGAATTGAAATTTGTAAAAAAATAAATGAATTATGATAAAGAGTAACTTTTAATCGCACCATAAGGAATTGAAATTCGTCATTTAAAACATACCATTCACGGGCTAAATCACTTTTAATCGCACCATAAGGAATTGAAATCAATCTGAAATTATATGTAATAATAAAATTTTGTTTATGCCTTTTAATCGCACCATAAGGAATTGAAATTCAATAGATAATTCATTATAATTACAATCAGACCACCTTTTAATCGCACCATAAGGAATTGAAATGCGTGTGGATCTGGTATATTTTTATTAGGTGCATATGCTTTTAATCGCACCATAAGGAATTGAAATATTATACTTATCATAACTAAATAATATATTAACTCTTTTAATCGCACCATAAGGAATTGAAATTCTGATGTTATAACTAAATCCTTTATACCTAAATCTCTTTTAATCGCACCATAAGGAATTGAAATAGCTAAAAAAAAATTCGCAAGCTGCATATAGTCCACCTTTTAATCGCACCATAAGGAATTGAAATCTCTATCATAGCAAAAGCGTGTTTTTTCGAAGCAGCTTTTAATCGCACCATAAGGAATTGAAATCTGTGGTGCTGGATTAATGATTATTCGTTGCAATTCTTTTAATCGCACCATAAGGAATTGAAATTATCTTTTTTTTTATATATATATATAAAAAAAATCTACTTTTAATCGCACCATAAGGAATTGAAATCGCATTCTACCTGATTTCCGTTGGTGTCGATTAAATCTTTTAATCGCACCATAAGGAATTGAAATCTGTTGCAGATATATACGCTCTGCATAAGTAAGATTCTTTTAATCGCACCATAAGGAATTGAAATTTATATTTTTATTTAATATTTTTGTATATTTTACTTTCTTTTAATCGCACCATAAGGAATTGAAATTTGTTTTATTTTTTTACTTACTTATCAATCCTATTATCTTTTAATCGCACCATAAGGAATTGAAATGTTAGTGAGAGGTTGAGAAAGAAAAAATATGAATACTTTTAATCGCACCATAAGGAATTGAAATGGTAGGGGGCTTCAGGTATGCGACCTCCGTAGGAGGCTTTTAATCGCACCATAAGGAATTGAAATTCTCAATTCTTTTCTGCTCTAATACTTCTTTTGAAACTTTTAATCGCACCATAAGGAATTGAAATTAATTTTTTATTCTAAAAAATTTTGTTGTTTTAATTCTTTTAATCGCACCATAAGGAATTGAAATAAAAAAATTTCTACGTGTCCTAAAATTAATTTTTATTCTTTTAATCGCACCATAAGGAATTGAAATAAAAAATTTGAAAAAATCGTAGTAGCTATTTTTTAGCTTTTAATCGCACCATAAGGAATTGAAATAATTCTTTATGTGGTGTAATTTCATCATTATAATAACTTTTAATCGCACCATAAGGAATTGAAATTAATTTTATATTTTTTTGTTCATATTACTAAATTTTCTTTTAATCGCACCATAAGGAATTGAAATAAACTCACTTTCGCTGTTATACTTTATAAAAGCGTCGCTTTTAATCGCACCATAAGGAATTGAAATTGGGAGTCTAATATTATTGATATAGTAGACTTATGGCTTTTAATCGCACCATAAGGAATTGAAATCGTTGATGTTTCCCATCTTCATAAAAAGTAGTATTTTCTTTTAATCGCACCATAAGGAATTGAAATCGTAATTATAACAGTGTCTTTCTTTTGTAATCTATCTTTTAATCGCACCATAAGGAATTGAAATGTTGACAACGAAGCTAATATTTCAGTGTCATATTTTCTTTTAATCGCACCATAAGGAATTGAAATACAAAAAATAAAAAATTATGAAAACACAATTAAAAAACTTTTAATCGCACCATAAGGAATTGAAATGTTTAAAAATTCTTTTCTAAATGTTTTAAGTGAAACTTTTAATCGCACCATAAGGAATTGAAATCTCTGGTGCGATTAATAATTAAGATTGTCATTTTTTCTTTTAATCGCACCATAAGGAATTGAAATCAAAAAAAAAATATGAAATATAAGTTAAAAAGTGTCTTTTAATCGCACCATAAGGAATTGAAATAATCAAAGGTATCATCATCATCAAAATAAAAAAATACTTTTAATCGCACCATAAGGAATTGAAATATTTTGCCTTCTTCAAATTTAATTTTCTTTTTCACTTTTAATCGCACCATAAGGAATTGAAATATATTACTTGATATATAATCACTAACTAAATTATACTTTTAATCGCACCATAAGGAATTGAAATTATAATTTGAATATAGACTATGAATGTGATGACATCCTTTTAATCGCACCATAAGGAATTGAAATTGTTTTAGACAAGATGTATTAGAATATGAATATTTACTCTTTTAATCGCACCATAAGGAATTGAAATTATTTTATTTTAGCATTTTTTAATTGTATTTTATACTTTTAATCGCACCATAAGGAATTGAAATGAAGTAGTTACTGGTGTTAATAAATATGCACTTAAACTTTTAATCGCACCATAAGGAATTGAAATCAGGGCAGTGGTGATGCAAAATGGAAACGCAAATTGACTTTTAATCGCACCATAAGGAATTGAAATGAAATTATTAAAAATGGGGGATTTGATGTAATAATCTTTTAATCGCACCATAAGGAATTGAAATTGATGCATCAATATAGTATAATAACATAAATAATACTTTTAATCGCACCATAAGGAATTGAAATAATGAAGGCATTGAATGATAGTTAATATTATAATGTCTTTTAATCGCACCATAAGGAATTGAAATTAACTAAATACAATTAAAATAATAAAATATACTAACTTTTAATCGCACCATAAGGAATTGAAATTTTTCTCTAATTAAATTTACCGTTTTCATAATTTTCTTTTAATCGCACCATAAGGAATTGAAATCTGCAGATAGCTCTATGTCTGATGTTCAGAAGTTTGCTTTTAATCGCACCATAAGGAATTGAAATTTGACTAACGATAGCTCTAGGCAAGAGCGTGTGCACTTTTAATCGCACCATAAGGAATTGAAATATAAATAAATAAAATATTATGACATTCGAGGAATTACTTTTAATCGCACCATAAGGAATTGAAATCTGGTGTAACTTTGACAGCAACTCACCGACAGCCTTCCTTTTAATCGCACCATAAGGAATTGAAATCAAAGCCAGATTTTTCGTTATATATATAATATATCTTTTAATCGCACCATAAGGAATTGAAATTACCTTACTGGAACTAAGGCTGTAGGCGGTATACAGCTTTTAATCGCACCATAAGGAATTGAAATGGTACTTAGAATGGTTATATTCAAAAAATTTTAATTTCTTTTAATCGCACCATAAGGAATTGAAATACCATATTTTTATATTTTTTAAATATTAGATACAACTTTTAATCGCACCATAAGGAATTGAAATAGCTAATATTTTTTTTATCTTATTAAATAATTTTACTTTTAATCGCACCATAAGGAATTGAAATCTCTGGTGCGATTAATAATTAAGATTGTCATTTTTCTTTTAATCGCACCATAAGGAATTGAAATTTGTTGTAATGCTGTTAAATCAATCATAATTCACCTCCTTTTAATCGCACCATAAGGAATTGAAATGAATTAGTGCGGAATTCATAAGAAAAAATGTTCCGCCTTTTAATCGCACCATAAGGAATTGAAATGTATGCACGTATATTGGTGGTTATGCGTTTGAATATCTTTTAATCGCACCATAAGGAATTGAAATCATACCATAATAACAATTTTGTACCTAAAATTCTAATACTTTTAATCGCACCATAAGGAATTGAAATCACGTGAGACTTTACAGCTCACGAAAGCTGGAAGATCTTTTAATCGCACCATAAGGAATTGAAATAGTGCGATTGACTTTCAAACATTAGTAAGACCTTGTCTTTTAATCGCACCATAAGGAATTGAAATAATCAAAGGTATCATCATCATCAAAATAAAAAAATACTTTTAATCGCACCATAAGGAATTGAAATATATGAATTGTCCATTTTCTTTTTATTTTTAATTCTTTTAATCGCACCATAAGGAATTGAAATCAATCATGGCAGTTATAACATGGTAAGCAAGGGCAGTCTTTTAATCGCACCATAAGGAATTGAAATTTTTCTAAAACAAAATCACTAGATATATCAAAAACAGACTTTTAATCGCACCATAAGGAATTGAAATAAAAAATTAAAACATTATGAAAAAGAAAATTAAATTCTTTTAATCGCACCATAAGGAATTGAAATAAACTCATATAATAATACTACAAACAAATGGAATGGACTTTTAATCGCACCATAAGGAATTGAAATTTTTGTCAGATAATTTTTAATGAGAAAAAACGGCTCTTTTAATCGCACCATAAGGAATTGAAATTTATTAAAATATGCTGATTCAGATGTTTCATTTTCTACTTTTAATCGCACCATAAGGAATTGAAATGTGTGCGTGCATGCGCACGCACACATAAAAAATAAACTTTTAATCGCACCATAAGGAATTGAAATGCACTGCTGTAATCGTAATTACTATTTTGCCTTCTTCTTTTAATCGCACCATAAGGAATTGAAATATTGACGTTTCAAAAAAAGGCTTTTGTCTAAAATTATCTTTTAATCGCACCATAAGGAATTGAAATATATGCAAGAAAAAATTATTAAAAAATAGATATGAACTTTTAATCGCACCATAAGGAATTGAAATGTGTGCGTGCATGCGCACGCACACATAAAAAATAAACTTTTAATCGCACCATAAGGAATTGAAATAGCAAGCAACAAGCAAGAGAGTTCGCACAAAAAATCTTTTAATCGCACCATAAGGAATTGAAATTCCACAAATCCTTCTCCTACACCATCGAGGAGATTCTTTTAATCGCACCATAAGGAATTGAAATAATGATTCATCATCTATTATTTCAATAGATTGCGGCAAATATCTTTTAATCGCACCATAAGGAATTGAAATACATATTTTTTAGATAATTTACAGTGTTATAAGTCGCTTTTAATCGCACCATAAGGAATTGAAATTTTAAAGATAGTTTATATATTTTTAATATAATATACCTTTTAATCGCACCATAAGGAATTGAAATATCATTAGCATTTAAAACCATTTCTTCTAATGATGGCTTTTAATCGCACCATAAGGAATTGAAATAAAACATAGTACTAGACTAAATTTGCTTAAAACTTCTTTTAATCGCACCATAAGGAATTGAAATTTTCATTACATCGATGATTTAGACACTAAGCTATACTTTTAATCGCACCATAAGGAATTGAAATGACACAATGTCAGGGAAAAAAATATAAAATTATGGCTTTTAATCGCACCATAAGGAATTGAAATAAACAGGCAAATTACTATTTAAAAATAATAGTAATCTTTTAATCGCACCATAAGGAATTGAAATCTAAATAACAAAAATATTAATAATAATTTATGCATACTTTTAATCGCACCATAAGGAATTGAAATCATTAATACTTGTTTTTCTCATATTTTTCTATTTTTTCTTTTAATCGCACCATAAGGAATTGAAATAGAATAGAAAGGGGGTAGCTTTTATAACAGAATGCCTTTTAATCGCACCATAAGGAATTGAAATTTTTTATATGTGTTCATTTTTGTTCATTTTTGCTTCTTTTAATCGCACCATAAGGAATTGAAATAAAATTAACATATTTAATATTTCAAAAACTTTGAACTTTTAATCGCACCATAAGGAATTGAAATGATTTTCTTTATTTATATGACGATGACAAAAATGACTTTTAATCGCACCATAAGGAATTGAAATCAGTTCCGATAGGCAAGAAGTATTTAAAGCTATTAGCCTTTTAATCGCACCATAAGGAATTGAAATTTAGGTAGTGCGATTAAAAGGTCTTCATACTCGGGACTTTTAATCGCACCATAAGGAATTGAAATTATTTTAGCAGCAACGTTTTTTGCAAGATAGCTGACTTTTAATCGCACCATAAGGAATTGAAATGACTAAATTTGCTTAAAACTTTTTAAAATTCGTCGACTTTTAATCGCACCATAAGGAATTGAAATCCGAAAATTTTATATATATTTTTATATATTGTATAGCTTTTAATCGCACCATAAGGAATTGAAATTTTAGTAATTTCATTTGCAAACTTCTGAACATCAGACTTTTAATCGCACCATAAGGAATTGAAATTATTTTGCTGGCAATGTTTTTTGTAAAATAGCTGATGCTTTTAATCGCACCATAAGGAATTGAAATAATTATGAAAAAAACGAAATTAGAAAAAATGACAATCTTTTAATCGCACCATAAGGAATTGAAATATGTAGAACTCAACTATTCACATGTAGCAATAGAATCTTTTAATCGCACCATAAGGAATTGAAATGAACATAGCTACCTATTAATAGCCCTTCCGAATGGCTTCTTTTAATCGCACCATAAGGAATTGAAATTAAGTTTTGTCTGTTATCCACGAAAGCAAGCACCATTCTTTTAATCGCACCATAAGGAATTGAAATTTTCTATTCGCTTTTGTTCTAATACTTCTTTTGAAACTTTTAATCGCACCATAAGGAATTGAAATTTCTAATGTTACAATTGTTACAACTTGTTACAAAACTTTTAATCGCACCATAAGGAATTGAAATATTTCATTAAAAATAGTATGTTTTATATCATAAAAGCTTTTAATCGCACCATAAGGAATTGAAATAAGTTATTTTTTCGGGTAGTGGAACGTAACTATATAACTTTTAATCGCACCATAAGGAATTGAAATCTCTTCAAAAATAACTTTTTTGAAGATTTTTTACAGCTTTTAATCGCACCATAAGGAATTGAAATATAAAAAAACGCTGATAACACTGCAAATTGCGGGTGCTTTTAATCGCACCATAAGGAATTGAAATCTGACATACAGTTAAGATATTTGATGTTACAGTATACTTTTAATCGCACCATAAGGAATTGAAATATCAATAAATTCTTGATTACCTATTTTTTGGTATTCTTTTAATCGCACCATAAGGAATTGAAATTGTTTTTAGTACTAAAAATACAGATATACTATTCTGGCTTTTAATCGCACCATAAGGAATTGAAATAGTTACCGAAATTGTCTATGAAAATAGACTTCAAACTTTTAATCGCACCATAAGGAATTGAAATTCCCTATTACAACATAATTCAGAACACTGCTGATTACTTTTAATCGCACCATAAGGAATTGAAATCAGAAATTTGGCAAAATCCCTGATGGCTCGTGGATTCTTTTAATCGCACCATAAGGAATTGAAATACAGAAAAGTTAAGATTAGAAAAATTACCAGCTATTCTTTTAATCGCACCATAAGGAATTGAAATGAGCCTGTTATTCTAAAAAACGGCAACTTGTCTGCTGCTTTTAATCGCACCATAAGGAATTGAAATACTTTTTGAATTAGCATCCCATTTTCCGCCTAGATCCTTTTAATCGCACCATAAGGAATTGAAATTAAATTACTAACAAAAAAAATTATGGAAAATTTAGCTTTTAATCGCACCATAAGGAATTGAAATTTGAAGTTAAATTCTCTGTGCACACTCGGAGATGATACTTTTAATCGCACCATAAGGAATTGAAATGGGAATACTTTCACTCTTGATATTCTTTTTAATTTATCTTTTAATCGCACCATAAGGAATTGAAATACTACTAAACCTGCAAATGATAATATAAATGAATTCCTTTTAATCGCACCATAAGGAATTGAAATATCTTTGTTTTTTTTTCGACATACAACGATATTTTCTTTTAATCGCACCATAAGGAATTGAAATACTTACAAAAATGGTATATATATTTTAAACTATTATCTTTTAATCGCACCATAAGGAATTGAAATTCATTTTATTTTATAGAATTTTACAATAATAATCCTGCTTTTAATCGCACCATAAGGAATTGAAATCTGGATAGTAGTAAACTTGGGCTTTTATATTTTACACTTTTAATCGCACCATAAGGAATTGAAATTGTGGTAATAAAAATTTATCATTCATAATTCCCTCCTCTTTTAATCGCACCATAAGGAATTGAAATATGCTCTCGAGCTTTCAAACGACGCTTCTGATTTACTTTTAATCGCACCATAAGGAATTGAAATGTAATCTCAATATTAATCAAGTAAATGTAGGAGATGCTTTTAATCGCACCATAAGGAATTGAAATCTGTTTTTGTAAGTTGTAATTATATTCAAGTGCTGCTTTTAATCGCACCATAAGGAATTGAAATATATGCAAAATAGAATTCACACTGCCAGATATATACACTTTTAATCGCACCATAAGGAATTGAAATATACTTCATAACGTCGATAGGGAGCTTGAAATACACTTTTAATCGCACCATAAGGAATTGAAATAGTCGAGTTTGGCTACAAATTTCTAATAACAGCCAACTTTTAATCGCACCATAAGGAATTGAAATTTTTTTTTAAATAATATAAACGAAGGTGTAAATGTCTTTTAATCGCACCATAAGGAATTGAAATCTCGATAAAACTAATTGTATTACAATCACAAAAGATGCTTTTAATCGCACCATAAGGAATTGAAATTAATAAAAATGCGGTTGCCCTGCACACCGCAAGGTTCTTTTAATCGCACCATAAGGAATTGAAATGATACTGCAAAATTAATTGAAGAATATATGACATTATCTTTTAATCGCACCATAAGGAATTGAAATTTGTTATATTTTTCTTTAAATATATCAAAAATTTCTCTTTTAATCGCACCATAAGGAATTGAAATGAATAATTACAATCTGAATCATTAAAATGAAATGTCTTTTAATCGCACCATAAGGAATTGAAATTTATGAGAGGATGACAGGATGACGAGGTGACGGGGTGAAGCGGACCGATAAATAAATATTTAGATAAAAAATTTATATTTTGTAATATTTTTAAAATCTACTTTTACGCTCCCAGTCTCCCCAGTCTCCCCAGTCTCCCAGTCTCAATATTGTCGCACCATAAGGAATTGAAATTTATGAGAGGATGACAGGATGACGAGGTGACGGGGTGAAGCGGACCGATAAATAAATATTTAGATAAAAAATTTATATTTTGTAATATTTTTAAAATCTACTTTTACGCTCCCAGTCTCCCCAGTCTCCCCAGTCTCCCAGTCTCAATATTGTCGCACCATAAGGAATTGAAATTTATGAGAGGATGACAGGATGACGAGGTGACGGGGTGAAGCGGACCGATAAATAAATATTTAGATAAAAAATTTGGTTCTATAACGGATAGTGTGGGTAATCAAATTTTAGCTTACCACATAAGAAATAAATCATATTAATAAAGTTGTTAATATTTCTATAACCTCTTGCTCTTCTTTTAGCGAGTTGAATTTTATTATT